>Ga0116192_1000051_pt1 | contig 91989 bp, 98 predicted proteins | sample AD_UKC113_MetaG_FD_89876 | JGI IMG/M metagenome (GOLD analysis project Ga0116192, IMG submission 89876) | Active sludge microbial communities of municipal wastewater-treating anaerobic digesters from Hong Kong - AD_UKC113_MetaG | ecosystem: Engineered > Bioreactor > Anaerobic > Digestate...
AGTTCTTTGGAAATGTCCAGGACTTCAACCTCAAAAGGAAGTTCATAGCGGGTGCCGTCGATCTCCAAAAGGTCTCCCTCCTTGACGTGCAGCGTTACGTAGCGGTCTTTGAACGTCCCCCGGGCCTCGCCGTTCACCAGCACCCTGGCCAAAGGAAGAGAGGAAAAGTCTTTTAATTGCAGGGTGACAACGGGATTATGTAAAATATCTTCCGACTCGATGCGGTTTTTTACAGGTTCGGACGATATGGCCGGCACTGCGGCCTGCTCCCGGTAGTTCCCGGCGAACAACGCCTGAACCAGCATTACCGCGGCCGCTGAAACGACAGCAAGCCTGATGAGAACCCGTTCAAACCGTTCAACCCAGGTTTTGCCGGCCGGTTTTTTCATGAAACTCTCCCCCCGAACTCATCCAACCAGTACAATATATAAACCCGGCGGTTAAAATATGTGCGGGGGAAGCGCCGCTGCATTTTTAAAGCTGTTACTTCAAATTGTACTTACGATCCAGGCGGCTCCTGTATTCCTTCATTTCTTCATACACCTTGAAGAGAACTCTTTCAACGTCGGAGTGGCTTAAAGTGACAAAAGCCGGGTCCAGGATTTCAATTTTCCTGAATTCCTCCCTGGCAATAAACCGGACCAGCCCTTCCAGGCCGTCCGCCTTTACGGTAAGCATGAGAGGCGCAAAGGCAGTCTCGCTGTTCGCCAGGTCGTCATATACCGTATATACTTCATTGCTGATGTCGATATCGACAATCTGCACTCCCTGCAGCGGCACATTGCGGAGAACGGCAACCTGCTGCTCCCTCGCCTCTTCCGCAGCCTTGTCCGTCGGTTTGCCTCTAAACAAAAAACGGCCGGGCTTACCGGTGCCCCTGAAATCAAGACGGACCTTGGCCAGGATCCCGTCCCTATCACCCAGGCTGTTCTCACCGTGGCTCTTCGGCAAAAAAATCCCTCCTGCATCGTTCGTGTCATGATCAGGATTCTACCCCCGGAATAAAAATCCTGCTATCCTACCATTCTATGTTATTCGAGCCGCAAAGAGGGCAAACGTCGAAAAAGCGTGCGGGTTCGGCAAAAGCTTCTTCAGCGTCTCCCAAATCCGCCCCCTGGCACTCCACGGTGGCAAGCGCGCCGTTTTCATCAAAATTTGCCACCAGGCCGTATGGCGGGGCGTTTGCCGCCGGCGCGGCAGGCGGCACAAGCGTGCTTGCCAGACTCCTGGTGTTGCCGCAATTGTTGCAACGCGGCACCTGCAATACCTCCTACCTTTTGTTCTTTTTCTCCAGGCCTGCTTTCTTTTTCAGCACCCTCAACTCTTCTACCGTGAGGTGACGGTATTCGCCGGGCTCGAGACCGTCGAGGCTCAAGTTGCCGAGTTTTATCCGCTTGAGCCGGAGAACCGGGTGCCCTATGAAGTCGCACATGCGCCTCACCAGCCGGTTGCGGCCTTCATGGACGGTTATTTCCAGAAGGGCGTTTCCCTGCCGCTGCCCGACGACCCTCACCCTGGCCCTGGAAGTAACTCCTTCTTTGAGCGGAATCCCCTTTTCCATCTGCTCCAGCTTCTCCGGCTCGGGAAATCCGGAAACTCTCACAAGATAGGTTTTATGAACCATACGCCCGGGGTGGGTAAGCCCATAGGCAAGGTCCCCGTCATTCGTCATCAACAGCAGTCCCTCGCTGTTGTAATCAAGCCTTCCGACAGGATAAACACGCTCCTTGATCCCTTTTAAAAGGTCGGCAACTTTTTTTCTTCCCCTTTCGTCGCTAAGAGTCGTCACATACCCGCGGGGCTTGTACAATAACAGGTAATATTTGCGTCTGGACGGAAACACAACTTCATTTCCCACTTTTATTTCATCTCTGACCGGATCGACCTTGACACCTGGTTCGGTTACAATCCTGCCATTAACTTTTACCAGCCCGGCCGCAATCATTTTTTCGCAGTGCCGCCGAGACGCTACACCAGCTCTCGCCATCACTTTTTGCAGGCGTTCCACCTGGTCCACCTCAATATTGACTTTTATAAAAATTTTAAGGGGTGAAGAACTCCGATGTCAACAAACACCGCACTCATGCCCCCAACACAGACTTCCAATTACACAGCGGGCATGAACTCACAGTCCCAGTCCTGTTCAGGTTTTCGCGGACGCCCTTGTCCGCTCATCCAATATCGCATCCTCACTTCGCCCGGTTCACCTTACCCAGCACTCAGGTTGTAGTAATCCCTTGCCAAAAGGCAATGCGCTCTTGGGTATTACCGGACGGAAACCGGGATTTTTTCAATGAGTGCTGGGCAATATCCCTCGCTTCCTTCACCCTCAAGGTTTCGGACAATTGTCTGCAGTGTCCGCGCCCCCGGTTTCGCAGCCTCGTTGCGCAAAAGTCTGCTGCGGCGCTGTGCAATGTCGTTCGCCGCCGACTAAGGCGCTGCCCTCGTTTTACGTTCCGGCCGCTTCCAGAGCCGTCCTCGTCCGCAGGTTTATAACGGCAGATCATGTGCACTTGCCTGTCCGGCGGCAAGCTTATTTTACCCTAGAAAAGCGACCTTACTACAAAAACTGAAGCCGCCAGGGTGGTGAGATCTGCCATGAGGCCGGAAATTATGGAGTAACGGTATTTTTTTATGCCAACCGAACCGAAGTAAAGAGTAAGTACATAGAAAGTGGTATCACAACTGCCCTGCATGGTGGAAACCAGCCGTCCGAGAAAACTGTCCGGCCCGTGAGTTTTTATTATGTCGGCGGCAATGCCGAGAGCGGCGCCGCCGGAAAGCGGACGCATGACCGCATGGGGCAGGACCTCTGCCGGAAGGCCGACGGCGTTGAGAAACGGCGAGAGTGTCGCCACGAGCACATCCATGGCTCCGGACGCGCGGAAGATGCTGATGGCCACAATCATCGCCACGAGATACGGTATGGTTTTGACGGCCGTGGCGAATCCCGCTTCCGCTCCATCCACAAAAGTCTCATATACCTTGATTCCCCTGAGAAAGGCAACCAGCGGGACCACCAGAAGTAATACCGGTATGGCCCAGCGGGAAAGTTCCGATATAACTTCAAACATAATTAATCATGCCTGCCTTCTACCGCCTGCGTACAACATGCGCAGCAGCCTGTCGACGGCAATAGCCACCGCCATGCTGAAAGCCGTGGCTATGATGGTGGGGCCTACAATTTCCGTCGGATCGGCGGAACCGTAGAGAACGCGTATGCCGATAACGGTCGTCGGGATTAAGGTGACGCACGACGTGTTTAGGGCAAGAAAAGTGCACATCGCCTCGGAAGCCGAATCACGGCCGTGATTCAGTTTCTGCAGTTCCCTCATCGCGATTAACCCCATGGGGGTGGCAGCGTTCCCAAGTCCCAGGATATTTGCGCTGAGGTTCATGACTATAGCTCCCATTGCGGGGTGGTCCCTGGGCACGCTGGGAAACAGAAAGGTCATTACTGGCCTTACCAGCCAGGCAAGAGCCCTCACAAGACCGGCTTTCTCCGCCAGTTTCATAATGCCCAGCCAGAAAGTGATAATGGCGATCAGGCTGATTGAAATCTTGACCGCACTGTCAGCCCCGTCCAGTGCCGCCCTGGTGACAACTTCAATGTCTCCTTTCGCGCCGGCGACAATTATTCCGAACACGATCATGAAAAGCCATACGTAATTTACCATATGGACACCCCCTCAAAGGTTGTCTACTGTAACTGTATGAGAGGGGGTGGACAAATAGTACAAATTATGGAAACAGCAAATCTTATGCACCGGCGGGTTGAAGCGGGGAATTCGTCTTTTGCAACGGCCGGTTGAAAACGCCGGCTAAACCTGTCGCGGCCACTCTTTTCCTGATCACGTCCAGATTGGTTGTATAAAGGCCCAGTTCCTGCATCCGCTCGAAATAAACCGAACCGGAAAAGGTATACTTCTTGCCCATCCCTTCCGGAGTTTTCATCTCTCTGTGCATAAATGAAATGATATCCCCGCAGGCCAGTTCCGGAGGCAAAACCACCGGTTCCCTGCCAACCAGGAGTCTCACGGCGTTGTGCCCCGCCAGGAACCCCGTAATTATCGCCTCGGTGTGGCCGACCAGCAGCCCGGTCTTTTCACCGGCACAGAAAAGGTTACCGGTTCCCGTGACATGGAGACTGTCACGGCACGGGGCTATTGCCATAAAACGGACTGAGTTCCCCATGCCGCCGGAGTATGGATCTGCATAGCGGGCGTCCTGGAAGCCGTCAATGGTGCGCAGAATTTCCAGCGGAAAATACGACGTCATCAGCTTGGCGTGGCCCGTATCAAGAACGACAAGGTTTTCGGCAAATTCGCTGGATGCGTATTGCTGGCATGCTTTCCGGGAGAGTTGTTCCGCTTTTTGCAGGTGTCCGGGCAGGGGTATGATCACTACGCCTTTTTTTTCCAGTTCCTTCACCAGACCGGGCGACAGTGATTTCTTTTCAAGCTTGCACGATCCGCTCATCGCCTCAAACTGAGGAAACCCTTCTCCAGCCCTTATTTCGGCTATGCCGGCTTTCTCCGTCACGCTCACCCTTGGACCGAACGTCGGGCACCTCAATATGCACATCGCGCATCCCGAGCCGTAGCGCATACAGTTTTTCACCGGACCGGCCGTGCCCGTACAGTCTATAAAAACCTCGCCTTTTATGATCTCGCCATCCGCCGTGTGCACTTCACCGATATCGCCGCCGCCGGACATGGAAACCCCGGTTACCCTTTTTCGCAGTTTTAATTTTACTCCCGCGGAAAAAAGCGCCCCTCTTATCACCGGCTCAATCCTGGTGACGTCATAGAGCATTGCATGGCGGTGGCCGGGAAAATCAAGCCAGCGGTGGGTAGCCACCCTTTCGATCAATTCAACAAAGCGTCCCGCGCCCAGTTCCCGGATTTCTTCCAAAGCGGTAAACCGGCCGTTGTTGCGCATTATGCCCCCCACCAGACCGGTACCCAGAAGCATATCCGTTTTCTCGATCAAAACCGTTTCGGCCCCCGCCACCACAGAAGCGTATGCGGCAGCACACCCGGCCCATCCGCCGCCTACTACCACGACAGACATAGAAAGCCCCCCTCATCCTCATTTTATGCGGGGGCGGGGATAAAAGTCTCAGTAATACCAGATAAAGGCATATTCTTATAAAAACTTCTTGCTTCCTTTTTCTCCGTTATAAGAAAACAATACCGGCTTGCCGTTCAGTTCCGTCTCTAGATGTACCGGACGGCCCCAAAGGGTATAAACATGCGGTAGAGTATTCTCCAGATAATAAACATCCAGTTCCGTCCCCTCAAAAACGTGTTTCAGGTAGAGTTCACCGCGTTTGTTGAAATCCCCGTCCGCCACGACGATATAGGGATAACCGCAGTTGTTCAAATTTTTGATCAGACCGTCCCTGACCTTTTCCCATTCGACCTCGGTTATCTTCCAGTCATTACCGGTTTTTTTGTATATATATATGTCCATTTCCTCTACAAGCTCCCTGGTAAGATAATTGCGGATGAAGGAGATGTCATTTTCAGCGGCGCGCACCTCAAATATTTTTTCTCTCCCCTCCCCGCCGGGCCTGCCGTATTTCATTTTCTCCCCGGGCTCGGGATTGTCCCAGCGTTTCTCGATATCTTCAAAAATTTTCAGGCCGAGTATGTACGGATTGAGCCGGACACGCGAGGTCTGGATGATTCCCGAATGCATCTTGGCAAATTCTACGACTTCCGCCTCATCCAAATCCATTTCACGTATGATTCTGAGGTGCCAGTAAGTGGCCCATCCTTCATTCATTATTTTTGTCTCCATCTGCGGCCAAAAATAGATCATTTCCTGGCGGATTACCGACATGATGTCTCTCTGCCAGTCTTCCAAATCTTTGCCGTGCTCGATAATGAACAGCATTAAGTCTTTTTCCGGCTCCGGCGGAAATCTCTTTACCTGTCCGGCATCGTCCGGCTCCGGCTCATCTTTTCTGTCAAGGGACCACAGATCGTCATAAGGGTTTTCATCCAGCCTGTTCTGAAGACCGTGCCTTTTTCCTTTATCTTTGTTCTTCGGTTTGGGTAGCGGGCGCGGCTCAATGTTTTCCTGGATGGATATAGCTGCATCGATAAAAGCTTCCACTTTGAGGCGTCCATACTTGAACTCGTAATCACGAAAGCGCTCCGCCGCGGCGGCCATTGTCTCAACCATATCCCTCGACGTTCCTTTAAAATAGGCGTTGTTTTTAAAAAAATCGCAGTGGGCGAGGACATGCGCCATTACCAGCTTGTTCTGGATCAGGCTGTTTCCTTCCAGCAGGAATGCGTAACACGGATTGGAATTTATTACCATTTCGTAAATCCTGCCCAGATTGTAGTCATATTGCGTCTTCATCTTGTGATACGCCTTGCCGAACGTCCAGTGCGAATAACGGGTGGGCATGCCGTATGCGCCGAAAGTGTAGATTACATCTGAAGGACATATTTCGAAATAGGTATCATAAAAATCGAGCCCGAATTCCTTTGCCTTGGCTATGATTTTCTCCAGGGCTTCCTCCAGCAGGCGCATTTCTTCCTTTGTATTCATGACAACCCCCAGCTTCGTCGCGGCGGAAAGCAAAACGGCGTTCCCGTTTAATAGGGAGGAGCCGGCACGCAGACCCCCTTGCGTTTATTTCCGCCGGGCAGGCAAAGAATGTAATAAAGTCTTTTTTACAGAAAGGCTCCCCTCCCCCGGCGGTCAGCCGGACGCCCGGTCTGTCTCGCCGCCGGCCGGGTAACTGAAAAACTTCTTCAATGCCGGGTAGACTTCGCTTTTGTCCCTTATAGTGACGCAGGTGAATTTCGGATCCTTGATTCTTTTATAAGCTGTGCGCAGGGTGCTGGTATAGTAATACGGCCCTTCAATTTCACCATACCCCACCAAATTGCATACCTTGAGCAAATCGTTGATCAGCTTTACGCAGGTTTCGTTGTCCGAGGCCAGGTTGTCGCCGTCTGAAAAGTGAAAGGCGTAGATATTGTAATCCTGGGGGCTGTACCTGCTCTCCACCACTTCCAGAGCAAGCTTGTAGACCGAAGAACAGCGAGTTCCGCCGCTGGCCCCCTTGGTAAAAAATTCCTCTTCGGTAGTTTCTTTTGCCTCGGTATGGTGAGCAAGAAAAACAATCTGTACATTGTTGTATTTTGTACGGAGAAAGCGAACCATCCAGAAAAAAAAGCTGCGCGCTATGTACTTCTCAAAAGGCCCCATCGACCCCGAGGTATCCATCATTGCCAGCACAACGGCGTTTGATTCGAATTTATAAGTAGTTTCCCACGTCTTGTAACGCAGGTCCTCAGTCTTGATCCTGGGCAGTCCCGTATCCCCTCTCATCGCGTTCCTCTTGATCGCTTCCAGAATGGTGCGCTTGCGGTCGATGTTGCTCGATATTCCTTTTTTCCTCACGTCCTTGAATTCCACCGAGGAGGAAGAAATTTCAGGCTTCTTCTTCGGATCGAGATTGGGCAGACCCAGATCTTCAAAGATCATCTCGGCCAGTTCGTCAATTGTTATGTCCGTCTCGTAGTAATCCACCCCCGGTTCCTCTCCCGCCCCCTTGCCCTTGCCCTGCCCCTGCTGGGGATCGGAATAGACGACGTCTCCCGGCTTGCTGCCCCCTCCGCCTTGACCGGCACGCTTTTGCTTTCCGGTGTCAAAGCGGAAATGAAACTCGTCCAGGGAACGGATGGGAACTTTGATCACCTTGCGGCCGTCGTGCATGATGATGCTTTCTTCAGAAACAATGTCTGCAAGGTTTTTTTTAATGGCCTCCCGGACTTTCTCCTGGTGCCTCTGCCTGTCAATTTCGCCCTTGCGGTGCAGGGACCAGTCATCGCGGTTGATGATGAATTTCTCCCCGGCCATGGGACTTCCCCCTAACGGTTGAGCAGACTGCCTACATATTTCAAAAGCTCGTTGGCGCAGATCGGGCAATAACCGTGCTCGGCAATCAGCCTGGCGCTCACCTCGTTGATCCGTTTCAACTGCTCGGCATCCGGCGTCTTCGTGGACGTTGTGATTTTCACTACATCCTTCAGGTCGGCAAAGAGCTTTTTCTCTATTGCCTCCCGCAGGCGCTCGTGCGAGTTGTAATCAAATTTCTTGTTCTTTCGCGCGTAACTGGAAAGCCTGATCAGGATTTCCTCCCGAAAGGTTTTTTTGGCGCTTTCAGATATGCCGATCTGTTCTTCGATAGAGCGCATCAGTTTTTCATCCGGATCGATCTCTTCATCGGTAATCGGGTCTTTCAGCTTGCTGCCGTTACAAAAAGCCTCGACGTTATCCAGGTAGTTGTTGAAGAGAATCTTGGCGGACTCTTCGTAAGAATACACAAAAGCCTTTTGCACCTCTCTCTTGGCCATCTCGTCATATTCCTTGCGAGCTGCGGAAATAAAGTTCAGCAGCCGGTCCCTTTCCTCTTTTGTGATGGACGGGTGCTGATCCAGGCCTTCCTTCAACGCCCGCAGCACGTCGAGCGGGTTGATGCAGCGGGTCGAGGTCCTGATTAACGCCGAGGAAAGGCGGTTTATCACATAACGGGGATCGACGCCGCTCATGCCCTCTTCAACGGCCTCCGTCTGAAGTTCCTGCAAGTCTTTTTGCTTGAAACCCTCCACGTCTTCACCGTCATAAAGCTTCATCTTCTTAACGAGGTCCATGCCCTGTTTTTTTGATTCCTTCAACCGCGACAGGACGGAAAAGATGCTGGCCACCTTCAGAGCGTGGGGAGCTATGTGAATATTGCGCAGATCGCTCTGTCTGATCAGCTTTTCATATATTTTTATTTCATCGCCCACCTTGAGGTTGTAGGGAATTTTCATCACAATAATACGCGACTGGAGCGCCTCGTTCTTTTTATTACTGATAAAACTCTTGTATTCATTTTCATTGGTGTGGGCGACTATCATCTCATCGGCGTAAATCAGGGCAAAACGCCCGGCCTTAAAGTTGCCCTCCTGGGAAAGGCTCAACAGATTCCATAGAAACTTTTCATCGCACTTGAGCATTTCCTGAAACTCCATAAGACCCCTGTTGGCTATGTTGAGTTCACCGTCAAAGCGGTATGCCCTCGGATCTGACTCGGAGCCGTACTCGGCAATTGTAGAAAAATCGACACTCCCGGTCAGATCGGCTATATCCTGCGATTTCGGGTCCGAGGGAGTGAACGTTCCGATGCCGACCCGGTTGTCTTCAGACAGAAATATTCTCTCGACAGGCACTTTTTCAATTCTCCCGCTGTATTCAGTCTCCACCATCATGCGGCACGACGGGCAAAGCTCTCCTTCAATGTAGACATTGAATTCCCTCTGAAAGTCTTCCCTGAGTTCTTTCGGAATCAGGTGAAGGGGCTCCTCATGCATCGGGCATCCTTTTATGCCGTACAGGGCGCCATCGTCAGTGCGACTGTACTTTTCCAGACCCCTCTTCAACATGGCTACAAGGGTGGATTTTCCACCGCTTACAGGACCCATCAGAAGCAGGATGCGCTTGCGCACGTCAAGCCGGCGGGCGGCCGGGTGAAAGTATTCCTCCACCAACTTTTCCAGGGTTTTATCAAGTCCGAAAAGCTCGGAGTTGAAGAACTCGTATTTTTTAACACCCTCAATCTCTTTAACTCCGGCTGACTTAATCATGTTGTAAATCCTTGCATGGGCAAGCTGTGTAACGCCGGGATTTTTCTTGATAATCTCAATATAATCCTGAAAAGTCCCCTCCCAGGCAAGCTGCCTCTCCAAGGATCGATATTCTTCCAATCGTTTGAGGAAATCCATCGTCTCACTCCTTTCTTTGGTAAAACTCGTCAGTTTTCAAACCGGTTCCACGGCTCAAGGAGTAATATATTATATGCGAAGATGGCAAAAAGAAGAATGGACCTTGAGAACCGGAGAGAAACGGAGTAAATTATGCCGAATGCTCTGGAAACATCAGGATATAATAGAATATTATGTTGAAATAAAAAATGCCACAGAAAAACTCTGCGGCTTAAAGAATGCCTGGGGGTTGCGACAAAGCACCTTGAGGCTAAAACGCTCACCCGGGGGTTCGCGCCGGTTGAACCGGGGGCTCGTTCCGGACGTTATCGGACCGGCTCGGACGGAAACTGGGAAGTCTTCACCGAGTGCCGGCAATATCGCCCGCTTTCTCCAGCCCCCAGGTTCCGGACAGTTTGCCGGCGGCCTGATGCCTGCGGTTTATTACATAAATAACAGTTACCAGACAAGCGGCACAACGATTTTATCCTTTTCACTGCCGTCCTTCGGACTTATCCAGAAGACCTCGAGATTACCGCTCCCGGGAGAGGAAACGTCAAAGAGAAGCGATAGAACATAATCACCCCGCCCGGGTGCGCCCCGTTCGGCAGTTGTAAAACCTTCAGCCAGGGTTTTTCCGGACTGGTCTTTTAGCCTGCCGTTTACGGCAGCCTCAAAAACCCTCGCGCTGCCCCTGACTTCCAACGGGCTGCCCACTTTTTGCCCCGAAACGGGGGACGTCACCCAGATGGGCGGCTCATAAACCTTTGAAACGTCCCTTTCAAAAGGCTGGGAATACAGACCTACGTGCCCCCACCAGTCCATAGCCTGATTGTCCAGTTTTCCTTCGACCAGGAAGGACACTTTCTTTATCTCTGCAAACTCGGTTAGGGTGTTGACGATGCTCTGTATGCCCAGTGCCTCCCCGGCGGCGCCGACGTTCGCATGCAGTACCTCGCGGGAGAAATCGACGGTGGCCAGGCCGTCTTTGACGGTGATTCCCCTGATTTTGGTCCCGGGAGGCAGTACCCGTTCGGCTCCGGAGGTGGACGGGTTGACGTTGATCAACTCCTCCAGCGAGGCTTTTGCCGCTTCGGCAGTATGCGGAACCTCGTGCACTTCCCGCACGAGATAAGCGTCATCCGCCGTAATTTTAACGTAATAAACGGCAAGGTTCATTCTCTGCGGGACGACCCCGGCAGGGCCCTGCTGGACACCAGGAGTTTCCCCCGCCGGGGGCTGCTTCGACAGAAACGCATAAGCGGTTGCAATTGCAAAGACCAACACTGCAGCGGTAACGACTGCACGGAATGTTCTGCTGCGCCGCCAACTCATAGCAAACCCTCCTAAAATGCTGATGATTTATTGTTCCACACAAACTTAAAATATACCTGCCGGAAAAATAAAAAATGACTGCTTTTAACAGTCCTTGAAAATGCTTAAAACTTATACGTATATTTCAATTTAGTTGGGAATCCCGGCAATAATGTATTCCTTGTCGTCTTCTATCAATTCCTCGATTTCTTCTTCGGAAATAAACCGGTAATATACGTCCTCTCCTTCAACCCATGTAACAATATATTGCACTGCTTGTTACCTCCTGAATAAGGTATACAGAATTCTTTACCGTCAATTATATTCTAAACAAATATCCGTCTGCTTTTGAAAGAAAAAAAAGAGCAAAATTCAAACAATATTAGCAAAAGCCCTTTTAAATGTTCATTACCTGGCCGCCGGCCAGAAAATCTAAATAAAAAAAGTAAAAAGCCGTACAGAAAACGGCTTGAGGTTACAGGTAAATTTACCTTGAAGTTGATACGTTCGCCTTTGCCGCCGGGACAATATGCACTCAAGTATAGCCTCAATTCTTTATTTACCCCGGAAGATACCCAGGCGCTTGAGCATCACCCCGCGGGCAAGCTCCTCGAAACCGTCGTCCAGGGGCTTGAGACGGACATCCATGCCGCGTCTTTTCAGGGAAAGCGCGATCAACAAATCAGCCAGTTCGGGATTTTTCGGAAGCAGCGGCCCGTGCAAATACGAGCAAAAAACGTTTTTGTACCTCGCCCCTTCCGTACCATCCCTGCCGTTGTTGCCGTTTCCGCAAAGAACTCTTCCAAGAGGTTTTACCTCCCCCAGGAAAGTATGTCCGGAATGGTTTTCGAAACCCAGAATTTTTACGTTCTTTCCCCCGATGTCCATCTCAAAGGCCGCATTTCCAAGAAGCCGTCTGTCCCCGGCCCTGGTATGCAGGTCAAGAATTCCCAGCCCGGGGATAATTTTACCGTCACGGCTAAGGTAATACTTGCCGAGAAGCTGATAGCCGCCGCAGATGGCCAGGACCACGAGTCCGTTTTCCACAGCTTCCTTCAACTCATCCCTGTGCCTGGCCATGTCGGCTGCGATCAGGTTTTGTTCCCGGTCGGACCCGCCGCCGAGGAAGACAAAATCATATTCATGAAAGTCAACCGTACTGCCGAGACTTACGTCCCGCACGGTCACGGGAACACCGCGCCACCGGCAGCGCATTAAAAAGGCAGTGATATTGCCCCTGTCCCCGTACAGGTTCAGAAGATCAGGATACAGATGGCATACTTTGATCATCGGCGGCCTCCTTGACGGCCATCCGTTCAATTATTTTATGGACGGCCCACAGGGCGGTGTAGGTGGAAAAGAAGCAGTATCTGTCGGCGCTCCCGGATAATACCCTTTTTACGGCTGTACGCATGTCCCGGTTAACAAATATCTTGTTAGCCGGAACACCGGCGTATTTGAGCCGCAACGCCATCTCCTCCCCCCGGCTGCCGGAACAGACAAAGCATTTGTAGGAATCATGGGCGGAACCGATTGCCTCGAAATCGACATCCCACAGCCACGAAATATCCCTGCCGTCGGCGTCGTTATCATTGACGGCAATAAAGACGTTCTTCGTACCGTCCGCTGAAAGCAAGACCTCCAGTTCCTCATTAAAGCCGGCCGGGTTCTTGACCAGGCTCAGCACAACCTGTCTGCCCCTGAACACAAATCTTTCCATCCTGCCCAAAACGGACCTGTATTTACCGAGGCTTTCCAGAACCATCTCCGCGTCGAAACCGAGGAGCATACCCACCGTAAAGGCAGCCAGGGCATTATACAGGCTGTAAAGTCCCTGTGCCTGGATATCCAGAAAAAACTCCTTCCTGTTGTAAAAAAGCCGGCAAGCTATTGTTCCGCCCGTGCCCCCCGGGTCCAGTGCAACTGCTTTCGGACCCGGTCTCTCAAACCTGCAGCCCGGGCAGCGGTATTTTCCAAGCTGGCCGTAATAAAAACAGTCATATTTGAGGGTGGAACCGCAAAAGGGACAAAACCTCGCCTCTCTGATTTTCAAGTTCGATTTGTCCGGCCTGTCATATTTTTCCATACCGAAAAAAACAGCCGGCAGCGATGTTGCCTTCCCCAACTGGGCAACCAGGGGATCATCTGCGTTTAAAACCAGGGTGCAATTCTTTTGCTTCTTTAGAGAACTGCCGATAATGCCGATAATCTTGTCGATTTCCCAGTAGCGGTCCAACTGATCCCTGAAGAAATTTGTAACTACGACCACCCCTGGTGACACTCTTTCTACAACGCCCGGCATGGAAGCTTCGTCGACTTCGAGCACTGCATAGTCACAATCGAGTTTGCCGGTTATCCCAGCCTTCATTATAAAGCTGGTAGTGACACCGGAAATCATATTGGCCCCTTCGAGGTTTGCCACGGTACTAAAACCGGCGTCTCGAAAAAACCCGGAAATCATGTTCACGGTCGTCGTCTTTCCGTTGGTACCCGTAACAACAACTATCTTCTTGCGCACCTGGGCGGCCAGGTCGGACAGGCAGCCGGGAAATATTTTCATTGCTATCAGGCCCGGCAGCGAGGAACCCCTGTGTCCACGCCTCCGGCTGAACCAGCAAGCCATTTTCCCGGCCAAAACCGCAGCTGCGAGTCTCAGTTTCAATTGAAAAATCTCCTTTTGCCCGGTACCCTCCGAATCAAAATGCACTCCGGTAAAATGAAACCCCGCCGCGCTCTTCACGTTTTATTACCCCCCCGGCAAGAAGGAAATCAAGGTGGGCAAAGACCTCCGAAATCCCGAGATATATCTGGAATCCCCTGATTTCCGGATAGAGCACCCTCATTACCTGATAGGCGGTAAAGCTGCCCCCTCCCGCCAGAATGGAGGTCACCGCCTTGAGCCGGGTCGCATGGTGTTTTTCGGCTTTATCGGCCGCTTCCCTGCTATTATCTATATTTTTCCCATGTCCGGGCAAAATTAGCCGCACATCAAGATTTTTCAACCCATTCAGACCATCCAGGTACTGTTTCAGCACCGGCAACCTTTTGCTCAAGTCCGAAGGATCGGGTTCCATCACCGGGTTGGGAGTAATATGCCTGAGAATAAAGTCCCCGGCCAGAAAGATCCGTTCAGCCGGCTCGTACAGACAGAGATGGCCGCAGGCGTGTCCGGGAAAGTGCATAATCCTGAGGGGGCCTTCTTCAAAATCGAGAGTCTCCCCTCCGTTAAGAATCTCAACACCGGCATGGTCAAGGTAAGGTTTTGGAACCGGGTCGGGATCGTCAAACAGTTCCTTCAAGGCCCCGGGCGGCAGTCCCGCCTCTATTAAAAAAGGGAGCCTTTCCCCGTAATAATCATAATCGCGGGCAAGTTTGCGCAGCTCCAGCCCGTGAACGTACACAGCCGCACCGCAGAGGCCGGCCAGCCACCCGGCCAGCCCGCAGTGGTCCGGATGGCTGTGGGTGAGCACTATCCTGGCAATATCGGCAACATCCACCCCAAGGGATGCCAGACCCTCCACCAGTGATTTTCTTGCAACCTCCGTCTCCGGACCGGGGTCGACAAGGGTATACGGACGGTTCATAATCAGGTAGGAGTTGAGGGGTCCGGAAAGATACGGGGTGGGTACGGGAATTTTGCATATTTTAAGCATTCTCTCACCTATAATATATTCAATATAAGTTAAATACTTCCTGTGTTACTATATTTTATTTTTTTATGTACTGGTTGATCAAATCCATTTTTGTACTCCAGACTTTTTCACTTAAATCGACCGGATAGTTCTCCGGGTTGAATTTTCGCAGGTAGCCCGGCCAGAACAAGGCAACCTGGTTTTTGTGATAAGCCCTGAGCTCTTCCAGGGTGGGCAGATCGGCAACCTGCTTCCCGTTTACAAAAACCGGTTCGAGCAGTTCGATCGCGTCAAAATCGGTAACGTACTTGTACTTCCAGGTGTGAACGGGATCGAACATTTTGATGCACTTCCTGTCCTTTACGTTCTCGCTTATATCAGCTATGTAATCCCCTTCGGATTTACCGGTTTTTCTGTCAATAATCCTGTAAACGGTTTTAAAACCCGGGGTGGTGATTTTTTCCGGATTGCCGGAAATCTTGATAACGGGAACATACCCTCCGTTGCCTTCCTTTGCAACGAGCTTGTATATGCCGCCCAGCGCCGGGTCGTCCGCGCATGTGATCAGTTGAGTGCCTATGCCCCAGAGGTCTATCCTGGCTCCCTGCGTTTTCAGGTCAAAGATCTTGTTTTCGTCCAGGTCGCTGGAAGCCGCAATTTTGACGTAACCCAGCCCGGCTTCGTCCAGCATCCGGCGGGCTTCAACCGACAGAAAGGCAAGGTCGCCGCTGTCGAGCCTGATCCCTTTCATTTTTTTTCCGACCGTCTCCAGATATTTTCCTGTCTTAATAGCGTTTGGCACACCGGATTTCAGCGTATCATAGGTATCGACAAGCAGAATGACATTGTCCGGCAATGCGTCGGCAAAATTTTTAAAAGCCTCCTCCTCGCTGTCGTGCATCTGCACCCATGAATGGGCAATGGTGCCGCTGCATGGGATTCCGAACATCTTCCCGGCTTTCATATTGGAAGTGGAATCGAACCCGACGATGTAGGCCGCTCTCGTTCCCCATACTGCCGCATCCGCCTCCTGCGCCCTTCTCGTGCCGAATTCCATTAGAACGTCATCTGGCGCGACCAGTTTTATCCTGGCGGCTTTTGTGGCAACAAGGGTCTGGTAGTTCATGAAATTCAATATAGCCGTCTCGAGAAGCTGGGCTTCGAAAATCCTTGCTTCCACCTGGATAAGCGGCTCGTTGGGAAAAACAAGCGTCCCTTCTCTTACCGATCTTAAATTTCCCGTGAAACGGAAACTCCTGAGCGCGTCAAAAAATTCCCGCTCGTAATTCTCCTCCTGCCGGGCAAGAAACGCGATGTCTTCATCGGTAAACCTGAGGTTGTTGATATAGTCGACTATCCTTTCCAGGCCGGCGAACACAGCAAACCCGTTGCCGAAAGGATTCTTCCTGAAAAATGCTTCAAACACACACTTTTTGTTATGTATGCCGCTTTTCCAGTAGCCGTACATCATATTAATCTGGTATTTGTCTGTATGCAGGGACAAATTTTCCCGCACGGCAGAACACCCTCTTTCCTTTGCCAAAACTTTACGGCTGGCATATCGACGGATTATTTGCCGCGTTCGAAACTCCGACTGAAGTATTCATGTCATATGCACCTGCGGTGCTTTACGGCCTGGCAGGCGGCGATGAAAACCGCCCGCGGCATTGCAATGCGGATCTATTCCGTAATGCTTCTACAAAGCTCAACCCCGTTGCCCATCATGTTGAAAAGGGCCATGACATGCATCAGATCTCCGTTATGGGGTTCGAGATCATAAGTGTCGACGGCGTCGACAGGTACGATTACCCTTCTTCGCAGATTCTTCCTGATGAAGTCCGCCTTGAGTGTCGTTGCAAACTGCTGAACGCATATATCCGTGCAGTCTCCGACCACTATGAAATTTTCCGTCTGCGGATTTGCCCCGAGCCAATTTTGAAACTCCTCTTCCAGAAAGCCGTTGGTCGAATTTTTCGCCATAAGGATGTATCCGCCGGCCTCCTTTATCTCATCCACAACCTCACTCTCAGTCGTTCCGGCCATTGCATGTACGGGGTATGAATCAAATTCGGGCGATTCGTCCGTATGCCTGTCGGCAAAGGCAATCGACCTGATCCCGTACCTGCTGCAAAGCCCCATAGTTCGAACAACAGCCGGTATGATTTCACTTACCCGCGGACTCTGCAGCATGCCCTCCCTGGCAAACGCATTGATCATGTCGATAATGACCAGTACGGTCCTGTCGGGCTGAAAGTCCTTCAGCCGCAAAACCGGAAGGTTTTCCAAAATATCGAAAATTCTGCCGAGCGTATCGACGCTTTTTTTCAAAAAAGCCTCTTTTTGATGATTCACCTTTGCCTCCCCCTCTTACAGGAATTAAAAAGCAATTTTAAAACCGGTGAATTCCCCCGTAAAATCAGACCAGTCCGCGACGACATCAGTAACTTCCGCCATCGGCGGACCCTGGCGGCACCATTCGATCAGCTTTTCTACCTGTTCCCTGCCGCCCTCCAAAACCCCCTCCACGGAACCGTCCGGCCTGTTCTTTACCCAGCCGCAGACTCCAAGGGCAAGCGCTTCGTTTTTCATGCTGGATCGGTAGTAGACGCCCTGAACGCGGCCGGATATGATTACGTGCGCCCTCACCTTCACTTTTCACGACCTCCGGTAAAAAAATAATTATTTCCCTTACATTATAACAAAAATAAGCGTTTGGGCTCCAACTTTCGACAGATGGCATTCCCGCCTCAATCCAGTGATGCCTGCAAACCGGACCATTCACAGCCTGACTGAGACCCCGGCGTCAAAAAAGTACAGGTGTTTTTCCTTGACCCTGACTCCGAGAATCTCCTCCACAGCCCTGGCGTAAAGGCTTATCTGTCCGCTGTGTTTTGCCGCCGCAAGCCCCGCTTCCGCCGGCGCCGTCCTGTCGGTCTTGTAATCAAGCAGCAGGCCGCCGTCCCCCTCGTCTACCAGACAGTCAACAACTCCCTGCACCAAAACCTTCTCGCTTACGTTTGCGCCGATATCGGGGTAAATCTCTTCAGCGGGCAGGACCAGGGTGAAATGGAGTTCCCTGAATACACGGTTGCCCGCCAGTACGCGACGGCCCAGCTCTCCCCGGAAGAAGTCCGCAATCTTCCACGCCTGAACAGCTTCAGCCTGCTCACTGGTAAGCAGTTCCTTCTCCACCATGACGGCGATCTGCCTGTTTATCGACGGCAAATCCAAGGCGTCTTTCAAATCGAGGTGCTGCATGACAAGGTGCACCGCCGAGCCCGCTTCAGCGGCGGTAAGCCCCTTGTATTCCTGCAAAAACAACGGCCTTTTGCCGATCGGCATCCGGTTCCCGCGAAAGATGTCCCCATCTTCCGCCTCCCGCAGTTCAAACCTGTGCGCCAGGTCTGAAACAGTAATTTTAGCGGCCTTGCCCAACACACAGCGAGCCGGGTATGTCCACTCCAGCCTGTTTTTTACCGTTTTCGCCAGGATGCCGTCGGCGCCAAGCGGCTCCGTCCGCCGCACAAAGCTCCAAATCTTTGGGGCTGGCGTCTGAGCCTTGCCGGCTCCGGCGCGGCCGTCGGCAATAACGATCTTCCAGCTTGATGCGTCGCCTGCAATCTCCGGAGATGGGCATTCTTCACACAGTCCCATCTCCCTCAGCGCGGCAGCGTCTTTGTGACTCATAACTGCAGGAACAAGCCAGTCAAGATATGTTCTCGCCCCGGCCAGTTCACCCGGCGGCAAACGCCAGCCGTCCCGGCCCACCTGACCGCACCAGCGCCTCACACAGTCGGCCAGGTTTCTGACTGAGCCGACTAAAATCAGTTTTTCGCGCGCCCTTGTCATGGCAACGTAAAGGATCCGCAGTTCTTCGGCCAGCGCCTCCATTTGAAGCCTGTGTTTCACAGCCAGTTTCGCCAGCGTCGGATATGTCGCCCTGGACTCCAAATCCACAAATTGCGGGCCTATACCAAGTTCGTTGTGAAAGATTATATCCTTGTTCAGATCTTTAAAATTGAACTTCCTCCCCAGTCCGGCCAGAAATACCACCGGGAATTCAAGACCTTTGCTTTTGTGAATGCTCGCAATTCTAACCACGTTTTCCTTTTCGCCGAGGATGCGGGCCGTGCCCAAATCCCGCCCGTTCTCCCGTATCCGCCCGATATAGCGCAGGAAGAGAAACAGGCCGCGGAGCGTCGTTGACTCAAATTGCCGGGCCCGGTGGTAAAGCGCCCTGAGATTGGCCTGTCGCTGCGCACCGCCCGGCAGGCCGCCGACAAAGTCGTAATAGCGGGTCTCCCGGTAAATGTGCCAAACAAGGTCGGCCAGGGAACCCTGCCTTGCGGCAGTTCTCCACCTTTCGAGCTTCTCGAGGAAATCCGCCAGTTTTTCCGATAATTCTCCCTGCCCCGACTTTGCCGCGGCTACAACCGCATCGTAGTAATCGCCCCGGCGCGCAGCCATCCTGACCGTAGCCAGGTCTTCCGCTTTCAGGCCCACAACAGGCGACCTCAACACCCCGGCCAGAGGAATGTCCTGCCGCGGGTTGTCGATTACCTTGAGCAGGGAAATGACGGTTTCCACCTCGGTGGCTTCAAAATAGCCGGTTGCTGTTTCAGAATAAGCCGGAACCCCTTCCTGCCGGAATTCATCCAGAAAGGTATTGGCATAACCGGCGGTAGCCCGCATCAAAACCGTCACGTCCCGGTAGGCGACAGGACGCAGGGCGCCCAGTTCCCTGTCGTAAACGACAAAACCCGGCTTGCCTCCGGCACCTTCCACCATCTCCTTTATTTTTGCCGCAATCAGCCGCGCCTCCCTTTGAACGGCTTCGGGTTCGTCTTCAACTTCCTCTTCCACCAGTTCGCCTCCGTCCCCCTCGTTTCCCTGACCGTTCTCCAGATTCCGTCCTTCCGCCGCTTCCCGCCGCTCGACAAGGCACAGTTCCACGCTCCGCCCATCCTCAAAATCTTCCGGCAGGGATGGATAATCGGCGCCGTAAACCAGTTCCGCCTTCCCGCCGTACTCTATTTCACCCAGGGCCGGCGTCATCAGTTGCCGGAAGACAAAATTCACCGCATCAACTATACATCTCCGGCTGCGGAAATTTTTGCTCAAATCGAGGCGGCGTTGCCTGCTCCCCCTCCCGGTATCGTAAAGCCTGTACTTCTCCATAAAAAGTCCGGGCTCGGCCAGCCTGAAACGGTATATACTTTGCTTAACGTCCCCGACCATAAAGAGATTAGGCTTTTCTTCCCCCTGCCGCGACACCATTCTGAGGATAGCTTCCTGGACGGGGTTTATATCCTGGTACTCGTCCACCAGCACTTCCACATACCTTTTCCGCAGTTCCCGGGCCGTTTCCGAGGGAACAGGCCCGTCGGGACCGGATTCCTCCAGCAACTTCAGGCAATAATGCTCCAAATCGCTAAAATCCACCACTCCCCTGGCCGCCTTGGCCTTCCGGTAAGATTCAGCGAAATCCAGGACCAGACCGGCAAACTCGTTTACCAGGGGCGCTATCTCAATGAGATCTGAGCAGGCTTCTTCCGGCGAGCGGGAAAAGTATTCCTTTTGCAGGCGACCGATTTTTCTTCTCGCCACGTCTCTCAGTTTCCTCACCCGATCCGCCAGCCACCTCTCTGCGTCATTTCCCTTGAAACTCTTCAGCCTGCCGAAACCGGCTGCCTTGAAGGCTTCATGCAAATCCGCCCACGAAGCGCCCGCGGAACATTTTCTGTACAAACTCAATACCAGATCCCTGTCTTCTTCAAGAACAGGCAGGTATACCGACGGGCCGCCCGGCCCGCCTGCCAGCTTCATGCCGGTTTCCAGGGCGGCTGCGGCGGCCGCCAGCTCGATTTCCAGAGATTTTTTAAGCACTTCAATCCAGGGCAGCCGGTCCAACGGCTCATCCCCGGCCGAATAAAAGTGCCCGGACAATTTTGCCAGCCACTCTTCAGGCCTCGGAGTGCTGCGGGCAAACCTGAAGGCCTCCTGCACCAGTTCCTGCAGCGCTTCGTCACCCCGCTTGCCGCCGTAGCTGTCGGCCAGGACCGTAAAAAGATGGTTTTCTTTCGAGGCAAAGCGCCTCTCAAACAATTCTTCAAGCACTTCGGCCTGAATTATGAACTCTTCCGTTTCGTCCGCAACCCGAAAGCCCGGATCGAGATCGATTCGGTAAAAATACTGGCGGAGCAGGTCCAGGCAAAACGAATGGATGGTGCAGATGCTTGCCCTGCCCAGCAGGGCAAGCTGTCTGCCGAGATGTTTGGATCCGGGCTGCTGCTTCATTCTTCCGGCAAGGGCCCTCCCTATACGGTCCCTCATTTCCGCCGCCGCGGCGTTGGTGAAGGTAACCACCAGAAGCCTGTCGACATCTACGGGACAACCGGGGTCGGTTATCCTGCGGACAATGCGCTCGACGAGCACTGCCGTCTTTCCCGTTCCGGCAGACGCAGACAACAGAAGGTTGCCGTCCGAACCGGATACCGCTTCAAGCTGTTCCGCCGTCCATTCACCGTTCAACATTCTCACCTCCGGCCGCCGCGGTAATCCTGTCCCAAATCTTTTCCGCTTCTTCCGCCTTGATGATGCGGTACGTGTTCCCGTCGATCAAAATATCAAACTGGCAGACGGGTTTGTATAAACAGGCCTGACAGGACCGCAAGGACCCCTGCCTGTACGGAGAAATATCGACAACTCCGTCTATGATGCCGCTTCCGGCAGAGATCAGCAAACGGCGCAGATATGCCCGCAGCAGACCGAATTGTTTCACGGTCAGCACAGCGGAACGGGCACCGATATCTCCACCGCTCTTAAAATACACCGGTATCAGGAACGAGTCTCCATCCCGGCTGCCGTCCATCAACCGCACCACCTCGGGATCCGCCAGGACCATGCCGGTCATCCTGAATTCCTTCAACACTCTCTTTTCCATTTCTTCCTCAGGCAGCGCCACCCCGCCGGTGCTGATAAAGGGGTCATTGACCGTAAAATAGAGAATGCCGCCCGGCAGCCCTCTCCTGCCAACGAGAGCCTCGGCATGCTGGAGAGCGACTTCAAGGTAAGCCAGAATCTGCAGTTTTAGCCCGTGGTATATATCGGAAAGGCTTATCTTCACCTTGCTTGACTTGTAATCAATCACCCGCAGGTAGATGCCATCCCCGCTTTCTGCGGCGTCTATGCGGTCGATCCGTCCGGTTAAGAGCATCTCACTTCCATCGGCAAGAACAAACACAACCCCGGGCAGATCCCCGCCCGGTCCGAAAGCAAGCTCCAGGCCAACCGGCCGGAATTTTCCCCGTCTTGAATGCTCGGCAAGAACTATGGCGGCCTGCTGAACGGTATTTTTAATCTTCCCGGCAAGGTAGCGGTGGCGGGCCGAACTGAGCAGTATCTCGTTTAACAGGCGCGGCGTCAGCAGCTCCACCGCCTCGCCGGACAGCCTGCGGCACTCCTCCCGGTCCAGATTGCCCCAGTCAAGCCCGCACTCTTCTACCCTGTCACCGAAAAGCTTCAGGGCGGCGTGAAGAAACTGGCCCAAATCGGGAGCTCCCAGCCTGAATACGGGACGTTCCCGCAGCTTGAGCCCGTATGACAGAAAATGGGCAAAAGGGCAGGCGTGAAATTTTTCAATCCCCGAGACACTCGTCTTCAAGGGTGTGCCGTAAAGTCTCCGCCCCAGTCCTGAAGAAAGCCTGGCTTCACGGTTGCTATGGAACAAGCCGGAGAGTACGCGTGCGCATTCAGCCCGGTATTCCCCCCCCGCAAACCAGGAATAGACATCGAACCACAGCGGGTATACGGGGCGGCCGGCCTTCAGTTCCCGCAGACGGGCGGCGAGGTAGGACAGAGAGCGGCGGGGGTTGGATACAAATTCCAGATCACCGGCCGCTGTGGCACCCTCCGGCTCCACCGGCCAAACCCGTTCCTCCACACCGGGCAGCAGTTCCTTCAGCCTGGATACCGCCGGGGAAGGCATGACAGCCCCGCCTTCTTCGTCCGCCAGCGGGTAGCTTATGTACAGCCGCTCGGAGGCGCGGGTAAGAGCTATGTAGACAAGATACTGCTCGTCAAATGTTCTCCTGCGGCTTCCGGGCGCCAGTTTGAGACCGAACTTTCCCAACAGTTCCCTTTCCGCTTCAGAAAAAATACCCTTGTCAACAACTCTTGCCGGCAGCACGCCGTCACTGACACCCATGAGAAAGGCCGCCTTTGCTTCCGGGCTTCGCGACCTGTCGAGGGAACCTGCCAAAACCAAATCGAGCCCCGGGGGAATCAATCCCAGCCGCAAACTCTCAAAACCGGCATCCAAAATCGCAGCGTATTCCTGAAGAGTCAGAGTTTCGTCCCCAAGCGACTCCACAACCTGGTCCAGAAGGCCGGTTATACCGTCCCATACCTGGGCGTGCTCGCGGGCCGCCTCAAGCCGGCCTTCCTTTTCCGCCAGCAGGCTCCACGCCTCCAGCCGTTTGCTGGCCTCAAGCCTGTCCAGCAGGTTGAAAACGGCAGCCGTCATGTCCCGGACATTTACGGCCCGTGTCAGCTCCTGCTGGAAAAGATGCAGCGCTGCAGCGGCCTGTCGCCTGATCCGGTTGATCTCCGTCAGATCTTCCGCTTTTCGCCCGGAGACGGCGGTATCTTCCTCCAGAGTCAGGCTCCTGCGGTAATCCCAGGGTTTTTCATCAGTCCACCTGCTTCCCCGGATGCCGTGGGCAAGCACGTAGTTTTCCAGAACATCTACATCTTCCCTGGAAAGAGGGATCAAATCCGTCTTGAGGTAACGGAACACGGATTCGAAGGACCATTCCTTCGCCGCCGCCTCGAGAGCGGATCGGATCAGTTCCACCACCGGATGGTGCATCACCGGACGTTTTTGGTCTATAAATACTGGTATGCCGTGATCGGCAAAAATGCTCGATATAAGGTGGGCATAAGAACCGAGATCTCTTAAAAGCACCACTATGTCCCGGTAGCGGTATCCCCTGTCCCGGCAAAGCGCCGTTATCTCGCGGGCGACACCTTCGACTTCCGCCGTCGGGTTTGCCGCCGCCGCCAGGAAGACTCCTCCGCCGGGCAAGGCATGGGAACCAACGGCGCCATGGTTGAAGAAGTTTTTTTCCAGAAAAGCTATCTGCCGGCTCTTAAAACGTGGCGGCGTTTCACAATCAAGAACGAGCGGCCTTTCAACGGGTACCAGTTCCCGGGCGGCTGCCTCACAGAGACGGTCGTATGTTTCCCGGACAGGGTAAAAAAGATCGGTCTCATCGCTGCTCCCGCTCAGAGAAGCAAGGTCGGCGCACAGGGTTATATTGACCCGGCCGGCGGTGCGCAGCAGAGCCGCCAGCACCCGGTACTCCTGCGGAGTAAAACCGGAAAAACCGTCAACCCAAACCACCGCATTCCTGACTGACGGGGAATACTCCAGACGATCGGCCAGCAGGTTGAGGTAGTCGTCCGGATCGGTAAAACGGCCGGCCAGGCAGGATTCCAAATCAACGTACAGCAGGCGCAAATCGTCCAGCTTTCGGGCAAGCGAGCCGGTCTCCTCCCCGCCATGCAGGAATGAAGAAACTGCGGCAAGCTCATCCGGACTTATGCAGTAAGTTTTCATTTCCCCCAGGATACCGGCAACCGTGTCGGAAAAGCCGGGAAGGTTTGCACTGCGATTGAAAATCTTCAGTTCCCGCCTTCTTCGTTCAAGCAAGCGGCGCAGCAACATTCTCTTTCCGAGTTCTCCGATATGAGAGCGGGCAGCGCCACCCACTTCCTGCAGCACCCGGTGGGCCAGGCGTCTGAAACTCAGCACCTGGGCCCGGATGAACCCTTTCAGGCCGGGTGTGGCGGCCAGGGAATACTCCATTTGAAACGTGGCCTGCTCCGGCACAAGAATTATCAGCGGGGGCCCTTCGCGGCGCGCCGCCAGTTCTTCCCGCACGGCCTCCAGGCAGATGTGTGTCTTTCCGGTGCCGGCCCGGCCAATGATGAAACGAAGACCCAAAATTTGTTAACCCCCTGCAATTATTTATACAATAACCAGTTTCCAGCCAAACCGTCAAAATCCTCTCAGTTCTCTCCAACAAATCGCCCGCCGGCTTGCGGCTTTGCCGTGGCAAGCCTCAGCTTCAATAAAAAAAGGGTTTTGGGGATTTATGAAGAATTTTACGCCATCAAAAGCAAAAACCTGGGAGGCGAACAGATGCGAATCCTTGTGATAGGACAGGCGCCTTTCGGCAGGGACTGCCTGCAAACCTTGATCAACCAGGGGGAAAACATAGTGGGGGCTGTAACCGTACCGGACGTCACCGGTGCAAAAAAAACCAACCCCTTTAAAGAGTTGGTTCTGGAAAAAGGCTTGCCGCTTCTTCAGCCCGGACGGCTGCGCGACCCGGAAGTTCGCCGGTGGGTAAAGGATCTGGCTCCCGATCTGCTTGTGCTGGTCTTCGTCACCGACTTTGTACCGAAAGAAGTGATCGATCTGGCTCCTCTCGGCGGCATCAATTATCATCCGTCCATACTCCCTAAATACCGCGGGGGCAATGCTATCGCCTGGGCGATCATATGCGGCGAAAAGGAAACAGGTGTTACCATCCATTATATTGATGAGGGCGTGGACACCGGGGACATTATCCTTCAGGAAAAGGTGCCGATAGAACCTGAAGACAATACAGTCACCCTGTACTACAACAAGCTATACCCTCTGGGAGTGAGGCTCACTGCCGAAGCAGTAAGGTTAATCAAAGAGGGCCGCGCCCCGCGCATTCCGCAAGACAGCCGCCTGGCTTCCTACCAGCCGGTGCTGAAGGAAAAGGATACGGTAATCGACTGGCGGCAGCCTGCCGGCAACATTTACAACCTTGTCAGGGGAAGCATGCCTTTTCCCGGTGCGGGGACAACCTTTCGCGGAGAAAAAATAGTGGTACTTGAGGCATTCCTGCCGGACGAACGCATTTCAGCCGCCGGAGCGGTACCGGGGGAGGTGGTGGACGCAGTTTCCGGCGAAGATCCGGTCGTAGCTACCGGCAGGGGAGTCCTCAAGCTGAAAACGATTCGGGTCGGGCGCGAAAAAATGCCTGCCGCCGAGTGGGGCGGCAAGATCCGTCTTAACAGAGGCGATTTTTTGGGCCGCTAGGAACGGTTCATGCCGTCACGGCATCCGGAAAACCGTCAAACAACCATGCCGGCAACTGCCGCTGCCTCTGCAGCAAGCTGCTGTGCTAACAATTTTCGTTTATTTCTTTTATATTCATCACTTCTTCGCCGGGCCGGGCTGATTTCAGGGCAATAAACCTGTAAGCGGGCTTTGCGGCCAATTCCATGTATAATATCTGGGGCCTGCGGACAAGTTCCTTTCTCAGGTTGGTAAGGCGCGCCAGCGCACCGGGGTTTAAAAAAAACTTGTTGCCGACGATTTCGTGATAGCCCAGATGGGCATGCGCGCCCAGCGTGAAGTCGGCTTCAGTGCCGGCCACCTCGGAAATCAAGGTGCAGTAAACCCGGTCGGAAAAAGCCCTGGGCAGAAGCATGCCGTGCACAACGTGGACAGCCAGATCGCAGTGTTTCTTTTCAACAACGTAGTCACTGCTCCTTTTTTGTTTGTCCATGCCGCCGTAGAAATGCTGACCGCTGAGTTGAACAACGAAAGTGCCGTTATGGAAGTATACCTTCTCCCCGGGCTGCAGCAGTTTGATCGCCAAATCTCCGGAAAGACGCCCGAGAGCGGTTTCTTCGAGGCTTTCCAGTCTCTGTTCAACAAGGTCGTGGTTGCCGGCAACGCAATAAACGGGCAGGCTCAACTCTCTGACAAACCACTGAAACAACTCCAGCGACCTCTGATCTGGGTGAGGATTGTCGAACACATCACCCCCGTGGATGAGAATATCAACATTAAGCTGCCGGCAGAGATCGACCACTTCCGACAGCTTTTTGAAAATAGCTTCAAAAAAATTGTCTTTACGGTTGTCCGGCCTGCCGTTCTGAATATGTGTATCGCTGAGGTAAACCATACGCATAGAACAACCCCTCCCGCCGTCTGTTCAACCGACGGCAACCACACCTTGCAGGCCTAATAAAAAGCGCGGCCGGTATCCAATCGTTTTTCGTCATCCAGACCGACTGTCGCAAACAGCTCTTTGAACTTGTTGAAGTCCTCCACACTCATCAATTCCGTATTGGAATAAAAAATCCTCCCGGCGTTGTTCACGGCACCCCATGTAATTTTCACTATATCCTTGTTCACCCCTTTTTTGGTTTCCGTCCTGACAAAAAGCTTGACTGTCACGGGATGCTCACCCCACCGAAGAATTATGCTTTACCACAATTAATTATACCAGAGAATCTCATCAACTTTTTGCCGTTTTTGCTTGCGTCCTTTTGAGAAAACCTTCCAGCTTGACGATAAACCGCTCGTGAACGCCTTTTCCGATTATCTCCGCATCGTCATACGCTTCCACTTCGAAAAGAAGCCTCTTTCCGTCCACCTCGACGAGGGTCGAGCGCGCCACGACGTTCATACCCACCGGCGTGGCCGCCAGGTGCTTGACATCAAACCTCGTGCCCACGGTGGTCATCCCTTCCGCCAAATACGGCAGGACAGACTCAAGGGCGGCTTTTTCCATCAGCCCGATCATTGCGGGAGAAGCATAAACATTTACCACGGTGTTTCCGTAAGCAACCGCGGTGTTTTGATCGGTCACCCGGTCGGCAGCCTCCCCTTTGATACCCGCTCTTAATTCCTCCGCCATTCATTTCCCTCCTGTATCATTTTTTAAATTTTATTTATTCCCGCTTCCTTTAAAAAAACCTTCTGAATATTTGAAATTTGGCCGGAAACAGAAGATTATGCCGGGTCCGGAATGTAATAAAGCGGCCCTTCAGGCATAAATTATCAGTAGCAGTCATCAGCTCTTCGTTTGGCACCTTTTGCATGAAATACCGGCGGAGTGATCCGGTTTGGGCGGCTACTCCTGGATAACCCCCCCTGAATTGATTTTAATTACGCTCCTTTTCCTGGGCATCTTTGGACGGTCGAACCTCGTGGTCACTTCCTCCTGCATCCTCCTGAGTCTGAAATATTTCAACCTCGACCATGTCCTGCTGCCTCTCCTTGAAAAGCGCGGTCTGGAAACAGGGCTTGTCCTGCTCATGCTTCACATTCTTGCTCCGATAGCTACTGAAAAACTTACCGGGGAAGACCTGCAGTCGGTAGCTTCGGTCAAAGGCATCATCGCCGTGGCGGCAGGGGCTCTGGCCACCAGGCTGAACGGAGACGGACTCGCCCTGATGAATACGAGTCCGGAGATAATATTCGGCATGACCTTGGGAACGGTGCTCGGGATTTTTTTCATGCGCGGCACACCATGCGGGCCGGTTATGGCTGCCGCTGTGACGACGGTATTGCTTCAGGCGGCCGGTTTTTTCCGTTGACGAAAAAAATTTGACAACCAGGCAGGAAATCGTCTTTTGAAGTTGAATAAGTAAGTGAATTCTCCGAGCCTGGCACACCTGAGCAAAGTACGGCGGCCAGGCCGATAGGGTGCGGACGGGAAACCACCGCGCCTCCCGGTGTGGAAAGGAGAAGGCGCTTTTGGGTAAGAGCTTTGTCCTTTTTAAACCGGGCAAAGCTTTTAGCATTTTTATACAAAATACTCTCCGAGCCGCATGACCTAAAGCTTTCGAGCCACGGTCAGCCGGCCGTCAGGGTACGTCGGGAAACCTGCGTGCCTTCCACTGCGAAAAGGAGAGTGGGATCTCGGCAAAGTTTTTCCGGGCCAAACTCCATTCGCATAGGGTTTGCCCGTTATATTTTTTGTAGAAAACCCCCCTTTCTACTTTGTTGGTCATCCGGCCAACATTTTTTTAGTGTTGCGGAAGAGTAAAGATATATGCCGGACCGTCTTCGCTTTTCACGGCACCGGCCCGGCGCTTTAGTTTCGGTGATGCCGCCTGTCCTGATCTTGCGCCGCCCACCAGTTACTCACTGCGACGCTGGATTTTTTCATTTCTATCGGTACCACTGTTCTGGTTTTTATCATTTTTATCGACTTTTTTACCCCGCTCCGTGCGCAGGCCTCTCTCAGCATCCTTCCCGTCTTCTCTTTCCTTTTTCCCGGTTTGTTCCTCCGTTCCGCTTTTTCTTCCGCCGTTCTGCTTCCCGGTTTCAGGCGGATTGCCTTCTTTCTCCGCTCCGGAATTTTCCCGCCGGCGTCCTGCATAGATGCCCTTGATTAAAGGTCTGGCGTCACCAGCCTGCTTTAATTTCACCTTTTCGCCGTCCTCGTCAAAGAGCTCGGTAAAAGTGACTCTTTTCGCCTTTTCCAGCTTGCCCAAACTCTCAGCGGCAATTTCCCCGACGCTTACCGGAATACCCTTCTCCCCGGATTTTAAGAAAAGGAAGTACCTGCCGGTTGAGATTCCTGACTTTTCTGCCTCCTGGCGCAACCCGGGTTTTACCGGTTCGATTATAACTTCTGTGTCGATGTTTTTCGGTTCCACCTGGCTTTTGATGGCGTCATATATGGAGTCGAGGCTGACCAGCGGCTCAGCTCCTTCTTCCACCGTAAGGGTGGCCAAAATAACGTTGTCGTCTTCTTCCTTCAGGTACTGATCGGTTACAGCCTGGGCTACAATCAGCTCAACAGCGTCACGCAGGTTCATCTTCTCAACATTGATTTCGGCCAGTATTCTCTCACCGTCGCCGTTCAGTCCGCGGGCGGAAATAACTTTGCCGTCCGCCGACACCGCCAGTTCGATGCTGGGGTTTATATCGATGGTCAGATAGGCTGCAGCCGGCGGAGCCTGCTTGAAGCTGAGCAGTCCGGCAAAAAGGAAGACCAGTAGACATGCGGCAACCGTCAAATATCTAATGCTGGGAAATACCCTTGGCGACTTTAAAGGTATCTCCCGTCCAACCCCGGCCGTACCGCCCGCAGGCACGGGAATTTCCCGGAACTCGCCATCGGGCGTGATTACTATGCAGGATCTTTTTTTTGCCTTAACCACCAATCCGCGCGATTCCATCATTTACCCCCCTCAAACCGGGACGGCAACTTCAAATATGAACTGAGGTATATAAAATCTTCCCGCCTGTATATTAGAAGGGCCATGGCAATAATGTACTTCCGGCCCCTCTCGAGGGTTTTCCGGCTGATTCCGGTGTTCTTCTGCAGTTCCAGCAGCGGCAGTTTTTTCTTTTCCATGAACTCTTCCCGCAGGCCGCTGTTTTCTGCCAGCGACCGTGCCGCCAGCATCAGCGACAGCCGGGTATCACGGTGCCGCGGCGAGCACCTGACCAAATCGTCGAAAGTCACGCCGTAATCATTCAGCAGTTTCTCAAATTCATGAATTTCTTCTTCCCTTTCCCCGGCGGCCGTTTCTTCCAGGTAGATCTCCCAGGCTCGGGAGAACTCAGCCTCGTTCAGGCCGCCCTCCGGCGCGGACACCGGCATGCCTGCCGTCAGATTCCTGCTCTCGCGTCTCCGGAGGTCGGTAAGCCTGCTGTTTATCACAATCCTCGCAAACGCCGGAAAAGGGACCCCGCTCTCTTCACAGTAACGGTCTATGGCTTCGTTAAATGCAATCAGGGCCACGGCCAGTTCGTCGTCCCTGCCCCACTCAAGAACACGCCTGGAAAACTTGCAAGCCGCCTTAAATACAAACGGCTTGTTGTTTTCAAGAAAATCCTCCCTGGCCAATTTGTCCCCCTGTTTTATTCTTTTCAATACTGCTGCCGTATCCTGTGGAGGAAACAAGTTTCCACTCCCCTCAGCTACCGTTTGACCACCTCTTTCCGTATTTCAGCAAGTAGAGTAGGGGCGTTTCCCTACCACTTAATACGGAGAACAGCGTCTTTTTTAAGGGCTCCAGTTTGAAAAAAGAGAGATTTGGCGGGGGGATTTTTCAGACCCGGTCTATTATGCCGAACAGGCCGGCACAAAGTCTGCCGGGGCGAAAAAATATTGGAAGACGCATTTTATGTTGTTTACGGGGACTTTTTCTTGTAAACGAATCTATAGTAAACATAGGCAAACATGGCGTAAAGCGGTATGGAGAGCCAGAATTTGAACTCCGGATCGATAGGCAGCGCAAATATCACAAAACCGGCTATAACAACCGCCCATACCCGCCAGTCCCATTTTGACGGTTTTACCTTGCCTTCTTTTTTCATACCATCACCTGTTGTACATTTCTCTGCCGGGTATTTTTTTTCCTGCAAATGAGTTGCAGAGTGGCGTGAAATATCGCCCGCTGCCTTCAAACTCAAGGTCCCGGACAGTTTGCCGTCAGCCTCAAGAGCATGCAGGCTTTCAAAAAAGGGTGAAATGAATTGTCCTGCTCTTTTAACTGAAAGACACCACCAGCACTTCAAATTTTCCGATACGTTTTTCGTAATCGGTCAGGCGTCTGACAAGTATTATCTTGTCACCGAGCTTATCACGGACGATAAATTTAAAAGCAAGATTTTCATTTAAATTTTCCGCCTTTTTCAATTCTGCGATTACCGATGCAAGCATTCCGTAACTTCCTCGCAAAAAACCGTGTATATATTCTCTCGGCAACATAATCGCCAGCTTTATATTTCCACGACAAAAAACAAGAAAATATTACAAAATTGAGAAGGATTTTTTAACAGTTATTAGAATTGTCTAAAAAAACGCGGGGAGTTAATTACTTTGGGTAAAAAAATCATGGTCGTTGACGACAGCTTGAACATGCGCGCCATGCTCAGGGAAGTTCTCGAACACTATGGCTATAACGTGGCCGGTGAAGAAGAGAACGGCGAAAAGGCCTTGGAACTGTACGAAGCGCTCAGACCCGATCTCGTCTTGCTCGACATCAACATGCCGGGAATGAACGGGCTCGATGCCATGAAGGAAATCCTCAAGACCGACCCCGGCGCAAACATCATCATTGTCAGTTTCGTCAGCAACAGGGAAGTTGTGGAGCAGGCGCTGCTGGCCGGGGCAAGGGATTTTATCGTCAAACCTTTCCCTATAGACCGTCTGATCCAGGCTGCGAAAAAAGCTCTGTCCCGAAATGCCTCCGGGTAAGCGGGTTTTTTCCGCCGGCAGCGTGCGAAACTCAAGATTCGGGCATCCCAGCCGTAACATACTTATGCCGGAGTATTTTTTGCCCGGCTTCCAGGGAAACTTATATAAAAAAGCATGGAAAGGAAAAATAATATGAATGAAGCATTTTCGGCCGTGCAAAACAATCCCCTGCTGCTCGGGCTGGTCATTGCGTGGAGCGTCCTCTGGAAAGGAATCGCCCTTTGGCATGCCGCCCGCAACAACCAACTGGCCTGGTACGTCTTCCTGATCATCGTAAACACCGCCGGCATTCTCGAAATAGTCTATCTCCTTTTCTTCAGAAAAAGAAAAACGGGGTTCGGTTTTTAACGTCTTTTTACGGGGGTAGTATATTGTTTAAGAAAATTTTCGCTTTCATCCTGTCACTGATATTCTTATCCTCACTAGTTGGCTGCTCAAAACTGACAAAAAAACATCAGCAGGCGCAAGAAACGCCTGCAGAAGAAAGCGCACGCAATGCAGATGTTTCCGCTGCGCCGCAGCAGGCAGTTCCTTTTCTGCTTCAAGTTCCGGAAAAATCTTTCGAACAGAACCTGAAAATATCCGGCAAGGTATCTGCGGGATACAAAGTGTTCATAAACGGGGCGGAATTTTCTGCCGACCCGCAAGGCTCGTTCAACGCCGAGATAAAATTAAACCCCGGCGCCAATATTCTGGAATTCAAGACCGTATCTCCTGACGGGACCAGCGTTTATACAACAAGCAGGACCATTGAATACGACCAGAAACCGAAACTGGAAATAAAACAGCCGGGTGAAATCTCCGACACGATGATAACCGTAGAAGGCACCACCGAGCCCGACTGCGTCGTGGACGTCAACGGGTACAAAACCCGGTCGGACGCGAATGGAAGTTTTAAAATAAGCATTCCGGCAGCAGACGGCAACTCAATAATCGAGATTGTGTCCACCAACAAAGCCGGTAAATCCGCAGTCGTCCAAAAAACGATGACTCGCAACGGTTTTCAGGAAAGTCTTGTACAATAGTAAATTATTATTGAAAACCCGAGTGCCGGACCGGCCTGAACCGAGGCAGGACAGCGAGTTGAAGGCGGCCCGGTTTCGTCCGATGCAAGAAGCAGACGCCGCCGGCGCGAAAGCCATGGGTAAGCGGTCACAGACGCTACCCCGGTTCATTCGACGCGAAACATTTGAGCCGGCGTTTCAACCTGAAGGTGCTTTGTCAACAACCTTCGCTACTCGTAACTTCAGCCCTTTTATTATCAAACAGGAGAACTTAAATGCCTGGTAATTCGAAAGAAAGAATCTCTCTATATATCAGTTATTATCACGAAGAAGACCAGTGCTATTATGATGAATTCGTCCGGGCATATGCAGACGCTTATGAAATAACAAGAGACGACCCCTTTGAACGCATGGAGGACGGCGGCAATCCGGAGGCGATCGTCAACCGGATCAGGGGAAAATACATAAACAAAACCTCATGCACCCTGGTGCTTTGCGGACGCTTTACAAGATGGAGGAGATACGTCGACTACGAGATTAAGGCAACGCTTGAAAGCCATCGGGGGTTGATAGGCGTCAACCTTCCAAGCAATCCGCCCACCCCGCGCGGACTGGTAAACCTGCCCGAACGGCTCAACGACAATATTCACACCGGCTACGCACTGTGGGTAAGCTGGGAAAGCGCAGTTTCATCACCCGAAAACCTGCGGCGGTATATTGAGAAAGCGTTAACAAAACCGGCAAGACTGATCAGGGACAAAAGACCTCTGCGTATTTAGCGTACAGTGCCGTCCGTCCTGCCGAAACGCAACCACCAAAAACGGCAAATCCTCTCCCAAATGTTCACACCGGGATAATAAACCTTTCCAGCACCGTCTTTGGCGTAAAAGACATCGTACCTGTCCAGTCCGCGCATGTCACGGGCATCAAAATAAACAACGGCGGATTCCGACGGCATCAGCGTCTGACCGAGGGGCACGGCTTTACCCCCCGGCGGTTTCCGGACAGGGAAACCTCCTATGCCCACTTCCGCAATTTCCACCGGTGTACTGCCGGTATTCGTCACTGTAACCTTAAATTTACTTTCGCATGGTGTATCCCTGTCTTCGCAGCATAGAACCCTGGCAAACTCTACTTTCAATGCGCCCCTTCCAGGCAAAAGACATTTCATAAAACCAGAGGTGTTTTTCTTTCCCTGTTTCATATTAAAATCCACGCCCGTCCCGGCAGTAAAATTTTTTGCTGCTCTTACGGCACCGTTGTCGTCCGGCACATGTTGCCACCATTTTTGGTGACTGCGGGGAAAACGTCGCGCCGGCTGAGGCGAACCGTTCCACAACTCATGAAAAAGGCATTATTGTGCCAGAAACCTGTCTCTATCGCCTGAACAATCTAGGATTTTATCAGACAGTTTTTCTCCCTGTCCTTGACGAACCTTCCATCAGCAATCAATTCTTCCGCGATAAAAACAAAAGTGATGAAGTCTTTAATACCTGCCATCTCCATCGTTTTCCCGATATCCGCGGCACTCCCGAGCTGTTTTACCGCCTTGTACAAAGAATCTTTTTTCGACTTTATGAAACTGTCGGTTTCATCAATAAATTTTTTTGTCCTGAAGACAATGCCTTCCTTTCTGCCAAAATACCCTAGCTCAACCAATTCTTCGAAATTTTCCTCGTCCTCGCCTGCGAACAACAGGCGCTTAAACAGACTCTCATCCATCCGGCACCCTCCTTTTGTAAGAGTTATTCGCCAAAAACAGCTTCTCTCCTTTGTTTTTGCAGACCGGACCGGAAGACATTCCCGGCAGAAGTCTTCCCGACACATGACAACCTTATAAAAATAAATGATTTTCAAAACGGAAAAACAACTGTCTTTACAGTATGTTAAAATATAGTTAATTTAAACATTACCCGTCAAAAGAGGTGCGGCAGGTTGGTGGACGTTGTGGCGATAATCGCCGAAGGCAAAATACGCGAGGCTGTGCAGAGGGGGGAATTCAACAACCTGCCCGGCAAAGGCCGGCCCCTTGAATTCGACGGACTTCCGCACGTCCCGGAGGAACTCAGGGCCGGTTACATCATCTTGAAAAACGCCGGCGTACTTCCTGAAGAACTTGAGTTGAAGAAACAAATTGTCTCGCTGCAAAAATTGATTGACTGCTGCCATCAAGACGAAGAAAAACAATCGTTAATGAAAAAGCTCAACCAAAAGACACTCAGATTCGATATGCTGATGGAGAGAAGAAAAAACAGCAGTGCTTTAAGCTGCTATAAAAATAAAATTTATGCCAGGTTCGGCCGCTATTAAACAAAAAAACCGCCTGGAGCGGGTATGAAAAGGGGTCAATAAACAAAAATTTTTTTACCTGCCGTTATGCTTAATATTATATACGCATTCGAAAAAATCAATCGTAAATTAAAAAAACCTGCTCGCTAGAGCAGGCCGACGGATATGAGTGACATACACCTTCAGTTTGTCCGGCATTATTTTTTTTATTCACATACGGCGTGCTGGCCGGCATGAATAGAAAAAAACCGGCTGCCCAAGAATATGCACATGGGAGTATTAGCTGTCCACGGCGGACTTGACACCAGCAGGGAAAAGCAGTTCATGGAGACTCTCCGGAAAGCGGCTTCAAACGGATATCGATTGCTGTCCGAAAACCGCACCAGGGCTTTGGAAAAAGCTCTCAACATTCTGGAAGACTCTCCAAATTTTAATTGCGGTTTTGGATCGGTACTCAATTTCAACGGAGAGGTCGAAATGGATGCGGCAATCGTTGACGGGGCAACCGGCCGTTTTTCGGCAGTCGCCGCCATCCGCAACGTGCGCAACCCCATTTCGGTGGCCTGCAGGCTTGCCGAGAAAACCAACCTGGTTATTCTGGCAGGCCGGGGCGCGGAGGAATTTGCGCGGCAGCAGGGATTCCCCGAAACAAACTGTATTTCGGAACACCAGTTCAAGGCATGGCAGAAAACAATGGAATGTTTGGCCCGGGGCGGGATTCCAGTCCAGAATCCTTTTACGGGTCTTGAATATCACGGCGATACCGTAGGCTGTGTCGCATGGGACGGGAAAGGTCTTGCCGCCGCGTCCTCCACCGGCGGTTGTTCCTTAAAAACGCCAGGCAGGGTCGGAGACACCCCCTGCCTGGGCGGCGGGATTTTCGCCTCGCATTCGTGTGCAGTTGTGTGTACCGGGGTAGGAGAAGCATTTGTCGAAACATTGACTGCAAAATTCATCGACGAGAAAATCACCTCCGGCGCCCACCCCCAGGAAGCAGTGGAGCTTGCGCTGAAAAGACTCAATGAACTTAAAGGCGCCCGGGGCGGCATTCTGGCACTGGATTCGCGCGGGAAATTCGGTTCAGCTTTTAACGCCGGCCGGTTCCCGGTTGTTGTGGTGGTGGACGGCAGTATACTTGAAGACTACCAACCTGTCAACCTGAGTCTTTTTATGTAAACCCGCCGCTCTTTTCCAGCGGGCATTCTTCTATCGTTCATAAACCGGCAGTTATTATTGTTACATAAACGGTCGACCTCCAGCCAAACTCTTCCGGGCTTTTTGACAGGTCTTCTCCTTACATACCACTGATCATGCCCTCAAACCTCCCGCAGTAATATTCTTCCATGCGAACGCTTATAACATCACCCCACCGCATATAATTTATATTTTCAACACAAAACAGGGCTTTCCCTTTATTTTCCTGCCGCATATCCCGGACAGCATCAAAGGTCTTCGCACGCACAAGGCAAAAGCCTAATTCATAAGCTGGAATAAAAACAACAAAGAGGGGATGATTCGTGTCCAGCGCAATCCGCAATGAAGACTGTTTCGTGAAAGAACCTGTCCTTCTCGACAAGCCTGCGGCCGATTTCACTGCAGAAGCGTATTACAGGGGAGAGAGGGTTACTGTAAAACTTTCCGATATTTCAAACAAGTGGGTAGTTCTTTTCTTTTATTCAAACGACTTTACTTTCGTCTGACCAACCGAACTGGCAGCCGTGGCTGACCGTTATGAAGACTTCCGGAAACTGGGCGCGGAGGTTCTTGCAATAAGTACCGACAGCGTTTACTCGCACAAAGTTTTTGCCGAAACGTCCCCTTCCGCGCGAAGGGTGCAGTTCCCCCTCTTGGCGGACCCGACTCATGAAATTTCCAAGTGCTACGGCGCTTATAATCCGGATACTGGATCCGGATCACGCACCACCCTGATCATTTCACCGAAAGGCTTGATCAAATTTTACAGCAAATATCCGGGTCCGGTGGGACGCAACGTCGATGAAACAATCAGGGTTATCCAGGCCCTTCAGTTCAGCGAAGCCACCGGCCTCGGAGCGCCTGCCGGCTGGGTTCCCGGCAGGCCGGGCATTCGCCGTGAATGGCAACTGGTCGGAAAGATTTAAACCAAGCGGCGGCCGGTACGAGTTTATTCCTCCCCCATTTCAAACCAGGGCAGGGGGCTGGGGCCGTCAGGATGAAAAACAGTCGCGTAAACCCCGCCGTGTCTGATTTCAAACCAGGGCAGAGAACTGTGACCGCGTCCGAAGTAGTCAGTCGGGTAAACAAACTGACCCGTGATTTCAAACCACGGTTGCGGGGTCTTTCCTTGCGGGTGCATTTCAGCAGCATATACTTTGTTTCCTCTAATTTCAAAATAAGGAATTCCTGCATCCGCCTCGGGAAAATGAACAGTTGTAAAAAGCTTTCTCAAAACTTCCGCCCCCCCTCGCAAAACATTAAACCGTGATGCCCCAAAATTGAGCGCCGTCGGTTTCCGTAAAAACCACCGCCTGCGGCCGGCGGACTTAACCCGCAGTAGTCCGGATTCCTCCGTAATCGTCCGGTCCCTTTACCGCCGTACCGGCACTCACCGCTTTCCCCCGGCGGGAGTGAATCTACTCATTGGCAGAACATAAAAAGTGATTAATATTATGGGGGTTGTTTCCAAAAAAATTGCTTTTGGGACAACTCCGGGAAAATACGCTAAGAAATGTCGTTTATTTTCAGCCCTGAAATGACTGCGGTTTTCTCTATGCCGTTTATTATCTCCCTGATCGAATTTTCTATATTCCCTAAGATAGTGCTGATGTTTTTAACTGCAGAGGCGCTGTTGTCGGCCAGTTTTCTCACTTCGCCGGCTACCACGCCAAAACCCCTTCCGTGTTCACCAGCTCTTGCCGCCTCTATGGCCGCATTCAGGCTGAGAAGTTTGGTCTGGTCGGCAACTTTTCTGATGAAGTCGATTATTTCGTGGACATCTTCTATATACTTTTTTGATTCGTTTACTACTCCCGTCATATTTTTGATTTGTTCCTGGAGGTTCGTGTTCAAGTTCCCTTTTTCAACAGCTATGATATGCAATATTCTTGAAATTGCCGGGTCGGCCACGTGAACACTTGGCGGCTTGAGTTCGTGAATCATCTGATGGGCTTTCTCACTGCCTGTAACGTCCAGAATGATCTCCAAATTCGGTATGCTGAGTGATTCTTTCAGGTCCGTACTTGTCTTTATCTTGAGTTCCCTTGCCAATTTCAAGGCGGGCGCGTCGTTGTTTACATCGACAACACCAGCAATCTCTATGCCGCTGGTGCCATGCAGGCATTCAATCATCGCCACTCCGCCCCTGCCGCCGCCGACAATCAGTACCTTCACTTTTTTGCCCTCCCGTTAAATTAATTAATCATCACGAACATAAGACACCCAGCAGCGTATGGTGTTCACGCGACTTTTAAAGGGGCTATTTTTACTCATGACTAATTATACTACTTTATCCTCCTTTTTCCTCCTAACAAGTTACATCTCTTGACATAATATCTCGGATTTATTCTGACAAATTTTAGAGATTACATGAAAAAGCAAAAAAAAATACCGTTGACTCTTTTCGTCATGATCCGGCATAAAAAACTTTTTTGAATTGTCATCGGCACAGCAGCAAACAGGCACAACATGTTTTGACCGTTTACAAGCGCGACTTTCCTTCCACCCTGGCCAGCCTTTCATCCAGGTCCTGATTGACAAAAACGGCCAGTTCATGAGATTTCTGTAAGGCCTTCAATTGATCTTCCAGATCGCAAATTCTTTTACTCAGCAGATAAACTTCCTCTTCAAGCTGCTGAATTTTTTCTACTTGATACGTCCGGTCAACAGATTCGGATTTCTGGCCGCAGGAAACGTTAAGGAAAGTTAAAGCCGCCGCAACCGTGATTATCATTATGAGTTTCCCCATACAGGCAACCCCATTAATAAGAATATATGTTAATTATAACTATAATTACTATATATTACAAGTTCAATTTTTAAGAAGGTCAGCGGGAAAGCCTGAAGCGATTGCCTTCCAACGGCGAAAGGATTACCTGGGGAGGTTTCCCCGGCGGCCACGTGGTCAGACCGTTTTTTTCGAGCCAGCGCCCGATCGCCGCCCCCCTGATTTCTGGACTGGTCGTCCAGAAATTCTTGGACAGGCTAAAAGTGTGGAATATCCCGTCAATTTCTATTTCAACTGTGTCCCAACTCTTTTTGAAGTAAGTTCTCGCGTTTTCCTTGCCTACACGTATGCCGTACGAGGCTGACTTCCACCCACTTGCCTTCATAACAAGTGCCTCCCACAACTGTTTTATTATGGATATTCTGTTAATATCTAATAATTCCTTCCGGGTTTCCTGCTATTGGGCGAAATACTCGAACAAAAAACGGCTTGTCTCAAGTTATATGACGGCACACAATAATTGAAGGGAAAATGCAAAAAAATGCACGTTTATGCATTATTGTCAGCCATAGCCAAAAATATGGCAAAATCAGACATTTATAGGTATGGAATTAATATTCGCAGCGTGATAAAATAATTTAAAGCCATTCCAAATTTTCCGGTTATGTTGTCATATGTCAGGAGCAGCATCAGGAAAGGGCTGCGCCCCGTCCGGAAATGCCTCTTTCAACAGCCCCCGGGGCTCCCGCCGCCGATTTGTCGTCCACTGCAGTTCCCAAGAACACGGACTCTCGAACTCAACCGATGCCTGCCGTTAAAAAGGTTGGAGGTGATTGGTGTTGTACGCTGATAATCTACCTCCCGGCTACGACGAAAACGGGTTGGTTTTATTGATGCAGAGCCCGAATGTCCTTTTTGCTTACTGGAACCTTTCAGCCGGCCGGAGAGAGGCCCTGGCCGGTAAGGGCAAGCTGTTGCTCGGACTGAACGCGAAACATGATGGGCAGCGCCGCCTGTATGAAATAAAGCCGCAATGGGACAGCTTCTACTTTACTGATGTGGAAGCCGGGCGGGAGTACTACTGCGATATAAGCATAGTTTGCAACGGCTTTGAATATCCCCTTATGTACTCCAACAAAATTCGCACGCCTGTAAGGTCCGCAGAAAGGAAAAATGCCGCCGGAAGTCCCGGCTTCTGGGGTGCGGGCGAAACGGCCGGCGCCGGGGGCAAATGGAAATCTGCCAGCTCCGAAGTGTTCTACGGTTGACGCGACAACCGGGGTTTATTCTTCGCAGTTCCTGCTAAACTCGGTTAGTACACTTTTGCTTGATTTTTTTCGCATTCAAAAGTTCCACAAACCTGTTCACGAGATAAGGGTCGAACTGAATACCGGCATTTTTACGAAGTTCCTTTACAGCCTGATCGTGGGAGAGCGCCTTCCGGTAAGGGCGGTCGCTCGTCATGGCGTCGTACGCGTCGGCAATGGCCAGAATACGGCACTCCAGCGGTATTTCCTCCCCTTTCAGTTCCAGGGGATACCCTTTTCCGTTCCACCACTCATGGTGCATAAGTATCAGGTCTGCGATCGGAACGAGGTCGGGCGGGGACATGGCGATGAGGTGACCAATCTCACAGTGCCTTTTCATCTCAGAGTATTCTTCCGGAGTAAGGGGCCCCGGCTTGAAAAGGATGCTGTCGGGAATCCCCACCTTGCCGATATCGTGAAACTGGGCCAGGAGACGCAAATCAGCAATTTTGCAGTCCGGCAGGGACATTGATTCAGCCATTGCGGTTACCAGGTCCTGCATGCGGTCGGCGTGCCCTTCCGTAATAAAGTCCCTTGCTCCGAGGGCCTTTTTTAAAGTCTGAACGACTCCGCTCCGGGCGCTCTGGGTCCGCAGCAGCTTTTCCCGGTACATGTTGTTGTCCGCATCTTTATAAAGTTCGTCCATGGTTATCGACACGTCGGATCTCGTCGAAAAACCTATTGATATACTCAACGGCAGTCTTTCATTACCCTCATTGTAAGACTTTATTGAATTGCGCAGCCTGTTGCAGGCGCTTCTTACGGCACCCTTGCCGCTGTTCGGGAGCAGGACCGCGAACTCGTCTCCCCCGATGCGGGCTACCACGTCACCGTCGCGGAACGACCCTTTTATTACGGACGCGGCCGCAACGAGAAGCGAGTCGCCTGTCTCGTGCCCCATCGTGTCGTTTACAAGCTTCAGCCCGTCAATATCGCACAGAATTATGCTGACCGGGTCATAGCGCCCCGTTGACAGGCGGTGCATCTCTTCTTCAAAGTAAGCCCGGTTATACAGTCCGGTAAGATAATCATGAAAAGTCAAATACTTTACCCTTTCCTCCGTTTTATTGCGCAGGATTATTTCATGCAAAAGGTCTTCGTTTGCTGTTTCCAACGCTCTCTCCTGCCTTATGGAAAGGCGGTAGAACCAGGTGATCAACAAACTGTTGAGAACCGCTGCAAACAAAACGCTGATCAAAATCATCTCAAGCCCGGTCAGGTCCTCGAAGTAAATGTGTCTAAAATAGCCAGTTATCGCAAAACAAGCGAATATACCGAACAATACGAGCAGTATCAACGGCAGCGTAGAAAAAGGAGACGGCCTGTTGACGCGGCCGGCCGTCTTTTGACCTGTCTGCAAAGACTTCAGCTCATTCAACATTATTACTTTGAGCCCCCAAAAAAGAAGCCTCGAAAAATTTCGTTCACATCACAGGGCGAATGCAGAAAAACACATTTCGCTTTCAGGGTAGGAAAGTATGACGAGCTCTTTTACGGCACCCCTTTTGGTGATGTCGGAGTTGATAGCCCTCAAGGCGTTTACAGTCCTTATGTTGCAGCCTCTGTACAGCCTCCTGACAAATTCCGTGTCGGAATTACTCAGCATAACGTAACATCCCTTGTTCTTCAATTCTTCAAACACTTCTCTCAAGCGGCAGTGTTGTTCTTCGCCGAAAGAGCCGGGTGTGTAAGAGGTAAAATTCGAAGTGGCCGAAAGGGGTACGTAAGGGGGGTCCATATAAACGAAATCACCTGCTTGCGCATTCCTCAAAACCAGTTCAAAGTCACCGGAAAACAATACGGCGTGCTTGAACGCCTCGCTGGCATCCCTCAGCGCTTCTTCGTCCACAATCACCGGGTTGACGTAATCACCGAAAGAAACGTTGAACTGCCCCTTGCTGTTAACCCTGTACAATCCGTTAAAACAGGTTTTATTCAAATAAAGGATCCTCGATGCTTTCTCCGTTTTTGACAGAATTCCCGGGTCCAGGGATCTTATCTTGTAGTAATAATCCTTATCATATATGTGTCGTTTCGTAATTTCTATCAGCGTGTCAACATCATCTCTAACAACTTCATAAAGATTTATCAGCTCTTCAACGTTATCCGACAAAAAGGCCAAAGCCCCCCTGCTTTTTATATCTGGATAAAGATGAAAAAATACGGCACCTCCGCCCACAAACGGTTCATGATAGTTCCTGAAATCTGCGGGGAAGTATTTTGATAATTGGTTGACGGTTTTGCTCTTGCCGCCGGCCCATTTTAAAATGGGCTTGAATTTTTTGATAACACCCAGAATAATCACTCCTCAATCTATATTATTTAAAGCAAGGAAGCATTACAAACCTTGAATTAAATGATTTCAGATCATTTGCGATCACCGTAGCTTATTTACTAGGATCATCTCTTTGGTTCTTGATCATGATCTAGATAGATCCTCTTTTCTGCAATTCACACAAAACCCTGTATTTCGATCTTTTCACTACCTGAGAATGTCCAGATATCCCGGCGGATTTACACCCGACTCACAGGTTTTGCTGTTTTAAAGCAAGTTTTAGCGAACCATGCCGCTTATCTTACCCATAGTCATCAATAATTCATTTTAATTCTTTGACTTTTCGCCAGTTGCATGGTAACTTAAAAAAAACAGCCGGTCGGGAGTGAAAGAAAAAATGGCCCAAGTACAAATTGACGAGAATAGAATTGCATCATTCATGAAATCAAAAAACCTTGAACCCGTCCGCTTTACCGAAGCGGAGATGAAAAAAAACGGCCGCACCCCGGATTTCCAGGTTTACAAAGGGAGCGACCTGGTATTCTTCTGTGAAGTCAAGTCAACTTTTGATGACGGGCAGGAGGATTTATACAGTACGGTATACAATAAAATTTCGCAGAAAATTTATGATGCTGTGGAACAGTTCAACAGCGTCAACGCCGGCAGGAAATACGCGAACGTCCTCGCTCTCGTAAACCACGAGTTTCATATCGATGTTTTCGACCTGATTTCCGTCCTCAAAGACGGCGACTTCTACTTGAAAGTGGTTGACGGAGGCGAACGCCCTGTTTTGAAATTCTTCGAAGGGAAAATACGCGAGGTCAAATACGGCGTTGACCTTTTTTTGTGGTTTGATCCCCAAGATACCGAGGCAAAATTTGTTTTTATAGACGGCAGCCCCTTTAAAGAAAAACTATGCATGCTTCTCGGCATCGACAAAAAAGAGATAAAACCTGTGGATAATTGACAGCACCCGTCCCGTTGCGGCGATTTTTATCCTCCCCGGCAATCGGGACTTCAGTCCCAAAAAAATTGAGCAGCCCAACCCATGTCAATTTTCAACTGAAGTGCTATCCTTATAGTTGGAAAGGGGTGCATAACCGATGCTGCCTTATCAGCGCGAGCACTTTCAGGCAAAATTAACCACAATGGGTTGTGCTTCATACCTGGTTGAAAGAATGAAACCGTGGTCTCTGATAAGCTCCTACAGTTTTAGAATGAACCAGAAAGCGAAACAGAAAACCACCGGCAACACTATGGTATGGGACCCGAGGTCCAACAAATACGTATATGTAACTTCCGGAAACAGCGTTTACATGTCGGACAAAAAATTTGTTTAGGAAGCCCAACCGGCCGCCGGCAAAAGCGCCGTCCCTTTACGCCCCGCAACCGGCTTTCAACCGTATTCAACAGCGTCTGACGTAAAGCCGCGCCGCGGGCGGTCAATGAGATTGATAAAAAGAGCGGCTCCTCCGACAATCACTGAAAAAAACAAGACGGCCACCTAAAAAAGGGCGCCCTGCAGTTGTAGCAAAACACCATGAGGTTGAAACGCTCGCTCAAATGCTTTGCCCCGGGTGGAACCGGGAGTTTGCATCATGCGATGTTGGACCGCCTTCAACTCGCCGTACCGGCCCGGTTCAGCTTTCGCGGGCGCCCATGTGCGCTCATCCGATATCGCATCCCCACTTCGCCCGTTTCGCTTGCGACGCTGCTCAATATCGCTCGTTTCCTTCACCCTCAAGATCCCGGACAGTTCGTCAACAGTTTGCGGCCACCTTACAAAGGTGGCCGCAGTGTTTGGAGGTGCAGAAAAGACGGCAACCGGGGTACGCACTGCACCCGGCAAAATTTTCCGCGGAAAAAAAGGGATTTTGCTGGTACTGTCGAAAGATACAGAATTGACGGCCGCCTCAACAGGTGGTCGTTGTGGTTTGAGCAGGATTCGACAAGAAATGACATGGACATTCAACGGGGTTCGGAAGTGCGGCAAATCTTTTAAATACCGTTCTCCGGAGGCGCAAATGTTAGCTATCGTCAAAAGTATCGTACTCAACGGCCTGGACGGCCAAACCGTGGAAGTCGAAGTTGATGTAACGAACGGTTTGCCTTGTTTCGACATAGTCGGGCTGCCGGATGCTTCGGTCAGGGAAGCCAAGGACCGGGTAAGGGCTGCCATAAAAAACTCAGGTTTTGAATTCCCCGTAAAAAGAATAACGGTAAACCTTGCCCCCGCCGACATCAAAAAAGAAGGCCCCATTTACGATCTTCCCATAGCAATCGGTATCCTGGCAGCCACGGAACAGCTTCCGGGCGACCGTTGCAGCCTTTTCGTCTACCTCGGGGAACTTTCCCTGAACGGCTCTCTCAGAGGTGTCGCCGGCGTCCTGCCGAACGTTCTCGCTGCCAGGGAAAACGCGTTTAAGAAGATTGTCGTCCCGGCGGAAAATGCCAATGAGGCCGCCCTGGCTGGCGACGTTGAGGTATATCCTGCCGGAACACTTCTCGAACTGGCCGGATTCCTCCAGGGAAAAAACGAAATATTACCTTGCAAAATTGATTTAAAAGCGCTTGCGGATCGCTCCGCCGCCGGCAGTGTCGATTTTGCAGACGTCAGAGGGCAGCAAGCTGCGAAAAGAGCGCTTGAGGTTGCGGCAGCCGGCGGTCACAACGTAATTATGACCGGCAGCCCCGGCTCAGGCAAGACCATGCTTGCCCGGCGCCTGCCGGGAATCATGCCGGACCTCACCTTTCAGGAATCGATTGAGGTCACAAAGATATACAGCATCGCAGGCTTGTTGAGGCCAAACATGCCTCTCATAGTGCGCAGACCATTCAGGGCTCCCCATCATACCGCTTCCACCGTCGGCCTGGTCGGCGGGGGGAGAACGCCGAAACCGGGCGAGATAAGCCTTGCCCATCACGGTGTCCTCTTTCTTGACGAAATGCCCGAGTTTCAGAAAGATGCCCTGGAAGCCCTCCGCCAGCCTTTGGAAGAGGGAATAGTCACCATTTCAAGGGTCAACGCCTCCCTGACCTTCCCTGCCAGGTTGATGCTGGTAGGAGCTCTAAACCCATGCCCGTGCGGATACTTCGGCGACCCAACGAGGGAATGCTCCTGCACGCCCCACCAGGTCCAGCGCTACATCGGCCGCCTTTCAGGACCGCTCCTGGACCGTATTGATATCTGTATCGAGGTGCCCAGGCTGCCTTACGATGAGTTCTCGGCCGGTGAAAGGCCAGAAGGTTCCGCCGCAATTAAAAGGAGAGTGGAAGCTGCCCGGGCCCGTCAGAGAGAGAGGTTCGGTGCGGGAAAACGGGAGGATGGACAGCGGGCGGCCCCTGCCTGTAATGCCCAAATGGGGATAAAAGATGTACGCCGTTATGCCAAGCTGACCAAAGGAGCCGGTGCCCTCCTTCAAGAAGCTTTCAAACAGCTGTCTTTGAGCGCTCGGGCACACGACCAGATCTTGAAGGTGGCCCGTACCATAGCTGATCTGGACGGTTCTGAACTAATCGGAGAACCCCATTTGGCTGAAGCAATCCAGTACCGCTCCCTGGACAAAAACCTCTTGCGAAACTCTATTGTGTGAACTACCCCTCCCTTCGCTCCACTCAGGAAGGAGCTTCCTGTGTTGAGCGAATTCGTGGGTTTCCTGCTTCATCGCAACTCTGCCGAATTAGCTCCAAAGGCGTAAGCTCCCGTGGTCCCCACGGTGCCAACAATTTCCTTTGCGTCTACATTGCCATTGCTTTTGCCAAAATGTTCCGGGCGGCGTTTACATCACGGTCCATTACGGAACGGTTTTCCTGTTCCGGGGCTTCTCTGCGCTGGGCCGGGGCTTCGTTATATATCCACCGGCAGGTTTCCAGCCATCGCATAAGCAAAGATAATATGGATGTGGCGCCTGTCGGTTTCCTGCTCGAATCTGCACGCCACATTTGCCGGCTTGTCTTTGTTCGCCTTCTCTATGCACTTCGATATTTCCGGCGCAATCAACGGTTCCTGAAAAAATAAGGGCATCCTATCATCCCCGCCCTTCGCCCTCGCTTCGCAAGCAAAGGCGGAAGGCGCGGGAACTTCCCGGCGGGAAAGTTAAAAAACGGTCAGACATAAAACTCTTCCATGTCGTCCAGTCTGAGACACCCGATTTTACCGCCGTAGGCCCTCCCGCAATCGATGCCGATTTTATCCCCATATTTCTCATCGTGCCATATGGTACATCTGCCGTGAAGAATGAAAGTGGGCGTGTGACCGAAAATGATTGTTTTCCCCACCAAAGCCGGACTTCGATAAAAATCGCTTCTCACCCAGAGCAGGTCGTCTTTTTTCTGCCACTCCATTATCTCCTCAACCGTATTGCCACGTATATTCCCGGCGTTGATTCCGGCGTGGACCAGAATGAAATCGTCCACAATTTTATATAGCTGCAGACCCTGCAGGTAGCCGAGAAGGTTGTTTTTTCTCTCCGGCGGCAGCATTTCGTACTGAAAGAGGGTTGTCCCGCCCCCGTTGTCCAGCCACTGATTCAGTATCGAATCCTTCCGGTTGCAGAGGTAGGAAAGGAACATCTCCTCGTGGTTTCCGAGGAGCATCTCAATATTGCACTGTTCCAGAATAAACTCCAGGAGATATATTGGCTTTCTTCCCCGGTCGATTACATCGCCCAATACATACATTTTATCGCCGGAGCCGAAGCCGATTTTGTCCAGCATGTTCATAAACCCTTCATATTCCCCGTGAAGGTCCGACATTACGTAAAGCATGTTATTTTCACCGCCGAGGGATTTCATGTTGAATTCGGCGTTATTCTTCAAAACATATAAAATATCCTGCCCGATCGGCCTCCGACAACATGTGTCATGCTGTTTTCCACCACCTTCCCAGTTTGTCGGCCTCTCCATCCTCTTTTCCTCCGCCCTTTATTTCCCCGAGGGCAACCGGATTAAAAGCCGGCCGATCGCGTATGGCGTTTCTGAAATACAGAATAAATTCTGCAAAAGCAGGCTGAGAAATGCTTTAAGCCAAAGCAAAGTACACCACCTGACATAAAAAAGGGATATTAAATCTAATCCTGTCTTGTATTGTCGGCAGACAACGTACCGGGTAAAAAAATAAGCTCGCGAATGTCAAGCCCCTCTTCGACGCAGAGTTTGTACAGGCCGATAAACACCTTGGTTCCGCCCTTTTTGCTGCCTTTAACTATCCTGAAAAGGTAGGAATAATTGATCCCGATGCGGTTTGCAAGCTCGGGAACGGACCATCCCTTCTTTTCGGCTAGTTCCAGCAAAGCTTCGACATTTACCTGCATAAGGCCACCTCTTTTAGTTCCTTTTTAACATAATATCATGTCTACAGACAATAGTCAAGCATCTTTATCCAATTACAACATAATTTACAAATTTATTCATTGTCCTCGGACAATCTATTAGTTAGAATAAGGATATAATACTAATGGGGGTTTCTCATGACTTTCGATAAAAAGAAATTCGCAATGCTTCTGGCGCAGGCCAAGGGCAACAGGTCAATCAACAGGTACGGGAATCTTGCCAAAGTCGACCCCGGATACATTTCCAGGCTATTGCGCGAAAAAATCGAAACCCCACCGGGGCCGGGCGTAATAAAAAAACTTGCAGGTGTTGCCTGCCAGGGCGTTACTTACGAGGATATGATGGTCGCCGCCGGTCATCTTCAGGAGCCCGGCGGCGCGGGGCTTTATAGTTCCGGCAACAATTTTGAGAAAAAAGTTGCAGAAGCCCTGCAAAAACCGCTGGCTGAATTCTTTCCGGTAAAGAACATACCCCTGGTAAACCCTCTGCCTTACAGTGCCGGGGAAGCGGACATCGGCAGCATCGTCGGGCATATAAACGTTCCAAGGGAGATCGAGGCTGACTTCGCCCTTATGGTAAAGGACCACGCCATGATAGAAGCGGGAATTTTTCCGGGAGACGTGGCAGTGTGCAGGAAAAGCGGGGACAAAGCTCCGGACGGCAGTATGGTGGTAACCCGCGTAAACGGCGGGAATGTGAGCATCAGGTATCTTATCAGCGAATCCGGAAGCTACCGGCTGAAAGCAGCCAATTGTTTCGTCCCGGCACAGGCCGTCGACAGACCGGAAGTAATCGGCGTTGTACTGATGATCCAGAAGAAGGCGTTGAAATACGATCAGTACGAGAAACTGCGGGAAAGAGACAGGAATGAGGAAATCACAGAAGATTTCTTGATGGAAAAGCTCTCTGAAAATACCGGCATTCCGCTTTCAAAACTGAAAGAGGCGCTGGCACTCCTGAAAAAGAAGAGGTAACCGATCTCAAAAAGCGTTTTCAATGTGCTCGAGTCTCTTGACGTCACCGTTTCCGCCGAAAAGCACCGAAATTACGTCGAACCGGCAACTGCTGCCGGTTTTTCCTTCCGCTTTCAGGTAATGCCATGCCAACTGCCTGAGTTTCAACTGTTTTCGCCTGGTTATGCTTTCCTCCGGCGGACCGTACTTTTCGCCGCTGCACGAACGCACTTCTACAAAAACGAGGGTTTCCCGGTCCATAGCAACCATGTCTATTTCGCCGAAACGGCAACTGTAGTTCTTGCTGAGAAGGCGGTATCCGTTTCTCTCAAGATACTCTGCCGCCACTTCTTCGCCTTTCGCCCCGGTTTCCTTTCTGTGTCCCTTCATAAACTCACCTCATTTCAAAATTCAAAGGACTGCGAACTTCTCATAGTTTGTCTTCCCGGGCGGCATTCATGACCGGCCGGTAGCCCGCCCGGTGTATTGGACAGGGCCCGTGGCTGGCGAGCGCCAGCAAATGCTCCGGTGTTGCGTAGCCCTTATGACGGTCAAAGCCATACTGGGGATAAACCTTATGGTACCGGTCCATCAGGCGGTCCCTCTCCACCTTGGCCAGTATTGAGGCGGCGGCAATGGAAGCGCTGATGCCGTCCCCCCCGACCAGGGAGGTCTGGGAAATGTTCAGCCTGTCTATGCTGAAACCGTCCACAAGAAGATGAGCCGGTCTTGGCTTCAGCCCCAGCACAGCCCTGCGCATGGCCGTCATGCTGGCCTTGTGAATATTTTCGGCAAAAATCTCCTCCACAGTCGAGATTCCCACGGACCACGCCAAAGCGGTCTTTTTAATCACAACTGCCAGTTCCTCCCTTTTTGCCGCCGGGAGTTTTTTGGAATCATCCAGACCTACCAGCGCCGCCCTTTCAGGTAAAATAACAGCCGCAGCCACCACCGGGCCGGCCAGCGGTCCGCGTCCGGCCTCGTCGACGCCGGCCACGGGCGAAATCCCGCGTGAACCAAGTTCATCCTCATAAGCATACATTCTTTTGATTCTCTGCATTTCGGTGTTTCTGGCGCACTCCGCCCTTTTGATCCGGCTGTACAACTCCCTGACCCCGCCCCGCGGGTCTTTTGACAAAGCAAGAAGAAACTCTTCGCTCACCCCGTCCGGGTTGCCGGCAATCCTTCGTATTTCCGCCACAGACAATTTTGAAACGTCCAACGTGAAACCCTCCGGTAAAATCATAACAACGCATTAATATTTCGTTTCCCTCCGGATAATTCCCTGCCGCTGTCAGGAAACCCCGGATAAAACAACCGCGATCAAATAATTCAAAGTGTGTTCGGACGGTAAAGTCCGTCGAAAACGCATCGGGGCGTTTTAATAACGCCTGCAGCGAGCAGCAAACATTGCCGACGCGAAGCCGGGGACAAGCGGTGACAGTGCGCTGCCCCAAAGAGTGCGGAGCGCATTGAAACGACCGGAGCCGGCTTTTTAACAGCAAGGCGGTTTTCCAACAACCTCGAACCGGTTTTAAAATCAGTTTCTTGACAGTAATAATCAAAATGATATAATAGCTTCAGCCATTCAAGTAATCAATCAGGAAAGCAGGATAAAAAGAATGTCGGAAAAATTAATGAGACAGGCGCTGTTCGAATTTTATTCCGAACTGGGCAGGATACAATTGACCGGAGACGCTGTCAGCATCTCCAGCCCTTCTCCCTCAACCGCAGCCTCGGCGCAGGACGAAGCGATACTGCTTATCAATATTTATCAGCCAAGGGTCAAGACCGAAGAATTTTTCAGCGTCTTGAAACAGGTTGCCGAAGTCGTCAAAAAACATCACCCCGACCTCATTGAAGAAATCGTCCGGATAGAAGAAGCCCTGCCGGCCGGGCCCGATGCCAGGGATCTGTTTGTTTCGAGGGTCTTCGTACCGGGAATCAACCTGCTCAACTACCTGGAGAAGGAAGTCCCGCCGGACACATTCGGCTTTCTGCTCAATCATGCCGTAAAACCTTTCATGCAACTGTACCGGGAAAAGGTTTCCTCCTTTTACGACCCGGAACAATGGCTGCGGGGCAGGTGTCCGGTTTGCGGGAGCAATCCCAACATGGCCCTTTTGGAAAAAGAATCCGGCAAAAGAATTCTTTCCTGCGGGTTGTGCGAAGCCAGATGGCGGTTTCAGCGCCTCGGCTGCCCGTACTGCAACAGCGGGGAGTCCGAGTTCTTCACCGTGGAAGGCATGGAAAAGTACAGGGTTTACACATGTAAAAACTGCAACGGATATATCAAAACCGTGGACGAAAAACAAACCGGGGGTGAGGTCAACCTTTTCTGGGAGGATATAGAATCCGTGCAGTTGGACATAGTGGCCCTGCACGAAGGTTACTGCAACCGGCAAAGCCTGCCGGCCGCGGAAGGCACTGAAAAATAATGATTGCCCGGCAGGATTTTTAAGCAAGGTTGTCGTAATTAAACATAAGAATTGAAAGGAGTGTATTTATATGCCGCATATTGGAGCACCGGAATTGATTCTAGTTTTGGCCCTGGCTTTAATAATTTTCGGACCCGGCAAACTGCCCGATCTCGGCAAGGCTGTCGGCAAGACCATCAAAGAATTCCGCCGTTCGTCGCAAGAGATCATGGAAGATGTCGAGGCTTGCGCAAGCGGTGACAAAAAGGAAGAAAAGCAGTTGATCAAAGCGGCGAAAAGTTAATTTGATCACCGGTTGAACGAGCCATAATGTTTTTACTATAAGCAGGCTATATCTGGCGAGGGAAAAATATTGGCTAAAAAAACCGAGGAAATGTCCATTATAGAACACTTGGAGGAACTGCGTCGGGTGTTGATTGTGTCTATTGTAAGCACAGCAATACTGGGTGTAGCTTCTTATTTTTTTTGCGACCAAATTCTGGCAATATTAACGGAACCCCTCACCAAGATGGGCCAGAAAATCTTTTTTACCGGTGTTACCGAAGCAATCTTTGTCAAAATAAAACTGTCATTCTTTATCGGTTTTCTGGCTGCCCTGCCGATCATTTTGTGGCAGGCCTGGAGCTTTATTATTCCAGCTTTGAAAAAGAACGAGAGGATTTATTTCACACTGTTTGTCCTGATATCTTTTTTAAGTTTTGTCGGGGGGGTTGCCTTCGGTTTTTTCGGGGTATACAGGCTGGGCATCATTTTCCTGCTACAGTTTGCCGGCCCCCAGTTAACGCCCCTGTTGACCGTAGACAAATATATTTCGTTCACAATGTCTTTCTTGCTGCCGTTCGGAATTATCTTTGAGTTTCCCCTGGTAAGTTATTTTTTGGCAAAACTGGAGCTTATTTCTTACGCATTCCTGGCAAGAAACCGCCGGTTTGCCATACTGGCCATAGTAGCCATGGCGGCGATCATCACTCCCACTCCAGACATTATCACCTGCACAATTGTTAGCGGTCCCATGTACCTGCTTTTTGAAATGAGCGCCTGGGTTGTTAAAATAGTTGAACGCAGGACAGCCCGCAGGAAAAGGGAACAGGAGCTTGCCGAACTGGCTGATGCCGGGGCGGCGCACACTTGACAGCCAAAAAAATTCCGGCAGTTCCGGCGCCCAAGCGTTTCTGCCGGCATTTTTACAGTATATATAATCTATAAAATTAATTATAATCAGTGAACTTGGGCTTTTAAATAAAAGGGCTTTTTTAGTGAAAGGAGGGAGACTATCGTCTAACTGCAGGCAGGTTGTTTGAAACGTGTTAGATAGTTACGCTTTTGCGTAAAAGGGGGGTTAAAAGTTTTAATGCGTAAACTCAGTCGTCGTGATTTCTTGAGGTATTTGGGCTTAGGGACGGCTGGAACGGCTTTGCTTGAAGGTGTTAGCGCCGTGCCGGCCCTGGCGAGCACGGCGGAGGACAAGCTGCCTTCTTTTGATATGGGCCCGGTTAAAATCAAGAAGGCCAAAGAGACGCCGTCCGTTTGTGCTTTTTGCGGCTGCGGCTGCGGACTAATAGTTTATTCCGAAGGGGACAGGGTCATTCACATTGAAGGCGACCCGGACAACCCCAACAACGAAGGTTCCATGTGTTGCAAGGGCATTGCCCTTGGAGAGGCCAACACAATAGTCGACCCCAAGCGCAAGAGAACGCTCAACAAACAGCGGGTTACCGAGGTGCTTTACCGCGCCCCGGGAAGCAGCAAGTGGGAAAAGAAAAGCTGGGACTGGGCACTGGCGGAAATAGCCAAAAGAGTAAAGAAGACACGGGACGAGTCATTCGAGGAGAGAGACGACAAGGGGATCCCGGTCAACCGCACCCAGGCCATTGCTCACCTCGGCAGCGCCTCGGTCGACAACGAGGAAAACTATATAATGCACAAGATGCTGCGCGCTCTGGGCGTGGTCAATATCGACCACCACGCCCGCCTCTGACACTCCTCTACCGTGGCCGGTCTGGCCCAATCATTCGGCAGGGGAGTTATGACCAACAGTTTTACCGATTATAAAAACTCGGACGTGTTTTTAATGATCGGTGCCAACCCTGCGGAAAACCACCCGCAGGTTATGCGCTTTGCCGGAATAGCCGCGGCGAAAAGAGGGGCCAAGATTATCGTGGTAGACCCCAGGTTTACCAAAACGGCAGCCAAGGCGGATATTTACGCTCCCATACGCCCCGGCACGGATATCGCATTTCTTTACGGAATAATGAACTATGCTATTGAAAACAACCTCTATTTCCACGATTATGTGGTCAACTATACCAATGCCTCTTTCCTGGTCAGCCCCGAATACGGCTTCTCGGACGGCCTGTTTACCGGCCTGACCGAAAAAGACGGCAATTTCAGCTATGACACCAAGACCTGGCAGTACCAGACGGACGGGGCAAACATCAAGAAAGACCCCACCCTCCAGGATCCGCAGTGCGTCTTCCAGATCTTGAAAAGGCACGTGTCACGCTACGACATTAAGACTGTCTGCAACATTACCGGCACGCCGGAGGACGTTTACAGGAAGGTCTGCGAGCTTTACTGCTCCACCGGAAAACCCGACAAGGCCGGGAACTTGCTCTACGCCATGGGAATCACCCAGCACACTTACGGCGGCCAGAACGTCAGGGCTACTGCCATGCTCCAGTTGCTGCTCGGCAACATCGGCATCGCCGGCGGCGGCGTGAACGCCCAGCGCGGCGAGTCGAACGTGCAGGGCTCGACCGATCAGGCCATGCTCTACCACTACATCCCGGGCTACAACCCGTGCCCGGACGTCAACACCCCGACATTGAAAGACTATATTGAAAAACAAGTTCCAAAGACAAGCTACTGGTCCAACAGGAACAAGTTCATCATCAGCATGCTGAAAGCATGGTTCGGCGACAAGGCCACTGCGGAAAACGATTTCTGTTACGGCTGGCTGCCCAAACACACCGGGAAAGACCATTCCCACATGGCCATCTTCCAGGCAATGGCTGAAGGTAAAATCAAGGGGTTCTTTGCCTGGGGACAGAACCCGGCAGTAGGCGGACCGCTCGCTTCCAGGACACGCGACGCTCTGGCCAAGCTCGACTGGATGGTCGGTGTTGACCTTTTTGAGACTGAAACGGTTAGCTTTTGGAAGCGTCCCGGCGTCAACCCGGCAGACATCAAAACCGAAGTCTTCCTGCTCCCGACAGCCATGTCATACGAGAAAGAAGGAACCGTCGCCAACAGCTCCCGCTGGATCCAGTGGCGATGGAAAGCCGTTGAGCCGCCCGGAGAAGCAAAAAGCGACCTCTGGATTGCCGACCGCATTTTCAAAGCCATTCGCAAGGAGTACCAAGCAGGCGGCAAGTTTACGGATCCCATTTTGAACATGGTGTGGGACTATGACGTACCGGGGCACGACGAGCCGGACATCATGAAAGTGGGCAGGGAAATGAACGGTTACCTGGTAGCGGACGGCAGCCTGCTGGATTCTTTCGCCAAGCTGAAGGAGGACGGCTCCACGGCTTGCGGTGTTTGGATCTACGCAGGTTATATGTTCGTCGACCCGGCCCTGAAGGTGCCGGCCTGTCAGAGACGCAGCAGGGAGGACAAAACCGGTCTCGGTCTCTTCCCGAAGTGGTCTTTCGCCTGGCCTGCCAACCGTAGGATTGTTTACAACCGCTGCTCCGCAGACCCGGCCGGCAAGCCGTGGGATCCCGCAAAGACACTGGTGGCCTGGGACGGAACACAGTGGATTACCAATGATGTGCCCGACTTCGGATTTAAGGATGCCAATACCGGCGCCTTCATCCCGCCCAACATATCGGCCAGCAACTGCTTTATCATGAACACCGAAGGTGTAGGACGCCTGTTTGCCCCCACCGGTATGAAGGACGGCCCCTTGCCGGAGCACTACGAGCCAATTGAAAGCCCGGTGAAAAACCTTATCAGCAAACAGCAGAACAACCCCGTCGCTGCCAGATACAAGGGCGACTTTGCCAAAGTTGCCCATACTGCCAGCCCGGAATTTCCGTACATCGCCACCACCCACCGCCTGGTCGAGCACTACCAGAGCGGCGCGGTGACCAGAAACTGCCCGACACTGGCGGAGTTCATGCCTGAGATGTTCGCCACAATTTCACCCGGCCTCGCCAAGAAGCTCGGCGTAAAACCTGGCGATCTGATCGTGGTCAGTACGGTCCGCGGTGAAATAACCTGCAAGGCCAACGTTTTGCCGATCGTAAAGCCCCTGAAGGTAAACGGTTCGGAAATCGAAATCGTCGGCCTGCCCTGGCACTGGGGTTATCAGGGACTGGCTCCGGGCAGCACGGCAAACGACCTTACTCCCTTTGTGGGGGATCCCAATACAATGATTCCGGAGTACAAGGCCTTTCTTTGCAACGTAAAAAAAGCATCCGGCCACTGATTTGAGCGGTGTGATTATCTAACCCCAACAGGGAGGTGTAATGATGTCAAAAGGTGTTTTGGTGGACGTGACCAGGTGCATAGGTTGCAAAAGCTGTGCCGTGTCGTGCAAAACATGGAACGACCTGCCGTCCAAAACAAGCACTTTTACAAATAACTGGGACAGTCCGGGAAAAGTGACCGCCGACGCCTGGACTATCATAACCAGTTTTGTGATAGAACAAGGAGATCAGATCAAATGGCGCTTCGTAAAGAGGCAGTGCATGCATTGCAACGAGCCGGCTTGCGAGTCTGCCTGTTTTACCCATTCGTTTGTCAAGACAAAGGAGGGCGCCGTAATCTACAAGCCCACTGAATTAAAACAGGACTACTGCGTGGGCTGCCGTTACTGTATGATCGCCTGTCCGTTCGGCATCCCGTCGTTCCAGTGGGATAAAGCCTTCCCATACGTGCAAAAGTGCCGTTTCTGCTACGACCGGATGAAGGAGCAGGGCCTGCAGCCGGCCTGCGTGACCTCCTGCCCCACCCAGACCTTGCTATTCGGGGACAGGGACAAGCTTCTAAAAGAAGCCTGGGACAGAATCAACAGGGACCAGAGGTACGTCAAACATGTTTACGGGGAGAAAGAGTACGGCGGCACCTCGTGGCTGTATATCTCCGATGTTCCCTTCGACAAGATCGGATTCAGAACCGAAGCTTACGGCAAGCCTGTATCCCAGAAGTCCATACCGTCCTACACGTGGGACGTTCTCAAATGGACCCCGTACATCTTTTTCGGCTGGGGCGCAATTTTGACCGCCATGCGGGCGTATACCAAGAGGCGCGCGCAAGTGCATGACGAGTCGGAATTGTACGAACCGGAGAAAAAAGGTTAATCCGGTAATGGAGGTGAGAATTGATGGAAAGAACATGGAGCTTTAGATTTACCCCGTTCAGATTCATACTGGGGATTATCGTGGTAGTTGCCGTCGTGGCCGCCGTGATGCGATTCGTTTTCGGCCTCGGCGCGGTGACCAATTTGAGCGACGAGTGGCCCTGGGGGCTGTGGATCGGTTTCGACCTGCTTTGCGGCATCGCCCTGGCGGGAGGCGGCTTCAGCACAGCACTGATAGTCCACGTCCTGCATAGGGAGAAATACCTGCCCATTGCCAGGGCGGCTCTCCTGACGTCACTGATCGGTTACATCATCGCCCTGGTCAGCCTGTTCCTTGACATCGGGAGATGGTTCAATTTCTGGCGCCCCTTCTTCTACTGGGGTTATCACTCGGTTCTGTTCGAAGTGTTCTGGTGCATTTCACTTTATACCATGGTGCAAGTGCTGGAGTTCGGGGAAATATTCTTTGAAAAGATAAGGTGCGCCCCGCTGCAAAAAATCCTGCACTTCTTCATGCCCTTCCTGCTCATACTGGGGATTGTCCTGCCTTCGCTGCACCAGTCGTCCCTCGGCTCGCTCTATATCGTAACAATCGACAGGCTCAATCCGTTATGGTGGTCCATGCTTCTCCCATTCTTCTTCGTATGGTCGGCCTTCTTCCTGGGTCCCGCCATGGTAACCTTCGAAGGGACCCTGGCGGCCAGGTCCTACGGCAGGGCTCCCGAGCTTCCCGTTTTCCAGAGCCTGACCAAAGTAACCCTGTGGATGATGATCATCTACCTGCTTGTCAAAATCGGCGACCTGATTTACCGCAACGAGCTTGGCAGGGCATTTAACGGCTCTTTCGAAAGCAATATGTTCCTGATCGAAATGGTAGTGTTTGTCATCGCACCGATCGTAATGTACGCCACTCCGTCGATCCGGACGAACCTGCGCGGTGTTGTGACGGCCTCCTTCCTGGTCGTGGCGGGAGTCGTGTTCAACCGGATGAACGTGGTATTCACCGGAATGGCCGACGCTGCAGGCGGACACTATTTCCCGAGCATGTGGGAATGGATTATCACCGCAGGGATGTGGAGCGCCCTGATCCTGGCATACTGCTTTGTCGTGGAGAACTTCCCGATTCTGCCCAAGGAGGACCTTGAGCACCACGAAGGCGGCAAGGCTCACATTGAGGCCGGCAAGAGCATCCACGCTTAAGAACTTCATTAAGAAGAGAGTTTATACAAGCGGTCTTGGGGAATATCCCCGAGACCGCTTTAAAATTGGCAAATGGGGAAAACCCACTTTTATTTAATTGATAAAAAATTATAAACATTTTTTTTGAATTGTGTTAAAATACATGAGTATACATTCCGAAAACCTTTAAAAAAGTTTTTCAAGGAAGTGCTGTCAGGATGCACGAATGGGCGCTCGCCGAATCAGTCGTTTTAGCCGTCGGAAACGAAATCCGGAAAGAAAATATAAAGGAAATTTGCAGGGTAAAAATTAAAATCGGGGAACTGCAGCAAATAGATATGGAAATTTTTAAACTTGCTCTGGAAAATGTCCTTGGTATCCATCTTCCCGGTGTAGACATCAACAAAATAATTCTCGATATTGACGAATGTACGCTGAAATGCAAGGTGTGCGAGAACACCTGGAACTACCGGGATGCCTTGAAAAACCTTGAAGAGGATGAAGCGGAAGCAATCCATTTTGTGCCCGAGGTCTCCCACATTTATATGAGGTGCCCGTCCTGCGGAAGCCCGGACTTCAGCGTCGTCAAAGGCCGCGGCGTATGGATAGATTGTATTGAAGGAGAAAAATGATGGACCCCCGGGAAAGTATTATCAATCGGAGATTTGACAATATAAAAAGAATCATCGCCCTGTCGGGGGGTAAAGGCGGCATAGGCAAAAGCCTGACGGCCGCCACCGTGGCACTCATCCTTGCCGGCCGGGGCTGCCTTACCGGCTTGCTCGACCTGGATTTTTGCGGCCCTTCCGCCCATGTCATCCTGGGCGGGGCAGGCAATTTCCCTGAAGAAGACAAGGGCATTCTGCCGCCGGAGATCCGCCGCAACTTGAAACTCATGTCCATAGCCTACTTTACGGGCGGAAATCCGTCCCCCTTCCGCGGCAATGACGTGTCCAACGCCATCGTTGAAATACTCGCCATCACCCGCTGGGAATCCCTGGATTTTTTAATACTGGATATGCCCCCGGGGATCGGAGACCCGGCACTCGATATTCTGCGCTTGATCAAAAGGGTGGAATTTCTGCTGGTAACCATTCCTTCATTGGTGGCGGTCGAAGTAACCAAAAAAGAACTGCGGGTTTTAAATGAACTCGGGATTCCCGTATTGGGCATTCTGGAAAATATGAAACGGAATGACGGCGCAATGATAGAGGAAGAGGCTGTACGAAACCGGGTACCTTTTTTGGGAGCCGTCGATTTCGACCCCGACGTCGAGGACGCCCTTGGAAAACCCGATCAGCTTCTGAATACCCGGTACGCTAAACAACTCGGGGAAATAATAAACAATATGAAAGGGTTTGAGGCTTGCCGGTGAAGGAGATAAAACCTGAACCGAGGGAACCAAAAATCATCCGCTGCCGTGTTGAAATTAAAGGAACCGTTCAGGGGGTGGGTTTTCGCCCGTTTGTTTATAATCTTGCCAATTTATGGAATATAAAGGGGAATGTCTTGAATTCCAGCCGGGGAGTCGTTATCGAAGCTGAAGGAGAAGAAAGCGACATCCGCGGTTTTATAAACAGTTTAAAAAACAACCCTCCGCGGCTTTCAAAAATCAGCGGTTTCAAACAGATCGAACTTCCGGTCCGGGGCTATTTGACATTCGAAATACTGGCCAGCGAGCAGGATGATGACACAGAAGCGCTGATCCCTCCGGACATCGCTACTTGCAAAGACTGCAGGAACGACATCTTCAACCCGGCGAGCCGTTTCTTCGAATATCCTTTCACCAACTGCACCAACTGCGGCCCGCGTTTTACAATTATAAGGGAAGTGCCTTACGACCGCACGAAAACTTCAATGGCCTCCTTCCAAATGTGCAGGATGTGCTCCGGGGAATTTCACAACCCGAGTGACAGAAGGTTTCACGCCCAACCGGTAGCATGCCCCGCCTGCGGGCCGCAAGTCGAACTGGCAAGTCAAGAAGGAAAACAAACAGCTTCAAATGAAAACTGGCTGGAAGCTTCCTGGAACATTCTCAAGTCGGGCGGGATTCTGGCCCTGAAAGGGCTCGGCGGATTCCACCTGGTTTGCGATGCCAAAAATAAACGGGCACTTTCCTGCCTGCGTTCGCGCAAGGGCAGGAAATGCAAACCTTTTGCCGTAATGTGCAGGGATTTGGAAACCGTCAAAAAATATTGTCATGTTGACGGAACGGAAGCGGCCGTGCTGGAGTCGCTGCAGGCTCCCATTGTCATTCTTGAAAAAAAACCGGACGCCGGCCTGCCGGAAGAACTGGCCCCCGGATTAAAAAGCCTGGGGGTGATGCTTCCCTATACTCCGCTCCACCTGCTGCTGTTCAGCGGTCCGTTCGACATGCTTGTTATGACCAGCGGCAACTACAGCGGGCTTCCGCTTGTGAAGGACAACAGCCGGGCTGTTGGTGAGCTGGGGGGTATCGCCGATTACTTTCTCCGGCACAACAGGGATATTGTCAACCGCTGTGACGACTCCGTAGTTCAGGTAATCGACGGGGAAACGCAAATATTCCGGCGGTCGCGCGGTTATGTTCCCCGCCCCGTCCCGGTTTGCCGGGAAGACGGGGCGCCGGTAATTATGGGAGTAGGGGGCGAAATGAAAAACTGTTTCTGCCTCCTGAAAAAAAACCAGGCCTTTATGAGCCAGTATATTGGCGAAATCAGCTGTCTGGAAGGAGAAGAAAACCTGTTCTCAAGCCTCATCAACTTTCAAAAATTGATTGGCGCCACTCCCGAGATCGTGGCCTGTGACGCCCACCCGGCTTACGCATCGGCGCGGATAGCCCGGCGGATTCCCGCCCGGCACCTCGTTCAAGTGCAGCACCACCACGCCCATATGGCGAGTTGTCTTGCCGAAAACGGGCTTGAAAACGAAAATGTCATCGGCATTATACTGGACGGCACAGGGTACGGAACCGACGGCAACCTCTGGGGGTTTGAAATTTTAGCCGGCAATTTCACCGGCTTTAGGCGCCTTTTCCACCTCGCCTACGTACCGCTGCCGGGTGGAGAAGCCGCCATCCGCCAACCCTGGCGGACTGCGGCGGCCTACCTCATCACCCACCTCGGCGCTGAAGGGAAAGCCCTGGCTGCAGAATTTTTTTCCGGCAGGGAAACCGACGTGATAGAAAAAATAATTGAAAGAAGATACAACTCACCCCTTTCCTCCGGTTGCGGACGCCTCTTTGACGCGGTTTCCGCCCTGCTGGAGGTTTGTCTTGAGAACACTTACGAAGGACAGGCCGCCATAGAACTGGGGGAAAAGGCAACCGGGCCCGAAGGGGATATTTCAATTTATCCTTATGAGATCAAAGAAGGTGTGATTTTGCCGGGCGGGCTGCTCAGAGGGATCGTCCGCGACAAAAAAGCAGGGCTGCCGGTGGAAAACATATCGACGAAGTTTCACCGGACGCTGGTCAAAATTATTGAGGACGCGGTCGAACGCGCCTCTTCCGCCACCGGATTGAAGAAGGTCGCGTTGAGCGGCGGAACATGGCACAACCCCCGCCTTTTCAAATCTGTTAAAAATACTCTGGAATCCCGCGGCTATCAGGTGCTCCGCCACCGGCAGGTACCGTCAAACGACGGTGGTATCGCCCTCGGCCAGGCAATGATAGCGCACTGGAGGTGGAGAGAAAATGTGTCTGGGGATACCGGGCAGAGTAATTGAATTAAACCCGGCAGAAAACTGGGCCGTAGTAGAAAGCTTCGGTGTGGAAAAAAGGGTGAGCACCGCCCTGGTCGGCGATGAAATAACCCCAGGAGACTACCTCATGGTCCACGCCGGATATGCAATAGGCAAGGTGAACCTCGAAGAGGCGGAAAAAACCCTGAAACTGTGGGAGGAAATCCTTCTTGCTGAATAACCTGCTTGATCCTGGCTTGAGTAAAAAAATATTGAAAAAAATATTTCCCCTGGCTGAAAAAGCCTCGTCCCGCTTGGGGCGTCCGGCGGTTGTCATGGAAGTATGCGGCACCCATACCGTAGCCATATCCCAAAACGGCCTGAGGGCTTCACTGGCCGGTTATCTCGATCTGAGGAGCGGCCCGGGCTGCCCGGTATGCGTAACAGACCAGCTGGATATCGACAACGTGATCGCTCTGGCCCGCCTTGATAATACGGTTATCGCCACCTTCGGCGATATGCTGCGGGTTCCCGGAACGAAATCGTCCCTCGAACGGGAAAGGGCACGCGGGGCGCGGGTAAAGGTCTTTTATTCCCCTGAAGACGCCGTGCATTTTGCGGAAACGCACCCGGAAAAAGAAGTGATCTTTCTGGGAGTCGGCTTTGAGACAACCGCCCCTGCTGTCGCCCTGAGCATCGCAGCGGCTGAAAACAAAGGCCTTGAGAACTATTCGGTCCTCTCCCTCCACAAACTTGTCCCGCCGGTGATGAAGGCGCTTTTAAGCGACCGCGATCTCACCGTCGACGGATTTATCCTTCCCGGTCATGTCTGCACCATAACGGGCAGAAGGGCATTCGACTTTTTAGCGGAGGACTTCGGGATACCTGCCGTCATAGCTGGGTTTGAGCCGGTCGATATTCTGAAATCCGTTTATTTGCTGCTGGAGCTGATCTCGGGCAACAAGCCCGAAACTCTAAACGGTTACACGCGTCTGGTTCAGGAAGACGGCAACCAAAGGGCGCAAAGAATTCTGGGCGAGTTTTTTGAAACCGCAGACGCGTCCTGGCGCGGTTTCGGCAGAATACCCGCCAGCGGACTTTCCGTTTCAAAGCGTTATTCCCGTTACGATGCGGCCGCCAGGTTTCCCGTCGATATTCCCGAATCGCACCCTCCCGAAGGTTGCGCCTGCGGGGAGGTTCTCAAAGGGAAGATCAAATCTCCCGACTGCCCGCTCTTTGCCGGAGCATGCACGCCCCTGCGGCCGGTCGGGCCCTGCATGGTCTCCTCCGAGGGAACATGCGCGGCTTACTACAACTACGAATTTACAACCACGGATGCTCAGGGAGTGAAACCATGACCGACCACAACGACAGTGACATTATCCTGCTGGCCCACGGTGACGGGGGGCTGCTTACCCACCGGCTCCTGAAAAAACATTTCCTGCCCCGCTTCAACAACGAGTTTCTCAGCTCGTTGAGCGATGCCTCCGTTTTCGACTGCGGGGGGGGGTGTATGGCCGTCAGCACCGACTCTTTCGTAGTAGACCCGATCTTTTTCCCCGGGGGGGATATCGGCAAGCTTGCCGTCTGCGGCACGGTCAACGATCTGGCGGTGAGCGGAGCACGCCCGCTCTACCTGACCGCCTCTTTTATCATCGAAGAGGGTTTCTTGCTAAGCGACCTGGAAAGGATTATCATTTCCATGTCCGAAGCCTGCAGCGAGGCGGGCGTCATAATAATCGCCGGAGACACCAAGGTCGTCGGCCGCGGACAGGCTGACAAAATTTTCATCAATACTACCGGAATAGGAACGGTATTGCCCCAAGCAAATCTGGGTTACAGCCGGATCGCTCCCGGCGACCTCGTTCTGGTCAACGGATGTCTGGGCAACCACGGTCTGTCCATCATCCTCCAGCGCGAGTCGCTCGGCTTGAAAAGCCGGGTGTTGAGCGACTGCGCACCGCTCAACAGAATAACCGGGGAACTGGTAAGACGTTTCACCGGAATAAAATTCATGCGCGACCTGACCAGGGGAGGTCTTGCCACAAACGCAAAAGAAACGGCAATGGCAGCAGACGTTGATTTCTGGCTTGACGAAGACTGCCTCCCGGTGGAAAAAACCGTAAAAGCGGCCTGCGATCTCCTCGGACTGGACCCCCTGTATCTAGCCAACGAGGGGAAGTTCCTAGCTGTGGCCGAGGCCGGGCAAGCCGGGCAGGTTTTGCAATTTTTGCAAAAGGAACTGCGCCAGGAGGCCCGCATTATCGGCGAAATCAAAGCCGGGTCCGGCAACGTTTTTCTAAGGACGTCCTTTGGTGGCACGCGCAGGCTTAATTTGCTTGCCGGCGCGCCCCTGCCCAGAATCTGTTGACCATCGAAAATACAAGGGAAGACCGGTATGAAATCCAGCGAAAAAAGAATTGCGGTAATAGGAGTCGGAAACCTGCTGCTGGGTGACGAAGGAGTCGGAGTCCACACGGTAGCCGAGTTGAAGAAAAATATTCTTCCCCCTGCGGTAAAAGTCATCGACGGGGGAACAGCGGGGATTGATCTTCTGTATCACCTCGAAGATGCGAACTATGCCATTATCGTCGACTGTATTCAGGCGGATGCCGCAGCGGGAACGATTTTCCGCATTCCGTTCGAGGAACTGGCGACCGGTTCACCGGCAGAAACCGTCTCCCTGCACGACTTGAGCTTGAAAGACGTGCTGTTCCTGGCAAAATATCTGGGCAGGCTGCCGCCGACGGTAATCTACGGCGTCCAGCCGGAAACGGTCCGCTTTAGTGATCAGCCTTCGCAATCCGTACGGGGAGCAATACCTCGTCTTATAGAACTTATAAAAGAAGAAATTTGCAATTTGATGAAGGAAATATAACAAAAACGTTGAATATCAATTAAAAAAATATAATACTGTCTCCGAGCCTGCACCCTAAACCGTTGGTATGGATCAAGGCCGATAGGGTATGCCGGGAAACTGACATGCCTCCCATTGCGGAAAGGAGAACATTCAGCTTTGTTTGCTACATGGTTTTGTCCTTTTTTGCTCCGGGGCAAAGCTTTATTTTTTCAGCAGAATCATAAGGGGTGATGCTTTATGATTGAATGACGTTTCAAGGAATTCCGGTCAGGTTTATTCCGGCAAACGGCAACCATTCACAAACTAATCAGTTGGGAGGGGAAACAGACTTTGGGCTTTACAAGGAGGGAATTTATAAAGCTTTGCATGAGTTCCGCAGTCGGGGCCAGCCTTATCTCCCTTATCGGACCGGATCTGGAAGAGGCTTTGGCCATGGCGGCTGACGGAAAGCCCCCGATAATCTGGCTGCAGGGGGCCAGTTGCACCGGGTGCTCCATTTCTTTGCTCAACAGCGTTGACCCGGCGATTGAAAAAGTTCTTCTGGACGTTATCAGTTTGAGATACCACCCCAATATTTCCGCCGGTTCGGGACACCTGGTCACGGAGATCTTTGAGGAATTTTCGGAAAAGCATAAAGATCAGTTTTTCCTGGTCGTGGAAGGGGCCATACCTACCAAAGAAGACGGTGCCTACTGCACTATCGGCGAATACAAAGGCAGAGAGCTGACAATGCTGCATACGCTCAACGTACTGGGCAACGCGGCCAAGGCGGTGATTGCGGCCGGCCAGTGCGCCTCGTTCGGAGGCATTCCGGGGGCAGCCCCCAACCCCACGGGAGCGGTGGGGGTCAACAAGGTAATTACCAAGAAGCCGGTAATCAATATCTCCCTCTGCCCCATGCATCCCGACCATTTCCTGGGAACAGTCGTTTACGTCCTGAAGTACGGCCAGATACCCGAACTGGACAGGTACGGCCGGCCGAAAATGTTTTACCCCAACTATATCCACGAGTCGTGTGAAAGGCGCACTTATTTCGATTCCGGCAAATTTGCCCGGTTTATCGGGGATGAAGGGTGCCTGGCCTTGCTGGGATGCAAGGGCTTCGTAAGCACAGCCGACTGTCCGACACGTCTCTGGAACAACAAAGTAAACTGGTGCGTAAAAGCAGGCGCCCCGTGCCTGGGTTGCTCGGAGCCCACCTTCCCCGACGAAAGCGGGCCTTTTTACGGATGGTACCCTCTAAACAATAAGACCGGGGTTTCGTACGGGAAATTCGAACCGCAGAAAACCGAGTTTCCTGAGCCTGCGAAAAAGTAAAAGACAAGTTTGCCAAGCGAGGTGGAAAATAAGAAGTGGGCCAGCAAATTATCGTTGATCCCGTAACCAGGATTGAAGGCCACCTGAAGATCGAGGTTGACGTTGAGAACGGCAAGGTGGTCGACGCCAAATCAAGCGGAACCCTTTTCCGCGGGATAGAACTGATTTTGAGGGGCCGCGACCCTCGTGACGCCCCGCATATCGTCCAGCGAATCTGCGGCGTATGCCCGATTGCTCACGGTACGGCATCCATGCTTTGCCTTGACGACGCCTTCAAGGTAAGTCCTCCGGCAAACGGCCGCATCGTCCGCAATCTGATCCAGGGGGCAAACTACCTGCAGTCACACATCTTGCACTTTTACCATCTGGCGGCGCTGGACTACGTTAAAGGACCGGACACCGCTCCCTTTATTCCGCGCTACGAAGGGGACTACCGCTTGCCCAAGGATGTAAACGACAAGGCGGTGGAGCATTATATCCAGGCTTTGACCATACGGAAGAAAGCGCAGGAGATGCTCTCCGTATTCGGGGCGAAGATGCCCCACGTGACTGTCTTTACCGCCGGCGGAGTGACGGAAACTGTAACCCCCGAAAAAATTGCGCTATTCAAGCAATACCTGCGGGAGATTACGAGCTTCATTGACAACGTTTACATTCCCGATGCGGTTGCCGTCTCGACTGTCTACAGCGATTGGTTTACTATCGGGGCAGGCTGCAAGAACCTGCTGTCATACGGGGCGTTCAAGCTGTCCGACGACGATGATCCCGACGGACAAAACCGGTTATTCAGGCGCGGCCGCTATGCCAAAGGGGAATTCGCTTCAGTCGACTACCGCAAGATAACGGAGGATGTGAAGCACTCCTGGTTTGCCGACGAAACCAGCGGAAAATATCCGGGAGAAGGCGTTACCGAACCGGATCTCAACAAAAAGGACGCCTACTCATGGCTGAAAGCCCCGCGCTATGAGGGAGAGCCGCACGAAGTAGGACCCCTTGCCAGAATGGTCGTAAACAAGCACAAAGATGTCCTGGGTCTGGGCGATAAAGCTTTTTCGGTACTCGGGAGACATTACGCCCGTGCGCTGGAAGCCTCCATCGTCGCCCACGCAATGTCGGAGTGGCTTGATCAGTTGGTACCCGGTCAACCGGCTTTTACTCCCTTCGACATTCCCGAAGAAGGGGCCGGCGTGGGCCTGCACGAAGCCCCGCGCGGCGCGCTGGGACACTGGATTGTGATCAAAGACCGCCGTATCGAAAACTACCAGGCCGTAGTACCCACTACCTGGAACGGCGGGCCCAGAGACGACCGCGGCAAGCTCGGACCGATCGAGCAGGCGCTGGTGGGGGCGCCGGTCAAAGATCCCAATAATCCCATCGAACTGGTAAGAATCGTCCGCGCTTTCGATCCGTGCATAGCTTGCGCCGTACACATTCTGGAAATAAAGGGGGTTGCCAAGGAACCGAAAAGTTTTGTAGTTTGAGACCAACCTTGACATTTAATGTGGCGAAGGCTCCCACGAACCTGTAAATGGAGGTGTTTTAATGCCTAAAGGTGTTCTGGTAGATGTCAGCCGCTGCATCGGCTGCCGGAGCTGTCAGACTGCCTGCAAAAATTATTACGATTTGCCGGCAACACTGCCCGCTACGAAAGAAAGCTGGAACAACCCCCCGGAGTTGAGCGCGACCGACTGGACCCGGGTGAGTTATCATATGATCAAAAAGGACGGCAGGGTGCAGTGGCGATTCGTTAAAAACCAGTGCATGCACTGCAACGAGCCGGCCTGCGAATCTGCCTGTTTCACTCACGCCTTTTTGAAAACCGAAAACGGCCCGGTAGTATACAAGCCGACCGATTTGAACAAGGACTACTGCGTCGGCTGCCGTTACTGCATGATCGCCTGTCCCTTCAACGTTCCGAAGTTCGAGTGGGACAAGACTTTCCCCTACGTCAGAAAGTGCAAGTTCTGCTTCGAGCGCCTCAATCAAGGCCTGAAACCGGCCTGCGTTTCGGCCTGCCCGACGGAGGCCATCAAGTTCGGAGACAGGGACAACCTTCTGGCCGAGGCATGGCAGAGAATCAACCGTGAATCCAGATACGTAAAACACGTCTATGGGGAAAAGGAGTACGGCGGTACTGCATGGATGTATATTTCCGATGTTCCTTTTGAACAGTTGGGCTTTAAAACCAACGTTTCCGAGCGATCCATACCATCCTACTCCTGGAATGTTCTCAGGTGGACCCCGTACATTTTTGTGGGATGGGGTGCTATTTTAACCGCCATGCGCTACTATACCAAAAAACGTTCACAAACGCATGACGAATCGGAAATGTACGCTCCCGTTGACAAGGGTTGATTTGGAATCGGAGGTGAGATGGAATGGAAAAACAAAGGAACTGGACATTTAGAATTACCATATACAGGCTGATCATGATTGCATTTGTGTTTATCGCAGCGGGGGCCGCCCTGTACCGATTCAGATACGGACTGGGTTCGGTGACCAATCTTAATGATCACTGGCCGTGGGGCCTCTGGATCGGGTTCGACCTGCTCTGCGGCATTGCCTTGGCCGGGGGCGGCTTCAGCACGGCGCTGATAGTGCACGTCCTGCACAAGGAGAAATACCTGCCCATTGCCAGGGCGGCGCTTCTGACCTCACTGATAGGCTATGTAATTGCACTTATAAGTCTCTTCCTCGACATCGGTAGATGGTACAACTTCTGGCGTCCCTTCTTCTACTGGGGTTATCACTCGGTTCTCTTTGAAGTGTTCTGGTGTATCTCTCTTTACACCATGGTTCAGGTACTGGAGTTCGGGGAAATCTTCTTTGAAAAGGTTAAGTGCGCTCCATTGCAAAAGATTTTGCACTTTTTCATGACCCCGCTGCTGATACTGGGAATAATACTTCCCACCTTACACCAGTCTTCCCTCGGATCCCTTTACGTAGTGGCCGTTGACAAGCTGAACCCCTTATGGTGGTCGATGATCATCCCGTTTTTCTTCGTCTGGTCAGCCTTCTTCCTCGGCCCCGCCATGGTAACTATTGAAGGCACCCTGGCGGCAAAAGCCTACGGAAGGAAACCGGAACTCAGCGTCTTTCAAAGCCTAACCAAAGTAACCTTATGGATGATGATCATCTACTTTGTAGTAAAAGTGGCCGATTTATCGTACCGGGGCGTCCTTTCCACAGCTTTCAACGGTTCCTTTGAAAGCAACATGTTCCTGATTGAAATGATTGTGTTCGTCCTGGCGCCTATTTTTATGTACGCCGTGCCTTCCATCCGCACGAGGCTCTGGGGTGTGCTGACAGCCTCCATACTGGTGGTGGCCGGAGTTATTTTCAACAGAATGAACGTGGTCTTTACTGGAATGTCCAAAGGCATGGGCGGTCACTATTTCCCCAGCGTCTGGGAGTGGCTTATTACCATAGGCATGTGGAGCGCCCTGGTGCTGATTTACTGCTTTATCGTAGAGAATTTCCCGATCCTGCCCAGGGAGGAACACATCGAAACCGGCAGCCACACCTCGATTGGCACCGGCATTCAGGCTTGAGTCTTCAAGCAGTTGCACCATCTACAATCGGTTCCTGGATAAAAAATCCCCGAAACAGCCTTCCGGCAAAATCGGGGATTTTTTTCAAAAACAGAATTAACGCCCGGAGGCAAATAAAATTACGGGGATGTTGCCCGCTGCCCCGGAATAATGCCCTGCTACTGAACTGCTTTGGTGACTTTGTTGACTTCCTCTTTAATCTCATTGGCTGCTTCAGTTACTTCACCGAAACTTTCCAGCGATGCACGCCGGAATTCATTAAACGTTTTTCCAAGCGACCTGCCGATCTCGGGAAGTTTTTTCGGTCCGAAAACTACCAGTGCGATGACCAGAATTAAAATTACTTCCGGCATTCCAAGATTGGGGAACATTTGGGCACCACCTCTTTTCACAGCCTGCCTGTTGTTTATTTTTTAATTTTTTTTATGAATAATTCGCTGCCTTTATCAAAAACTCCTGCAAGAACCGGTAAAACCTTAAACGCATCCGGGCTCTTCAAGGGTAAAACGTCCAAGTTTTCCCTCCCGGAATTCCTTCAGTACCGTCCGGGCCGACGTGGTGACACTAACCGCGCCGCCCTGCACGTAAAACCCCCTCTTCCTTCCGATGGCTTCGAGCAATTCACCCGGTTCCCCGGTCAATTCATCAAGTTTATACCGCTCCCGGACCGACTGCGGGTATTTTTCCGCAAGCCATTTTACAAGTCTTCCGGCAACCTCGCAATAATCGTACACTTCTTCCTTTATTGCCCCGGTCACGGCCAGGCGGAAAGCCACCGCAGAATCGCCGAACTTCGGCCAGAGAATACCCGGCGTATCCATCAATTCAATGTTCTCCGCCACCCGTATCCACTGCCGGCCCCGGGTAACGCCAGGCCTGTTGCCGGTCCTGGCAACTTTTTTCCCCACGAGCCTGTTGATAAAGAGAGATTTGCCCACATTCGGAATACCCAGCACCATGCAACGCGCCGCCCTTGGCCGTCTGCCGGATGCCGCGAGAGATACCATTTTCGGCGCGGCCAGTTTCCCTATCAGGGCAGGGACCCCGTTAATGCCGCGGCCGCTGACCGAATCGACCGGCACCGCCAGACATTTCCGGGAATTAAAGTATCTTTCCCATTCCCCGGTCAAGCCGGGGTCAGCCAGGTCGGCCTTGTTCAACACCACGAGCCTCGGCTTTTCGCCGGCAATTTCGTTGATGTCCGGGTTCCGGCTGCTGAACGGGATTCTCGCGTCAATTACTTCTATTACCACGTCCACAAGCTTCAGATTTTCTTTGGCGAGCCGTCTGGCCTTGGCCATATGGCCCGGGTACCAGTGAATAACCATGAGTCACCTGTTTCAGTAAAATACCTGTACTTCCCGGGATTTTCTCAGCGGACGATGCCTGCCCGTCCCGGCGGCCAGTAAATAAAGATTTCCTTACCGACAATCAGGTTTCTCGGTAGAAATCCCCAGGCCCTGCTGTCATCGCTGTTGTTGCGGTTGTCGCCCAGCATGAAGTAACTGCCGCTGGGAACCTCTACAGGACCGTAATCGGCAAACCGCAGGCCCTGGGGAAGATAGTCCTCCTGAACAGGCTGCCCGTTGATGTACAGGCGGCTGTTTCTGAGGGCAACCGTCTCCCCGCCGACTGCAATCAGCCTCTTTACAAAATTCCGCCTGGGATCCTTCGGATATTTGAAGACGACTATGTCTCCCCGCTTCGGCTCCTGGAACCGGTAGGTCAGCTTGCTGACAATTATTCTGTCGTTCTCCTTCAAAGTCGGCTCCATCGAACCGGAAGGAATATAAAACGGTTCCAGGACAAAAAGCCTAATAATTACGGCCAGTATCACCGCTATTGCAACCGACTCGAAAATCTCGCTGAAAACGGAACGTCTGTCCGCTCTTTCCGAAACTTTTTTCTGCGCTCCCTGTTCCAACACACCGCCTCCTTGGCTGCAAGAAAGGAAAATCACCGGATATCAAAAAGGGACTGCGTTGGAGCCCAGTCCCTCATAACTTAACGCCTATCTTGAATCCGGGCGGCTTTACCCCGCAGTCCGCGCAAATAGTACAACCTTGCCCTGCGCACCCGGCCTCTTCTAACAACATCAATCCGGTCAATCTTGGGGCTGTGCATGGGAAATGTTCTTTCCACCCCGACTCCGTACGACACTCTTCTTACGGTAAATGTTTCGCTCAAACCGCTGCCTCTGCGCCTGATTACCACACCCTCAAATACCTGTATTCTTTCCCGGTTGCCTTCAATAACCTTGACGTGCACCCGGACGGTATCACCGGGCCTGAATTTGGCCGTGTCCTTCTTTAACTGTTCGTGTTCCAGTGATTGGACGAGGTTCAATGAGGCTCCCTCCTTCTCCTTATGCGCGTTGTTTCCGAAGCCGGTTAAACCTGCCGGGGTTTTCCTGCTCAACAGATGTAATTATAGCACAAACGCAAGTAAGCGGCAAGAATTTTCCCGGTAATGGCGATAACTGGCATCTAATCCAGCCGTAAACCTCTAAGCCCTTCGTATATTTCCTTCAGCAATTTCCTGTCCTCCTCGGTCAGCTCAACCTTGTAGAGTTGTTCGGGACGGCGCTCCAGAGTACGCAAAAGGGATTGCTTCCTCCGCCACTTTCTGATCTCCTCGTGGTGACCGCTCAACAGCACGTCCGGAACAGTCATGCCGCGAAAATCCCTGGGCCTGGTGTACTGGGGGTACTCCAGCAGCCCGGCGGCAAAGGATTCTTCCTCGGCTGAAGAGCTCTCCCCCAGGACTCCCGGGATAAGACGGGTAACGGCATCCACCACTACCATCGCCGGCAGTTCGCCGCCGGTAAGGACGTAATCCCCAATAGATATTTCATCGGCAACCAGGTTTTCCCGGACACGCTCGTCAATACCCTCATAATGACCGCAAATAAGCACCAGGTTTTTCTCCCTCGCCATATCCGCAGCTATTTCCTGGCTGAAAGGCCTGCCCTGCGGGCACATGAGCACTACCCGGCGCGGCGAGGTTCCGAGCTGTCCTGCTACGTATTCGACAGCGCCGAACAACGCCTCCGGTCCCATCACCATTCCCGCCCCGCCGCCGTATGGGGCGTCATCCACGGTATGGTGCCTGTTCGCTGAAAAATCCCTGACATTAACCAGGTTAATTTCCACCAGTCCGCGGTCGACCGCCCTCTTAATTATGCTCGTGGAAAAAGGGCCGGCGAACATTTCCGGAAAAAGCGTGAGGATGTCAATTCTCATCTCCCATCAACCCTTTTGGCAGGTCAACGACCATTTTCCTGCCCGGCAAATCAACCTCCCTGACCACCTGTTTCAAGGCAGGGATTAAAAGCGGCTTGCTACCTGTATCCACGACGTATACGTCATTGGCTCCGGTTTGCAGCACATCGGTTACTTTCCCCAGGCGGCGGCCTCCGGATTCATATACGTCAAGCCCCACGATTTCGAAAATGTAAAAACTGTCTGAGGGGAGTGCCACCAGTTCCTCCCTGGCAACCTTCAGCAGGCCCCCCTTCAGCTCCCCGGCTGTCTTCATATCGGTAATTTCTTTAAATTTTGCAATAATATAGTTTTTATACGGGTAAGTTTTTTCTATTCTCAGCTCCCGCCTGACGTTGCCGATAAAAACGTCCACCCGGCTCATCCGGTTAAACCGCTCCGGATAATCGGTCAGGGGGAGGATGCGGACAGCACCGTGCAAACCATGCGTATTCAGGATTTTTCCAATACTGATGTAGCGGTTAACCATTAAAACAGCCCTTCCCGGCACCTTTCCTGATTTCCTCGACCATACCGTCCCTGAGTATAATCTCCGTCCCGATGACACTGTCCCAATCGTCTCCGATTTTTAATTCAACCGTGCTCTCCATTTTACCGTATACCACTTCAGAGTCCAGGGGCAGCTGAACCAGGTCTTTGAGCCGGTTTATCAATTTCTGGCGGTTCTCGGCCTTGCGCTGACGCTCCCGTTCTATGTGCTGTCTCGCAAAAGAAATTTGCTCCCGGTTCTCCTTTTCCATTCCGGCAGTCAACCGCTTTTCCTGGAAATCGAGGTGCTGAAGCTCCCGTTCGATCCGCCGGATGGCGTCCTGGAGCTCTGCTGCCGCAGTTCTTTTATAATTCTCGGTTACCTTTACTTTTACCAATACGGGCCGGATCAGGTTAATCCTTTCCATCAGTTGTCCTCCAACTGGTATCAGTTGTCAACAAAAAAGCAGTTAAACGATTTCAACCGTCACTTTCTTCTTCTGCCTTGTCGCTGCGGCTTTGACCACCATGCGAATGGCTTTGGCAATGCGGCCCTGCTTGCCGATAACCTTGCCCATGTCTTCCGGGGCTACTTTAAGCTCGATCAGGATCTGTTTATCCTTTTCGACCAAATCGACAACAACTTTTTCCGGCTGGTCAACGAGGGCTTTGGCCAGAATTTCCACCAATTCTTTCATACAGCAGCCTCCCTAATCTACTAACCCTCTCCCGCTGTTTTCTTTAAAACCCCGGCCTTGTTGAATAAAGCCCTGGCGGTATCGGAAAGCTGGGCCCCCTTTCTCAGCCAGTCCAGGGCTTTTTCTTCATTGATTTTTATCACTGCCGGATCCTTCAATGGGTCGTAATAACCGATTTCCTCGATAAACCTTCCATCTCTCGGAGAGCGGGAATCAGCAACCACTATGCGGTAAAACGGGGCCTTTTTGGCACCCATCCTTCTCAATCTGATTCTAACAGCCACTCCTCCTCACCTCCTTTACCTGGTATAGTTCTTGCCCTTGTTCATACTCTTGCCCATACGGCCTGGGTCTCAAGGCAACCCCGGCCTAAAAACCGTCGCCGTCCGCCGCTGACCCTGTCCACATACGGGACAGCCGGACTGCGCCGGGGAATACTAACTGAAGAAAGGAATTTTACCGCCTTTTTTCAAATTTTTCTCCATATCCATAAACTGCTTCATCATTTTTTTAGTCTGCTCGAACTGTTTTAAAAGCCTGTTGACCTCCTGTACGGAAGTTCCGCTTCCTCTGGCTATTCGCCTCTTTCTGCTCCCGTTCAGGACCCGTTCCGGTTCGGCCCGCTCCTGGGGCGTCATTGAGCGGATGATGGCCTCGATGGAGACCAGTTCTTTCCCGTCAAACTGAAGATCCTTCAGCCTTTTGATCCCGCCCAGGCCTGGAATCATGCTCAACACCTGTTCGAGAGGCCCGAGTTTTTTTACACTGACGATTTGTTCCAGGAAGTCTTCCAGAGTGAACTCCATGCTGCGAATTTTTTTTCGCATTTTTTCCATCTGTTCAGCATCGAAATTCTCCTGGGCTTTTTCAATCAGGGTGAGCATATCTCCCATACCAAGAATGCGCTCGGCCATCCTTTCGGGGTGAAACGGCTCCAGCGCATCAAGTTTTTCCCCCACCCCGGCAAACTTGATCGGCTTGCCGGTAACCGCCCGCACCGACAGGGCCGCCCCGCCCCTGGTATCGCCGTCCAGTTTGGTTAGAACAATGCCGTCCAGACCAATCCGGCTGTTGAAAGTCTCGGCCACGTTTACCGCAGCCTGGCCGGTCATGGCGTCTACCACAAGGAGTATCTCATGGGGCCGGATTGATTCCTTCAGCCTTTCCAGTTCCTCCATAAGCTCTTCGTTGACTTCCTGGCGACCGGCGGTATCAATAACGACCACGTCACGGTTCGCCGACAACGCGCTTTCCACGGCGGCCAGGCATATGGCCGCGGGATCATGCCTGTCTCCCATGGCAAACACCGGTATATTCAACTGAGCGCCCAGAACCTGCAGTTGCTTGACAGCCGCCGGCCTGTAAACGTCCGCAGCCACCAGGAGCGGGCTTCTCCCCTGCTTTCGCAAGAGATTGGCGAGCTTGGCGGAAGTAGTGGTTTTTCCGGCACCGTTCAAGCCTACTACCATTACAACGGTGGGAGGTTTCGCCGCAAGATTGATCTTGCTGGTGGAGCTCCCCATAAGCCGGGTAAGCTGATCGTGCACGATTTTAATCACATGCTGGGTCGGATTGAGACTGGCAAACAACTCCTCGCCGACTGCGCGTTCCTTGACGCCTGCAACAAAATCCTTTACAACCTTGAAGTTGACGTCAGCCTCGAGGAGTGCCAAACGCACCTCCCGCAAGGCCTCGTTTACGTCGGCTTCGGTCAGCCGCCCCTTACCCCTCAGTCTCTTAAACGTTTCCTGCAATTTGCCGGCGAGGCTGGCAAACACGCAAAACCCTCCTTTAAATCCTTCCCAAGCCGAAATTCTCCGGAATTTATTTGGGCAGATCGATCATTTCACGTAAAATGTCCCTGGCCTTTTGAATCTTACCGCTGTCCCCGGCTGCCGCAACGTGCTCGTCAAGCAGCGACACAACAGCAGCAAGCTTGCTCTTCTCCGAGTTGAACTTGGCCACCAGTCCCAACTTCTCCTCATACTGACTGAGTACCTGCTCCGCTCTTTTCAGGGTATCATAGACAGCCTGGCGGGAAACCGCAAATTCTTCTGCAATTTCGCCCAGCGAAAGATTCTGGCCGTAGTAAAGCTCCATAAAACTCTTCTGCCGATCGGTCAGAAGCTGACCGTAAAAGTCATAAAGCATGTTCATCCAGGCTACCTTTTCCAGCAATATTGTTCACCCGGCTGTCAAGGCATTTAACTTAACAGAAAAATTTTACTTAATTTATAAGCATCTGTCAAGCAAATCCCGTAGTTTTTTCCCGGACCTGAAGGTTATTTCAGCCGCAAGGAGAAAATAGTATAAGTGCCCGCATCACCTTAAAATCAAGTGTGGAGGTATTCGCCTTGAAAACCGATAAAAGCAGCGGAAAGGGCAGTTACAAACCACCAGGTTTTCTCTCCCTTCCGGAAGCGATTGCACAAAACAGGGAACAAGTTGTAAAAAACCATAAAAAACATTTGAATTCCAGTCTTGTAATGATGATGGGGCTTTTAAACTTTGACAAACAGTTCGTCAAAGCGGAAGGTATAAAGGTCTTCGACAGCGACGGCAACGAATATATGGACTTCCTGGGAGCATACGGGGCACTGAATCTGGGGCACAACCACCCAAAGGTGATAGAAGCGCTGGGCACGGTCAGCGCCATGCCCAATCTTCTTCAGGCCTCGCTCGGCACACTGTCCGCCGCTCTGGCCAGGAATCTGGCTTTGCTGGCGCCGGGCAATCTTGAGCGTTCATTCTTCGGCAACAGCGGGGCTGAAGCAGTGGAAGGGGCCTTAAAACTCGCGCGGGCGTCTACGGGACGGCAGAAGCTGGTATACTGTGAGGGCTCGTTCCACGGTAAAACCATGGGTGCGCTTTCAGTCACCGGTCGGGGAAAATACCAGAAGGTTTTTCAACCCCTTATCCCGGAATGCATACCCATACCTTTCGACAGCCTCGACGCTCTTGAAAACTCATTGAAAGACAGAGACGCCGCTGCTTTCATCGTGGAGCCGATTCAGGGGGAAGGAGGCATTATTGTCCCGCATGACGGGTATTTGAAAGGGGCCAGGCAGATCTGTTCCAAGTACGGGACACTGCTGATTCTGGATGAAATCCAGACGGGCCTGGGCAGAACCGGGAAAATGTTCGCCTGCGAATACGAAGATGTCGTTCCCGACATCATGTGCCTGGCCAAATCTCTCGGAGGGGGAATAATGCCAATCGGCGCCTACATAACTACCGACGAGATCTGGAAAAGGGCGTACGGGAACATGGACCGGGCGCTTCTGCACACTTCCACTTTCGGTGGAAACACCTGGGCGGCGGCCGCGGCAATTGCCGCCCTGGAGGCGATCTGCGAGGAAAACCTGCCCGAACTGGCGCAAAAGCGCGGCGATTACCTGCTGAACGGTTTACGGAACTTAAAAGAAAAATATCCCCTCCTCAAAGAGGTGAGGGGACGCGGCCTGATGGTGGGCATTGAATTCAACCAGCCGGAGGGGTTGGCGTCGAAAGCTTCATTCGGCCTCGTCAACAGGCTTTCCGAGGAATATCTGGGCAGTCTGGTGGCCGGCGAACTGCTCAACAAACACCGGATAATTACCGCTTATACTTTGAACAATCCCAACGTGATCCGTCTCGAACCCCCGCTCAACGTATCAGTAGATCAAATTGACGCGTTGTTGCTGGCGCTTGAAAAAATATTTGCCACTTACTCCGGCTTTTTCAGCATGGCGGCATCGGGTGCGATAAACAAGATAAAAACATTATTTAAAAAGTAATTTCCGGGATCGCAAAGAAAGAGTTTCGTTCTTTTCCGGCTAAAACCGCAGGTTATCCCGCTTCACTGTTGACGGCCCCCGCTTCCGAAAGCGCCGGACTGACCCTGTTGCGGCCTTGCGCCTTCGCCCTGTACATTTCTTCGTCGGATTTGGCCAAAAGCCGGTCAACCAGGGTACCGCGCTGTTCGTCCGTACTGCCGTCATACGTGGCCACTCCCAGGCTGATGGTCAGCTTTAAAAAACCGTAAGTGGTTTCAAACGGCCACCTGCTGACAGTTTCCCTCAGTCTTTCCGCCAGTACAACAGCCTCCCGGATCCCGGTCAAAGGGGCGATTACGATGAATTCCTCTCCGCCGTAACGGCCTATTATATCCGATGTTCTAACGCTTTCTTTCAGAACATGCACAATTTCTTTCAGCACCTCGTCACCGACCTGGTGACCGTGCTGGTCATTGATGCTTTTAAAGTGATCGATATCAATCATTATTATGGACAGGGGGAGATTGTGCCTTGCGGCAATGGCCAACTCCTGCTCCAACTGGTTTACGATGTGGCGGCGGTTGTAGGCACCGGTCAACTGATCCGTTATAGCCAGCATCTCCAGCCGGATATTGGCTTCAGCCAACTGCAGGTTCCGGTTGGTAATTTCCTTTTTTTGTATCTCCAGGAGCTTGATCTGTTCCACCATCTTCGAATGACTTTCGCTAAGCTCGCCGGACATTCTGTTGAAGCTCTCCGCAAGAGCGTCTATTTCCCGGTTCGATTGCAAATCAACCCTGTAACCGTAATCCCCCCCGGCAATCCTGTCCGCTCCCTCCGCCAGCAGTTCCAGCGGGTAAGACAGCTTGCGCGACGTTATTACGACCATTGGAATGAACATAAGCATCGCCAGAGTTATGACAGCAGCGATATACCCGGTTTCCCTCCGGGCTTCTTCCATTATCTCGCTCAAATCTTTTTTAGTCACCAAGGCCATCTTTATGTCCGGCATCCAGCGGTAACTGCTGACCACCTCAACTCCCCTGTAATCCTCAAAAACTCCCGTGCCAGACCGCCCCTGTAAAGCCTCCTCCACATCAACCGTCTTTATTTTGAGTTCCATGGAGGTTTTTTCCCTGACCACCCCCCGGCTGATCAACTCGGGAGCAAAGCGCGATTCAGTCACCATTACCCCGTCCCGACCTACCAGGAATGTCTCACCGGTCTTTCCGCTGAAACTCCTGTTTATCTCCTGGTTGACCCGGCCGAGATCAACAATTCCCAAAAAAGCTCCGGCCACCCCGCTGTCTTTCTTAACCGGGCTTGCCATAACCACCACGGTTTTCTGTTCATAGGGATCTTCCAAAACCCCGGAGATGCACTCAAAGCCGTCAAGAGCGGCTTTTACGCAAGGCTGCACGCTCATATCCGCACCGGGTGGCCTTCTGGCGGCAGCCAGCGTTATTCCCCTGCCGTCCGTTACCACCAGGTCCACATAATCGGGGTGAGTATCCAGAGCTTTTTCGAGCAGTGGAATAATTCTATCCGCCTCCAGTCTTCCGGCTTCCTCACGGGAGGCCATATAACGAATGAAACTTGCTTTTTCAAGAAACCACGTTTCAATGAATCCCGCTTTTTCGTCGGCGATGTATCTGAGGTTGTCAAACGACATGCTCATAACGCTGCGCCCCGTAAAGTAATAGCTGACTGCAAATGTCAGCAGGGCCGGCACCAGTCCTACCGCCAGAAAAACAGTCAGCAGCGAATTTTTAATTTTACCCCGCCAGAACCATTCAAACACCAGTTCCACCACCAAAAGGCAGATCAATAAATGAAATATTTCCTGCAAAAATCAATTTTCCTTCTCAAAATTTAACATGAGGGTCAAAATATGTATTGCGGGGTAGTAATATCAAGAAATATGACGGTAATTTTTAATAAAGAAGAGCATCCCGGGCCTGCGGCCCGACAAGGAATTATTCAGCCCTTTTCCCCGGCCAGGCGGAATGCGTGCAGTTGAGCCCTGTTCATCACTTCGTCCTCGTCCATGGTCAAAACCTTTCTGCCTTCCATGACAATTTCCCCGTCGATTACAACGGTGTCGACGTCCGCCGACCGGGCCGAATATACCAGGTGGGCCATGACGTCGTGCCGGGGGCAGAGGTGGGGTTTATTGAATTCTATCATTATAAGGTCTGCTTTCATACCCGGTTTAAGCAGCCCCAGATCGGGGAAACCTATTGCCTGAGCACCGCCTGCGGTGGCCAGCTTCAAGGCGGTGTAAGACGGCAGGACCGTCGGATCCCCGGCGGTAACCTTTTGAAGAAGAGAGGCGCAGTGCATTTCCTCAAACATGTCAAGATTGTTGTTGCTGGCTGCGCCGTCAGTACCCAAACCCACCGGCGCGCCCGAGTTGATCAACCTGGCCACCGGGGAGACCCCGCTGGCCAATTTCATGTTGCTTTCCGGACAGTGGGCTATTCCCACCTTTTTTGAAGCGAGGATCTCAATATCGCTCTCATCCAGGTGCACGCAGTGGGCTGCAAGTACGGGTAATTCAAAGAGCCCCAGGGAATCAAGATATTTGACGGGAGAAGTGCCGTACATGCTTTTAATCTGCTCCACCTCATCCCCTGTTTCGGAGACATGCATGTGGATTCCCACCCCATAACGGCCGGCCAGCCCGATTACCTCTTTCAAATAATCGGGCGGGCAGGTATAAGGGGCATGCGGGCCGAACATCACTCTTATCCTGCCGTTCGCTCCGCCGTGCCACTGCTCAACTAAAGCCGCACTTTCCTCAACGGCTTTCCGGGCTGTCGGCGCAACGCCTATCATCCCCCTCGAAAGACAGGCCCTCATCCCGCATTCCTCCACCGCCCGGGCAACCATGTCCATTTCAAAATACATATCCGCAAAAGATGTGGTTCCCGACTTGATCATCTCAAGACAGCACAGCATGGTGCCCCAGTAGATGTCTTCCGGCTGCAGCCTTTCTTCAGCCGGCCAGATTTTTTCTGAAAGCCATTTCATCAAGGGCATGTCGTCGGCATAACCGCGAAACAGGGTCATGGCGGCATGAGTATGGCTGTTGACAAAACCGGGCATGACCACTTTACCCGACCCGTCAATTATTTTTTCAGGGCTGAACCCTTCGGGCGCCGAACCTCTCGGGCCTGCGGAGGCGATACGGTCACCGGCAATGGCAATTTCCCCGTCTTCAAAAACGCTGTCGCTGCTTTCCATGGTCAGAACCGTAGCTCCCCGGATTAAAATGTTCCCCACAGCAAACCCCTCCCGTGTTTATTCATTCCAATCGTTCATGTAGGCTTCCTGTTCCCCGGTCAGGCTGTCGATAGAAATTCCAAGAGACTTTAACTTCAGACGGGCCACCAGGCCGTCGATTTCCTCCGGGACGCGGTAAAGCCTCCTGTCCAGCTTCCCGGCGTTCTCCTTGATATACCTGGCGGAAAGCGCCTGTATGGCGAAGGACATATCCATAATCTCTGCAGGATGGCCGTCTCCGGCCGCCAGATTTACCAAACGCCCCTCGGCCAGCAGGTATATTTTTCGCCCGTCCTTCATGGTAAACCTCTCGACGTTTTGGCGGGCCAACCCCCGCTCCACCGCCATTTTTGCCAAATCGGACTTGCTTATTTCAACATCAAAATGGCCGGCATTGGCCAGAACGGCTCCGTTTTTCATTTTTTGGAAATGTTTGAGGGTCAGCACATCACGGCAGCCTGTAACGGTAATAAAAATATCGCCTTTCCCGGCGGCCTCCTCAGCGGGCATTACCTGAAAACCGTCCATACAGGCCTCGATAGCCCTTACCGGGTCAACCTCGCAGATAATCACCCGCGCCCCCAAACCCTTGGCCCTTATAGCCACTCCCTTTCCGCACCAGCCGTAGCCTAGAACCACAACGGTCTTGCCCGCCACAACCAGGTTCGTGGTGCGCATTATTCCCGACCAGACGGACTCACCCGTTCCGTAGCGGTTGTCGAAAAGAAACTTGCAGAAGGCGTCGTTTACGGCCACCATGGGAAACAACAGCCTGTTTTCCCGCTCCAGCGCCCTCAGCCGCCTTATTCCGGTGGTAGTCTCCTCGCATCCCCCCATCACCCCTGCTGCCAGTTCCTTTCGTTCGGTATGGAGCAGACCGACCAGATCCCCGCCGTCGTCGATAATGATATTAGGTCTGTTGTCAAGAACGCGGATAAGGTGTTCCCTGTAATCTCCGGCGGTCGCGTTGTGCCACGCGTAAACTTTCATTCCCGTTGCGGCGAGAGCCGCAGCCACGTCATCCTGCGTGGAAAGGGGATTTGATCCGGTTATGGCCACTTCCGCCCCTCCCGCCCGGATAACCTCGGCGAGATAAGCCGTCTTCGCCTCCAGGTGAATGGAAAGGGCGACGCATAAACCTTTAAACGGGCGGTCTTTCTCAAACCCTTCCCTGATCGAGCTGAGCACCGGCATGTGCGCCTTTACCCAGTCGATTTTCAACCTTCCTCCCGGGGCAAGGCCGATGTCTCTGACGATATAATCGGACATGGTTCTCCTCCTGGTTTAACGAGATAATTACCTGGCAAAAAGCAATTCTTCGGGGACACCCGGAACCGTCCCTTTGACAATCTCCGGCAGGGAGTTGCGGTAAGGCGGGCCGACAACGCCCCGGTCGGTAATGATCGCGGTAACCAACCTGGCGGGTGTGACATCAAAGGCGGGATTCCACACGTTCACCCCGTCGGGTGCTACGGGTCGTCCGGCCAGGTGGGTGACCTCCCGGGGATCGCGCTCCTCGATAGGTATTTCGGCGCCAGAATCAATGCTCAAGTCAACAGTGGAAAGGGGAGCCGCCACATAGAACGGCAGGCCGTGCTCTCCGGCCAGCACGGCGAGGCTGTAAGTTCCGATTTTATTGGCAACGTCGCCGTTAGCGGCAATCCGGTCGGCTCCTACGATAACCAAATCCGCTCCGCCCCTTGCCATCAGATAGCCTGCCATGCCGTCGGTAATCAGCGTCACATCGATCTTTTCCTGCATCATCTCCCAGACGGTTAGTCTTGCGCCCTGCAAAAGCGGCCTGGTTTCACAGGCATAAACACTCACGCTCTTGCCCGCCTCCCGGGCAGCCCTGATCACGCCCAAAGCAGTACCGTAACCGGCAGTGGCCAGTGCACCAGCGTTGCAGTGGGTGATAATCCTGGCGCCGTCCGGGATAAGCGCCTGGCCGAATCCGCCCATCCTGCGGTTGCCGGCCAGATCTTCATTATAGATGGCTTGTGCTTCGTTTTTAAGCTCAGCCCGCAATATTTCTAAATTTTCAGATTTTGTCAAAGCAATCTTTTTCAACAAGCGTTCCAATGCCCAACTGAGGTTTATCGCGGTAGGCCGCGTGGCGGCAAGCTGACAAGCGGCATTTTCGAGTTCGGCCGTAAATTCTTCCCTGTTTCGGACATTTAAGCTCAAAGCCGCAAGTACCAGCCCGTAAGCGGCAGCCGCCCCTATAGCAGGAGCCCCCCTGACAGCGAGACGCCTTATTGCTTCAGCAACATCTGTATATGTCCTGCACTTTATATACCTGGTCTCAGCGGGAAGAAGGGTTTGGTCCAGCAGTTCCAGCGTATCGTCTTCCACCCAGCGCAAAGTGTTCAAAAAAGAGACCTCCCTGCACGAAAATGCTAGCTTTCCGAAGTTTGATTCAGCGCGCAGTGGCACTCGCAGGCGCGTTCCGGATCGATCCAGGAAAGGGCCTGCATCAGCAGTTTCCTTATGTTTTCACTGTTTTGCGTCATAACATCGAGAACCTCCTGCTGGGTGAGGCGGGTCGGAGAAATACCGGCGGCGAAGTTGGTAACCATGGCTATGGTGGCATAACACATTTCGGCCTCCCTCGCCAACGGCGCTTCCGGCACGCTGGTCATCCCGACCAGATCACCGCCAAGCAGGTGAAATATTTTTATCTCCGCGGCCGTTTCAAATCGGGGCCCCTCGCAGCAGACGTAGGTACCGGCCTGATGGAACGCAAGACCGAGGCTTCTGGCTGCCCGGGCGAGAATTTCCCTTAATTGGGCACAATAAGGTCCAGTGCAGTCGACATGAACGACCCCGGAGTCTCCCCCCTCAAAAAAAGTATGTTTCCGGCATTTTGTAAAATCAAGAAACTGGTCGATAAAAACAAAGTGGCCCGGATGCATGGAAGGATTCAGGGAGCCCACCGCTCCAGTAGCAAGTACATTCTTAACCCCGAGCTTCTTCAAAGCGGCAATATTTGCCCGGTAATTGACCAGGTGCGGCGGAACAGAATGGTCCTCGGCATGGCGGTTTAAAAAAGCCACGGACTTCCCCTTGAAGCTCCCTATCTTCAGCCTGACGTCGCCGTAAGGTGTAACAACCGTTTCACTCCTGATGTCCGTTATTATATTCGGATCGTATACCCCCGTCCCTCCTATGACGGCAATTCTTACTTCCATGCCACAGTCCTCCTTATCATCCATCGCAACGTTTGGTTCCTTATATTCTACCTGTAGTTACACAATCCTCTTGAGAAACGGAATATTAATACTGGAGAATTCCGCGCCTTCAGTCCTCAAGATCGTTTTCATCGATTCTGCAAACCGCGACAGACACGCCGGCACGGCAGTGCCGGCACGAAAAAACATGAACGCAGTTTTTTTCGTCATGACACCTGTATCCGTCTTCATAAATGTTCATATCCAGATAGGGACTGTAATTGTCATAGAAATCCTGTATAACACCCTCGTCAGACATCGTACCGCCGCAAACCGGACACGCCTTTTTCATTTTTGCCAGGCTGTTGCACAAAGGACAAACCGGCAATCTTTCAATACCACCCTTAAATGTTTTTCTTAATTTATCTTGCCACACAAAACAGAGATTAACCTCACCGGCAGGCAGGCTTGCAGCAAAAACTGAACCCTCCCGGACCCGAACCTGTTTATCATAAAAAAAGCCTTTATAAAGGCTTGAGGCTGTTGACAAACTGTCCGGGACCTTGGGGTTGAAGGAAGCGAACGAGCGTTTCAACCTAAAGGTACATGTCAATAACCAAAGACGAAAGCAGCGCCTCGTCAGCGGCGAACGACATTGCGCAGCGCAGCAGCAGACTTTTGCGCAGCGAGGCTGCAAAACCGGGGGCGCGGACACGGATGTCCGCGCCAGCCTGAACCGGGTCAGGACGGCGAGTTGAAGGCGGACCGGTTTCGCCCGCAGCAAGCAGCAAGTGCTGCCGGCGCGAAAGCCAAGGAGTGAGCGGTGACAAGACGCTGCCCAAAAGAGTGCAGGGCGAAGAATGAAGTCGAAGTGAGAATGCGATCACACACCCTGGTCCGGTCAGGCAAACAGCGCCTCTATAAATTCCCCGGCATTAAAAGGCCTGAGATCGTCCAGGCGCTCTCCGATTCCGATCAGTTTTACCGGTATGTTCAGAGACTGTTTTACGGCGATAACAACTCCGCCTTTGGCGCTGCCGTCAAGCTTGGTGAGGGCGATGCCGGTTACCCCCACGGCTTCTCCGAACATTTTTGCCTGATTGACGGCATTCTGGCCGGTGGTGGCGTCCAGAACAAGGAGAACCTCGTGAGGGGCGCCGGGCATTTCCCGGCTCAATACCCTGCTAATTTTTTTCAGCTCATCCATCAAATTGCTTTTGGTGTGCAGCCTGCCGGCGGTATCTATAATTAAAAGGTCCGCCCGGCGTGCTTTCGCCGCGTGAAGCGAGTCAAAAGCCACAGCGGCCGGGTCGGCCCCTTCCCGGTGCTTGATCAGTTCAACCCCCGCCCTGTTCGCCCATACCTCCAGTTGATCGATTGCAGCCGCCCGGAAAGTATCGGCGGCGCCCAGAAGCACTTTCTTGCCCCGGGACTTGTAGAAGTGGGCCAGTTTGCCGATAGTGGTCGTCTTCCCCACCCCGTTTACTCCGATCACCATCACGACGGTTGTGGCATTATCGTTCAAATTCAGGGAAGTCGTTTCATCACCGAGCATTTCCCTGATGTGCTCCTTCAAAACCTGCTTCAATTCGCCGGCGTCGTCAATTCTCTTCTCTTTAACCGTCCTGCGCACCCTTTCAACCAGATCCACGGCAGTGCCCACCCCGACGTCGGCCTGAACGAGCACCTCTTCAAGTTCATCATAAAAATCTTCGTCTATGGTCCCGGAACGGTGTACCAGATGATCGATTTTCTCGACGAAATTTTGACGTGTCTTGGCAAGGCTCGCCTTTAAACGGCTGAAAAAACCCATTGGGCTGTACATTCTCCTTCTGTTAATGTCATGTGCGGGAAACAGGCGGCTTTAATGAAACGAGGACTCATGGATTAATATTGCCCCTGTATTTCAACAGTGCGGATTTGGCAGCCTGCTGCTCCGCATCTTTTTTGGAACGGCCGGTACCCACGCCGGTCATCTCGCCCCTGTATATTACGCCGGCTGTAAATATCTTATTGTGATCCGGCCCCTCTTCTTTCAGGATAACATATTGAACCGGCTCGCCGCCGCGTTGCTGAACAATCTCCTGCAGTTCTGTTTTAAAGTCCCTCTCCAGCCGCCCTTCCAGGACGTCTTCTATTACAGGGGCCAGAAATCTGATTGCCACTTCTCCGGCGGCTTTCAGCCCCTGATCAAGATAAACCGCCCCAAGCAGAGCCTCGAAAGCATCGGCCAAAATCGAGGGCCGCTCCCTGCCCCCGGATTTTTCTTCACCTCTACCCATATTAAGGCACATTCCCAACTCCAGGTCCAAGGCTACTCTGGCAAGAGAAGGCTCACAAACAATGGACGCCCGCAGCTTGGTCAATTCCCCCTCATCCCAGTTTGGCCTGCTGCGGTAAAGGTGGTCGCTGACAACCAGCTCAAGGACGGCATCCCCCAGAAATTCGAGACGCTGGTTGTTTTTCACACCGTTTTGACGGTTTTCATAAGTGAACGAACTGTGTGTCAGAGCCTGGCTCAGCAGTCTTTCATCGCGCCATGCCACTCCCAGCTTTTTTTTCAGACGCTCCAGGCTTTCATTGTGTCTAGGCATTTTATTCCACCTGATAACGGTAATACGTTCTCTTAAGCAAATTTTTTAAAGACCAGGGTCGCATTGTGTCCGCCGAAACCGAATGAATTCGAAAGCGCCACGTTAATGTCGGCCTTCCTCGAAACATTGGGAACAAAGTCAAGGCTGCATTCCGGATCGGGCTCTTCATAATTTATTGTAGGCGGCACAATACCCCTGTGAATGGCCAGGACGCATACCGCCGCTTCCAGCCCTCCTGCCGCTCCCAGAAGGTGCCCCGTCATTGATTTCGTGGAGCTTACAACAAGCTTGCCGGCGTGCAGCCCGAACACTTTTTTAATCGCTATTATTTCAGCCTTGTCCCCCAAAGGCGTGGATGTCGCGTGGGCGTTGATATAATTCACGTCGGCCGGTTCCATGCCGGCGTCAATTATAGCCTCGCTCATAGAAATTGCCGCCCCGCAGCCTTCAGGATCGGGAGCGGTGATATGGTACGCGTCGCACGAGCAGCCGTACCCGGCAATCTCAGCATATACTCTTGCCCCCCTGGCAAGGGCGTGTTCAAGGGTTTCCATAATGAGAATGGCAGCCCCCTCACCCACTACAAACCCGTCCCTCTTTGCGTCGAACGGCCTGCAGGCCTTCTCCGGCTCATCGTTGCGGGTCGACATGGCTTTCATGGAACAAAAACCAGCCATTGCGAGAGGAGTAATTGGAGCTTCAGCTCCACCGGTAACCATCATATCAGCCTGCCCTCTCTGTAGCACTTTAAAAGCATCCCCGATTGCGTTTGCACTGGAGGCGCACGCAGAAACGCTCGTGATATTGGGCCCCCGCAGGTTGTAGTTTATTGCAATCTGTGCAGCTCCCATATTGGCAATCATCATCGGGACAAAAAAAGGGCTGACCCGCCCGGGGCCTTTCTCCGCAAGAACCCTGGCCTGGTCCTCCAGCGTTTCGATGCCGCCTATTCCCGAACCCAGGATTACTCCTATCCGGTTTCTGTTCTCACGGCTGAGGTCCAGGGACGCGTCTTCCAGCGCCATCCCGGTTGCTGCCACGGCAAACTGGGTGAAACGGTCCATGCGCCGGGATTCCTTCCTGTCGAAATACCTGCCGGGTTCAAAGTCGGAAACTTCCCCGGCAATTTTTGTGCTGAAACTGTCCGGCTCAAACCTCGTCAACCGTTTTATTCCCGACACTCCGCCGGTCAGCGAGGACCAGAACTTTTCAAGCCCGGTACCTACCGGCGAGACTACTCCCAGGCCGGTGATCACAACCCGCTTTTGCAAATGCTACTCCTCCCTCGAAAAAGTCCCGTGGTTTTCCCCCCGGGACTCATAAGAAAATCTATTGATGGTCCTGGATGTACTTTACGGCCTCGCCGACCGTTCGTATTTTTTCCGCGTCTTCGTCGGGGATTTCCAGGTCGAACTCCTCCTCAAGGGCCATAACGAGCTCAACGATATCTAAAGAGTCAGCCCCCAGATCATCTACAAAGGATGATTCCATTTTGACCTCGTCAGGTTCAACCCCTAACTGCTCGATGATTATTGATTTTACTTTATCAAAAACTGACATGATTATCAATCACCCCCTTCCGGCACCCTATCCTGAACTTTTCAAACACATGACATTCCACCGTCGATCAATATCGTCTGACCCGTTATGTAACCTGCGGCGTCTGAAGCGAGGAAAGCCACCAACCGTGCCACTTCTTCAGGGCTGCCGAACCTTTCCAGAGGTACTTGCGCCAGCATCTTCCGTTTAACTTCCTCAGGCAGTCCCGCTGTCATTTCCGTAGTGATAAATCCCGGCGCAATGGCATTTACGGTAATCGATCTGGAACCCAACTCCCTGGCCATGGCCTTGGTCAGACCGATCAGGCCGGCCTTGGCCGCACAGTAATTGGCCTGACCTGCATTGCCGATTACCCCCACTACGGAACTGATATTGATGATACGCCCGTAACGGTTTTTCATCATGTGGCGGGAAACCGCCCTGGCACAGTTAAAGGCACCTTTAAGGTTCGTGCCGAGCACGGCATCCCAGTCTTCGTCCTTCATTCTTACAATTAGACCGTCCCTGGTAATGCCGGCATTGTTTACAAGAATATCGACCCGCCCGAATTCGGAAACGGCCGCTTTTACCAGCGCATCAGCCTGAGCGGGGTCGGCCACGTCCGCCCGGCAGACAAGCGCACTCCCGCCTGCCTCCCTGACGGCGTCGGCCACCTCGGCGGCCGCGCCGGAACTGGCAACGTAATTTACCACCACCCCGGCTCCTTCTTTCGCCAGGGCCAGGGCAACCGCCCGTCCAATGCCACGGGAAGCCCCCGTAACAATGGCAACTCTGCCGCAAAGAACCATTTTCATTTTAGCTAACCTCCCAGGTTAACGCAAGGACTTTTTCCAAAGAACTTTTATCTTCAATGTTGAAAACGAGGGCATCCCGGCTGATCTTTTTAATCAAGCCGCTGAGCACCTTGCCCGGACCGATTTCAACAAAGGTCTTTATGCCGGCCTGCAGAAGAAACCGGACGCTTTCCTCCCACCGGACGGGGTTGTATACCTGTCTGATCAGCGACTCTTTCACCTCTGAACTGGTACGTAAAAACCGGGCACTTACGTTAGCCACCACCGGTACTCCGGGCTCCTTTACGTCTACTCCTTCCAGATCCCCGGCCAATCTCTCCCCCGCCGATTTCATCAGGCTTGAATGAAAGGGCGCGCTTACAGGCAGTCTGAAAAAACGTTTCGCCCCGGCTTTCCTGGCCTCGTATTCGGCGGCCTTGAGCCCTTCCACATCGCCGGCGATCACGACCTGGCCCGGACAGTTCAAGTTTACCGCCTCCGCAATCCCAAAGGAGGACGCCTTTTCACAGACTTCTGCAACGGCATCGCCGGAAAGACCCATAACAGCGGCCATTCCCCCGGCTCCTAAAGGTACCGCTTCCTGCATGTACCGCCCCCTTTTCCTGACCAGCCGGACCGCATCTGCAAAGGAAATGGAACCGGCGGCGACCAGCGCGGTATATTCTCCAAGGCTGTGACCGGCCATAGCGGAGGGGACAGGCGCTCCCATACTCTTAAAAACCTCCAGGCAGGCAACGCTTGCAGTGAGAACCGCCGGCTGAGTATTGGCCGTTTTGGTCAGTTCTTCTTCAGGTCCTTCAAAGCAGAGCCGGGAAAGAGGGAACCCCAAAGCCTCGTCTGCGCTTTTAAAAATTGCCGCGGCCTCGGGAAAGCATTCACAAAACTCCCTCCCCATACCGACGTACTGTGATCCCTGACCGGGAAAGACAAAGGCAATGCCCATTCTCACTTCACCACCATATTGTTCAAGCGTGCGAGCACTTCCGCCGCGCCTTCCATAACATCCAGAATTATTTCCCGCGCGGTTTGGACCCTGCACACCATGGCACTGACCTGCCCGGCTGGTATGGTGCCGTATTCGATATCCCCTTCCACCATGGCCGACCGGATACTGCCCACTCCAAGTTTTTCAATCTCTTCCGGTGGAGCGTTGTTTTTTTCCATTTCCTCGTACTTCCTGGTCAGCTTGTTGCGCAAAGCTCGCACCGGATGCCCGGTGGAAGCTCCCGTAACCGTTGTGTCGCGGTCCCTGGCCTTGATCACGCATTCTTTGACCGCCAGCGGTATAATACATTCGGCAGCACACATAAAACGGGTCCCCATCTGCACTCCCACCGCTCCGAGAGAAAGAGCGGCGGCAAACCCCCTGCCGTCAAAAATACCGCCGGCTGCAATCACCGGAATATCAACCGCGTCGACCACCTGCGGCACAAGCGCCATGGTGGTGAGTTCCCCGATATGTCCGCCCGATTCCATGCCTTCCGCGATCAGGGCATCAACTCCCACCCGGGCAAGCCTTCTGGCCAAAGCAACCGAGGAGATCACTGGCATTACCCTCGTACCCGCTTCCTTGAGAGCAGGGACGTACTTGCCCGGGTTGCCTGCCCCGGTGGTGACCACCGCAACGGGCTGCTTGCGCAGCACAGCCATTACGTCCCCTACATGGGGGGAGTGAAGCATAACGTTTACGCCAAACGGCCTCGGCGTCAGTTGCCTGGCCTTCTCCAGTTGTCTTTCAAGCCAATCCGCAGGCGCATTGCCGGAACCAATAATACCCAGCCCGCCCGCCTCGGACACCGCTGCGGCAAGCTCGGCGGTAGATACCCAGGCCATGCCGCCCTGAATTATGGGATATTCAATGCCCAAAAGATCACATAGCGAGGTACGGATCAACACCTACCCCTCCTTCCAAGTTATGCGCTTTTTCGTCTTGTACCCCCACAATTGCAAAAATGTTTGTTACCACTTGATTACCATGGCTCCCCAGGTCAACCCGGCGCCAAAACCCATCAGGACTACGTTGCTGCCACTTTTAATCCGCCCGCCGTCCACTGCCTCTTTCAGGGCAAGGGGAATGGAGGCTGTAGATGTGCTGCCGTAGCGATCCACATTGACCACCACTTTTTCCATGGACAGACCCAGTTTCCTGGCGGCCGATTCAATAATCCTCATATTAGCCTGGTGCGGTATAAAAACATCCAGATCGTTTTTTTTCAGCCCGGCGGCGGCAAGCACTTCTTCAGACGTTTTGCCTATCACTCTGACTGCGAATTTAAAGACTTCGCGGCCGTTCATGTGAATGTAGTGCAGTTTCTTCTCGACGGTTTCTCTCGTAGCCGGCTGTCTTGAACCGCCAGCCGGCTTCATCAGGTAATGGCCTCCCGAACCGTCGGCCCGCAGCTTGAACGCAAGTATGCCGGAGCCTTTTTGAACCGGCCTCAGGACAACCGCACCGGCCGCGTCCCCAAAGAGAATGCACGTCCTGCGATCCTCCCAGTTGGTCACGCTGGACAAATGTTCAGCGCCGATTATCATCACCGTGCGGTAGGTACCGGAAGTAATAAACTGGCTGCCGACCGCAACAGCATAAATAAAGCCGGTACATCCGGCAGCCAGGTCGAACGCCGCTGCGTTTTTAGCGCCGATGCGGTTCTGAACCAGGCAGGCTGTCGCCGGGAAAGACATATCCGGAGTATTGGTGGCGACAATTAACAGATCCACTTCCCCGGCCTCCAAACCCGCGTCGGCCAGAGCCCGTTCCGCAGCAACCACAGCGAGATCGGAAGCGGCCTGACCGGGCGACGCAATCCTTCTCTCCCGGATGCCGGACCTTGCCATTATCCACTCATTGGTTGTATCAACCATCTTTTCCAGTTGGGCATTGGTGATAACATTGTCCGGCACATATATACCGATGCCGGCAATCCCTGCGTTAATCAGCCCCATTGACAAAGCCTCCTCCGATTTTCAGGTTTTCAATACTGTCCCTGATCGCATCGACCAGACAGTTGTCCACTGATTCCCTGGCAACCCTGACGGCGTTTTTCACCGCCTTGGCGGTCGAACTGCCGTGACATATAATCGATATCCCGTTCACGCCAAGCAGGGGCGCACCTCCGTACTCCGCATAATCGAGCCTTTTACGAAACCCCCTGAGAGCCGGCTCAGCCAGCACAGTACCGATCATCGCCATGAAGCTCCTGGAAATTTCCTCCTTCAT
>Ga0116192_1000053_pt1 | contig 91487 bp, 79 predicted proteins | sample AD_UKC113_MetaG_FD_89876 | JGI IMG/M metagenome (GOLD analysis project Ga0116192, IMG submission 89876) | Active sludge microbial communities of municipal wastewater-treating anaerobic digesters from Hong Kong - AD_UKC113_MetaG | ecosystem: Engineered > Bioreactor > Anaerobic > Digestate...
CGAGCGGGAAAGCCTTGCAAACATAAGGTCGGGTGAATACGAAGGTCTGCAAGCCAAGCTTGCCGATCCAGCGTGGGTGCCCGACTATGGGCCAGTAAGATTCGATCCAAAGTGGGGCGCTACTGTTGCCGGGGCGCGTGAATTCCTTGTTGCGTACAACGTCAATTTGAACACAAAAGACAAAAAGCTTGCCAACGAGGTCGCGCTCAATGTGCGCGAAGCAGGCAGGCTTGCCAAGAATACGGATGGAAGCACCCTCAAGGACCAGGATGGCAATCCTGTGCGGATCCCTGGGCGGCTTGCCGCGGTGCGTGCAATTGGCTGGTATATCGAGGAATATCGCTGTGCTCAGGTGTCTATCAATCTCTTGGACTACAAGAAGACGCCACTTTGGGAAGTATACGAAGTGGTGGAGCAAGAGGCAGACAAGCTTGGTTTGCGTGTCACTGGCTCAGAACTTGTGGGGCTTATCCCATATGCGGCAATTGCCGAGTGTGGAAAGCACTACCTGCGTAAAGCAGGCAAGAGTGCAGGTATGTCAGCCAAGGAGCTTGTGGAGATAGCGGTCCAGTCCCTTGGGCTCGCTTCTGTCTCAGCTTTCAATCCCGAACACAAAATCATCGAATGGAGCTTGGAGCCCAAAGGCGAACTTGTTTCGCTCAAGGTGAACGACTTTGCCGACGAAGTATCTTCCGATGCGCCAGCACCCGGTGGTGGGTCGGTTGCGGCACTTGCCGGTGCTCTTGGAGCGAGCCTTGTGGCGATGGTCGGAAACCTCACGGTGGGTAAGAAGGGGTACGAGGCCAATTTTGCCATTCTCTCGGAGATGGCGGAGTCGGCTCAAACTATCAAAGACGAACTTATCAAGGCTGTCGACAAAGACACCCAGGCCTTCAACGCCGTCATGGCTGCCGGCAGATTGCCCAAGGCCACCGAACAAGATCGCCGCTATCGCGAAGCGCAGATGCTCGCGGCAAACGAAAAAGCAGCGCAGGTTCCCTACGAAACTGCTGAAGCATGTTTAGCTGCGCTCAAAGCCTGCCTTATCGCCGTCACTGCAGGCAATCGGAACTCCGTAAGCGACGGAGCGGTGGGGGCACTTATGGCTCATGCGGGCCTCAAGGGTGCAGTGCTCAACGTGAGGACTAACCTTGCTTCCATCCCAAATGACGCTTTTGCAAGAGAATTGCTTAGTAAATGTTCAGCGCTGGAAGAAGAGGCAGCCTCCAACCTGTCACAGATTCTGAGTATCGCAGAGACCAACATAGGAAAGCCATAAGGCCAGACACTGCCGCTATACGCTTGTGTCGTTCTGAACTTATACTGCTGTCATGATTTTTTCTGAACGCGCAAGTTTTGCAGGCGGTCTTAACGCGCTTGCAATTGCAAGGAAGAACCTTGCGGCAAGTGGGAGGAACTACTTCGATCTTTCCATGAGCAACCCGACCCAAGTGGGGCTTACTTTTCCTCAGGATGTACTGGCCGAAGCCCTCAAAGAAGGAGCGCGACATGGTTATGCACCGGATCCACACGGGTTGGAGGTGTCTCGCAGGGCCATTGCAGCGCATTTTGCGGGCAAAGGTGTGGCCTTAAGTCCAGAGCGGCTTTTCCTGTGTGCTTCCACTTCGGAAGCGTACTCCTATCTTTTTAAGCTCCTGTGCGACCCTGGTGATGCGGTCTTGGTGCCTCAACCGGGCTATCCGCTTTTTGACAATTTGGCCAAGTTGGAGTGCGTGCAAGCTGTCGGCTATGAACTGGACTATGAGCACCCCTTGGGATGGTCGATAGACTTCGAGCGCCTGTGTGCCAGGCTGGCTGGCGATCAGGAAGGTAAGATCAAGGCCATCGTCCTGATAAATCCCAATAACCCCACGGGCTCTTATCTTGACGAAACAGAACTTGAGGAACTTGTTGCCCTCTGCAAAGAATACTCCCTTGCGATCATTGCCGATCAGGTGTTTTTTGATTTCTCCATTGATTCCTCCATTGACCCGAGCGCACCTGCAGTAAACCTCTATGGATTTGACCAGGTCCTCACATTCGTCTTGGACGGCTTTTCCAAGCGTCTTTGTCTGCCACAGGTCAAACTGGGTTGGATCTATGTCTCAGGGCCGCAAGAAGAGGTCGATGCAAGCTCACGGAGGTTAGAAATCATAGCAGATGCCTTTCTGTCCGCAGGTACGCCGATAATGGCGAGCGCAGGGGCCTTACTCGCCTGTGAGAACGAAATTCAGACTGCCACGAAGGCTCGGATGGAGCGCGTTTTACAAATCTACAAACAGGAGTTGGAAGGCCCTTTGTCGCCACATCGGGTGTTGCGATGCGAGGGTGGTTGGACGGCCCTTGTTCAGAGTCCAGCCTTTGACGATGAAGAAGTTCTCGCCATTGGCCTTTTAGAAGAAAAAGGCCTCTATGCGCACCCAGGTTTCTTCTTTGACATGCGCGGCGGGGTTTTCTTTGCATTGAGCCTTATCATCGAACCGGAAGACGCACACAGGGCAGCTAGGCGTTATTTTGAGTTCTTTGACTCGTATTGCAGGAATGCTTAGATTTCACTAGCATATCGGCAGTCCCAAAGTCGGTTTTTTAGAACTGGCAGGTTAAGGTCGGTAGCAAGGTCGCGAAAAATGGTCGATGTTCAATCCATGAAGGACGAAAGACAGATTCCTTTACAGAAGGTTGGCGTCAAAGGCGTTCGTTATCCAATTGTGCTCAAAGACAAAAGCTCGCAAGTGCAGCACACAACGGCTGTTGTCAACCTCTATGCGGATCTGCCGCACGACTTCAAGGGCACGCATATGAGTCGGTTTATCGAAGTGTTCGAACAATACCGCTCGGATCTTTCCATGCCCCGCTTTTTGAAGATGCTCGAGAGCATCAGGACACAGCTTAAGGCCGAGACCGCATATTCTGACCTGCATTTTCCTTACTTTATTCAAAAAGCCGCGCCGGTAACCGGGCAAGTTGCCATGATGAGTTACGATTGTTCTTATGAGGGGATGGTTTCCTCCACTGAAAGAAAGTTTGTGGTTGGGGTGAGTGTTCCCGTGCAAACCCTGTGTCCCTGCTCCAAGGCGATTTCGCGTTATGGTGCACACAATCAGCGCGGTATTGTTACGCTCAAAGTAACCATGGACTCTTTCTATTGGATCGAAGACCTTATTGCGTTGGTAGAAGACTCCGCTTCGAGTGGTGTCTACACGCTACTTAAGCGCGAGGACGAAAAATTCGTAACAGAAATGGCGTACGACAGGCCGCGTTTTGTTGAGGACGTGGTGCGGGAAGTATATTTAAGAGTAGACGCTTTGCACAAGTTTTCTCAGTTCACGGTGGAAGCGGAAAACTTCGAGAGCATCCATAACCATTCCGCCTACGCGTTTGTCGAGAAAAACGATTTGGAGAATAGTATGGAGAATAATAAGGAGTCTAGCAATGTCTGACCATTATCCTGTCGAACAGAAGCCCAATGAGCTTGCGGAGCGTGGTACAAAGGGCGTAATGGCTGTAATTGGAGGTGCAAGCCTTCTTGTTGTCAATTCACTCTTGAGCATTCCGGTGGTCGGTTGGGTTCTGTCTGCCGGAATGGTAGGGCTTGGGCTTACTGGGCTCTTTGGCAAGACGAAGACGGACAAGGTGTCTGGAACTGTTTTGACTGCAGCAGGCGTTCTGGGTGGTGCAACGCTCTTATTGCCACATTTGACGCACAATCTGTTGGGTCTCGGCGGTTTGGGCCTCATCATCTACGGCGTAGTGCACTTTGGCAGTTTTGTCTCAGGCTTGAGGAAGAAAAAGAACGGAAAACGCAGCTAAATGAAGTACTATCTGGAAACCTACGGATGTCAGATGAACAAGGCGGAGTCTTCCGCTTTGGAAACGATTTTGCGTGAAAAGGCTTGGGAGCCAGCGCCGGCAGAAGAAGCAAATCTCGTTCTTATAAATACTTGTACCGTACGTGCCACGGCTGAGAACCGCGCCTGGGGCCGCATAGCTCAGTTTGCGGCCGGGAAGAAGCGTTTTGGCTACACGATTGCAGTGGTAGGCTGCATGGCCGAGCAGTACAAGGACACAATGAAGGAACGGGTCCCTGAAATCGACTACGTAATCGGCACCTATCAGAAACAGTCTTTTGGGCTTATCGCTGATCAGATTCAAGCCGGAACACATTTCGATCTGGACGATGAGAAGCCGGTTTTTCAGTTCTCCAAAACCTACCACGAACCTGGTGCATTTAGGGACTTTGTCCCGATTATGCACGGCTGCAACAATTTCTGCACGTATTGCATCGTGCCATATGTACGGGGTAGGGAAGTGTCCCGTTCGCCTGAGGAGATCCTTGCCGAACTGGACTCGCTCGAGGATTTAGGCGTGCGCGAGATAACGCTTCTTGGGCAAAATGTCAATTCATACTCGTGGAAGGACGCAGACAGGACACTCGATTTTCCGGCACTCTTAAGGCTCATTGCCGAACATCTTCGTGCCCGGCATGCTGGAGGCCAGAGCCAAAGCAAAGGAATTGGCTGGATCCGCTTTTTGACGAGCCATCCGAAGGATCTTTCCCCAGAGCTGATAGACGTTCTTGCGTCCGAGCCGGTCTACTGCAAACATATTCATCTGTGCCTGCAGTCCGGATCGAACAAAATCCTCGCGAGCATGAATCGCAAGTACACGCGCGAGTATTTTCTCGACCTTGTGGACCGCATGCGGGAGGCCATTCCAGGCCTTTCGCTTTCTACAGATATTCTAGTCGGCTTTCCTGGCGAGACCGACGAGGACCTTGAAGCAACCTTGGACGCAATGCGTCAGGTGCGATTCTCTTACGCCTTTATGTACTATTTCAACCCGCGGGAAGGCACTGCGGCGGTAAATCTTCCTGGTAAACTGCCCGATAAGGTAAAAAAGGCACATCTTGCCCGCGTAATCGAAGTGCAGAAAGAGATCACTTCGAACCTAATGCAAGAACGGGTGGGATGCGTCGACGAAGTTCTTATCGAAGGTCAGTCCCGGAGGTCCAGCAAAGAATTGGTTGCGCGAACTGCCAGAGACGAAATGGTGGTCTTCAGGGGCGAAATGTCTCGAATAGGGCAATTTGCGCGTGTCAGGTTGCTGAGCATCTCGGGGAATACCTTCAAGGCAGAAGAAGTGCATGAATAAGGCGCGTTTCCGCACAAGCCACTCCTTGAGCACAAGCCACTCCTCGATCCGTGTTTTCGTTTTTGGCCTCTGCGTCCTCTGGGTTGTGGTTCTGGCGATGGGAGTCTTTGCGCAAAGCACGCAAGGTAAAACGCCTCCAAAGATCACTGGTACCGTGACCCTGGCCCAAGCGCGCGAGGCGGTTTCCAAAGTCGTCGGTACGGATGCCCTGCCTGTTTGGCTTGATACCTACGCCCTCAGCCTGCCACTCAAGGATGCAATCGCGCTCTATAGCGAATTTATCCCCAAAGCTTCGGCGGCCAGGCGGGCAGAGTTGGGCAATACTGCGGGGGCGCTTGCTTCGCTCGCAGGTCAGTGGGAAAACGCCGCCAGCTTTTACTCCCTTGCTTCGTCCGATCCGGACGCGCTTATCAAGGCTGCGCGCTGTTGGCTCGCCTGTGGCAAACCGGATAAAGCAGCTGTTACGCTACAAAAACTGGATATTTTGATAGCCGGAAAGGACAAAACAGGCGCCGGTTCCACCGTATCGGACATGATAGCTCAAGAGAAAATCGTTCAAGGGTGGATCTATCTGTTTGAAGAAGAACCCGAGAAGGCTTTCTTGGCGGTCAAAGATGTCGCAAATACGCAAGGCAAGGGCCAGGCAAAATCGAATGTTCAAGCTCTAAGCGGAGCAGAATCGCTCTTTTTGCTTTGGTCGATTGCGAATTCGCCAGATTTCGCGTCGTTTAAGGCCCCAACTAAAGGTTTTGAGCCCAAGGCGCTTGAAAGCCGCCTCGGAACGGAGTACCCGAATTCGTTAGAATCGGCGCTCATGAAGCAGAAGTGTACGCTTCTGCCTGGGAACCTTCTCCTGGCTGGCCTGTATGGATCGGGCACAAACGTCCCTGTTGCCGAGCGCAGCCTTGCAACTGCAAAGAGCGCGAGCGACTCAGCCGGTGCAGACGCAAAGCAGACTGAAAAGCAGGCAGATACGATGCAACTTCAGGTGGGCTTTTTTTCCAAGAAAGACAACGCGCAAGCCCTTGCTGCAGTCCTTCAAAAGAAAGGCTTCCAGGTAAGTATAGATGAGCAAAAGACTAAAGAAGGGGAACTCCGTTGGGCGGTTATTGTCGCTTCACAAGGTGATTGGTCAAAGACCCAGGCAAAGCTCAAAGATCTGGGATACGAATCTTACTTGTTGCCCTAGTTTTGCTCTTCCTCAAGGAATGCGGCAGCGCCGCAAAGGCGGCAATGGGAGCGGCGCTCATTGCCGCACTCCCATGTGCCTACTATGTGCAGCACCTTTACATGTGCAACACTTTTAAATGCGACGCTTCTGCGGTCTCAGAATTTCTCCAAGACACGCGCGATGATGCCTATCGCTTCTTGAAGATCCTGTTCCGATATGACAAGCGGCGGTGCAAAGCGGATGATGTTGCCGTGCGTTTGCTTTGCAAGAAGACCATTGTCCCTTAATGCCATGCAAACGTCCCACGCTTCAAAGTTCTTTTCAAAGACCACAGCATTCAGTAAGCCCTTGCCTCGCACAAGTGCCATTTTCGAACAATGAATCGAACCAACTTCCTTGCGAAAGATCTTGCCAAGCTCAAAGGCTTTTTCGTCCAAATGCTCATTCTCCAGAACCTCGATCGCTGCCATACCGACAGCTCCTGCCAGCGGGTTCCCGCCAAACGTAGAACCATGGGTCCCGGGTGTAAAGACATCCATTACTGCGTGATCGGCCACAATACCGGAAATGGGCATTATCCCACCGCCGAGCGCCTTTCCTACGCAAATGATATCCGGTCGCGCATCCTCATATTGCCATGCAAAGCGTTTGCCAGTCCTGCAAAAACCCGTTTGAACTTCATCGAAGATAAGGAGAATTCCATGCCGGTCACAAATCTGTCGTACTGCAGCAAGATACCCTTCAGGAGGTACAACGACACCGGCCTCGCCTTGGATAGGCTCAATACAGACGGCGACAGTGTTCTCATTCACAGCTTTTTCAATGGCTTCGGCATTGCAATAGGGGACTTTGACAAAGCCAGGTGCATAGGGACCGTAGTTTATGTAGGAGTCTGGATCGTTGGACATCGAAATGGTTGCAATAGTCCTGCCATGAAAATTCCCCTCTGCACAGATAATCTCCTGTTTGCCATTAGGGACTTTCTTGACCTCAGCTCCCCATCGTCGCGCTGTCTTTAGAGCGGTTTCTACGGCTTCTGCCCCTGTATTCATGGGCAAGGCAGCCTCGTACCCTGTGTAGTCACAGAGTTTCTTGAGGAAAGGCCCCATTTTGTCGTTGTGAAAGGCTCGAGAAGTAAGCGTGACACGTTCAAGCTGATCTTTGGCGGCCTGAACAATATGCGGGTGCAAATGTCCCTGATTTACGGCCGAATATGCCGAAAGAAAATCAAAATACGTCTTGCCTTCAGGGTCTGTGACCTTGCAACCGCTGGCTTGGGATATTACGACGGGCAACGGATGATAATTGTGTGCCCCGTACATCTCGTCCAGGGCGATATAGTCCTGGGACTTCATACGTGAACCTCCTTTTCACACGACAAACATCGGTTGAATCTCTGTTTGACGCTAGATTTGCAGCTATCTTTACACTATACACCAAGAAACAGGTGCAGGGAAGTATTAAATACTAATTTTATTCACCATAAATAATTATGCATAACGATGCATAAAAATCTCACTGAACCTAATTCTTCGTAGCCGACTTTTTCATCTCGAAACTTATCTGCGACCTCGCTGCGAATTGCTCAAATCCCAACTGCACGAGTGTGTCGAGCAGTTCGGCGTAACTCAGGCCGCCTGCCTCGCACATCATTGGGAACATCGATATACTTGTAAAACCTGGTATTGTGTTGACTTCGTTCAGCATAACCTTTCCCGTTATTTTGTCGATAAAGAGGTCAACGCGCGCCATACCGGAAAGGCAGCAGGCTTTATAGGCTTGAATGGCGAGTGTTTGGACTAGCTCACTCTGTTGAGGACTGAGAGCAGCCGGTATCTTGAGCTCAGCCCCGTTCGGATCGATGTATTTTGCGGAGTAATCGTAGAATTCGTGCGAAGGAATAACCTCCCCTGGAGCAAAGGAGCGAGGCCTCTCGTTGCCGAGCACCGCGCACTCAATTTCCCTTGCGGCGATGAATTCCTCAATGAGAACTTTCTGGTCATATAGGAAGGCATGATCCAGCGCCACAGGCAAGTCGGCTGCCGAGTTTACTTTGGAGCTGCCGACAGAAGATCCTGCACAGGCGGGCTTTACAAAACAAGGCCAACCTAAACGGGCGCTTATTTTGCGGCTGATGGCAGAGATGTCATGGGTGGACTTCCAGTCTGCATGATGTAAAGTGATAAAGTCTGTTACCGGCAGGCCAGCACGGATCCAGAGGTCTTTGGCTACTTCCTTGTCCATCCCGATGGCTGAACCCAAAACGCCAGCACCTACATAGGGCAAACTGGCACATTCCAAGAGCCCCTGTACAGTGCCATCTTCGCCAAAAGTACCGTGTAAGGCAGGGAAAACAATGTCGCATTTCAGCGGCTCCAAAGTTCCGTCTGTGCGAAGTACGGCCAGCCCTTGGCCAGGATGCACAAAAACCGGCCTTCCACTTACAATGGGCGGGAATCCCGGCATCGTCATGGCTTCCGGATCATCCTCGTAATGGGCCTCTTCATGTTTTGAAACGGGCCTTGACTTAGATGGCTTTTTCGCCTGCACCTGTGAGGCAAGGCTTAGGTCCTGCAGAAGCCACTCGCCACTCTTTGTAATGCCGATCAGCACAATCTCGTACTTTTCAGGATCAAGGTTCTTGGCAATGCTGGCAGCCGACACCAGGGAGACTTCATGTTCTCCGGATTTTCCACCGTAAAGTATTGCAATTCTTGTCATGATCATTCCTTATTTGATTGGGATCAAAAACTTTCAGATTATACTACCTATACTGCTTGCCTGCGAAGCGGCCCGTTTTGCGTAACCCAGCTCCGCAAGTGCCTTTATCGCCTCGGTTTCTTCATCGTAGGGCATAACATGGTCTTTGTAGATTATCGAGTTTTCGTGCCCCTTGCCCAAAAGGAGCACAAGATCTTCTTTGGCTGCAAGGTTGAATGCCTTGCGGATGGCTGTGGGTCGATCCGGTATTAGAAAGAGCTGCTCTCCCCGGCGCAAGTTTGGACAGCCGGTGGCGATCTCCTCAAGGAGCTGCATTGGGTCTTCGCCGCGTGGATCTTCGTCGGTCAGAATCAGAATGTCGCAGTACTGTGCTGCAATCCGAGCCTGTTGCGGGCGTTTTTCTGTGTCGCGTTCACCTGCAGAGCCAAAGAGGCAGATGATTTTGCCCTCAATGCGCTGTCGCAAGGGCGGCAGGATCGCCTGAAAAGAGGAAGGCGTATGTGCATAGTCGATAATGAGTTCGAATGGCTGACCATAGTCGATTCTCGTCATGCGGCCCTTGACTGGCTGCAGCTGCTGTATTGATGGCACAATGTCCTGCCAGGCCATACCGGTGGCCAAAGCGACTGCTTGGACAGCTGCCAGACAATTGCCCACGTTGTACTCTCCTGGGAGATTCATGCGTGCCGAAACGATGACCGTAGCGGTGGTTGCTCTCTTTTCCTCCACCTCTGTGTGAGACAAGTCGTGTGCCGTGCCTTGAGCGTCTACTATTGTTGGTTCAAGACCCAAACGCCTTGCGGGCCCCTCGATTTTGAAACTGGAGCCGATTGCGTCGGAGACAATATCGAAAGCACGCAAGTCGAAGCTGGCAGGCGCGTCAGTATTGGTCGCCGGAATGACTACCTCGGAGATAACCTTGAAACCGACGACTGGCTTTTGCGTGGCATTGCGGAAGTACTCTGCACTTGGGTCGTCTTCGTTGACGACACCAGCAGAAGGGATGATTACCTGTCTGCCACCAATGATTTTTCTATGGTCGTGCTGGTCTAACTTTCTAAAGAGATTGGCTTTATCGAACCGGTATTGCTCCCATGTGCCATGAAACTCCAAGTGCTCATGGCGCACATTCGTCATTATACCGATGTCGAAAAGAACATCGGCCAGCCTCCCTGTGCGCGCGCTCAAGCCATGACTGGAAGCCTCTACCACGGCGTATTCCAAACCGGAATCGCGCATGGCAGCAAGCTGAGCCTGGACTGTCGTCGCTTCTGGCGTGGTCTGGTGCTCAGGGTTCGGTTTCAGGCCATCGCCAAGATCGGCCATGACGGTAGAAAAAAAACCTGCCTTTTCCCCTAATAATGTGAGCAATTGGTAGATAAGAAAAACAGTTGTGCTCTTGCCTTCGGTTCCAGTGACACCAATAACGGCAAGAGATCGCGAAGGTTCGCCGTAAAAAGCAGCAGCAACTGGACTCATGGCGAGTCGGGCATCGCTTACCTTGATATAGACAACGCCCGGGCTGAACTCGGCAATTTCATGGTCATAAATGACAGCTTTTGCGCCGCGCTCGATGGCTGCATGGATAAAGTTGTGTCCGTCCGCATGGTAGCCAGGAAATGCAAAAAACAGGTAACCGGGCTGGATTTCTCTTGAATCGTAGCTCAATCCGTCTATTTGGCACTCAGACTCGCGTTCCAGGCCCCGAGAAACGAGGATTTTTATATTAGAAAGCAACGCTGAAAGAGGCTTACTCATTTTAACGTAAGCGTAGCATGGAGCAGGTAGTTTTTTCAATGTGCCTCTTTGCGGGAACATCCTTGTGCAGTAGCCATCTTACGCAGTGGCCATCTTGCGCAGTGGCCATCTTACGCAGTAGCCTGCTTACGCGACAACCTCTTTGTCACCAAATTCCACCATTCGTTGCCGTTGACGATCAAAATGGCGCCCAACTCTCCAAAAAAGGTACTTACAGAGGTGGCTGACCGCTTTTGGGGTCGGTCAGGTGCTTGCTTCTTTTCTGCTGCCGGCTATATCTTTTAGTCATGTTTTTTACACGCGTCGAGGGAGACTTTGCCGCAGCGCACCAACTCGTGCATTTTCATGGGAAGTGCGAGCGGTTGCACGGACACAATTACCGAGTGAGAGTGTGGGCACGAGGCGACAGCTTAGGCGAAGGTGGAATGCTTGTGGATTTCGGGGTGCTGAAAAAGGCTTTGGCCGAGGTTCTCGTTCAGCTGGATCACTACAATTTGAACGACAATCCATACTTTGCCGATGATCCTAGCGCAGAGCGAATTGCCTTGTATGTTTTTGAGAGCATTAAGCGCGACCATCCTGAATTGCCTGTGGCCGCAGTGGATGTGTACGAAAACGTAGGATCCATGGCGAGGTATTGCCCTGACGGTTCGGTGTTCTAATTCGATTTTGATTAGGCTGAAACTAGAATAGTATAATTTATTATCTACTAAGCACTTGTTATCTTTGTAGGATTGTCTCTGGCCAAGGCCTTCACACGAACTGCAGGCAAAACATTGAACGCTTGTACAATTTCGTCAAGGAAAGGTCCCAGACTGATTTTGTTCCCTGCCACAAAATCGAATGTGACAGTGCTGAGCTGCTCGTGAATATTGGCGTCGAAAAAAAGCCGTTTGCCCCGTTGAGACTGAGAGAATTGATAATGTAAACCAGCCTGTGTGCCTTTCACTATCCTTGTTTTGGTGTAGTTAAGCGAAAGCGAGTCGAAAAACCTCTCGGCACGTGTGGCAACCAGATTCAGTGGGACTTGAGGCAGCTCTATAGACGCCTCTATTTCGCGCGGTTGTGCAAATTCACGCGGGTTCTCAAATGGACCGAGAGTCTTGATCGAAGCCCCAAAATCTCGCATTGGCTCTCTAATGAGCAACCCGTTGGGCTTGCTGGGACATGCCTGCCCTCCATCGGCACTGATACGCTGGATTACTGCAGTGGCTATACTTGGTATAGTCTCAAGAATTCTTCTCAGTGTGGCGTCATCCGGGCCGTAAAAGGCAAAAATAGATACACCAAACCTGCCTTGGTTCTGTCTAACGATATCGCCAAAAGCCTGATTGGTACCGTAGAGACTTTCCGATACCCTAAACACGATGCGCTCTAGCCCAGGTATAAAGGCACAAAGCGTCCTAAGACCCCAGGCCTCCCTATACGCTGTGCGGGCAAATGCCAGCTCATGCGGAAGTTCTACCTCTGCAAAAACTGGCTTAAATGCTGCTTTGGCCGCAACAAGCCTCGCTAAATTCGCAGAGTAGTTTGCAGAAGTGGGTAAAAGAAGCCGGTGGCCAGTCATAAATCGTTTCTGGTCTTGAGTCTCACACCCTCCACAGGACAGGCACCTTTTTCCAAGGCAAGGTTCTCTGTCAATAAAGTTCTTTGCTGTGATGAATTGCTGAAAAAGCGTCGACCAGTATTCTTCGCTTTCCACAAAAGCCATTGGCGGTCTAAAGTCCTGCGGTTTTTCGGCCACAAACGCGCTGTTGGAGAAAAAACCTTCTTGAAAACTCGCAGAACGTCTAGAATCTGCATTTTGTGCCGGATTATCCAGGTGTTCGCAGTATTCTTGAAGCGACTTCCATGCACCTTTCGAGATTTTTGAATCAAAAATGATGCCTTTTGTAGGAGTGGTAATAAGCCAAGGAAGAAGGCTAGCGCTTGGCAAAGAGATGGTCTGATCGACGAAGTATTCTTCCAAGGATGTGGCGGTGCGATACTCTATGCCATTGGCCTCGCAGGCGGTAGAGAGTGCTGAGTCGAGCCCGGAGAGCTTGTCATTATCGAAGACAAGAGGCGCGTACTGCAGGGGAGTGAAGGGCAATCGCACCAGAAAACCCGCGGAAACAAGCACGCGCGTGGAGGACATAGTGGCTCTTTTCTTTTCGGCAATGTGCCGCACGAATATCGAAAACTCTTCGAGGTCCTGAGCGTCTTCTAATCCAGCGATGATGAAGAACAGTTTGAGCTCCCTCACGTTGTTTGTAAGGGCCTTATCCAGACAAGTCTCGATATCTTCGTCAGTGATGCCTTTGTGGTAGAAAGATCGCATGCGTGCGGAAACACCTTCGATACCAAAGGTGAAGGATCGTTTACCGGCAGCCAGTTCTGCTTCGAAAAGGCCACGCGTCTGCGCAAGTATATCGATCCGTTGGCTCATGAAAGAGACATGGGGGAATATGCGATTGAGCTCAAAAAGCAGTTCGAAGATTCTTGCGTGGGTGTTGAAGTTGTAGCTGTAGACTTCAAGCGTGTCTGCTCCGGTTTTGGCTCTGAGTTCTCTTGCATCTGCCAGGATTTGCTCAGAATCGCCTTCCTGATAGGGCCTCCGGTCCCAGCCTTCTAAACAGAAGCTACAGTAACCTGGGCACCCTGCCGTAATGGCGAGTTTTACTTCAAGGGCAGCATTGCCGTTAAGGACAAGCGGAATCTGTGGCGTAAAAGGGCGCCTGGCTGCGACGGCTTTTTTCGCTCCACCAGCGAAGAGGCAGGGCCAAAAACCTTGCACCTTTCGTGCCTCAAGGAGGCGTTCCTTTCTGGCTTTTGCACTCAAGTCTACGCCGGCATCAGGAATGTGCCCTGTCAAAATCGCGGCCAATGGTCCTACTGCGCCTTCTCCCTCGCCAAAAAAGATGCCATCGACAAAGGAATCTTCGGCTGGCCCAAGACCCTTGCCAGGAGCTTTGTCAGCGTTTCCGTCATCTGGAAGCTTGACGATCGCTCCCATACAGTTTGCATTGGATCCCCCGATGATGATTATTGGTAGTCCGTCTTTGTTTGCACGGTTTCGCGATGACCAGTCGAGGGATGAAGTGGAGAACAAATACGATAGATTGACGAGTTCCAGACCAAAGGCGTTGGAGATCATGATGAGGTCAAACTCTGCCGGAGATCTGTGGGATTGCCTACCAAAAAACCAAGGCAGGTTGGCCTGGTCCAAGGCGCGCCTATCCGGGGCTGCGGGCAAAAACGCAAAATCGATATATGCGCAAGGAAGCTGCGAACGGGTTTCAGAAAAAAGAACCAAATGCGACGTGGACTGCTCCACGTCTGCCCATGGGGAGAGCCGCACGATGAGTATGTGACTCTCTGCGTTTTCCCAAATGGGGTTTCCAATGTCTCGTGCGACTTCCGGGATTATGATCTGCCCTTCGGAAAGGGTGTCATATCTGAGCACCTGAGCTTTTTGGCCTTGTTTAGGAATGTGATTGTTTCTTACGGCGATAAGCCTGCTTCTCCATTTCGCCACGTTCGACTTCAGCAAAGAAATCTTCAACGCTTGGCTCAAAAACCTGTCCGCCCGAAAGCATCTTTGTTCTAAATACAAAATGCCTGTCCACGGCTATCCTGGAAAGCTGCTTAAGCTCCCAGGCGTCTGCAAGCACAATACTCACCCCTTTGTGTCCGGCCCGACCGGTTCTGCCAGCGCGATGAATATATCCCGTTCGCTCTTCCGGAAAATCCAGGCTGAGCACGTGACTAATGTCTGGAATATCGAGGCCGCGAGCCCCTAAATCGGTGGTTACAAGGTAGCGGATTTCGCCTTGTGCAAATCGCTCGAGCGCCACGCGTCGGTGTTCCTTCTCTTGTCGCGACACAATCGAGTCGACTTTTATCCCAAGACTGTGCAAACGGTCGGCTACATGTTGCACACGTTCGCCTGAAGAAGCAAATACAAGACATTTGTCGGGGTGAAGTGCAACATCGAGCTTACGGACAAAGTCGATGCGCTTGCGCGATTCGACGTAGAAAACCCAATGTTCTATGTTTCCAGACAGCACTTCTTCCTGTGCGAGGTCTATCGATTCAGGGTTGCGAAGATAGTCGGCTGCAGCTAAACGCACTTTTTCCGGTATGGTGGCAGAAACGAGAACCCGTGTGGCCTTGTCAGGTGCCAGTTCCAAAAGAGAAAGAGTGCTCTCTTCAAATTCTCGCGCAAAAAGCCTGTCTGCTTCGTCCAACACAAGGAATTCGAGGTTCCTTGTGTGCAAAATGCGCAATCGGACAAGGTCGGCGCTGCGGCCTGGCGTACCGATCACTATCTTGGGCTTGCGCTTCAGGGCGGTTTCTTGCCTGGAGATGGGGCTCCCTCCCAGAAGCGTGAAAACCGGGACGTCCATTCCTGCCGCTTCTATAAGCAACCTCGCGTTTTTTTCGATCTGCACAGCGAGTTCTTGTGTAGGAAGAATGATGAGCGCCAAAGGTCCTTCTGCAGCGCTCTTGTCTTTAATAGAATCGAGTATCGGTGCAAGGTAGGCAAAGGTCTTGCCCGTACCGGTCTCGGACTGGATAAAGCAGTCTCTTCTCTTGAGTAACTCTGGAATGGCGCTGGCCTGAACTGCCGTTGGCTTTGAAAGATTCAGGTTGGCAAAAGCCAAGCCCAGGTTATCTCCGAGCCCTAGCGCGCTAAATTCGTTCATAGCCTCATCTTTGCATATTCGCGGCAGGTTGCTCAACCCTGCTCTCAGCTCACCCCTGCTGTCAGCCCAATCGTGGTTGGTCTTCGCTTGTCTGCGCAGTTATCAATTTTCAGTATTTGCTGATTCACTTGTCGCAATCCTCATTTTTCCGCTATAGTCGTATCCACATGAATCTTGAAGCATTTGTTTTGGGCTGCGGCGGTATGATGCCGTTGCCTTACCGACATCTTACGAGTGTGCTTCTCAGGAGAGAAGGCGAACTTTTTCTGTTTGACGCAGGGGAGGCCACACAGATTTCTATCCGCAGGCTCAATCTTCGTTGGAAAAAGATCACTGCCATATTCATCTCGCACATGCATGCAGATCACGTTACGGGTCTTCCGGGAATCTTAATGCTGAATAGCCAAGTGGACCGCGACGAGCCGCTCTACATTTTTGGCCCGCCAAAAATCGCTGAATATGTTGAGCAGAGCAGAAGATCGCTCGATATGTACATAAATTATGAGATTATCGTCAAAGAAATCAACGAGCCTGGCGTGCTTTGGCAAAAGGACGATTTTTCCATTCGTTCTTTTCCTTTGAGGCATACGAAGACTTGCTATGGCTTTACGCTTGAGGAGTCCATGCGTCCTGGTGCCTTCCATCCCGAAAAAGCGACCGAGCGAGGGGTCCCTCGAGGGCCACTTTGGTCGGTGCTTCAGGGTGGAACACCGGTAACGCTTGCAGATGGAAGCGTCGTTGAACCTTCCGATGTAATGGGTCTTCCGCGTTCAGGCCGTAAGTTCAGTTATGTTACCGATTCGCTTTACTTTCCCGAAATTGCGCCACAGGTGGCAAATTCCGATCTTCTCATCTGCGAAGGAATGTTTGAAGATGCGCTTCTGGCTTCCGCCATTGAAAAGCGACACATGACTGCCAGGCAGGCCGCAACCATAGCGCGCGATGCCGGCAACGTCAAAAGGCTGGGGCTCATCCATTATAGCCCCCGGTATTCAGATGGAGAACTCAAGGTCCTGCTCAAAGAGGCTCAGACAGTCTTCCCTGACACCTTCTTAACGCGGGACAGAATGAATCTCCCCATCGAATATGTAGATTGATACGGATTTCCGGTTGCGTTTAAGGTTGCGGTTGCGGCTCAAAGGCAACTATGCCGTTTTTGGCCTAAAGGCCAAGATCTTGGAGTTTCCGTCCGAGAAAGCCTTGTGGATTGCCGTCGATGCTTCTCTGTAGAGTTTGAAAGAATCGATCTTTCTGCCCTCACGAGAAGAAATCCCCATAAAGACTGGGGCTTCCCCTTCGATGTCCTTATAAAGACTCATTGTGGTTGAGAGTACGTCCGCAAGGTCCTCGGACAGCTTAAGCGAAGCTCCAAGGTCTATACCGGGCAGAATCACCGCAAAAGCTCCCCTATAGAGCTCAAAAATGTAGTCTTTGGTTCCAAAATAATCCCGAATGGTCGCTGCCAGTGCTGTTGAGAGCGGGTCGGAAGGTCCTGCCACTTCACAATGCACTAGGAGCAAACTCAGTTCTCCTACCCCTTCATTCTTAGACAGTTCTTCAGTCACCCTGTGTTCAAGAAGCGAATCCGAAAGCGTGAGCGGCATAGGAAAAGCCCGTATGTCATGCCTTTCGGGGCGCTGGCTCGAGGCCGCGGGTTCCTCTTCGTGTTCTGGTTCTTCGGTATGGAATTCTGTATGAATCTCGGGGATCGCCTGCGGGGCTTTTCTTTGATACCTGCTGGACCACTCAATCACTTCTTCTTCTAGTTTGGCATATCCTTCTTCGTAACTGACGTTTTCTGGTACCTGTGGCTTTTGCTCGCGATCCTCGTCTTGCTGGGATTCAGGTTGTGTTTGAAGTTGAGCCGAAGTTTGGGCCGCCAATTGTGCTGGCTGGTCAGATATTCCATCGGATTCTTTTTCGGGTTCTTCGATTTCTTCTTCAATTTGTTCTTCAGGCGCTTCTTGAGGCTCTTCTTGAGACGCTCCTGATGTTTCCAGAACACCCTGCTCAACAACTTCTTGTTCATCAACAACTTGCTGTCCAACGTTTTCTTCTTGGACGACTACTTTGTCCTGTTGAGCTTCGTCTTCCTTTTGTTCTTCCTGCTGTTCTTCTTGTTCCTCGTCTTCTTCCAAAACCTGAGGCAATACACCTACGTAAGAGGTTCGAACCGGTTTGGGTGGATTCTTTGTCACTTTCTGGTTTTTCTGACGGTTCTGCGGACCTGTAGACTGGTTTTGCTCCGCAGGAATCTCAGCATTTTCGTTTTCATCTTTTCTAAGTAGAATTGCCGCTACTGCAAGCAAAAGGCTCCAAACCGCAACAATCATCAGTGGAATTTTTACTGCTTCGGAAACGTCCGATTTGCTTACGGTCATGTAAAGGGCGTGGAGCGTCATACCATCGCTCAGTGGAGTCTGATAACTGACCGTGCTCCACCTTGGAGCGGAAAAGACGCCAAGGTTTTTGTCGCTGCTTGCTGTGGCAATATATTCAGACTCGGCAGGGATTCTCCAAATCGGATTGTTACTGCTGTCAGTTATTTGTGCGGCAAGCAGATGTTCGCTTCCACGATAAAGCGCTAGAAGTCGGTTTCTAAGCAAGCTGTCGCTCAATTCCTGTCGATCCTGAATCGATACAAGGGCGTTCCTTAGGATGGAATACTCGGCTCCTGCAGCGTGTTCGCCCGTAGTTTTTGCGTCGCCCATTTTAAAAGCGAAGAGTCCAAACGCAAATATGATAACGCCAATAGTGAGGTAGGCCATTACACGACGCAAGATTCTTCTCATAATCCCTTCCTGATAGCTCTTTGCCAATTCTTTAACATTATCGGACGCTGTGGGTTTGTTCTTGTATGATTTTTTGAGCACGCAGTGCTTTTTTGATCAATAGTGGAGTAAGATAGATAAGCTGCGGTCACAATGTATCGATTCCAAACAAACCAATTCAAAGCAGGGAGGGAAGATACAGGATGAATTCCGTTTCGGAAGTAAGAGAGCCGGAGCTGCCTTACGGTTGGTATCCTTCCAGCGCGGCAAAGATAAGCGAGTTCCTGGACGCTTGTGCAAAAGCGTCAACTTATAATGGCGAGCCTGCTTTGGCGGCTGTATCGCCACACGCTGGCTGGTATTTTTCCGGACATATAGCCGCTCAATCTGCCTTGTCGCTCCAAAAGGCCGAGACTGTAGTCATAATCGGAGGGCACCTTGGGCGCAACCATCCCATCTTGTACGCTCCCGAGGCAGGTTTTCGTACACCTCTTGGAGTCGCACATGCAGACACCGAGCTTTTAAAAGCGACTTTTGATGATCTTCATGATTCTGGAGTCCCACAACCCGAACCCGATGTTTACCCAGATAACAGTGTCGAGGTGCTTTTGCCAATGATCGCGGCCTTGCAACCCGAAGCTCACATCGTGTGGCTTCGGTGTCCTCCTTCGTATCTTGCCAGGGAACTTGGGAGCGCCTTAGGAAGAACGGCCAATTTGCTGGACAAAAAAGTCGTTTGCATTGGTTCGAGCGACCTCACGCATTACGGTCCCGCCTACGATTTTGTGCCGGTGGGCAGGGGCCCAGCCGCAGTAAAGTGGGTTAGGGAAGTCAACGACAAGGCCTTTGTCGATGCGCTTCTTGCCATGGATGGCGATGCGGCATTAGCGCTCGCCAATAAAAAGGCCTGTGCATGCTCCGCAGGTGCCGCTGTGGCGGCGATGAGCTTTGCCTTGGAGATGGGTGCTTCTCAGGCAGTTCTCAACGCGTATGATACAAGTTTTTCCATTAGGGAGGATGAGTCCTTCGTCGGATATGCTTCGGTGTCCTTTTATTGAACTTATTGACCCTTCTGATTTCTGATTTATTGATGAATAAGCTGCAAGACGCAATCCTTGAACTTCTTGCCCCGATCGAATTCGTTCAAGAACATCCCGAAGGACGCGCATCCAGGAGACAGCAGGATAACCGATCCAGGATGAGAAACATCGATGGCCTTTTGTACTGCTTGGCTAAGATCGTCGTAGGGGCCGTGCCATCTCAAGTCCTGTTCGGCCAGCAGAGGCATTAGTTTGTCGGTACCGGTTCCGCTCAGCAAGATGATTCTGTTCGCCTTTTTGTAGGCAGTTTTTACGGGTTCAAAATCGAGGTTTTTGTCGGTTCCTCCAGTGATGAGCGTGATAGGTGCGTCAAAACTGTCCAGTGCTGCAGCTACAGCCTGAGGAACTGTGGCCGCTGAGTCATTGTACCACTTTATCCCGTTTGCCTCTGCAAACCATTCCAGCCGATGTTCAATGCCTGGGAAAGTCCCCATGGCGGCAGCTATTTTGTCAGCCGGCAAACCGCTCGCCTGCAATGCCAAGCCGGCCGCAAGCAGGTTTTTTTTCATGGGTGGCCCTGGAAGCCTTATGCGGCAGGGTACGATCTCGGAAGGTCCAGCCTGCAGCTCGCTTTCCTTCTGGAACGACAAGCCAAAGTTTGAAACGCCGTGCACTCCTCCTTCTGTTTTTTCAAGCCAGGCGCCCAGTTTCTTATGCTCACTGGCGCCGTACCAGAGTATCTGTGCACTACTTTCCAACGCAAAGCTCTTTCCCCAATCGGAGTCGTTGTCGCACACCGTATAGTCGTCGCTATCCTGGTCTTTATAAATGAGGCGCTTGTCCGCCACATATTCTTCCATCGATTTATAGTAATTCATGTGGTCGGGCATAATTGCCGTGATAACCGCAACTTTTGGCTTTAAAACGCCTTTGCCTCTCATATCGGCAAGTTGCCAAGACGAGAGCTCAAGCACCACAGGGCGCTCAGGCGAGGTTTTTTCCAGGAAACTTAAGGGCGAGATAGTTATGTTGCCACCAAGCAACGCCTCGCCGCCGGATTGCACAAAGCCATAATGGATTGCGCTTGCCGTAGTAGATTTGCCTTTGGTCCCTGTAACGGCTACGAGCGGAGAAGCGGAGAATCGCAAGAAAATCGAGATATCGGTTTCAATGCATTTGGCTGCGTCCAAATAGATGGAAGCTCTGCGTACCGCAGGGTTTTTTATGACGATATCCGCGTTTGCGAAGTCCTCAATCTCGTGCTTCCCAAGTACATATCGAATTTTGCGGTCGCCAAGCGCTTCAATGGAGGGCTGCAGAACAGTTTCGTTTTGAAGGTCCGTCACCGTCACTTGGGCTCCATGGTCGTAAAAAAACTTGGCGCTCTCAAGTCCGCCTCCATTGAGCCCGAGGCCCATCACGGTGACCTTGAGCCCTTGTATATCAGTAATTGAATGTAAGAAATCACAATTCTTCGATCCACTCATTTTTGGGCAACCTCAACCTTGCTTTTTGTGGCTTCGTTCCAGTGGACCAATGTCAGAGGACATTGGACGTTAGGTAACAACGATAAACCACTAACCGCATAATTCTAACACTGGTGACAGAGGTGGTCCACGTGGCAGCCGCTGTTCTTCATACCGCCTTACGGCCCTTGTGGCCCTTACGGAGCCTATTAAGCGAATTTTTCTTGACAGTATTGCACAAGTGGCTATAGCCTTTTTTCAAGTCTCGATCGATTTTGATTGCGGAGTTCAATTGTCTAAATAAGGTTCTCCGGTAGAGGAATAGAATGCCAAGAGTACGTGCTCACCCCATCCTGCCCGAAAAACAGGTGCAAGAAGTGGGGTTTTTGTTCAATGGAAACCAGGTAAAAGGCTTAGAAGGCGAGGCGCTTTCCTCGGCGCTTGTAGCGCTCGGGGTCGCTCAGTTCTCTTTTCATCCAAAAGATGGAAAACCACAAGGTTTGTTTTGCGCGAATGGGCAATGTTCGCAGTGCACGGTGCTGGTGGATGGAGTCCCCAAGAAGTCTTGTGTGACCCCACTGAGAGAGGGCATGGACGTTAGGACATTGCGGGGCTTGCCTCGGCTGCCGGAAGATGATATGCCGCTGCAGCAATCCGAAAAACGCATGCTCAAGACCGATATACTGGTCATAGGCGGTGGGCCATCCGGTTTGTCTGCTGCCTATGAACTGGGCAAAATGGGGTACCAGGTTATTGTTGCAGACGACAAAGCCGATCTGGGCGGTAAGCTTGTCCTGCAAACGCACAAGTTTTTTGGTTCACAGGAAGACTGTTATGCAGGAGTGAGGGGGATAGATATTGCCGACAAACTTGCGGCTAAACTGGATCGTTTACCCAATGTGCAGGTGCTCAAAAATGCGCCAGTCGTAGGGCTTTTTAAAGATAGAAAGGCGGGAATTTACAAAGACTATTCGTCCTATGTCCTGGTAGAGTTCACGGCCCTCCTTGTGGCTGCAGGAGCTCGAGAAAAATCAGTGCTTTTCCCCGGTAACGACCTTCCTGGAGTTTTTGGTGCGGGAGCCTTTCAGACTCTTGTGAACCGCGATCGCGTAGTACCCACCAAGCGAATCTTTATTGTGGGATCTGGGAATGTCGGGTTGATTGCTGCGTATCACGCGCTGCAGGCAGGCATCCAGGTGGCCGGTATTGCCGAAATCATGGGCAAAATCAACGGATATAAGGTACATGCGGACAAGATAAGACGCATGGGCGTACCGATTCACCTGAATACCACCGTAATAAAGGCAGAGGGGCAGGGTAAAGTGGAGCGGGTCATTACAGCCAAGGTGGACGACCGATTTGCGCCGATAGCGGAAAGTTGCCTTCAGTACGATGTCGACGCCGTCTTGATCGCAACTGGCTTAAGTCCTTGCGACGAATTCTTGCGCCAAGCTGCGAAGTACGGCATCCTGGCGGTTGCGGCCGGCGATGCCGAAGAGATTGCCGAGGCTTCCAGTGCAATGTTTGGTGGAAGAATTGCAGCCTATAATCTCGCAAAGCTTCTTGGGAACAAGGTGAATGTGGAAAAAGCGTGGCTGGACAAACGAGAAGTGCTCAAGTCCAAGCCGGGTGAGTGCTTCTCTCGCAGCCAGGTTATGCCTACTGAACAATGGCGCCCTATCTTCTTTTGCTCCGAAGAAATACCCTGCAATCCCTGTACTACAGTTTGTCCGCATGATTCTATCCATTTGAGGCCTCGCCGTGGCGATATAATGGACATTCCATATTTTGACGGCACCGTGTGTACAGCGTGCATGGCCTGCATCAGCACCTGTCCTGGTTTGGCCATTAGCCTTGTACGCCGGGTAAACGAGACTCAGGCCGAAGTAATGTTACCTTGGGAATTCAGCCCAGATATCAAGAAAGGTCAAATGATGGATCTCGTCGACAGTGATGGCGTCTTTGTTGAAAGTGCTCCCCTTGTCGACATACACTATAATAAACAGAAAAAGACATCACTCCTCACTTTTAGGGTGAGCCTGGAGACCGCAGCCTCCATCGCCGGAGTTCGAGTGCAAGAAGATGCTGTCTCGCAAGGGCGTCCGGTCAAAATGCCTGCAACGGATGAGCTGGAATCGATTGTATGCCGTTGTGAGAGGATTACCTTAGGAGAAATCGTGACTTTTATAAAAGAAAATGGGGTAAAGGACATTAATCAGCTCAAAACTTTGCGAGTCGGCATGGGAGCTTGTGGAGGCAAGACCTGTTCGCAGTTATTGTCGAGGGCATTTAAGCTGGCAGGCGTAGATATGTCGAAAGTTGAACCGGCAAGCGTGCGACCGCTCTTCATGGAAGTCCCCATGGGTGAAATTGTCAACGAGGGCTTGGCAAGAATTGGAAGTGCCGATGCTAACCAAAGAGGTGCGCCATGAAAACCTATGATGCAGTAATCATCGGAGCCGGATCCGTGGGCGTACCCCTCGCATGGCAGCTTGCACAAAGAGGTGTAAAGGTTGCAGTACTGGATCACGAAGCCTCTTGGGGCCGCGGGCAGAACCGCGCGGCGATCGGCGGCCTTCGGGCCACACATTCCGACCCTGCCAAAATAAAGATTTGCCTTGAGTCCCTGGCCATTGTCTCGACAATGAAAGAGGCCTACGGGCTCGACGTTGAATGGGTGCAAGGTGGCTACTTATATGTGGCCTATGACGAAGAGCGCAAGAGAGATTTTCTAGAGCTTCTAAAGGTTCAACAGGCGGCAGGGCTCAATATCGACTGGATCGACGCGGACGAGGTTGGAGCGCTGGCTCCTGGAATCCGAACCGAGGGGCTTCTTGGAGGAACCTTTAGCCCAGGCGACGGTTTTGCTTCTTCTTTGATGGCGAACACTGCATACCACAAGCTGGCGCTTGAGGCGGGTGCAGACTTTTTTTTCAACACAAGGGTCGAAGACATACGAATGCGTGGCACTCATGTGGAGAACATTGTGGCAGGTTCGGAAGTATGGTCTGCGCCGCTTTTCATCAACACAGCCGGGGCGGAGGCCTCCGAGCTTGCAAGCCTTGCTGGCGTGGCTTTGCCGGTGCATCCGGATTGCCACGAAGCCGGTGTCACCGAGCCTGTCGAACACTTCATGCAGCCCATGCTTGTAGATATCCGGCCCGACCTTGAGTCCGGAAACTACTATTTTTACCAGGCAGAGACAGGACAAGTCGTTTTCTGCATTACGCCACGGCCACAGATTTGGGGAAGAGACAAAGATTCTACATCGGTTTTTTTACCACTCTGTGTAAGGCGGCTGCTCGAGCTTTATCCAAGGCTTAGAAACTTGCGGGTACGAAGAACATGGCGGGGCATGTATCCCATGACGCCAGACGGTTTGCCCATTGTCGGTTATCCGGAAGGGGCTGAGAATTTTCTCCAAGCTGTGGGAATGTGTGGTCAAGGCTTCATGATTGGACCGGGTTTGGGCAAAATCCTGGCTGAATCTATAGCCTCTGGAGGGAACAAAACCAATCCTGCAGGCTCTACGCCCTATGGGTTTGTTTTCGACGAGCTGGCATGCTCGCGGAACTTCGACAAAATGGAATTACTCAAGTAACACCACTAGGATGACAATACTGAGTCGATGCAACTTGACCATTTGCTTGCTTTGTGTGATATTCCTATGGAATAAATAGGATTTTAAGGAGATGCAAGCGCAATGTTTCAAGTTTCGATGAAGACACAATATGCAATTAGAGCGCTTGTTCATCTGGGAAAGGTGGAGAGCGATTGCGCGGCACATATTGCGGAAGCCGAACATATTCCTCTTAAATACCTTGAGGGCATTTTGAACCAGCTAAAGCTCTCGGGGCTCATCGTTTCGGATAGGGGCAGGACCGGCGGGTATCATCTTGCAAGGCCCGCACAGGATATCCGAATGATCGAGATTGTGCAGTCGACTGATGGAGACGTCAGACCGGTCGAGTGCGTGGACAACAGTGAGGTCTGCGCTCTTGGCGCTACCTGTATGCCAAGAAGATTCTGGATGGGATTGAAAACCGCCGTAGACAATTATCTGTCTTCTGTGACACTCGCAGATCTAACTGAAGATAACGCTTTTGTCATGACCGCCCAAGCGGGCCAGGAACTCTTGTAATACACTGTTGTAACATCTTTCAGAAGGAGAATTCGATGCCAGAACGCATAGTATATCTTGACTACAACGCTACTACTCCTCTTAGACCGGAAGTCAAAGATCTGATGATCCAGGCCATGGATGTCTACGCCAATGCCTCGAGCATGCATGAAGCCGGCAGAAAGGCCAAAGCCGAAATAGAAAAGGCCAGGGCTGCCGTTGCGGCGCTCATCGATGCCGGAGACTCTTCGACAGTGTTCTTTACTTCGGGTGGTTCAGAATCTAATAACACCGTATTTATGACCATGTACGCCTTGGCCAAAACGGGTTCGCGAAAGAAAATCATAACGACCGCCATAGAGCACCCCTGTGTTCTCAATTCGGCTACGCATCTCAAACAAGAAGGACTGGATGTCATCTTCTTGCCTGTCGACGACGAAGGCAAGATCGATATGGATGTTTATAAAAGAGAACTGACGGATGAGACCCTACTTGTGTCGATTATGGCTGCTAACAATGAGATCGGCACGATCCAGGATATCGGACTCATCACCAAAATGGCGAAGGCAAAGGGAGCCTATGTTCACACCGACGCCGTGCAGGCGGCAGGGAAAATACCTGTTTCTGTCCAAGGGTGGGGCGTAGATTATTTAACTCTTTCCTGCCATAAGATTTACGGCCCAAAGGGCGTCGGTGCTCTCTACGTGCGAGAAGGCGCGCCAATCGAGCCTCTTATTCGTGGAGGACATCAGGAGCGCGGCGTAAGGGCTGGGACCTACAACAACCTCGGAATTATAGGATTTGGGAAAGCGGCCGAATTGGCTCTTGCCGAGGTGGACGAGTATGGCCGGAATATCAGAAGACTGAGGAATATGTTGCGCGACGAGATTGTGGGGCGGATTCCGTACGTACGGATCAATGGGCATCCGACGGATGTGCTCCCCAATACCCTCGATGTGTCGTTCCCTGGCGCGGAAGGCGAGTCGATTCTTCTGTCCCTCGATCTGGAAGGAATTGAAGTTTCTACCGGTTCGGCGTGCGCTTCAGGCAGCTTGGAGCCATCACATGTCCTTATGGCGACGGGCGTAGGCCCGGAGCTTGCTCACGGGTCGATCCGCTTCTCCTTAGGAAAGTACACCACAGAAGAAGATGTCCGCTATGTGGCGGAGAAATTGCCGCCAATCATTGCAAGGCTTAGGAGCATGTCAACGGTGTCACCAGAAGAGGCTGTGGGATTGACTCGGCGTTGACTATATTGGGATGTAGCGGACCAGGAGAATAAGGGAGAACAAGATGGATCAATTTCAGTGGCTTTATTCCGATACGGTAAAAGATCATTTTACCAACCCTCGGAACGTATACAACCCCGACGAAAGTTTTGTGCCAGATGCAGAAGGCGTTGTAGGGAACATAAAGTGCGGCGACCAGATGATGTTCATGCTCAAGATAAAAGACGACGTAATTACCGACGTGCGATGGAAAACCTATGGCTGTGCTTCCGCAATTGCAAGTACTTCGATGCTGTCCGAAGTTATCAAAGGCATGAACATAAAAGATGCGTACAGGATAAAGCCCAGCGATGTAGCTGCAAAGTTGGGTGGACTGCCAGAGAACAAGATTCACTGCTCCGTGCTTGGCGACAAGGCCCTCAGGGCAGCGATTGATTCCTATTTGGAAAAAACTGGTAGGCCAGGGGCTTTTAAGAGTGATGCGGCGGTGGTCGTATGCAATTGTCTCAATATTACGGACAAAGACATAGAAGATGCGGTAAAGGCAGGTGCGAGGGATTGGGAACAGTTGCAGGAGGCTACAAAAATAGGCACGGTTTGTAGCAGTTGCAAGGAGAGGGCAGAAGAGCTTCTTCATGAGTTCGTCCACATATACTCCTGAACAATTCAGAAGCCTCGTCTATGCGCGCGCCTCGGAATGCTACCGCGACCTGCCATGGCGCCGCGAAACGACTCCCTACGCCGTCCTCGTCTCCGAATTCATGCTCCAGCAGACCCAAGTGCCCCGCGTCATCCCCAAATACGCCGCCTGGCTGCGGCTCTTCCCCACCATCCACGCCCTCGCCGCCGCCCCCGCCTCGGCAGTCCTTGCCGCCTGGAGCGGCCTGGGCTACAATCGCCGCGCCCTCGCCCTGCATTCCTCGGCGCGCCACATCGATGCTGAATTTGGCGGTCAAATCCCCGACAATGAGGCCGCCTTGCGCTCTTTGCCCGGCATAGGAGCTTATACCTCTCGGGCTATCCTTGCCTTTGCTTTTAATCGGCCAGTGGTTTTTCTGGAAACCAACGTACGCACGGTTCTGCTCAAGTACTTTTATCCGGCCGAAGACAAGGTGCCAGACACGCGGCTTATCAGAACCGCCGAATATGTGCTGGACAGGGATAATCCGTCAAAATGGTACACGGCCCTCATGGATTACGGTGCCCAAATAAAAAAAGAGGAACAGAACCACAATCGCCGAAGCGCTTCGTATCATAAGCAGAGCCCGTTCAATACTTCTTTTAGGCGGGTTCGGGGAGAGCTTCTTAAACTCCTCGTGGCGGAAGGCCCGCTCGACATTGAAACCGCCTACGGCAAGCTGCCATTTTCGCACGAGAATATCGAACGCTCTGCGACTGAGTTGGCGACAGAAGGCTTTATAGTCTACAACGATGGGCGCCTATGCCTTTCGGAGGAACCTGAGGGCGCACGTAATGGACGCTGACGCTTCAAAAGCGCGGCCGCTAATGCCGCAAAAGCGCGACCCCTAACGCTTCAAAAGCGCGACCGCAAATGCCGCAAAAGCGCGACCCCTGACGCTTCAAAAGCGCGGCCGCTAATGCCGCAAAAGCGCGACCCCTGACGCTTCAAAAGCGCGGCCGCTAATGCCGCAAAAGCGCGACCCCTGACGCTTCAAAAGCGCGGCCGCTAATTTCGCAAAGATTCTCACCCCGCAAAGATATTTGAGAAAAACTTTATAATCCCATCCCACACACGTCTAAACAGATTCCCCTGTGGAACCGCTTGTGCCGTGACAATCGGGACCGAATAGATATCTTTGCCATTGAGCGAGTAAATGAGCTTGCCAACCGGTGCTCCCTTCGCTATAGGCGCGTCCATCACTTTCGGGATTTCAACCCTGTAGACAAGCGCCGCCTTCTGCACCTTCGGAATTGTCACTGCATTGATTCCATCCAAAGCCAATTCGACACTCTGCTTTTCTCCGAACCACACTTTTTGAACTACCATTTGGCCAGGATCCAGGGATACAGTCTCAAAGTTCTCGAAGGCCCAATCCAGAAGATTCTTCGTGTCTTTGGTTCGAAGAGCTCCACCTCCCGCATAGGAAGGTCCCGTGCCACCCAATGTTACTGTTATAAAACGCGAGTCACCTCGTTTAGCGGTAGCAGCCATGTTGTAGCCTACTTCGATGATATAACCCGTTTTTAGGCCATCTGCACCGTCGTAGCTGAAGATTATAGGATTTCTATTGTACTGGATTATTGTCCCTTTGGGGACGAAGCCTGGTGCCCGGTGCTCCGGACGGGGAAATTCTATAGACTTGACCGAATGCAGCTGGGTCAAGGCTTCCGGATGCAGTCTGATATAATCCCTGCAGAAAAGCGCAAACTCCCTCGCCGTAACCAGATTCAGCTCGGACAGTCCAGATGGCTCCACAAAGTGTAGGTGTGTGTACCCCATTTTCTGCACTGCTTCGTTCATTTTGGCGGCAAAGGCTTCGTTCGATCCGGAAATGCGCCTCGCCAGGACATACGCTGCATCGTTTCCTGATACAACTGCAGCTCCCAGCATCAAGTCCCTAATACTCACCTTCATACCGGGGTGCAGGTACATGAGCGACGACCCATATGGAATATAAGGAGAGCAGTCTTTTGGATCTATATCGACGAGTTCATCTCTGGAAAGTCGGCCAGCATCCAATTCTTCGTACACAAGATGCAGCGTTACGAGTTTGGTGAGGCTTGCCGGAGGCAGTTCAAGGTCAGGATTCTTGGCATAGAGCAAAGTACCGGTTGTCGCATCGATAAGGGCGGCAGAGCGTGCATTTATCTTTGGAGGCGCCGAAAGCTCCTGATCGGTCGCTTCAGTGGTACCGCCTTTATTAGTAGTGGTACTCTCAGTAACGGGTCTGTCCCCGTTTGCGGTTAGCCCTGTCGATACCGCATCTTGCTTAGAACTTGTTCCACTCGTCTGTGGGCTTTGCGCAAAAAGTTGCGTGGCTGCCATAAGCGAAAAGCACAGTGAGGCAACACAAAGAAGTGCGGACCAGAGCCTGTGGTTAGGTCTAGCGCGCACGGCCTTGTGTTCGAGGCAACTGCCTAAGCGCCTTTGTTCATGTGTCGGCACCTCAACCAGGATCTGTTCATCATGATTTAGCTCTTTAGAAGAATTCGAATGTTTTTTTTCTGGAAACATCAGTCTCTCACCGCGTCCCTTTTGCTAACCTAAATTGTCGGACCGAATAGGCCCGAACTACATGGCGATCATAGGAATTCCTAGAACGCCGCAAGCTTCGGGGCTCGTGGGAAAGGAATAACATCGCGAATATTGGTCATCCCGGTAATATAAAGAAGAAGGCGTTCAAACCCAAGCCCAAAGCCCGCATGCGGCGTCGAGCCGTACCTTCTTAAGTCCATATACCACCAATAGTTATTCATATCAAGCCCAAGGTCCTTGATGCGTTTTTCCAGGAGATCTAGGCGCCATTCGCGCTCGGATCCGCCAATGATCTCGCCAAAACGTGGAACCAGAATATCCATTGCGGCAACGGTCTTGTTGTCGTCATTCAACTTCATATAAAAAGCCTTAATCTCTTTGGGATAGTTAGTTACGACAAGCGGTCCACCCACTACTTTCTCAGTCAGGAATTTTTCGTGCTCGCTCTGAAGGTCGCAGCCCCAGAACGGTTTGAACTCAAATTCCTGTCCGCTTTTGAAAAGAGCATCGATCGCTTCCGTGTAGGTCATTCTATAGAATGACCCTGCCACTACTTTTTCAAGATCGGCAAGCAACCCGGGCTGGATCCTTGCGTCAAAAAATGCCAAGTCGTCGGCGCAGTCGGCGAGGGCGGTTTTGATGAGATAGGTTATAAAAGATTTTGCCAACTCAATATCGTCTTCGAGTGTCGCAAAGGCGATCTCGGGTTCAATCATCCAAAACTCAGCCAGGTGGCGCGTCGTGTTGGAGTTTTCTGCCCGGAAGGTAGGCCCAAACGTGTAGACTCGGTTCATCGCCTGGCAGTATGTCTCGACGTTCAGCTGGCCAGACACGGTGAGGTAGGCGGGTTTACCAAAGAAGTCTTTTTCATAGTCTACCACGCCGGTCTGAGCAATCTTTTGCAGATCGAGCGTCGTAACCTGGAACATCGCGCCTGCGCCTTCTGCGTCCGACGCCGTTATAAGCGGTGTGTGGACATACTGAAAACTGCGTTCCTGGAAGAACTGATGGATAGCAAAAGCCATGCGGTTTCTTACGCGCTCTACCGCACCAAAGGTGTTGGTTCGTGGCCGCAAATGAGCCTGATCCCGCAAGAATTCGAGGGAATGTGCCTTTTTCTGCAAGGGATAAGTATCGGTCGGCGATTCGCCTATCACCGTTATGGTGGTGGCTTTAACCTCCATTTTTTGCCCTGTTGCTGGGGATGGAACGAGGTTCCCATCGATAGAAACACTCGCGCCAGTCGTGGCCTTTTCAATATGATTTAGAAGGCTGGCAAACCCGGGGTCATTCTGATCGAAAACGCATTGGATATTTGCAAAGCACGAACCATCGTTCACTTCAATAAATACGGCTGCCTTCGTTTGGCGTTTTGTCCTGACCCAACCCCTAACGGTTACGCTTTGTCCTTCCGGACTTTGTTGAAAAATCTCTTTTATCGTTGGAACCATCACAGTCTCCCAGTCAACTTTAGTTAAGAAAGTATTCTGGGTATCTTATCGCCAAGAAAGCATAAAATCTACAACCCCACCTAAAGAGTTTACAAACAACTGATCAATTCCAAGACCCTGCGGTCTGAACCTCGAGATTTGCATGTACGAATTTTTTCAAAAGTATTTGTTTTGCTGAATACTTAAGTCTCTCAACTGGCTTAAATGATTCTAAACTATGTTGTCGCATTATCTTTCTTGGCAGTATACTCATAGCGATTGATTACTTATTGATTACTAGTGTTTTCCTTTGCTGCTCGAGTTTCTTGTTTTTGTTTAATTTATTGCAAGGCGCATTATTGCAAGGCGCAGAGGAACCGAACGCTTGTGTGGAGGGAATGAAAAGTGCGATATAGTCTTCCTGTCGCGTATGCTCTGTGGGCAATTTCTGGCTGCGGAATGCTTGGCTTGCACCGGTTTTACCTTGGTAAGACAGGTACAGGGCTTTTGTGGCTCCTTACAGGCGGGCTAGGTGGGTTTGGCGCGATTTATGACTTGTTTACGCTTCCCAGACAGGTACAGGAGGCCAATATTCTTGCACAGGCACAAGAGCGAGTACAAAACGGGAATATCCGTACGGTTGGGTCAGGCTTTTTTGGTTCGTCCAGGGATGACACTGTTCGTCCTCTAGAGACTCCAGAAAAGGCGATTCTCCGTTTAGCAAAAAAAAACCATGGACAAGTGACGCCGAGCGAGGTTGCTCTTGAAAGCGACATTACGATAGACGAGGCACAGAGCTGTTTGGATGCTCTGACCAAAAAAGGCGTAGCCGAGGTGCGTGTGCGGCCTAACGGTGTGATTGCTTACTTTTTCCCGGAATTTGCAGAAGATTATCCGCCATCCTGGGATTTACAATAGAGTACAAGGTCCCGTGCACCGCCAGAAAGGTGCGGATAGAACGCACTCGTCTTGCCATATCTATCATTCCAGTATTCTTTAATACATTGTGCAGCATAGGAATAGGCTTCCGTGCAGGTAACGCTGCCATCGTGATTGGAATCGCCCATCTCTGCTGCCTGCAATAGGTAATAAGTAAAGACACCATGTGCTTTGTCTGGACCGCCATCGTAGGAAGACTCCTTTGCTCCGGCGGCTGAAATCGCTACGGGCGCAGGAGCGCCGGTAGCCTGCGCGTTCTTAACGAGTAGACTGCCAAAACTGGTAAGTGAATAAGAGAGTGCTGCAAGGCTGGTATCGGCTCCATCCTGATAGGTGGCTGGCATAGTGTCCTCCGAATCCTGTGTGGAAACAAAGCCGCCAGAATAGCAGGAGTCGGAGATAAAGATGATGTTTTTCGTCGGTAGAGAAGAGAACCAACTATTCAATTCCGCTGGGCTTATGGCCTTTGAAAATCCCATACTTGTCGAGTAGTCATACGGCAGCAGATAACAAGTGTCTGCACTTTTGTTCAGCGTACCATGGCCCGAAAAGTAAACAAGAATTGTCGCATCTGGTGGAACGTTGGCAAAAGCATCTTTGATCGCGGTTTCTATGTTGTCTTTTGTTGCCTCTGAATCGAGCAAGAGGCCATCATGCTCAACGGATAAGGTATTTGGGAAAGGGGCTGCCTGCCAGCCTCTTTTGGAAAGCACATGGCCAAGGCCTGCTGCATCTAGATCTGGATAGGTCAGATCTGCGATATCATTCGATTCATACTCACAAATGCCGACGCAAAGATAATAGTGCTCTGTATCAATTCCCTTCAGGGAGCACGATGTATTGGCAAGAGCCATCCATGCCACGGCAACAAGTACTCCGACTAGAGAGATAATCTTATAGTGGACGGATCTATACTCTCCGAATCTGGCTGATTTCACTGTAACCTCCAGCTACAAGAGAACCCAAGGCCAAGGATCAGAACCGAACTTCCTCCCTTAAACGCGTATTCCAACGGAACAAACGCGCTCCAGCTTTCTTTTTTGTTTGTTTTAGTATCAAAGGAAGCTCGGGCCAACACGCTTGGATATGCAGAGACAAGGTTAGTGCCTGTATAGTTTGAAACATGGAGGGCAGCTCCAACCGAAAGGCTCACCGCCATCTGCGTTTTCAGGAGGGGGACACTAAAAGCCCCCCAGCTCAAACCACCTAAGGCACCAAGGCCGAAGTTTTGCCAGGCCCTATAAAGCTGCCCATCGTGCATAATAGCCGACTGAGAAAGCCTTGCTGTAGAGAGCTCCAAATTACCCACAAGAGAGAGTTTATCTAAAGCATTCACCTCAGAAGCGCTCAACTCGTCTAGGTGTTTCGAACCAAATGGAGCGATTCGCAGCCTGAGGCCGACGGCGCCTCCGATACCGGCCTGCAGGCCAGGATTCATCTCTGGCAGATCAATCCTTGCGACAAGCGGGCTAATATTGCCCAAGAGCTCAAGTTCCAGATTGTTCTTTTTTTCTGCCGAGGGCGAAGGTTGGGCACTTATTGGAAATAAGATCACAAAGAACCCTGCCAAAGCGACAGACAAGACCAACAATCGTATTCTCTTGCGCATGGTCTTCAATAATAGCCCATATTTGTATAAATTCAATATAGTGGCAAAGGGACCCGGGGGTTGACCCAATCTGTTTGGCCGGTCGGATGCAACTTGAGAGTCCTTAAGTTATCCGAACTTATAATTACACAGGAATCGGCGATGCATGATGAAATTTTGCTTAAAAATATTGAGACAAGACCGCGAACATCAATATGGGGTAGGGGGGTACATGCCATTGCAGGAGCGAGCAAGATCAAGAGATGGTTTCTGGTCTTGTGCCTTTTGGCGCTTTTCTTCTCTGGGCTTGCGGTTTCGTGTAACAGGGGATATTCGCGTTCTATGAAATTGCCTGTTGACCCTGCGGTCACATCGACACTCGGTTGGGGTGTGGTCAGCGGAGCTTATGCTTCTGTGCGCGCCCAGCCCCGCACCGACTCAGAAGCCGTTGCTCTGCTGCGCGGCGGTACCGTGTTTGCCTGCCTCGAGCGTAAAATCGATGCCAAAGGTGAATACCAGGGCGGCCTCTGGTATCTGTATAGTGATGGAGTGACAAGAGGTTGGCTTCACGATTCCGACGTCAAGGTCTTTACTACTGAGGAGCAAGCCCGCAAAGCGGCTCTTTCATATCGGTAGCAGAAATCGAATGAGAGTTCCAATGACGATACAAAACGAGCAATAAGGCAGGAAGAAAACAAGGTGAACGATTTTGTGAGAATTTGGATACTGCCGCCCTTAGTGGGCGGCATAATCGGCCTTTTTACGAATTGGCTTGCAATCAAGATGTTATTTCGTCCCCTCAAACCTATCTATATAGGCCGCTATAAACTGCCCTTCACTCCGGGAATTCTTCCACGCGAGCGAGAAAAGCTTACCCAGAGTGTAGGGGATCTCGTATCCACACAGCTCCTTAATACCGACGTGTTCAAAGCTCGCATGAATGAGCCAGCTTTGAGGCAGAATATAGAAGAGAAAGTATATTCGATTCTCGACGGCTTTCTCTCTCCTGCGCTAGCCACAGTGCCAAAGGCTCTCGGATTCAATGACCTGACATTGGGGGCCATTGTCACAAAAGAACAGGTCGAAAACTTCGGCCTTGCACTGTCTCAACTATGTGGCACCGAGGGTGCGGAAAAGGCAGTAGACGCCATGGTGGATTACCTGACGTCCGGCAAAAAAAACAAGGAAGGCCAGCAATCCTTGCTTCCGTCCTCGGCGACGCTTCCAGTGCTATCGGCGCTTGTGACTTCTGCCTATGATTCCGCGGTTCCTGCCCTAGTCGATTGGCTAAATCAGGATACCACAATCAAACAGGCGGAAGGTTTCGTTCTTGAATTTGTCCGACAGGCCGTAGCTCAGCTGGGTGCTCTGCCTCGTTTTCTTGCCAACTCAATCAATTACGAAAAGATCCTGAAGAACGCTATACCGGGTATTACAAAGGGTTTGAGGACGCAGTTGGAACAGACACTCAGTTCTCCTTCAGTGCGGGAGAAAGTAACTGCTTCAATTGTAGATTACTTACGCTCACCGCATCAGAATCAGATTCAGGATACTGATAAGATAAAGCAGGCGCTTAAGGGGTTTCTTGAAGCGCTCAACGCGGATGGATTTGGTTTCTCCAAACGTTTAGCGGAGCGTTATGAGACTATTTCAGACAAACCTGTCGGACAACTGTTGCCTGAAGTCTTGTCTCAGCAAAGCCTTGGCCATCTTTTCGGTTTGGAAGAAAGCCAGAAGAAGGCACTTTCACGTCGAATTGCTCAGGCTGCAATAGATGTGGTTTCCAACAACATGGAAAGCATTGTCAATGTACTGGATGTCAAAGGCATGGTCATAGAGAAAATCGACGCTTTCGACATAAAAGAAGCCGAAGAATTGGTGTTGGGTGTTGTCGACAAGGAACTTAACTGGATAACTGCCTTGGGCGGAATTTTGGGAATTGTCATAGGAATCGTCCAAAGTGTCATCGCAGTACTCTAGGCGGTACTCTAGGCAGTGCTCTAGTGCCAAGCCGTTCGCGAATTGGTTGTGCCGCTCTTTTTGTATCTTGTATCTTGGCTCTTTGAAACGTGGCTTTTAAAGACACAACTGGTCTGGCTGTTTGGGGAATTCAAGAGCCAGCTTGGGGAATTCAGGAGCCGAGGCAGCTTTTGACCTCTGCACACAGATAAAACGAGCCAGTCACGAGCAGCCCGGCGCCGAGTTGGCTTGCTCGGACAATTGCCTTGGCGATAGCCTCTCGCGTGTCCGGGACGAGTTCCACAGGGGCCCCCAGACCCTTGAACGCCTCATACACTACTTCTGGATCGCTCTCTTTGAAATTGCCCGGTTTTGTCACAATGACAGAAGCAAAATGAGGGGCGAGAATCTTGACGAGCTCTCGGTATTTTTTGTCTATGGCACAACCAAATAACAGGGTTCGCTGCCCGGCCACCAACGATAAGAATGTTTCGAGCGTAGAGCTGACCGAATTGGGAGTATGCGCTCCATCTACGATAACCAATGGCTCTTTTTTGACAGGCTCAAATCGCGCGGGCAGAGATGCTGCGCTTAAGCCGGCGGTTAGGGCTTCTCTCATCTGCTCCCACGAGAATTCGGATTGAGCTTGCGTGTCGTCCACTTCTGATCTATTGGGGATTTTTGATCGATAAACAACTGCGCACGTAAGCGCACAGGCTAAAGCAGCAAGCGCCATGTTCTGACACTGAACCTTGCCCGGCATGGGGCTGTGTACTCTTAATCCTTGTGCTGTAATAAGATTTTCGATTTCCATAGGGCAATTGTCTTTGGGAACCAAAAGACAGTCTGTGCCACTTGGACTAACCTTGCATTCTCTTATATCGATGATGGTCGGCGAGTAGAACAGCGGGGATTCTTTCGCGGCAGCGGTATTAACAAAAACCTCCAGAGCCTCGGGTTTCTGTGGAGAAATACACACTGGTTTCCCGTTTTTGATAATGCCTGCCTTTTCTCCTGCGATCTTTGCAATGGTGTCGCCCAGATACTGCGTATGCTCAAGTTCGATGGGCGTTATAACAGCCATGTCTGGAACGACGATGTTGGTGGAATCCAGCCTGCCGCCCATCCCAACTTCTATGACTTGAGCAGTGCACCCCGCGAGCCGGAATGCACAGAACCCTATCAGTGTCGTCAGCTCAAAATAGGTGGGGAGTTCGTCTCCTGGAAAATCTTGAGCTTTTTTGCCGTCAACAAGTGCAATCACTTCTTCTGCCGCTTCAATCAGCGTTGATTCCGGGATCTCTTCGTCCGCAAGAGCGATTCGCTCTTTCCATCGCAGAATATGAGGAGAAGTATAGAGGCCAGTCTTGTAACCTTTCGCTTTCAGAATGCAAGCGCACATCGTCGCTACCGATCCCTTGCCTTTGGAACCGGCCACGTGAATTGTCAGTCTGCCCAATTGAGGATTGCCCAAGGTCTCGGCCAACCAGCGCATTCTATCAAGTTTGAATTCTGTTTTTTGACCTTTCTCCACATTGACATAGTTCATTACGTAGGCAAAAACTTCGTCTGAACTGCTAAATGGTGCATGCGACATGCATAGAGCATGAGTATTTGCATGCGATGTGGTCAAGTACCTGCACGCGGATGCCGATATTTGGCTCATGGGAGTAGCCGCTTGAGAAGTGTTCACCCTACAGATGGTCTGCAATCTCCAAGACCATCGACTCGCAAAAGGTCCCGACCAAATGGTTTGCGAGTGCCATCTGGACGTGTTGCAGGTGGCAACGCAAGTGGGGACAAAGTGACACTGGATTCTTCATTGGCGCAAACATCCCGAAGGGTTCTTCTTCTTGTGGAATCCGAAGGGGCGGTTTTCGACACGCTGTCAGAACGCCATGCAAAGGCTTATGAACCAGCTTTTGTTGAACGTTTTGCCTGGGGTGTCGATCCTGTGCTTTGTGCACATTTATGGAACCATCTGGCCCTGCATTCCAGATTGCGTGGCGAGAGTCCTTTGTTAGTGCTACTCTATGCGCTTCGTCTACTCAACCGACATGCTCCTTCAGTTAGAAGATCAGCCGTAATTCGGGTACTGGAGAGTTACATGGCAAGTCATGCTCCGGATCCTTTGGTCTTGGCTGCAGCAGGCGAAGGCAGCCCTGAACGACTCATTTTAAGTTGGATTGTCGACGCCGAGCGCCTCGTGGATGCGCTTGAGTCTCCAAGACATTTTAAAGCTGCCGGCAGTTTTCTGCATTCAGTAAAAGACTCAACCCCCAATGCTACTGCTTTGATTCATAGTAGTCTCCAGGAAGCTGCCGCTCTCAACATGTGGGAAATGGCAGGCCTTGGGGATTGTTTCCTGCGGATTGCAGGGTCCGAGCGGGGCGACTTCCCCGGATATGTACAGATGGCATTAGCAAATGGCTACGATCAGGAATCTGTTCTGGTGGTGGGAACAACGTATTCTGCCTGGCTCGCCGCCCAACGCGCAGGCACGAGACTTTATCCGATTCTTCCGTCGCAAGAGGAGGAGAGTTGGCAATTCCTCAAAGATGTCTACTTTCCGGCTTTTTTAAGGGGTGAAGCAGCTTTTGTCGATAGAGACGAGCGAGAGTTTGTCAGAATGATTTTTGACGACCTCGATTCGGGCTTTTGAAAGTCCTCTCCTAAGATTAAGGACTCACTCTGGCGCTCGCCAAAACAGTTATAAGGGGCCACTGCACGATACCGCAAAGCGATAGGAGAAGCTGCTTCAACCGCTCTTTCGTTTCCTGCCCGAGGCTTTGTTGCATAGCCAATCCATACTCGTACCGATCCGAGAACCAGAATTCGACTTCTTCTCTCTCGAGAGTTCGTGCATAGACGGTTTGCTTTTCTTCGATGTAAGGCGCGGATTTGATGTCGCAGCCGGCAAGCAGCTCCTGGAACCGGCGCAAGAGCCCGTCGGCATTCAGCTTTTGTCTTGTTCGGTCAAGCGTGGGGCCGCCTCCCCACTCGACCTCAAAGGCTTCAAGTTGGTCACAGAGTCTTGCTTCATTGTCAGTGCCTGTAAAGTGACGGTTTTGACGGATCATTCGAGAAAGCTGACTCGATTTTTCACTTTCTATTTCAAAAAGAAAGATCTCGGTCTTTTCCTCTTTTTTGTGTAGGGCAGGACGACTTGCTGCATTGTGTATCTCTCTAAGCGCCCCTTGCAGGTACTGCCAAAAGTTCTTTCCTTGATCATAAATGGAGAAAACTTCGCATAACAGAACCTTGTCAAAGCTCGCAAAACCAAAGGCTTTTTCTAACTGGTCCACACTTTCCACTTTGGCAGGAACGGACACCTGAGGAGCTTCGGGAACCCACGTGATGGGCCGAGAGAGCTCTGGCAGATTACCAACGAGCTGCTCCAACTGTGCTTGTGCACTTTCGTCGTCAAGATAGCAGCATACTGTACCCTCTGGTGCTTGCCGGACTGCTTCTAGCGTGTAAAAACCCCTACGTGGGTCAAAGACGAGGGCCACGTCGTCACGCTGCAGATGCACAAACTCGAAGAAAGCCGTGCGTGCAAGCTGAAGCCGCTTCGAAGCTGCACCCTCTGCTCTAGAAAGCCATTTTTGCCGGTTCTCACCTTCTTTTGACCATATGGCAGCACCGAGAGTCTTTTGTTCAGGGGGATTTTCTAAATCAGAACGCAGAAGCGAGAGCTGGGACTCTCTCCTCGCTAGCACATCCGTCCTTCTTGTGCCTTCAAGGCCAAGATTGCCTGGAAAATAGAATGCATTGTTCCGAAGCGTTTCTGGCAAGTACTGCTGTGCTACCCAATGATCTTTATATGCATGTGGGTACTTATAGTTTTCGCCGTGCCCAAAAGCTGCCCCATCCCTGTTGGCGTCGCGCAAATGACCCGGAACTTCTGCATACTCGGCTTCTACTGCCTTAAGTGCATCGAAGTATCCTATTGCAGAGTTGGATTTTGGGCACGTTGCCAAGTAAAGCGCAGCTTCGCTCAAATGGTACTGCCCTTCTGGCATTCCGACTCGGTCAAATGCCTGGGCACATGCAGCAACTACCTGGATTGCATTAGGATCTGCAAGACCGATGTCTTCGCTGGCAGAAATCAGCATTCGCCTAAAAATGAAGGAAGGGTCTTCACCCGCATAGATCATTCGAGCGAGCCAGTAAAGAGCGGCATCCGGGTCAGAACCCCGCAAACTCTTTATAAAGGCGCTGATAGTGTCATAGTGATAGTCGCCATCCTTGTCATAGAGGACAGCACGGCGCTGAATGCTCTCCTCGGCAGCTTCCATGCTCACTTCTATACGCGTTCCAGGCTCCGGCGGCCACTTTGGTACCGACGTTTCCACGGCCAATTCCAAGGCATTCAGCAGGCTTCGTGCGTCTCCGTCTGCAGTCCTAATAAGGTGCTCGAGCGCTCCTTGAGCAAAAATGACTTGGTAGTTGCCGTAGCCTCGCTCTTTGTCTTGCAGCGCGTGTTGCGCTATGAGGCTCAAATCCTCCTCATCGAGCTCCCTAAGCAAGAACACTCTCGATCGGGACACGAGCGCACGATTGACTTCAAAGAAAGGGTTCTCTGTTGTGGCTCCGATCAGAATGATCATGCCATTTTCAACCCATGGCAGCAGCGCATCCTGTTGGCTCTTGTTCCACCGGTGTACTTCGTCTACAAAAAGTATGGTTTTGCGGGAATGAGCCTCGTAGTCTTGCTTCGCTTGTTCTATGGCTGTCCGCAAGTCGGACACACCAGACAAGACCGCATTGAGCGCTATAAAGCTACTCTTAGTCGTATTTGCAATAATGCGGGCAAGTGTCGTTTTACCGGTTCCGGGCGGTCCAGAAAGAATTATCGAGCTGAGTTGATCTCGCTGGATAGCTCGGCGCAAGAGTTTTCCTGGGCCGACAATGTGGGTCTGACCAACAAACTCATCGAGGGTTTGTGGCCGCATTCGAAAGGCCAGCGGCTCGCGGGTTTCTTTCATATCCTGATGCCCTGCAAAAGATTCGACCTCTCTATTATCGAAAAGAGAATCTTCCCCATCCTTTTTGTTGTTCTTAGAGGGCATTCTGAACTATTCCGCCGACCACCCGGACCACTTGCCCTCCGCACTGCTGTAGGTCGAAGAATAGAGCGAATAAGAACTGGAGTCGTTGGATGATAGTCCTACAAAAAGCACAGTCTTATCTTGCGACACATAGAAGACGTTGACCGGTTTCCCTCTTACCGTGGAGTTATACGTACTCGAGCCGCCGGCCACAATGCCGTTTGCACCTGCGACAGCCTGTATTGTGGTGCTACTGTCCTCGTATGGATACTCATAGTAGCCGTAGCTTGTGGTGCTGGAAGTATTCGCTATAAGGAGGCGGGGAAGCTTTTTATCAGAAGGCCCTTTGGTGATTTCAATGATTTTGCCAAGGCGAATGGAAGAGCTATGTGACCCAGACTCGGAGATTGACCTGGAAGTCCATGCGTTCGATACGTAGGTAAAAAGATAGTCATCATAGGTAGTTACATGGATTCTGTTACTCGAGTCGACAAAAAGTCCACATAAGAGCCTGTCGGCGTTTGCCTGCGGCGTTCCGCTTGTGGTGTCTGGGGCCATGGCAATAACACCAGTACTATCGTCTCCAACAAAGACTTTTTCCTTGTTCATCGCCCAATAATTCGATCCGTCGTATGCAAGATCGGTAATGCAGTAAGGAAGACCAGCCATGGCCGATCCTGCCAGCTTAAATGACGTACCATCGTAGTAATACAGGGCGTAGAGGTCATCTCCTGCTGGGTTAATGCTGTGCGCGCTGACAAAGAGGTGATCGCCAGCGAAAAACAGAGTATCTACGTAGCTATTTGAGAAAGTGTCGTCGGAACCAGTGATAAGGTTAGTCCAATTCGCTCCCGCATCAATAGTCGAATAGATTCCGTTCAGAATTCCGGAATCCTTGGCCGAGGACGCGACATAGAGTGTGCCTGCTCCGTCCGAAACCATTCCTGAGCAGAAATAGTCGCTCTCCCCGTTTACCTTCAGAAGTTTCCACGTTTTCAAAACCGTACCATCAGTCGAACTGCTGCCGTCGGTATGCTTTGGTCTATAGAATATCTTGGACATTGCTGCATAGTAGTTCGTGTCATCTTCGGCAAGGGCTTTGACGCTCCCCTTCACAAAAGTATCTGTTCCTTCTTGCGGTTTCTCGGTCTGAATCTCATGAAAAACACCGAAGGAGTTGTTGCAACTCAAAGAAAGGGTAGCGCTAAGTACTATAAGAATTCCCAGCGTTATAAGACTGGGGAACTTGTTTTTTCTCATATTCAACTCCTAAGCCCTAAAAATGATAGACAGCCGACACGGAAACGTCAAAAAAACCGCCATAACGCGTCAAGTTTGAGTACTCGCCGATATGTATTTCTGGTATGAGCCACATGCTGACCAATCCACCCAGCGACCACGACTTGTCCAGCTTGTAGTAGGCTCCCCCTCCGATTTTGGCAAATGGTGTCAGCATTCCGTCGCCCGAAAGGCGCATCACCGTCATGCCAAGGTCCAAGCCTGCGGTATACTCGATTGGCGAGCCACCCCACCAATACGCAGCATGAGCTGATATCGGAGCTACAAAGAGGCTCTGGCCTGCCAAGGTCGTCGCAAAAGACCCAAATAACGACCCTCCTAAAGACAGGTGGTTAAGAACAAAGTACTGATATTGCAGACCAAATGCCGCACCAATACCCAAGGTATTATTTTGAGTCGCTTCCGCATCGGCAGGCAGTATAAAAAGAGGAACATTGACGCCCACCGCAAGTACAATGGCTTGGCTGCCCTTTTGTTGGCTTTCTGGGATGGCTTTTGCTGCGCCTGTCTCAGCTGTTTGAGCACACAATGGCAAAGCGCACAACATCAGTGCACACACAGTAACAAACAACTTTCGTTTCATCGTTCCTCCGACGTTTATCTTACCCGGTTTTTGCTCTGACTCTCAATCTATCAATCGTTCTTATGGACTTTTCTGGGTGCCCTTGCACATTCGGTCCAGTGAATCGACACTGCGGCAGAATCTTGGCGCGTTTCTATCTCATAGAGCACAATGGCAAAATGATAGAAAGAAAACGCCATGGGCACTGTGGGAGTAACAGCTTTTCCAACAAAAAAACCGCCCAGCCAAGCACTAGGATAGTCTAGAGAGCTCACTCTGGACAGCCCCCACGATTCAGCCAAAATCTTGGCGACTTCAAAAGCCCTATCTGAAATCTGCGGTTCAGGTACAAGAAGCTGGTAGCCCGCACGGGCCTCCAGACGTGCAAACAAAAGTTTTTCCGGAATGGCATCAAAAAGTGTAGCACATTGTGAGACAAATGCTTGGCGTTTCGGTACTTTGAAGTCGCCTTCTTTGTTCTCAAAAAAGCCCAACAATACTGCAGCCGGCATTCCAAGCAGGTCCGGCGTATCTCCTAACCCAAATGCTTCAGTTCGCATATCGTAGACGATTTTTGTAATGTTCTTCTCTGGAACAAACCCAAGAACAAAAAGGTCCTTCTTCTCTTCATACACAGTAGTATAACCCACAAAGCCATGATACAATTTTTACAGAAGCAAGGTAAAGGTGAAGAGCATGAGAAGTAAGGTAGACACGCTGATAGAATCCCTCCAAACGACAATTTCGAGCTGGAATGGCGTGGAGTGTATGACGGTTGATCCGCGCTCCGAGGCTTTTGCTTACGATCCCTACTTTGCACTTGTTATCGATGTGTATTATCAAGGGGATTTTCCTGGACCAGACGCCAGGCGCAGTGCTTTTGGCGACCCTGGTGATTTTGAGACAGCAGCTAATCTCAGCAAAGACAGGTTTTTCTTGGACGAGGTGCCTATAAGGATCGAATACAAGAACCTCAAGGTCATTGACGCACTAGTGAGCCATCCTCTTGAAAATCTGGCAGTGTTGAAAAATGCAGGAACCTATCCTTTTTTTAGGATTCTACACCACCGAGTTTTGTTTGACAAATCGGGATGGATTGTAGCCGCCCGTCAGAAACTCGAAGACTTTCCGCAAGCTGCCTGGCTTGGGCTTTTCGACAACTTTAGCTCCAAAATGGAGCACTATCTTTCCGACCTCGGTGCTGCTTGCGTCAGCGAAGATGGCTACTTCCTTCTCATATCTCAGAGCGGCTTCATGCGGTACGCCGCTGCGAGCGTGTTTATGGCAAACAAGCGTTTTGAGCCTTCTCATAGAGAGATAGCATCTCAGCTCACTAAGTTGGCATATGTCCCGGGAGATTTCTTGGGCTGTTGGCGTTTACTCCTTGAAAAAAACCATGCCTTGGCAGGGACAAAGCGGTTTGACATTGCAAGGACGGCCGCCAAAACCGTATTGAGTATGAGAGAAAAGCTCTGCCTGGAAGTCTGACTACTCAAGCTTGTTAGATAATTCATGATACCAGAGGGACAATGCCTCATGACCAGTGTGCAATCTAAACCAAGACGATGGCTGCTTGTGCCGTATGTACCCCCCTCGGCATGGTTACTCGTAATCTTCTGCTTTGGATTTTTCCTGGTTTCGTGTCAAGGCGCAACGATTTCTAGCTTTAAATGGAAGGCAGCGAGTGGAGAGCCGCTGCCATTTACCCAAAAGACGAGTTTTCCGGAAGGCAGCGAGGGCGTTTTTACTGCATCCAGAGCTAGTAATACCTATGTCCTCAGAAAGCCCGTTGCACTTGGCGGTGGAGAAATGCTTGCGGTTAACTTGAATGTTTATGTCGACAATCTTCTTGTCGTCTTCCGATACGGCAATGGTTCTGGAGCAACACTAAGAGAAGTACGGTTTGCCCCTTCAAAAGGAGAAACGACCTTCTATCTTTCGTTGCCGCAAGGATCTAAGCTATCAACGTGTTCGATAGCCCTTGCACCACCCAGGAGTCCTGGTAGCGGGCAAAACGTTACTTCGGCAAATAAAGACGAGGCGATTGCAAGCATACAGTGGATAGCTGTTCTACCGTCGTTCCAGGGTTTCGAAAACTTGGGGAACAAACGTTTCCGGTTGTCGGATGGTTTCTCCTATGCTCCTGATAGCGCGAACAGCCGCAATACGATTTGGTCTATTGAGAACTTCCCAAGCAATGCTGTTGCACAGAAAACGGCGGTGGACAAGCAGCAGGGCACGGCCGCTCTTGTTGTGAAATATGCCAATCCAGTCAGCGCAGAAATTACTGTTCTCGCAGGAACGCGATTTAACGTGAAGTGCAGTAATCCGACCAAGTCTTTTGTTATACCCCTCGCCCGCATTGAGAATGCGCAAAGTCCTATTCGTCTACGTATACCAAACCTTGTGTCAATAAGTGCTGCATACATCGAATTCATTCCGGAGGAACAAATAAGGCTACTGGATCCTGGGATCATGCTAATCTCTCAAGGCACTCTGGAAGGCGATTATGAGTACTGCCGCTGGAACGTGCTGCCCAATGTCCTGGTCTTTGACTTCAGGAACTATGCGACACAAGACAGCTACCTTAAGCGGATAGCTTTTTATGTAGAAAAGCGCGGTTTTGCTGGCAGACTTGCGTCTGACAGTGAAATCACTTCGTTGCATGGATGGAACGCCCACGATTACCGGTCTGAGGATTTGGCTGCGTTTTTTTCTGCTGCGTCTGCACAGAACTTTCCTCTGAACCAACAAGAAATCACTTTAAGAGATTTCTTGATAAAGCAAGGAATTATTGCTAAAGATGGTCAGACCTACAAAGCGCTGGGCGGCGCAATTATCTCTCTTAGTCAAGAATCACCACCATATCTTCGGCATACCTTCCTGACGCATGAGTCTTCACATGCGGTTTTTTTTGTTGATGAATCCTATAGGAACTTCTGTGTTTCGATGTGGAATTCGATGTCGGACGAGGAGAAGTGGTTCTGGTATCTCTATTTTGGTTGGATGAATTACAACACGAGCTCGGCCTATCTTATGGCCAACGAAATGCAAGCATACCTGGTCCAGCAACCCTATTCTGCAGCCGAAAAGTACTTCTCCACTACGCCTGTCAATCGGATGCTGGAACACCATCCGGAGCTCAAAGAGAAACTTGAGGCTTATATGGCTACTTATGGCAGTTCTTTTACGACTAGAGCTCAGACGATACAGAATTGGCTTGGGAAAAAATACGGTTTTGCGCCCGGGACAACCTTTTTTATTCACTGAAGGCGCATTTATTCACTGAAAGCGCATTCTTAAGAAAATTGACGGAATTTACAAAGAGGGAAGTGTCTCGTATGCCTAAACCAGGCCAAAAAACTCGAACACCCTTCTGTAAAGCTCAAAATACTCGGAGCGCGCAAATTCGTCGATTTTTTCTTCTGGAAGAGCCTCCAGAAGACTGTCCAAGTAATTGAGAAGGCGTTTGAGGTCCTCAAAAGTGTTCTCTGGAAGATATCTTCTTTTTTCCGAGGTAACCGGCTGAGATTCTCGGGGTTCCAAGCGAAAAGCTTCCTTAAGCTGGTTTTCCACCCCATGCTGGCTTTCCACTGCATCCCCCAAAGCCTCTTTGCTGGTTGTCGGGGTTGTATATTTCGTGCTAGCGGGCTGTTCGCTTTGCGCGAGTTCCAGGTCCGAATCGAGCCTAGCCGAACGATCTTCTTCATATTGGCGCTTGATACCCGCTAACTCCATCTTGATGCTACGGACTTCGGTGGCGATACGTGCGAGCATATCGGACTGTATCGCGTCGATTCGACTTTGATCTCTCAAGGGTCGATTGGCCGCGCCTTGAGCAGTTTGGGGCATTGATTCCCGCCCGGAGTCTTCTCCAAGTGTCGACGACTGGCTGGCAGAATGGACAGAGGGGGAAGTTTCTTCGATTTCAGTCTCTGCTCCAGTCTCTGCAATACCCAAGAGTCGTCTATCGTTGTCTTCTAGGGATTCCAGGAGGTCCTGGACATCGGCAGGGCTCAAAAAGGCCCCTTCGTCCTCGTCCAGAGATTCCTCGTCGACTGGAACGTCTTCCCAGCCGGCTATGGGGTGTCCCGGAAAATCCCTGTTTTTCGCCACGTTGCTTCTCCAGTTTGGGCAAAGCGTTTCTAGCACCTGAAGTTCAGTTGTTAACTCTAGAGTTCCTGTGATGCATTGTCAATATTGCTAAAGCTCAATCCTGATCTATCCGTAAATGAGGTTATGGAACTGAATATGAGCCCGGGCCACGATCACAGACCTGCAACAGGTGTGGCACGCAAAGCGCTCGAAGAAGCCTTTTGGAGTGCCATTTGTGCGTGCATAGTTTCGTACTGTGTTGTATCCTTCGTTGCCGGTCAAGCTGGGCTACTCGCGTATGAAGAACTGCAACACACAATTCTACTCATGCAGGAAAGATCCAATCAACTTCAACAAGAAAATACCAGGCTTATAGAAGTTAAAGACCTATTGCAAAACGACACGGAACGCATAGCGGTACAGGCACGCGAGATTGGCTACATAAAAGAAAACGAAAAGATGGTGGTACTTAAGACGCCATCAATGACGAATGAGGACGACACTAACGTTCTGCTAAACCAACCTCTTGCATCGGTGGATCCAGATCTGGAACCAGTTCGTGCGGGCTATTCCTCTGGGCTGCCTGATGAAATGATAAAAACGCTCTCGGCCTTGATCGCCTTGGTTATTTTCTTCGTCTCGCTTATCTCTCGAATTTTCCAGGCAAGGACACCTCACAGGTCGGGTGCCGATTAGGGCCCATTAGGATCGCCGGCTAGAATCCGGGCAAATCGACTCTCAACGTGCTGTCCAGGCCGTTTGACTGATTTGACTGATTGGAGTTCGCGTTAGAGCTTGGGTTTTGAATATTCTGAGAATTCTGGAACCCACCGTTTGGTTCAGATTGTTGCTGTGGAGAAACTTTAGGCCCTTCAACATTGGACGCACCTAGGTCTGGGATACTAACCGAGGTGTCAGACCCCAGCAGCTTGCCGACAAGATCCTGTGCCTCTGTGCCAGGTGCCACATGAATGTTGCACGAGGTAGTAGGTTGAGTGCCGTCCATGTAGACCAGGTTGACTGTGCCTTCATTGCAGTATTCTGTAGGTAGGAGCCCTGATTTTGCACAGACGGTGGCAGTCACGATACCGCTTTGAGGCTTCGGGAAGTCTTTATAAGGCAAGCCCTTATGTATATCGCGCATATAATTTGACCAGATTGGAGCCGCGGCTGTCGCGCCAGTCTGTTCAATACCGAGCGTGTTGCCTGGTCTGTCGAACCCCAGCCAGATTGCGGTCGTAAAATAGGGGCTAAAGCCGAGAGTCCAGGCATCGGCCCAGTTCTGCGTCGTACCAGTCTTGCCTGCCACGGGCATTGTGTAGGTTTTGCCATCGGCCCCTGTTTGTTTGAAGATGGCACCAGATTGTGTGGAACCCGCAAGAGTCCCAGACCAGACGACACGCTTCATCATGTCTGTCATTACGTAAGCATTCTGAGGACTGATAATTTGTGCCTTTTGTCCCATGCTTTTTTGGGCATTGAGCGCATCCATTTCAGGGTTGAGTATAACATTCCCATTTCGGTCTTCTACGTAGCGAATGGCTATCGGGGTCACCGATTTCCCGCCGGTGGCAAAAACCGAGTAAGCCCTTGCCATCTGCAGCGGAGAAACGCCGATTACTCCAAGCGCCAAGGGGTAAACTCTTGGGAAGGTCGCCTTAATCTCGTTTCGGTCAGTAATCCCGAGCAAGGCTGCCGCTCTTTCGATTGCAGCATCGAACCCTACCGTTTGGAGCACCTTGACCGACGGCACATTCATAGACTTTGCCAATGCCTGCCATGCAAGAAGCGATCCGGTCCATTCGCCTTTGAAGTTCATCGGCATATAAGGCGTCCCGTCCGGGTTGTAGAATACCGTTGGAGTATCATAGATAAGCGTTCCCTCGGTAATTTTCCGGGAATCGATGGCAGCCGAATAATAGAGGGGTTTGAACGTTGATCCTGGCTGCAGCTTGGACTGTGTTGCCCTGATGAGCTGGTTATCCGAATTGTAATCCGACCCGCCAACCAAAGCCGTTATGTACCCATTGCTGTTGTCGATGGTAACCAGAGCCCCTTGAACGACGGACTTTTCGAGGTCAGTTTTGAGTTTAGCCGTACCAGCATTGGTGAGACTCTTTAGGTCACTCATGCCAAACATCAAAGCAAGGGCGTCCAAGGTAGGATTTATCTTCGATTTATAATAAGAATACGACTGGGCTTCATTCTTGGCAGAAGAAACCAAGAGCGGACTAATGTTGAACGTTAGCCCTAGGAGCTCTACAATTGGAGTATACACTGTGTCTGCATACGCGAATTTCTGGGTTGAAGTTCGCCTAAAACTGTTGTTGGCCCTTTCTATCCCACTCTTCATGTAGGCGGTTGCCGCCTCTTGCTGGTCCAAATCGAGGGTCGTATAGACAGAAAGTCCATCTGAATACAGATCCAAAGAACCATAGAGCATGTCTTCAAGTTGGCGTCGGACATACTCGCTAAACCATGGAGCCTTATCCTCACGCATATAGAAGGCAGAGGCCGAAACTCTAGTGTAATCGAAGGAGTCCCAAAAAGCGTTAAATGAAGTATTTGCTTCGTCCCGGGAGACGAGTTTGTGAGACACCATTTGCTCTAGAATCTCTCTGGAACGGCTTCGGGCGTTGGCCGGGTTCCGGTACGGATCGTATTTGCGGGGGCTTGCAAGCTGAATGGCGAGGATTGCAGATTCGGCCACGTTACAATCTTTTGCTGAATGACCAAAGAAGTATTGGCTGGCCGCTTCGACTCCGTAGACTCCGGGACCCATAACCATTCTGTTAAGGTACATCTCCAAGATCTCGTCTTTGGTGTAGCGCCGTTCAAGCTGCAAGGCCCACCAGAGTTCCACCAGTTTTCGCTTTATTGAGTAATCCCTGCGGTCGGCATAAAGTGTCCCTGCGAGTTGCTGTGTTATGGTTGAGCCACCGCCTAGATCTCGGCCCACGACTTTTCCAAAGGCCGCCCGGGTGAGCCCCTTTATGGTAAAGCCTCTATGAGAATAGAAAGCCTGATCCTCTCTAGTTATAAAAGCATCGATAAGGTGTTGGGGTAGCTCTTTTATTGAGACAGGGTCTCGCTTTTCTTCTGCATAAAACTCAGTAATGAGTCTGCCTTTTATGTCATAAAGTTTGGTAGGTAAAGCACTTGTGAACTCAGTAAAGTTCTCGGTCTGAATGGTGTTGACAGTCTGCCCCAAGGCCAGGCCAAGTGCAGCGCCCAGAATGCCTACCCAGAGAAGCGAGACAATTAACAGGGTGCGAAACCGCCCATGGGACGTTCTTGCCATAAGTAAAGGTTATACAAACGGAGAACCTTGGTCAATTGATTGCGTTCTTACCGTGGATACTGGAATTTTATACAGAAAAGGAGTATATATGTTGATGCGATCTATTGACGCAGGTTTCCGGTTTAGATATATTTTTATCTAAAACTGGGTATAAAGTGCAGTTGGCGCTTTTTTGAATCCATTGTTCCCGAGGAGGAACTGTATGAAAGTAGCTATTAATGGTTTTGGTCGAATTGGAAGACTCGTTTTCCAGTCCATTGTTGATCAGGGGCTCCTTGGCGTTGGCAGAGACAAGATTGATGTTGTCGGCGTCGTCGATGTCACCACCGATGCAAAGTATTTTGCCTACCAGCTCAAATATGATTCCACGCAGGGCAAAATGAAGGCCGATATCACCAGCAAGAAGAGCGATCCATCCAAGGCAGAGGACGATATTCTTGTTGTAAATGGCCACGAAATTGCTTGCATTATGGCAGAAAAGGAGCTCAAAAACCTTCCGTGGGCCAAACTTGGAGTCGAATATGTTATTGAGTCCACTGGACTCTTTACCGATGAAAAAGCCTATGGGCATCTTGAAGCAGGCGCCAAAAAGGTCATAATTACCGCTCCAGCAAAGAGCAAGGCAGAAGACAAGAAAATTCCGACCTTCCTTGTTGGAGTCAATTTGGACAAGTACGATCCGGAAAAGAACAACGTCGTTTCCAATGCCTCGTGCACTACAAACTGCCTGGCTCCGCTCGTCTATGTGCTTCTTAAAGAAGGCATTGGCATCGAGACCGGTCTTATGACCACCATCCACTCATATACTGCAACCCAAAAAACCGTCGATGGCGTTTCCAAGAAGGACTGGAGAGGTGGTAGAGCTGCGGCTATCAATATTATCCCTTCGACTACTGGCGCTGCCAAAGCAGTCGGCGAGGTCATTCCCGAAATCAAGGGCAAACTCACTGGAATGTCCTTCCGGGTTCCTACCCCGACCGTTTCCGTTGTCGATTTGACCTTCCGCGCCGCACGCGATACTTCAATCGAAGAGATCGATGCACTTATGAAGAAAGCTTCGGAGACCTACCTGAAAAACCTGCTCGGCTATTGCAATGAAGAGCTCGTTTCTACGGATTTTGTCCATGACAGCAGATCTTCGATCTATGACAGCCTTGCTACGCTCCAGAACAACCTCCCTGGCGAAAAGAGGTTCTTCAAGGTCGTTTCCTGGTACGACAATGAGTGGGGTTATTCCAACCGCGTAGTCGATCTGTTGCGCTATATGGATTCCAGAAAGAAATAAGCATTGGGAAAGCGAAAGAACTATTGAGCCGACAAAAGGCCAGTTTGACAATCTGACAGCAAGGAAGCGCTGATATGATAAAGACAGTGAAGGATGTGGAATTAAAAGGAAAGCGGGTTATCATGCGGGTTGATTTCAACGTGCCCATGAAAGATGGGAAGGTCCAGGACGACACAAGAATCATGGCTGCCCTGCCAACCATAAACTACATTCTCGATCATGGTGCCAAGAGCCTTGTCCTGATGTCCCACTTGGGTGATCCGGACAAGGATGCAGCCAAGGCAAAAGAAAAGGCCGAAAAAGAAGGTAAGCCCTTTGATCTTGAGGCTTATCTAAATGGAAAACACAGAATGAAACCGGTTGCCGACTATCTGGCCGCAAAACTCGGTCGTCCTGTTGTGTTCTTGCCATCCTGCGTTGGTCAAAAAGCTGCTATCGACGCTCTACCTGATGGGTCAGTTGCCATGCTCGAGAATACGCGTTTCCATAAGGAAGAGACGTCAAAAGACACGAGCGAGCAGGAAAAGCTTGCAAAAGAGCTTGCCAGCTACGGTGATATCTATGTTAACGACGCGTTTGGCACTGCTCATAGAGCACATGCTTCTACGGCAACTATCGCCAAGTTCAGCAAGGTGAGCGTTGGTGGCTTCTTGATGGAAAAAGAAGTAGCCAACTTGGAGCCGCTCTTGCACAACCCTCCTAAACCAATGGTAGCCATAATTGGCGGTGCCAAGGTTTCCTCCAAAATTGGTGTGTTGGAGAACCTTCTAAAAACTGCCGACGCGCTGATTATTGGTGGCGGGATGGCTTACACCTTCCTCAAGGTACAAGGCCACACGGTGGGCAAGAGTTTAGTGGAAGACGATTATTTGGAGACCGCCAAGAAACTCTTGGTTGATGCTAAAGAAAAGGGTGTAAAAATCGTCCTTCCTGTCGATCATATCTGCGCCGCAAGCTTCTCTGCCGATGCATCTGCAGTGTCAGTCGACGGGGCCGATATCCCGGACGACCTTATGGGCATGGATGTAGGTCCCAAGACCTTGGAACTTTACGCTGCTACCATTGCGACGGCCAAGAGCGTACTTTGGAACGGGCCTGTGGGCGTTTTCGAATTCGACGCTTTTGCCAAAGGTACGGAGCAGGTTGCCAAGCTTGTGGCTGCGGCTACAAAGCACGGTGCCTTGACCGTGGTTGGCGGTGGCGATTCTGTTTCCGCGGTCAATAAGTTTGGGCTTGCTTCTTCTATGAGCCATGTTTCCACCGGTGGCGGCGCCAGCCTCGAGTACCTCGAGGGCAAAGTTCTTCCTGGCATCGCATGTCTGGAGCAAAAGTAGGATTTAGTTGTAACTGACGCCATATCTCCATTGAAGTGGTTGTTGAGTTTTTCGACGTTTTATGGCGTTTTTGATTTATCTGAAAGTCCAAAGAAAAGGCTGCCTGGGTATGACTGTGGCAGCTTTTTCTTTGATGAAGTCTGAAATCCCAAGAATTGGTCTGGAAGTCGCGTGGGCGGAATGAACAGATCTGATGAAGAGGTTTTAGGCACACAAAGCTAAGGCCAAGAAAAGGTAAGACACAAGGCGGGGTGAATATGCGTTCATACTATATTGCAGGTAACTGGAAAATGCACAAGACCGTGTCAGAGTCCGTGCAGCTCGCACAAGAGCTCAAGGACAAATTGAGCGGTTCAAAAGAGAAAATAATGATTGCTCCTGCGTTTACGGCGCTGGATGCCGTTTCAAAGGTGCTAAAAGGCTCCAACATACTCTTGGGGGCTCAGAATATGGGACCCGAAGAGCAGGGGGCTCATACTGGCGAAGTTTCGGTACTCATGCTCAAGGATATCGGAGTCAAGGTCGTCATTTTGGGGCATTCAGAGCGTCGGCATACTTATCTTGAAACAGACGCGCTTATCAACAAGAAAGTTCGCCTCGCTCTTGCCCATGACATGGAAGTAATACTTTGTGTGGGCGAGACATTAGCTGAACGAGAGGCCGGTATGCTGGAATCTGTGGTATCGACCCAACTCAAGGAGGGCTTAGCTGGTGTGGGTGTGGATGTACTTAGCAAGGTGACAATCGCCTACGAGCCGGTATGGGCCATAGGCACAGGCAAGACCGCCACACCGGAAGACGCCGACGCTGTGCACGCCTATTGCCGCTCCGTCATTCGCGGTCTGTATGGTGAAGAAGCCGCCAAAAACGTAGTAATTCAGTATGGTGGGTCAGTAAAGCCGGATAATGCCGCTTCTCTTATGGCCAAACCCAATATTGACGGCGCTCTTGTTGGCGGTGCGAGCTTGGATGCCAAGACTTTCGTTCCAATCGTACAATTCCGTTCATAGAAAAGGTATTGCACGTTCTGGAAGTCTCGTGTAGTATAGCTAGGCTTGAGCCCGACGGGCACGCTTCAACTTCTGTAAGATTGGAGTCTTTACATGAGTGTTTTGAGCATACTCCTTCTCGTTCTCTTTGTTATTGTCTGTGCACTTCTCATTTTCTTTGTAGTCATCCAGGATGAAGATTCTGGTTCGATCGGCGGAGTGTTTGCGGGTAGTTCCAACAGCGCGTTTGGTTCTCGTTCGTCGAACGTTGTTGTCAGGATAACCTATACGCTTGGAGCTCTGTTTTTCGTTTTGGCATTTGTCATGGCGCTTATTAACAAAACGCCTACAGGGAACATTCAGCAAGTTGTAAACGAACAGCAGAAGTCCGACCAGACTACGACGAGTCAGGAGTGGTGGAAGACCAACAATGGTCAATCAGGCACTTCGTCTTCGGGGACTTCAGAGACTACCGGTCAGTCGGTGCCATCTTCAAACGGAAGCTCTTCTACAGGCGCTACAGGAAGTACTTCCAATTCTGGAAGCCCTTCATCGGGCGGGCAGACGGTAACACCTTGAAGAATCTTTTCAAGGAGCATTTGCGTATCAATTGACAAGAATGCAGTGATGTATGTGTGTTGGTGGCACGAGGCCACGATCGAATACGGGACAATGCCTGGAGCGTTGTCCTGTTTTTTTTGAGAAAAAAGGAAGTTGTGTCATGAGCATGATGAGCATGGTGGTCATGGAGATCCATGTTCACTCGGACGATCTGCGGGCTGTGCTTAGGTCTTTGGCAGAAACCAAGTCCTTTCAGCCCTTTTTTAGTGAGGGCTCTCCCCTTGAGCCAGTGTCGTCGTATGGTTCAGTTATCCAAGAGCTTGCAAAAGCAGAACCAGCCTTTACGAGTCAAAACTCCGGTTTTGGTTTGATTTCCAGTGGTGATGAAGACTCCAAAACAGCAGTGAGGCTGTATGGCTGGGTACCACTGGACAGCGTATCGCAAGTAGACACTAGTGTGCGGGGTGTCGCTACGCAGCCTGTTACTACACATATTCATAATCTGGAAAGAAATGAATCGGGGAGGGGAGTCCGATTCTTAAGTAACTCAACAAGTAACTCAAATAGAGAAATGCAATCGGGTTCTCCCATTCCGGTGGGGTTTAAGAAAAACTCTTTCCTGGATGCATTTAGACCAGTTTTTACTGGATGGGCGGTGCCTCGGTATGGTGATTTGGATCCGTCCTGGCTTGTCTCTCTCTTCTGCATAGTCATGTTTGGATTGATGTTTGGTGATCTAGGCCAGGGGGCTGTTATTGTGTGCCTTGGCTTTTGGATCAAAAGTGCTAAGAAGGGTGTTCTATATAGATTCAGGACTTTTTGGCCGGCGTTTGTTTCGTTGGGTATTGGGTCGATGTTCATGGGAATCCTTGATGGTTCAGTCTTTGCCAATGAACAAGTCTTGATACCGCTTGAGCGCATTCTAACTACCATGATACTTGGCCGTTCGATGGATCGGTTTGTGACGGTTCTCCCTGAACCCGGGCCGCTCCCAACGATGCAGTTTTTTGCGTTTGGTGAGTTTATCGGCTTACTGGTGATTCTCAGTGGTGTGGTTCTGAACGTCATCAATCTTTGGAGAAGAGCTGAGTACCGCGAGGCTTTGTTAGGAGAAAATGGGATTATCGCTGGTCTTTTGTACGTTTCTATGGCGCGAACAATCGCTAGCATTGTTAGGGGCGGCGGAATCTGCTGGTTTGACATTGTTTTGGTACTAGTACCGCTAATTGTACTCATTATGCACAGTCCCTTTGAGGCATTTGTTTCCTGTACCGATTTCATGGTCAACTGCGTTACATTTCTTATGATTGGTGCGTACGCCTTATCTCATGCCCTCTTAAGCATGGCGTTCAGCCGCGTTGCCGTTTTGGCAGGCACCCTTCCCGCTGGACCATTTTGTGAGATTGTTGCATACAGTATAGGCAATTTTGTTATTATGGGCCTGGAAGGAATGATCGTAGTCCTGCAGTGCCAGCGCATTGTGGTGAGTGAATTCCTTCAAAAGTTTCTTACAGAACCCGGTAAGCCTTTTGTGCCGCTTGCCATTGTGGCAGAGTGAGACTTTTTGTAGTGTGCTATATTGACAAAAGCACACAAGCGTACTCTTGAAGGAAGGAGAGACTCCATGTTCACAAAGCGAAGATTGTTGACCTTTTTCTATTCTGCAGCTGCATTTCCTATGCTTTTTGCCCAGGAGACAGGCGCTATCGCGGAGAGTGGCGCTTCATCTTCAAGTGGATTGCGCTATGTCGCTGCTGCGATTGCAATTAGTATATCGGCTCTCGCTAGTGGTTTTGCGGTTGCCAAGATTGGACAGGCTGCAATGGCGGCCATGGCGCAGAATAGCGAACTCTCCCATAAGAGCCTGCCGTATTTGGCTATCGCAGAGGGCATCTGCTTATGGGGTTTCCTCATTGCATTGCTAATACTCTTTTTCTAGAACAGAGAGCATTCGTTTCTCTTTTGCTGATTTTTCCGTAAACCAGTTTGGATACTTGGTGTTTTTATGTTACTTTTTAGTTGTATACTGGTTTCTGCCCAAAAGGGATGTGCAAGTGCTTAATTCGAAGATTGTTGCTCTCATAGCATTGCTCTAGAGGGTATTTGAGGTTGTAAGATGCGTGTAGCGGTAATGGCCATTAGCGACAGGAACTCAAGCAAGCTAAGATCTATTGCTGGTGCTTGTGTTGCTGCCCTAAAGGCGCAAGGGCATGATACTGAACTCTTTTTCAGTGTTGACGCGCGGGTTGCATATTCTGATTTTGTCGTGGTTTGTTCTGAGCCCAAAGGGATTGGAAGCTCTATGGGTGAGACGCTGTCTCATCAACTGGATCTGGCCACAGGTCTGGAGGGCAAACGAAGCGCCTGTATCATGGTGAGATCCGGCCTTTTTTCAGGCAAAGCCCTTCAGAAATTCATGGCAACGCTAGAAAACGGAGGGCTGCGTGTTGTGGAGAGCCAGATTGTGTCCAATACATCGCAAACACACACAATCATGAAAGATATGCCACTGCAGAGGCCATAAGTGCATGAGAAACTACTATGAAGTCTTAGGTGTTCCACCTGATTCTACACCCAGTACTATAAAAAGCGCCTTCCGCAAAAAGGCCAAAAAGCTTCATCCAGATCTTGCAAATGTGCAGTCCGACGATTCGAGGAAGGAAATTGCAGGTATTAATCCAGAAGCTCTTGATGGTGACCAATCGAGCAACATTGCCTCGGTGCGAGAGTCTGCAATGCGACTTATTCTGGAAGCATATCGCATTCTATCAGACTCCGAGAAGCGTCGCACTTATGACCGTTCACTCAAGAAGCGGCAGTCCGAGCAATGCGGATTCGACTACCATACTTTTCTTCGACAGCGTGCAAATGATCCCGAAAGCCAGGCTAAGTTAATCATATTTGATCTTCTCCATAATTTAGAAGACGAGGCGCTCGAAGTTTATGAGCGGTCAAAGGGTTTTGACGATTTTCGTTTGGAGCGCTGGCTGGATCGTGGGGATGCAATGGATGCCGAATACTGCATTGCAGAAGAATATGAGAAACGTGGCAAGTTGCTTAAGGCGTATTCAATTTATAAGCGTCTCATTCGAATGGAACAGGAGAAGCCATGGTTTAGGTACTATTTTGATGTTGTTGCCTTGAAATTCCGTACACTTCTCTTACAAAAACTGCCTGGCAGGATTGACGAAGATGATTACCTGGATAGGTTGAGCGAGGCCATATCCCTCAATGTCGGCGTGCGGGACTCTGCACAGTTTTTGCGAAAGAAGGCAGAAATTCACTTACGCCGGAAAGACTTTGAAGCTGCTCGGCAAGAACTAGACATGGCGGCTGCATTGGTACCAAGGTTGCCCGGATTGTCCTCAGCACGGAAACGTCTGCCGGAGACAGAAAACGGAGTGATCCTAGACAGCATCTGAGATTCTTGTTGCCAGCTTAAGTGTCCTCTCTGCTCGAAGCAAAAAACTGGCTTTTTTGAGATCTGAAACTTTCAGTTGCTTCCTACAACTGTAAGCATTGGAGTGTGCTGTATTGATAAAGCTGACAATTTGGTTTACCTTGTTGGCGTTAATTTGTTATAAAAATGAGTTGTGACTGTGGGCTCGATTTTTCCCGCCCAAATCCTAGAGTATGGTGAGTCAGAAAAATGATTAAACGATTCTTGGTTGCTTTTCTCTTGCTTTCTTCTCTTGCACTAGTTGGTGCACAGACGGCGATTGATAAGCCTGCTGCGACCATAAAACTGGTACGTCAGGAAGTCATTTCGGTGCGTCAACTTAAGTCCGACGTGGAAAAGCTCGAGAAGGTAACTAATACAAAGTGGACCTCGGATCAAATACGGGTGGTCCTTGACAATAGAATTAATAGCATGTTGTTCCTGCAGTATTGTGAGCGGGAGAAAATCTCGGTCTCCGATACTGAAGTCAACAATGCGCTTATGCAAATGAAGGCAAGCCTTGGAGCCAATGCTACCGATGCAGATTTGGAAAAAGCCTTACAATCGAGTGGTGTTTTTGTTGAACCAAAGACCTATGTCAAGCAACGGCTTCTCTTTGAGACCTATATCAAACTTAGACGTGCCGACGATCTTAAAGCAGCAATGGTACAGCCGACAGCAGATGAAATCTTAAAGGCGTATGACTTGGCGAAATCCTCGCTCGTGCAGCCAGATACCATGAGGGTAAGTGTTATCTATGTAGATACACGAGGTAGCAGCGACGCCGATGCCAAAAAGGCCAAAGCGGTGCTGGATTCTGTGGCTGCCGTCTTAAAGACGAACCCATCCAAATTTGATGAGTATGTTCTCAGAGCTGGAGATGCCGCCGGATACAAGGCAATACCTTCCTTGTACATTGAGAAGACTTCCCAGAATAGGACCTTGTATGGTTCCGATTTCTTCGACACGGTTTTTAAGCTCAAGACAGGAGAAATCTCTGGTGTTGTGCAAAGCACTACTGGATATCGAATTATCCGTGCGAATGACTTTGTGCCGCAGAAACAGTTGGGGCTTTCTGACACCATTCCTGGCAACGAAAACGTTACAGTTCAGCAGTATATTGCGTACCAACTGATGAACGATAAGCAGGCTAAGTTCTTGAGCGACGCCGAGGCGGACCTTGTCGCAAAAATCAGGAAAGAAGCGACCATCAAGGTTTTCGACGAAAACCTTAAATGGTGAGTTTAGGGTAAACCATATATGGCCTCTCGACGTAAAGCTAGGATTTTGGCTTTTCAGGCACTTTATGCTTGGGAGACCTCTAAAGTGCCTGTGGGAGAATTGTTGGAATTTCCATGGCTTGAAGAGCCCAAAAAAGATCAGATTGAAGACGATATTGCTGCTTTCTCAAGAGTAATCATCGCCGGCACCATTGAGAATATTCAGGTGGTGGATGAGTGCATCAAGAGGCACTTGTCACATTGGCCTTTTGAGCGGCTCAAGAAGGTAGATCTTGCAATTCTTCGGATTGGCGCATATTGCCTGCTTTTTCAGAATGATATGCCGGCGCAGATCACTATAGACGAAGCCATTGAGATTGCGAAAGAGTACGGGTCGGAAGACTCGTATAAGTTCATAAATGCAGTCTTGGATGGCATCCACAAAGAGAATCCATGAAGCGTGCACAAAGTATAAAGAGAACAAGAAATGATCAGAATCAAAACACAAAGTCAGATTGAAGGGATTAGGGCATCGTGTGAACTGCTTTCAGAGCTTCTGAAACTCTTAACTCCAATGGTTCAACCTGGAGTGTCACTGTTGGAGATCGACAAGTTCGCTAAGGATTACATTATCCATCACAAAGGCTATCCGGCTTTCTTGGGTTTTGAAGGGTATCCTGCTTCGCTTTGTTTATCAGTGAACGAAACGGTGATTCATGGTATCCCGAGCAATCGGAAGCTTGTCGAAGGCGACATTATCGGAATAGACGGTGGGATTATCCTGAATGGCTACTATTCGGATGCGGCCATTACCCTGCCAGCCGGCAAGACAACAAAAGAAGCAGAAGACCTAATGCGTGTCACTCGCGAGTGCCTCGAACTGGGCATTGCCCAGGTCAAACCTGGGGCGCGGATACACGATATTTCCAGAGCTATTTTTAGTCATGCAACAAGCCACGGGTACGGTGTTGTGCGGCAATACTGTGGACACGGTGTGGGGCTGGAAATGCATGAGGACCCGCAGATTCCTAATTATGTCTCCATCGGGCCAAACCCGCGCCTAATGCCAGGCATGGTGATTGCTATTGAACCAATGATCAACGCCGGTAAACCCGATGTTAAAGTCTTGGCTGACGACTGGACTGTCGTAACAATGGACAAATCGCTTTCTGCGCATTATGAACACACCGTTCTCGTAACTGAGACAGGCCATGAGGTTTTGACTTCGTGGACTTATCCTTCGTAACTTCATGTATGTGCAATAATTAACGAAATATTAAAAAAGATTCCGCTGTACACTTTTGTAACGATTTTGATTATCTTTGTTTTAGAAATATGCAAGACCGGCGCCGATTGGCTGGCGCCGGAAGGTCTACATAATCAAGATTGGAGCGTCTTATGGATATCAAGAAAACAGTTTACTCAAAGAAGTTCTTTATTGCTAATCTCGTACTTCTTGGCGTGATCATAGGTTTTGTTTTTGCATTCATTGCAGGTAGAGGGCTCGGCAAACCAGCGAATGGTCAGGTTGCGTCAACGAGCACTTATAACGCGGCTATCCCTGGCGTCGCTGCCGATACTTCAACTCCTGAGCTCACTCCGGAAGTTAATGCAGCGCTGAATCAAGCTGAAGCAGTACAGGATGCTTTCCGGTATGTAGCAAAGACGACACTGCCGGCGGTAGTTGAACTCGACGTCACCGAGAAAGTTTCGGACACGAAAAAAACTCTGCCTAGTATCCCCTTTGAGTTCTTTTTTAACCAGCCGGACAACGGCGATATGCCCAACACGACGCCCCAGGAAGGGCTAGGGTCCGGAGTGATAGTACGAAGGACTGGGAACACGGTCTATATTCTGACCAACAACCATGTAGCAGGCAATGCGGACAAGATTAAGGTGATCCTCAACGACGGCAGGGAATTCGATGGGAGTTTGGTTGGTGCAGATGACCGGAAGGATATTGCGCTTGTGAAGTTTGAAACAACCGATAAGGACATTGTCGTAGCCAAACTGGGCGACTCTTCCAAGATCGAAGTAGGAGACTGGGCCATTGCGGTCGGCAGTCCATTTGGGCTTGTTTCGTCGGTGACGACAGGTACGATCAGCGCAGTGGGAAGAAACGGTGGTCCAGATGGCAACATCAACGATTTTATTCAGACCGATGCCGCGATTAACAAGGGCAACTCTGGTGGAGCACTGGTCAACATTCGAGGTGAGGTCATCGGTATCAACACGTGGATTGCGTCTCCGACAGGCGGCTCCGTGGGGCTGGGTTTTGCAATTCCCATCAACAATGTGAAGGGTGCCATAGACGATCTCATTACGCACAAAGAGGTCCAATACGGTTGGTTGGGCGTCAGTCTCCTGGACATTACGTCCGACAAAGCAAGCGCTAAGGAGATGGGTCTTGACGGCAAGAAAGGTGGCTTTGTTGCGCATGTATTCCTTGGAGGTCCAGCCGATAAGGCAGGAATCCTGCCCGGGGATTTCATAACCGCTATTAATGGCACACCGGTAAAATCTCAGGACGAGCTGGTTCGAAAAGTCGGCGATATCCCTGCGGGCACCTATGCAACCATCACGATTATTCGCAATGGTACACAGCGAGAGGTCAGGACGAGGATCGACCTGCGAGACAAGAATGTAGCAAGCAGCAACAAGGACTTGTTCCCCGGGGTTTCAGTTGTGAGCCTTAACTCAGATTCCATTAACAAGAGCAAGCTTCCGTCCAATGTAAAAGAAGGGGTTATGGTTGCCGATGTCATAGCCAAGAGCCCGGCATCGGTAATGGGCCTGAAGATCGGTGATATCATTACGAAGGTGAATGACCAGAAAGTGACTTCGATGGCTAATTTCTACCTGCTGTTGAACGAGCAGGGTAAGTCGAAACTCACCTTTACGATTGTAAGGGATGGGCAGACTCTCGATACTCTTGCTTTTAATAGAAAGTAAGGATATATTTCGAGACTTCAAACAGTTATACCTTTCGAGGTCTCGATGCACAAAGAATTCGTTCCTTACGACACCATTAGAAACAATGCGTTGAAACTTGCGTACAAGATTTATAAAGATGGCTTTATCCCCGATGTGATCTATGTATCACTTCGGGGAGGAGCTTATCTGGGCAACGTGATGAGCGAGTACTTCAAGTTCATAAGAGGCGAGGATAAGCCTGTGTTCTACGCCGCGGTCGTTGCTCATTCCTATGCCGACGTCGACACCCGCGAGAATATAAAAATAGATGGTTGGACCTACAATCCCGATTTCTTACGAACGGGCGATAAGGTTTTGCTTGTCGACGATGTTTACGACTCGGGCAGAACGATCAACTATCTAACCCAAGTGATTATGCAGCGGGGACTCTCCAGAGAAAGCATTAAAGTGGCAGTACACGATTATAAGGTGCGCGAATACATCGCAGAGCAGCTGCCTGTTCAGCCTGACTATTGGTGCAGAAAGATCGAGATAAAGACTCCTGAAGACGAGACATGGATCCACTATATGAGCCACGAACTTGTGGGCTTAACCAAGGAAGAAGCCGAGAAGTACTATATCTCGCAAGATCCAGAGCTTGCGGAGCCAATGAGGATCATAACTGGCTGATCAAGTAGCGGATCACAGTCGGTAAGGAGGCCGAGCACAAACATTCTGGCACGAGTATCTTAAGCCGTACTGAATTGCCGTACTAAATCACGGTGCCGTCTGGAACTACCGTATTCTTAGGAATCACGATAATGCCGTCCACCATGTAGTGCGTTGGGTATTCGCCGTTTGCACGATCTATGTTGTCTATTCCAATTCTACAATTCGCCCCAATACGAGCGTTCTTGTCTATGATTGCGCGTTTGAGGATGCTGCCGCTGCCTATACCTATGTTGGGGATGCCTTTTTCCAGGTTGTTTTTCTTTTCCCGATCGGTCTCGTAGCGATCTGCTCCCATACAGACAACCCCATCCAGACTTGCGCCAGATTCGATAATTGTGCGTACGCCAACGATGGAGCGCGTTATAGACGCGTTTGTGATGATACAGCCATCAGAAGCCAGTGCCATATTGAGCGTGCAGTAATTGAGTTTGGATGCAGGTAAGTTGCGGTTGTGTGTGTAGATGGGCTTTTCTTCGTCATAGAAGTTGAATTGAGGATTGATATCCGTAAGTTGTATGTTGGCTTCGTAAAAGCTCTTGATTGTACCAATGTCTTCCCAATATCCGTCGAATAAGTAGGCGTTTATGCGCTCCTTCTCTAGAATATCAGGGATCACTTCCTTGCCGAAGTCGTTGGAATCATTGTCCAAGGCCTCCTCGAGAAGCGCAGCATCGAAGATATAGATTCCCATGCTTGCCAAGTATTCTTTTTCCGGGCTCGCTCCGGGCAGCCGTAATGCGTCGGGGATCTTGAACTCATCAATATTCTTTGTGGGTCCTGGTTTTTCCAAGAAAGCCTCGATACTGGAATCGGCTTTGATTTTCATTATACCAAGGTCGTTGGCAGTGGCGCGGTCTACGATAGTGCCTGCAATAGTAAGGCGCGCTCCCGATTCCACGTGCTTCTTGAACATGTCGGCAAGGTCCATGCGGTAGAGTTGATCGCCCGATACAATAAGGTAATGGGTGGGATTCTGCGGCCTAAAATGAATAAAGTTCTTGCGCACAGCGTCAGCGGTACCTTCATACCAACCAGAATGAGAGGGCGTCTGTTCAGCGGCCAAGATTTCTACGAATCCGCTCGAGAACGAATCGAAGTTATACGACCTGGATATGTGAAGATGCAGGCTTGCCGAGTTGAATTGAGTAAGGATGTATATCTTTTTGAAACCTGCATTGATGCAGTTAGAAAGAGGAATATCAACGATTCGAAATTTACCACCAAATGGTACCGCCGGTTTTGAGCGTTCTTTTGTAAGCGGATAAAGCCTTGTACCTTTCCCTCCACCAAGAACAATTGATAAAACTTTTGCCATAAGTGGTTCCTTTCTGCAGATCTACAATGCGCTGTTTACCCAAAGGGCTTGCGTGTGTAAAGTATATCCTATGATACGTGAATCTGCCACAGATTTCTTTCCACAATTCGAAGAATGGCTGTCTGGGCGTGGAGAAATAGCCTGGAAGCATCATATACCCTCGACGTCCCCGGAATTTGTCGCTCTCCCCCAAGACTTAAGCCCAACCTTGCAAGGTGCTCTTGAAAAACAAGGAATCTCTCAGCTTTACTCACACCAATCGCAATCGTATGGATTGGCGCGTCAGAATCGGGACTTTGTCGTTGTAACACCGACTGCTTCCGGCAAAACGCTCTGCTATAACCTTCCTGTTGTGCAGACCCTTTTGGAAGACCCTGGGGCCCGCGCGCTTTATCTGTTTCCTACCAAGGCCCTGTCCCAGGACCAACAAGCGGAGCTCAACGAGATAGCGCTTGGTGGGAGTCTGCCTGTCAAGATACAGACGTATGATGGCGATACACCGGCGTCTTTAAGGACAGTGGCCAGAACCTCTGCGCGTATCGTAATCACAAACCCTGATATGTTACATTCGGGGATACTGCCCAACCACACCAAATGGGTGAGCTTTTTCTCCAAGCTGCGCTATGTTGTGGTTGACGAAATGCACTCGTATCGCGGTGTATTTGGTAGCCATGTCGGCAACGTATTGCGACGATTGCAACGCATTGCTGCCTTTTATGGTGCACACCCTGCGTTTATTTTCTGTTCGGCAACTATAGCCAATCCTCAGGAGTTAGCCTCATCCCTCATAGAGAAACCCGTTGCACTTATCGATCATAATGGCGCTGGCTTAGGCGACAAAACACTCTTTTTCTTTAATCCTGCGCTGGTCGATCCGGTGCAAGGCATCAGGCGCTCGAGCGCTACGGAATCCGAGCAAATAGCCCTTTATCTGCTCAAGAATGGCGTAAAAACGATTCTTTTTGCACGATCGCGCCTACAAGTGGAGCTTATCGCCTCATACATAACGGAGAGTCTTGCCAATCCATACAACGAGAATAATGGCATCAAAGTAAGTCCATATCGCTCTGGTCTACTGCCTTCAGAACGGCGTGCAATAGAGAAAGGCCTGCGCGAGGGCAGTATTCAGGGTGTTGTGTCAACCAATGCCCTGGAACTGGGCATCGATATAGGTGGTCTTGATGCAGCAGTCATCGCCGGTTACCCTGGCAACTCCGCATCTTTCTGGCAACAGGCTGGCCGTGCGGGGCGTCGAGGGGGAGCTTCGCTTGCCGTTTTTGTAGCATCGTCCGCCCCTTTGGACCAGTACTTTGCTACTCACCCTGAGTTCTTTCTTTCTCAAGGTGCCGAAGCGGGGCATGTGGACTTGGATAATCCCTATGTTTTCAGCGACCACATAAAGTGTGCTGCATTCGAAATTCCCTTTGCGGACAAGGAGTGCTTTGGCGCTAGTTCCGAAGAAGATACACAGGAAGCCCTGGCGTTACTTGAGAGTGAGGGAGTCCTTCGTCATACCGCAGCAAGGTGGTATTGGTCCAGCGATGGATACCCAAGCGAGGCAATCTCTCTGCGCTCTGCCACCTCGGACAATGTTGTCATAGTCGATACAACAAGAGGCGCTTACTCGGTAATTGGAGAAATGGATAGGGTCAGCGCTAAGGAACTCTTGTTCGACAAGGCCGTTTACATTCACCTTGGACGTCAGTATATGGTCAAGCAGCTCGACATAGAAAAAAGACTCTGTCTTGTAGAACGCAGCGATGTGGAATACTGGACTGACTCTATAACGAAGACGGATCTCGAGGTACTGACCGAAGACGTTTCAGAGCCTCTTTCTTATGGCGATGACGATGGCGGCTCCGTTTTCAGGTGTGTCTTGGGCGATGTCTTGGTGCGCACGCAAGCTGAAAAATACAAAAAACTTCGGTTCTACACCAGCGAAAACGTGGGATATGGCGATATTTCGCTTCCTCCAGAAGAGATGCAAACCCGTGCCTTATCTCTGGTTTTTGAAGGCGGCTCACGTGCTGGCAAACTCCTTAGTGCCGAAGATCCCGCCACCTGTGCTGCAATACTGGTGGGTGTAGGAAGGCTGTTTACCTCGTTGGCGCCGGTATTCCTGCTCTGTGATCCCAAGGACCTTGGTATCTCCGAACGTATTCGCGATCCTCATTTCGGATGGCCAACCCTCTATTTGTACGACAAGTATCCTGGAGGCACAGGGCTTGCCGAGGCGCTTTCTGAAAAACTGATGCCTCTCTTGAAAGCGTCGCTCGAGCGGATTGAGTCCTGTCCGTGCGCAGATGGCTGCCCGTCCTGTATCGGCGTGGACTTGGTTTCGACTTTTGTTCCAATGGCCGTACAAAGTGGGCAGCAAAGTCCATCTGGTCAACCTAGTCAACGACAAGATTCTGTCAACTACACCATCAACTTCAAACAAAGAATCGCCACTTTTTTGCGTGGGAGTCTCGCGTAACCCCGATGGCCTCCTTAAAGAAGCGGCTGGCCCTTATAAAGGATTTAGGGCTAACTCAGGCATCGCAACTTACAAACCCTGCAAAAGAGGGGCGGTCCGGCGGGCGCATCGTGTTGGAGTATGAAAAGAGCGTAGGCCAAGCCTTAGGAGCAAAGCGAGGCCAACAAAGCAGTTCTGCGAGACAGAGTAGTTCTACGAGCCCTGGCACTTATCCTCCCGGCTTGGGGGCAGGTTGGCGGCAAATTGGTCAGCATTGCTTTACTAAGTCAACTCTGTCCTCTTTTGCCGTTGGGGATAAGTTTCTTTTAACGATCGATATACGGATGTTTGAGAAACTCTCAAGAGCAGGGCTAGGTTTTGTCTCAGGTGATTATGCAAAAGACTATCGAGTCGAGCTTGGCACCATGACATTCTTCGATTTGGAGACGACAGGCCTCTCTGGTGGTTCCGGGACGATCGCGTTTCTTGCTGGACTTGGGTACTTTGAAGCTGGGAACTTTGTTGTTGACCAGGTTTTCATTGATGATTTCCCTGGAGAGATGGATTTTCTTTCGACTATCCTGAGCTACTTGGAAATACGCCCCACGGTCGTAAGTTACAACGGTAAAGCCTTCGATATTCCGTTATTGCGCACTCGATGCATTATGAACGGCTTGCCAGTGCCCCACTTTCAAAGCCTCGACCTTTTACATCCGGCACGACGGTTATGGAGCCACGCTCTTCCTTCGTGCTCATTACAGGTTTTGGAATCGGCAATTCTGGATGTGGAGCGAGAGAACGATATTCCAGGCGCCTTTATTCCACAGATTTGGCTCGATTATGTCAAAAATGGAGCGAGTTTTCTCACTGATGGATTGCGATCAGACGAGGATTACGACTACGGCTACGACTATAGCTGCCAGAATGTGGCCGGTCCAAGAATGAACAATGTACTAACTCACAACGAGCAGGATATAGTGTCGCTCGCAAAACTGTTCTGTACAATGATCTCCATGGTTGAGTCCTCTCGGCAAATCGGCAGTGCCGACATAACAAGCTTGTCCCACATGGTGGCTGCGTGCGGACGCATAGAAGCAGCAATCCAACTTTTGGAACAGGCTGGCATAAACGGTGACGAACGAGCACTGATTACTCTTGCACGCTATTACCGACGTGGGTGCTACTTAGGCGGACGATATCCCGAGGAGCAATATCGCGAAAAGTATAGGGAAACTGTTTTGAGGCTAAACTGTATTACCTTTGATTCTTGCATCGAAAAGGCCAAGTATTGGGAGCATATGGAGAAAAACTATAAGGCCGCCCTTGAAGCTTCCCAAAAGGCCATGATGATACTTGACACCGAGGCAGAGCAACAGCCGTCTGACAAGCTCTTAAAATTGTCAAGAAAGAAGGAGTCAGTCCAAAAACGAATATCGAGGCTTAATGAGAGACTGCAGAGAAACCTGAAATAGACACTTGAACACAAACCCAGAGAAGAGACCTTTGCGATGGACTTATTGGCAGACTTAATGGCTACCTTGAATGGGCGCGAAGGGTGTCACCGAGCTGACCACAAGCTCCCATGACACCGCGACCACGATGGAATCTTGTAACTACCGTTATACCTGCATCTTCAAGTATTCTGGTAAAGGCCGCAACTTTAGAGGGCTCTGGCTCCACAAAAGGAAGGCCAGGAACCTGATTCCATGGTATGAGATTGACCTGAGCCTTGAGCGGCGGGATCCATTCTGCAAGCGCCAAGGCGTCTTCTTTTTCGGTGTTCTTGTTTCCGAGCAAAGCTAACTCAAGAGTTATTCGCTCGCCAGTTTTGTTCTGATAATAAACGAGCGCATCCTTAAGTTTTTGGACATTCCACTTTTTATCCACGGGCATGAGTTCCGAACGCAGATTGTCGCGGGCCGCGGTCAGCGATACGGCAAGCCGCACAAGAGGGCCTTCGTCAGCAAGTCTTTTAATTCCAGGCACAATTCCACTCGTGGAAATCGTGATTTTTCGATGCGACATACCGATGCCTTCGGGATCGGTCAACAAGGCGATGGCCTTGCTCACGGCTTCAAAGTTCAAAAGCGGTTCGCCCATACCCATAAAGACCACATTCGAAATAGGCCCACGCCGGTTGGCAAGGAAATGGAATTGTTCCAAGATTTCATCGGGACCCAGATCGCGCAAGAAGCCTAGCTGGCCTGTTTTGCAGAATTTGCAGCCCATGGGGCATCCAACTTGGCTCGAAAGGCAAGCCGTCTTGCGTCCTTCGATGTCCTCAAGGAGCACACATTCTACAGCTGATCCATCCCGAAGCCGAATTTGCAACTTGAGTGATCCGTCGGGATCTTGCATTTCGGTGTCGATGGTAGAAGAGAAAACAGTCCCAAATCTCGCTCTAAGGTTGGCTCGTTCGCTCTTAGGCAGGTTGGTCATGAGGTCAAAATCTGAAACTCCATGAGCAACCCACTGATAGAGTTGTTTTGCACGATACGGCTGCCTTGCATCTAGACATTGCAGGATCTCTTGCACGCTCATACCCGATAAGTAGAGCGCATCTCCCTTTTGGTTTACGGTAGAGAATGCTTGATCCACTAAAGTCCTCTAGTAAAACACGATATTAGATCAACAATTGCCCGCAACTCACGGATTTTTTGCTGTGAGTTTAGCCAAGGTATCCTGCACGAAGGGGTTCTTGATACCAAGTTTTTGGAACTCACTGAGGATATCGATGGCCTGCTGACGCTGGCCAGCCCCCAGGTAGCATTGTGCAAGCTCCATGTAAATGCGGTAATTCTTTGGATCGTTCTGAATGAGGGTGCGCAGACTCGTAATAGCGTCGTCGTATTTTCCCTGTATTCGTGCAATTACGGCCAGGCCCAGAATTGCATAAACATCATACTCAATATTGAGGGCATCTTCGTAACACTTGGTGGCTTTGTCGAGTTCTCCCATATTCCTATAGGCATCGCCGGCCCTTGTAAGAATTACTTTGTTGCGGGGGTCCTTTTCCAGGATTTTATTCCAATATGTCAGAGAGATGCTCTGTTTACCTATACCTCTGTAACAGTCGGCAATACCAAAAAGCGCGTAGAAATTGTCTGGTTCGCGCTCCAGGGCTTTCTCAAAATAGGGGATGCCTTTATCGAACTGTTTTAGCTTCCGGTAGCAGTTACCGATCGATGTTAAGACTCGAATATCAACCTGATCTCCCTGCAAATCCACCATTCGCTGCCAATAGCTGAGCGCTTCCTTATATTCTTTGAAGTCGTAGTGGAGATGTCCTAGCCCTATGAGTGCGTAATGGTTGTCTGGCTCCATCTCCAACACCCTTTGATAAATAGCTTTGGACTTTCTGAAATCGTGCACTTTCCGATATGCATCTGCCACACGCGTCAGTACAGTAATGTTTGAATTGTCGTGCAAGAGGTACTGTTCCCAGATCTCTATAGCTTTGTGGTACTGATTAAGGGCTTTGTAGCAGTCTGCCAGCCCAAAAAGAGCATAACTGTTGCCCGGATGGAAAACCAGGCAGCGCCTATAATGTTCTGCCGCTTCCTTGTAAGCTCCTCGCTTCCTTGCAGCGTCTCCAAGCCCGACTAGGGCATAGTTGTTTTCGTTATCTTTTTCCAGGATTTGTGCAAAGCACTCGACCGCTTCGTCAAAACGGTTCTCTTTTAGAAGCTGGTAGCCTTTTTTGGACGCTTCCGAAATTTCGTTTATTTCGTTATCAAGAGACTCTGGCACTTCAAAAAAATCTTCTTGCGTAGGCAGGTTTGGAATGTCACTCATTTTTTCCTCTTTGGGAAAGCGTGATTTTATAATAAGTTTATACTTTGACAAGAATTAAATTCTCTATTGCTTTCCCATCTTCTGTAGTATACTGCCAAAGTCAGCAAAAAGCAACTCTAACACATACTTCTGTTGCGCATTGACTCGTCACTAGGCTTGCCTGCCTCAAAAAAAACTTTTCGGTAGTCCCGGGGCGAAAGTCCTGTGCACTTTTTAAAGACCTTGGTAAAGTGGAACGGATTCTCGAAACCAAAACGTGTTGCAACGTCGCTTATGGTAAGGTGATTATCCACAAGGACTGCGGATGCCGCTTCGATTTTGAGGCGGGTAAAATACTGAAACGGAGACATTCCGAGATTTTGCCTGAAAAGCCGGATGAAATACTCTTCCGACAATCCCATTGCATTCGCGATGTCGTCCGAGCTCAGCTTTTCTCGAACATGCCTTGTCATATAGGAAAGCGCTCGTTCCACATGTTCGTTTTTGAATTGTTCCACTGCCGCAGTAACGTTGGTAGGCGTGAACCCAGCCGACCAACGGTAAAGTAGGCTGATGAGCGCATACTCCGCGGCCTTTTTAGAACCGGGCACCTTGGATCTGGACAACATGTAGAGGTCTTCCAAGAGGAATCTGTCTCGCGTGTTGGCGGGCAAAGAGTGGTTTGGTGTCTGCCACGACTGTTGGAGTAGGTCGAGGACCTCATTGTCGACCGGGTTTCCCGGTTCGGGCGAAAACAGAACAGCATAATAACTGATAGGTTTTTCAACCGCTTTTGGCAAGATCGAATGGAATTCTCGCGGCTTGACATAATAGATAATGTTGCCATTTATGCTATAACGTGAACGATTGATAAGTATAGCTCCTTGCCCTTCCATAAAATAATGAAACTCATATTCACCAGCTTCGTGCGCATGGTACCGGCCGTGCCACGCAAGTCGCTCTCCACCGATTAACCGATATACATAGACGACATCGCGTATCTGCATGCTTAGAGAATGTCAATAATGGATATGATATGTCAATATTCCGTATGGTGTGTTAGAGGAAATGCCCTTATAGTCCAAAAAAGAGGCGCAAGAGGGATGGAAACGGTCTGCGGAGTCGACCTTGGTACACAGAGCTGCAAGGTGATAGTTTACGATCCCATAAGGAAAAAAATAGTCTCAAAGGTGCAGGCGCCGCTTTCGATTATCGCTCGTAACGATGGCACGCGTGAGCAGCTCGGTTCCTGGTACGAAAAGGCGCTTCTTGAGTGTTTTAGGGCTATTCGTCTCGAATTAAGACAGACAATTGTCGCAATTGGAGTTTCTGGCCAACAACATGGTTTTGTGCCACTCGACGAAAATGGCGAGGTAATAAGGCCGGTAAAGCTGTGGAACGATACTTCTACGGCGGCGGAATGTATCGAACTTACCCGAATGGCAGGCGGACAAGAATCGCTACTGCGAGAGACTGGTATCCTCATGCTGCCTGGGTATACTGCGCCAAAGATCTATTGGCTTAAAAAAAATGAACCGGAGAGCTATGCAAGGTTGCGGCATGTTCTTCTACCGCATGACTTTATCAATTTCTTGCTGACGGATAATTACGCGACGGAGTATGGCGATGCATCCGGAACGGCGCTCTTCGACGTGCGGAAAAGAACTTGGTCTAAACCAATCTGTGATCTGATAGATCCAAATCTTTTGAGTTTGTTGCCAAAGCTCATAGCGTCCGATAAGCCCGTCGGGATAGTCGGCAGGAAGGCGGCCGAAAGGTTCGGAATACCTCAAGGTGCTGTGGTAGCTGCAGGTGGTGGCGACAACATGATGAGCGCCATCGGCACCGGATGTGTGCGAGACGGCTTTCTTACCATGAGTCTCGGAACGAGTGGAACGCTCTATGGGTACTCTGCGTCCCCTGTAGTCGATCCACAAGGCAACCTTGCTGCATTCTGCTCTTCCACAGGCGGCTGGTTGCCGTTGCTCTGCACAATGAACTGCACAGTGGCAAGCGAACAAGTGCGTGGCTTGTTTGAAATGAGCGTGGAGCAGATGAATGAAGCCGCAGCTGCCTCGAGTATTGGGGCAGAAGGTATTGTCGTTCTTCCCTTTTTCAATGGCGAACGCATCCCGAACCTGCCCGAAGGTCGTGCAAGCATCATGGGCGCAACCGTCGCCAATTTTTCGAGGGCAAATATCACACGAGCGGCCATGGAAGCGGCTATTTTTGGCATGCGGGTAGGTCTCGAAACGTTCGACCAGCTGCATTTTCCTGCGCGCGAAATACGCCTGGTAGGCGGGGGATCCAAGAGTGAGCTTTGGAGAAATATTGCCGCAAATGTGACGGCGCTACCTATTCGTATCCCCAAGGAAGAAGAAGCGGCGGCTCTTGGCGCAGCCCTACAGGCGTTCTGGTGTTTTGAGAACTCTAGAAAAAACAGAAGAATCTCTATTGAAGAAATAGTGGATGAACATGTGAGTCTGGAAGAGGGGATGAGTATCGAACCGGATGTCGCGCAGGTTAGAGAATATAAAGTGGCCTATGCTGTGTATATGAAATACCTTTCGGCCTTAAGTCCGTTGTACAAGACAAATCAAATTTAAGGGGGATGTGATGGGCGATTATTTTGTCGGTCTAAAAGAATACTTCCCTGGAATAGGAAAGATCCGTTATGAAGGCCCAAAGAGCGACAATCCGCTTGCCTTTAAGTTCTACAATCCCGAACGCAAGGTCGGGAATAAAACGATGCGCGATCATCTGCGTTTTGCAGTTGCATATTGGCATAGCTTCGGCGCAGATGGAACCGATCCTTTTGGCGCGGCAACTCATATTCATCCGTGGACGACGGACGCAGATACGCTTATGGCAGCCCATGAGCACAAACTTGACGCCGCTTTCGAGTTCTTTACAAAACTAGGCGTCGATTTTTACTGTTTTCATGACCGCGACTTGGCGCCTGAGGGCGCGACGCCCCTAGAAAGTGAGAAAAACCTTGCCCACATGGTTGAACTGGCCAAAGAACATCAAGCTGCAACAGGTGTACGACTTTTGTGGGGAACATCAAACCTCTTTACACATCCCCGCTACATGAATGGCGCCGCCACCAACCCTGAGTTTGCTGTCGTTGCCAATGCGGCCGCGCAGGTAAAAGCTGCAATCGACGCGACGATCGAGTTGGGCGGTCAGGGATACACCTTCTGGGGCGGTCGCGAAGGGTACATGACGCTTCTCAATACCGACCTGAAGAGAGAGAAGGATCATTTGGCTCGGTTTCTTTCTATGGCGCGCGATTACGGTCGTAGCCATGGCTTTAAGGGAGCTTTCTACATTGAGCCAAAGCCCATGGAGCCGACGAAGCATCAGTACGACTTCGATGTAGAAACGGTTGCCGGATTCTTGCGGGCATACGGGCTTGAGAAAGATTTCAGGGTAAATATCGAGGCAAACCATGCTGAGCTTGCAGGTCATGACTTTCAGCATGAGCTTGAGACAGCGGCCTCCCTCGGTATCTTCGGTTCAGTCGATGCAAATCGGGGTGATCCACGCAACGGTTGGGATACCGATCAGTTCCCAAACAATGTTTTCGATACGACGCTGGCGATGCTTGCGATTTTGCGCGCAGGAGGCTTTGTGACTGGCGGACTCAATTTCGATGCGAAGATCAGGCGTAATTCGGTCGATCTTGCGGATTTATTTGAAGCTCACATTGGTGGCATGGACGCTTTTGCGGCCGGGCTGTTGGCCGCACAGCATATTCTCGATGATGGAAAGCTCGATGCCTTTGTTAAGGAACGGTACTCCTCGTTTGATAGTGGAGAAGGCAAACGCTTTGAAGACGGCAAGATGAGTTTCGAAGATCTGGCAAGGGTCGCGCTCTCCGAATCGGCGCATGAGGCTGCCAAGATTGGTCGAACCTCCGGCAAGCAGGAATACCTTGAGAATCTGGTTATGCGTTACGTCCTTGGGGTGGAATAAACAAAGGGAGTAATAATCCTCTGATTTTAGGTCAGGGATTGAATACAAGTTCTTTTTAGACTGTACCTTTGGATTGCCTATGTACGAATTCCTGCATTCATTGTGACATTGGCTGGAATGCCTGTCTTTCGAGGTTTGACTGTCTTCATGCTCAAAGGGCTGACCATTAACACTTTCCCCGAATCTTTTCAGTTTGTCAGTTCTGGGTTCCTGCCTGATATTTCAATAGGCTCACTGGGCAATCTCCATTCGAGCGCCATTATTCTTGGCATTGTATGTGTAATCTACTATGTAATCTCACAACTTAAACATCATGCATCTCAAAAAAGGAAGGGCTCAATGCAATTTCTGGTACCGTGCTGATCGTGCAAATGGTCTTGGTGTCGGCTTTCATTATGCTTTTTTCCGTATGGCTCGCAAGGTATAAAGGTGTTCCGTTCATCTTTTTGATTATTGGTCTGCTTGTCTTGCTCTATGCTTTTTTTACTACTAGAACAGTTCCAGGTCGATTCATTTATGCTATGGGCGGAAACGAAAAAGCAGCCAAGCTTTCCGGTATAAATACGAACCAAATGTTGTTCCTAGCTTACGTAAATATGGGTTTTCTTGCTGCCGTTGCTGGCATTGCATACACGGCACGACTCAATGCAGCTTCTCCTCAATCTGGTCTGAACTTTGAACTTGATGCCATAGCCGCTTGTTTTATCGGTGGTGCCTCTGCCTATGGAGGTAAAGGGACAGTAGTCGGTTCAATTATTGGTGCGTTGGTGATGGGTGTGCTCAATAATGGTATGTCAATTCTTGGTATAGGGAGTGATATCCAACAGATTGTCAAAGGCCTAGTCCTACTGTTCGCAGTTTCTTTCGACGTTCTTTCAAAGAAAAAATCTGGATAAGGATAGTTCACGCCTTTGCGCCATACCTTTTCTCTCGCACTTGCTCACCCAAAGGCAGAGGCTGTCCGCATGCAGTGAAAGTTGCTGGTCTATCTCGACTTGTCTTGCCGGATAATTATGTTTCGCGGACGTCAATGACTCTTTCTACTACCGGCGTAAGAGCTTCCAAAAGCGGTTCCTTCTCTACGCCAGTCACCTTCACTGTGCACAAAGCGTTCGATGGATCTTCGCCCTCAAACGTTGCAAACGAAATGATATTGCCACCACACTTGGTTATGGCATTCGACACTTTGGCGAGCTCTCCCCTTTTTTCGGGAAGCAACAACGTAAGCCTTATACCCTTGTGCCTGGCGCCGAAAAGCTCGATAAACAGCTTGAACAGGTCCGACTCTGTGATTATTCCAACGAGCAAGCTTCCCCTCATTACCGGGAGGCCGGAAATCTCGTTGTCTACCATAATCCGAGCGGCTTCTTCGATAGGCAGGTCTTCTGGTACGGTGATGACTTTCTTGGACATCACTTGTTCGACTTTGAGCTTGGAGATCAAATAGTGCATCTCCCAAACGTCCAGCGTTGAAGCAGGCGACGGCGACGCATGGCTAAGATCGAGCGCCGAGACAATACCAACCAGTTTGCCGTTTTTGTCAAGAACGGGAAGTCTGCGGATCTTTTCGCGCCTCATAATCGCTTGCGCTTCCGGGACTGTTGTATCTGGGGTTATCGTGATAGGATTTCTCGTCATGCGTTGACCAACGTTCATGGCACACCTCCTCTGCAAGTTCGGTATTGTCTACCTGACATAATACTATAAAAACCTGGCTTTGCGTGTGGAATCTGGTACCGATCCACCGATTACTCACATGCCCAGATATGCTTTCCGCACTTCCTGATTTGCAAAAAGGTGATTAGCAGTATCTGCAATCCTAATCACGCCGTTTTGCATCACATAGCCCTTGTGAGCTATCTTGAGTGCCATGTTTGCATTTTGTTCCACAAGAAGGATCGTCGTTTTTCGTTCTTTGTTGACGTTTTGAATCACCTCGAAAATATTCTGAACCACAAGTGGAGCAAGCCCCAACGAAGGTTCATCGAGCAAAAGAAGACGCGGATTGGCCATGAGCGCACGGGAAATCGCAAGCATCTGCTGTTCTCCACCAGAAAGCGTGCCTCCTAGTTGATTTTTTCGCTCTGCCAGGCGCGGAAAGATCTCGAAGACTTCCTCCATGTCGTGTTTGATCCCTTCCTTGTCCCGTCTCAAAAAGGCGCCCATGTCCAGGTTTTCAGAGACAGTAAGTTGAGGGAAAATTCGGCGTCCTTCCGGAACCTGAGCAACCCCCAACTGCACGATCTTGTTTGGTGCCAGTTTCGAGATATCTTTGCCGTCAAACAGGATTTCTCCATTTCGAATGGGCGTTATTCCACAGATGCTCATAAGCGTTGTGGTTTTGCCAGCTCCATTCGCGCCGATGAGCGTGACGATTTCACCTTCATCAACAGAAATTGAAATTCCCTTCAATGCCTGAATATTCCCATAGTATGTGTGAACATCTTTAAGCTCAAGCAATGCCATGTCACTCTCCTAAGTAGGCCCGTATGACGTCCGGATTGTGCTTTATCTCTTTCGGTGTCCCTTCGGCGATGAGCCTTCCGTAGTCCAGCACATAGATCCGCTCGCTTACTTCCATAACAAGACTCATGTCGTGCTCAATAAGGAGAATCGTAATGTGTTCTTTATCTCGGATAATGCCTATCGTCTCTTCCAGGTCGCGTGTTTCTTGGGCGTTCATGCCGGCAACCGGTTCATCGAGCAAAAGCAAGAATGGATCAGTAGCCAAAGCGCGTGCAATTTCCAATCGACGTTGTTCACCATAGGGCAAGTTCTTAGCCATTTCGTTGGTGTAGGGATCAAGCTTCAGTTTTTTTAATATCTCATAGCTTTCTTCGATGACCCTCTGCTCCTCTTCTTTTGTAGCTTTATCTCTTACGATGGCCTTTAGTACGCCGGCCTTTAGCGAGTTGTGTCTGCCAATCATTACATTCTCGAGTACGGACATGTTGTTGAACAACCGGATATTCTGGAATGTGCGGGCAAGGCCTTTCTGGTTAATAACATTGGGCTTTAAACCGTGAATTTCTTCAACCGCGCCAGAGCGACTACGTATTTTGATTTTTCCTTCAGTAGGTTTGTAGACGCCGGTTATACAGTTAAAGATAGTGGTCTTACCTGCGCCATTTGGTCCGATGAGTGCCGCAATTTCGCCCTTGTCTATATGCATGGAAACGCCATCGATGGCACGCAAACCGCCAAAAGTCATGACAATGTTGTCCAGTTCCAAGACCTCGTTTTCATAAAGAAGTCGTTCTGTACTCATTTTGCCGTTTCCTTAGCCTCGAAGGTGTACTGCTTGCGTTTACGGGGAATAAGTCCGTCGGACTTGAAAATAATAATGAGAACCATCGCTATGCCGTAAATGAGCATGCGATACTGGGCAAGCATTCGGAAGTATTCGGGCAGAAGTTTTAGGATCATGGCTCCGGCTATGACTCCCGGAATGGATCCAGTACCGCCTACAACCACAGACATCAGCATTATCATCGACTCGGACAGGGTAAAGCTGTCGGGATTGATATAAGTCGTTTGCGCAGCCATCAGTACACCGGCCAATCCTGCCCAAAAAGCCCCGAGCGCAAAGGTTATGAGCTTGTTCTTAACCAGATCGACGCCCATGGATTGGCATGCGATTTGGTCTTCTCTCATGGCCTCCAACGCACGTCCGACCCGCGAATCTTCTATGCGTCTCACTACAAAGATCGTGATTATTACAAGAACCAGCGCTATAAAATAGATATAGGTGGCTGCATCTCCAGGCGCAAGCTTCTGGCCAAAAAACCAGGGTCTCGGAATCAGGCTGATGCCCGTCGCACCTCCCGTTAGATCGCTGGAGTTCTGCATCACCATGTGAAAGATCTCACCGAAGGCCAGAGTAATGATGGCCAAATAATCTCCCCGCAGCCGTAGGACCGGCAAACTCAAAAGAACACCGAAGAGCATTGCTACGACACCTGCCACAGGAAGCGAAATCCAAAAGAGCCATCCCGGGTCAAAACCAGCCGCCACAAACGAAGGCCCTACGTATTTCCAAATAAGGCCGTACGTGTATGCTCCGACCCCAAAGAACGCTGCATATCCAAGATTGAGCAGGCCGCCCAAGCCTACGACAATGTTGAGCCCCAGACCCAAAATCACATAGATAAAGGCAGTTATCATCACATTGGTGTGGTACATGCCGAAAAGAAATGGAAATGCGGCCGCAAACACAAGTAAGAGGAGTGCGCCTACACTGCGCGAAAATGGGTTTACAGAGACGTTGGAAGATCTTCTTGTCAAAGAGGAGGAACTCATTGCGGCACCATCGCCTTTCTTTGCGCTTCCATGGGATTCATTCCAAACAAGAGCGTGACGCCAAATAAATGAGAGAACAAATCCTGCAACACCTATTGGTAAGATAAGATTCCATCGAAATTGAATCTGGGCCACACCACGTGAGACCGACACTTTCATGACCATAATGGGAAAGAACAGGATAATAAACCAAATTGCAACCGTAAGGGATTTCTTTATCTCGGTAAGAATGGTTTGTACTTTCATAGACTAGACCTTTTGTTTTTGAGTTCGGCCTAGCAGACCGTCTGGCTTTATCAGTAGAATTACAATGAGAATGATAAAGGCAAAAGCATCTTCATAATCACTGGAAATATAGCCGGTACCGAAGCTTTCTGTCCAACCCAACACAAAGCTCCCAAGTACTGCGCCGGGTATACTGCCTATTCCCCCTAGAACCGCAGCTACAAAGGCCTTAATACCCGCGATAAATCCAACATAGTAATTGATTTGTCCCATATATGAACAAATCAAGACACCACCTATCGCAGCAAGAGCTGATCCAAGAATGAAAGTTACAGAAATTACCTGGTCAACATCCACTCCGACTAACTGCGCCATGTGCATATCTTGTGCCGTGGCGCGCATCGCTTTGCCCATCCTGGTAAACTTGATGATCAGAGTAAGCAGAATCATGATCAAAGTGGAAGTAACTAAGATGATAAACTGGGTAGAGTTTATGTACTCTTTATACGGTAGAAGCCAAGAGAACTCTGGAAGATAGCTCGGAAATGGCAGGAACTTCTCCGTTTGGGCAAGGAGAACCGTGTTCTGTAGGATAATAGACATGCCCATAGCGCTTATTAGAGCAGAAAGTCGCGGTTTTTCCCGCAAAGGCTTGTATGCTATTTTTTCGACTGTATAGCCGAAGGCAGCGGAATAAAACATGGCCAGCAAAATGGACAACACCAAGACCCAACCCATAGGCATGCCTTGAGAGTAAAAGAATCCTCCCATGATGAGTGCAGTGAAACCGCCTATCATATAGATTTCGCCGTGCGCAAAATTGATGAGCTGGATAATTCCATAGACCATTGTGTATCCAAGCGCCATCAGGGCATAGATACTGCCTTTTGCCGTGCCGCTCAAAAAAAGTTTTATGAAATATTCCATGTGCCAATCCTTCAGGATGAAAAACTAAAAGAAAGCCGTTCAGACGCGTGGTCATGAACGGCTTTCTTGGAGGCTCGCAGAAACGTCGCGAAGCAGAGATAGATCTTACTTCACTTCTACGAACTTGCCGTTCTGAACCTGGAAGAGTGAGTTTCCAAATCCTACCACATCACCCTTCTTATCAAAAGTTATTCGCCCAAGTACCGTGTCCACGTATTCGGACTGCAACGCTGCCACAATCTTGTTGTAATCGGTAGATTTCGCCTTTGCAATGGCGTTTACAAGGGCTTGCGTCGCAGCATAGGCATTGAGGAAGAACGCGCCGGGATCCGAACCAAACTCTTTCTTGTGCGCTTCGATAGCCTTGACGGCCATAGGATTGCTGGAAGTATCGGTTGGCCCAGTGGCATACACGCCCTCGGCATATTTGCCAGCGACTTCTATAAAAGTGTTATCCTTGATTCCGTCTTCAGAAATAAACGCAGCGCCAATACCTTTTTGGCGCATCTGCTGTACGATTTTGGAAGCTTCAGGATGATAGCCACCCCATACAACAGCATCAACCTTGGCGTTCCCCACCTTATTAATCACAGCGGAGTAGTCAGGTGCACCCGGATTTACACCCTCGAACACGGGCACTTGAACGCCCTTTTGTTCGACAAATTCTTTAACCGACTCAGCAAAGCCCTTGCCGTAATCTCCTTTATCGTGCAGCACTGCCACTTTTTTTACCTTGAGTTTATTCACAAGGAAGTCTGCGGCCATTTTTGCCTGTTGATCATCTGGAGCGATAGTACGGAAGAAGTTGGGATACTCACCCGATTGTGTAAGCGAAGGTGTTGTGGCAGAAGGTGAAATAGTTACAATTTTGGAGTCCTTGTAGATTCCCATTGCAGCCTTGGTTGCACCAGAGCAAATATGGCCAATGACAGCTACTACTTTGTCGCTTGCCAGTTTGGCGGCTACGTTGGTAGCAATCTCTGGCTTGCATTGATCATCTTCGATGACGAGCTCGACCTTTTGGCCATTGATACCGCCCTTCGCGTTGACCTCTTCGATGACCAGTTTTGCGGCGTTAACCGTAGGCAGGCCATAGGAAGCCAAGTCTCCAGAATGTGCTCCTGCAACTCCAATCTTGATGGTTGGCGCTGCAAACATCGCTTGGGCACTAAAGAGCGCCGCAAGGCTCACAACCGCAAAGACCACGAGGTTTTTGTGCTTCATCATGTATTCCTCCTTCCGCATATACAAAAGATATGCATAAATAATGAAATGAAGCTGATTTTGCGAAGGATATAGAGCCGCAAACGCCGTGTCAAGAGTTGTTTTTCAATATCGTGAAGTTCTTCTAGATCGAAACCGTCTTTTTTCTATAAAATCTGACACTCGATCTGCCATAGTGTTTCTCATTTTCAACATAGAGAGCGCCAATTTCTTGAGGCAATTGCTCTTCGTGAGGAAAGTGGAGTAGGGCGAGGCTGCCGTCTTTGAGGGTGTTGCCGTTGGACAAGGCCTTTAGGAGTTCCATCCGGTACGCATACGGAAAAGGCGGATCGAGGAAAACGATATCAAAAGGTACTTGATTTCGCTGCAAAAAGAGTTCAACCGGCAATGCTTTGCATTCGATTCGTCGTTCGGATATTGCAACATTCTTTAGAAGTGTAGGGAATTTGGCTCGATCCCGTTCCACGCAGGTAACCGGCCATGCCCCACGCGATGCCGCCTCCAAGGCGATGATACCGGAACCGGAAAAAAGATCCAGAAACGAAAGTCCTGTAAGATCGCCCAACGTCGCAAACAGCGATTCTCTCATTCTATCCATAGCAGGTCGAATAGGCAATCTGCTTTCTGGCATTTCGACTGTTCTGCCACAATAGATACCACCCGTTATGCGCATAACCTCACCACGGGACCAGTTTTCGTCACACCTTTCCAGTTTTCTTTCATTCTATTGATTTCTTTCCCTTATTTCCCGTCGGAGATCCATTTGGAGATCTCTTTCTTTTATATCAGCCTTCTTATCATACGCCTTTTTACCTTTGCAAAGACCTAATTCGATTTTTACAAGTCCATGTTTAAGATAAATGGAGAGCGGAATCAACGTATAGCCTTTTTCTCTTACGCGCCTGGCGATTCGCTTTATTTCTTGCGCATGAAGCAAAAGTTTTTTGGGCCTGTCCGGATCGTGGCTGAATACCGATGCAAAGACATACTCGGCGATATGGAGGTTCTTTACCCAGATTTCGTTTCCACGGACTTCCGCATAGGCATCTTTGAATGACACGCGCCCATCTTTGATAGATTTGACTTCGGTCCCTAAAAGAGCAATGCCGCACTCAAAGGTGTCTTCCACGGAATAATCAAAATGGGCTCGGCGATTTACAGCAATCACCTTAACGTTATCTGGTATACTCATGGCAACTCAGAGTGTCATTGCTTGACCACTGCGGGACGAAAACCCAAGAATTCCGACGCGTGCCGGTCGGCAACTCCACCGCGCGAGTATACTGTTATGCTGTCTTTTGAATTCGCCCACGAGCCGCCTCTCACTGCCTTTTCCTTGCCCCAAAATGCGCCGGCCGCAAAGGCAGGATACGGGCGATAGGCATCGTTCGTCCATTCCCAAACATTGCCTAGCATATCAGAGAGCCCAATCGACGAGGCTCCAAGGGAGCCGACTGCTTCTGGGCCTGTCCTGGTTGGGCTTGCCCAAACTCCTTCTCCCTTGCCTGTTGCCGTCGAGTTATGTGCACTATTTATGCCAACCCTGGCAGCAATCTCCCACATGGCCTCGTCAGGCAGCACCACGCAGTATCCGGCAGGAGCTCTTTTTGTAAGCCAATTGCAGTAAGCTTGTGCCGCATACCAGGAAATCTGCACAACGGGCAGATTGTTCGCCTCGCCCTTAAAGTTTAGAAGATAATCTTCATCGGCGAGACCCTGCGCTATGAGGGCATCGCGATTCTCAGGTTTCCATTGTGGATTTTCTTGAAGGAAGCGGAGCCACTGCGCATTTGTCACCTCTGTCGTGGCAAGACCGAAGCTGGGCAACTGCACACTGTATGGAGCAAACGACCCCGAAGGTGCCTGGCCAGCCAGGATAAAAGTACCCGCATCAAAAAAGACAAAGCTATGTCCCATAAACGCTTGTCTGCCAAGTACCCGCGGGACAGAATTCAGGTCTGGGATAGCTTTTTTTGCTACACCCTCAAGGGTCTCATAATGTGAATAGCTTTTCTGCGAAAGCATGTCTTTAAGCCATACAGACCCTGCCGTGGAGCCGGAGAGCATGCTGCTTAGGGTTCTAGCACTGGCCACTAAAGACAAAGGTCCAAGCCGGCCATTTGCCACAACAGTGACGGAAGCATTAAGCCCGTCCCGAGCCGCAACGGGAGAAGTGGTCATAGAAAGGACGTCCTTTGCGAATGCCACTTGTGGTGGCGTGGTTTGTGTTGCATTGTTCGGGTTGAAAAGTTCTAAGAGACCCGATTCCGACCCCGATCCCGATTCCGATTCCGACCCCGATCCCGATCCCAAGAGCGCATTCTTGTCCATTCTCTCCAATACCTGAGAGCTTGCAAGATCTCTCGTCGCTCTGGACAGCACCATTGGAAGTTGATACAAAGCGCTCGGTGTTCCGGACAAAGACCATGCAGCATAGTCGGAGAAAGCCGAAGCAAGGAAATCTCCGGGTTTGTCGGCCTCCAGCTCATACGCCACAGGATATTTCGATGCCGAGAAAAGTGTGCCAAAGACTTTGCCGCTCACCTTGGCATCGATTTCTTTAGTACTGAAACCTGAATGTTCGATCTTTATTTTGTAGTTTCCCGGCCTTAGGAAAATACTCTGGTTGGTACTCCCTTTGAATACACCGTCAACATAAACTGCGCAGTTTCCCGGTGTGCCCAGAAAATCGAGTACACTTCCCGGGTTCAAAAGGCCCGGAAGAAAAAAAACCACAAAGACTACCAGACACACTAAAAGACCATATAGTACAGACAGATAGGTACGAGGGCTTACTCCTGCTATGGGCTTAAGCTTCACGACTGCCTTATCGATATCTTCTTCGGTGATTTTCTTTTCTTCGCTCATTGGTTAAGAAGGTTATAGTCTTGCCTAATATCTTGTCAACGCGTTTACAACATGATAGTGTGGTTCCGCAATGAGTGAGGGAAACGATTTTCCAGGCAAGCTCCAAAGCTTTACTGAGAATCTGCTGACAAGGCGCCTAAAACGTAGACTCAGGAACAAACGGAAACAGCAAAACCGGAATGTGGTTGTTGACTGGATCTTGGCTATTGTCTGGGCCGCCTGCGTGGTCTTAGTCATCAATCAATACTTTTTCCAGAATTATCAAATACCTTCTGAGTCCATGATGGATACTCTGAAAGTTGGCGACATGATTTTTGTGGACAAGTTGTCCTACGGTCCAGAACTCTTGCCCGGAGTCGCCAAGTTGCCTGGGATTACGAGTCCCAAACGTGGGCAGGTTATTGTTTTTGAAAACCCAAGCTATATTTCCAAAGGTCCGGTCTTCACTGTCTTGCAGCAATTTATCTATATGTTGACACTTACTACGGTGGATATTGACAGAGACCAGAATGGGGAGCAACGGGTTCATTACCTTATAAAGCGGGCCATAGGTTCGAGCGGAGACACGCTCCGCGTTCAAAAAGGCGAAGTCTTTATTAGGCCTGATGGTTTACAAGACTTCTTGCAGGAAAAGACCCTTATGCAAGATCTTGGTCTCACTTTTAGGGCCAAAAGACTTGTTGCACCATCAGAGTACTCAGGTATTGAAGCCGTGGGAATAGCTTCCGCTTATCAGGAAGCAGGTTTGCCTATTCCTTCGGAATTGGGCTCTCCGGACGTAAACACTGCGTATAAGGATGCCTTCGGCTATGATATGAAACGCGTAAGCATATTGAGCGATATGAATCCCTCTGATTCCCGCCTTTCTTCAACTGCCCGACGTTACAATCAGGGCTGGTATATCCCTTCAGATCGAGTTTTCCCAATGGGAGACAATAGAGACAACTCAAGGGATGGACGCTATTTCGGTCCAGTCGATCAATCCAGAGTGCTGGGCCGGGCGCTTTTTAAGTATTGGCCGCCTTCGCGAGTGGGTGCCATTCCCTGATGCTTCTCTGACACTCGCCGTCTCGAGTTTAACATCCTAATTCACTTTAAGAAAAATGATTATTCTGCAAGAGGTTATGCATGAGTACTTTTTCAAGGCATAGGTCTTACACTGAAAAGGTTCTCTTGGCCCGGAAAAGGCGAAAAACGCTTGCAAGAACCGTTCTCTTTTTGGTTCTCCTAGTTCTTGTCCGGTCTTTTCTCTTGCAGTCATACGTACTGGAGGATGACGCCATGGCGCCATCTTTTGTCAAGAACGATAGGGTCTTTGTGACGCCGCTTCCTTATGGCTCAATGTTTTGTGGTCTCAAACTCCCTGCGATTGCACAACCAAAGAGGGGAGATGTCGTGCTCGTTAGACAGGACCTGAGCCCCTTCCTAGGGGGTGTATCACAGTTTCTTCGAGTTTTTTCCTCGCATTACAGCGTCGCTCGCGTAATCGCCCAGCCGGGGGACAGTGTTGTTCGGCAAAATTCGGATACCTCGTATTTTAGCATAAGACCGTCGAATCAGGAAGCATATCAGGAGGAGTTGACTGCTTCTGGCAAGGTATATGCCATCACAGAGTGTCATGCTTCGATAGACCGCCAGGCCTTGGAATCGATTTTCCCTGCCGGGCAAATGGTGCGGCTTGCTCCAAACGAGTTCTTTGTGGCTTTTGACAACCGGAATACCCTTTCCGGATCGATGGTTTGGGGGCCCGTGCACAAGGACGAAATCGCAGGCAAGGTGTTTTTTATCTACTGGCCGCTATCTCGGGTGGGGGTGCGATGATCGATATTCCCCTTGCGGCTGTCGCCGCCGTGGCCGAAAAACCTAAGTCTTTGTACATTCATATTCCTTTTTGTGTTTCCAAGTGTGCCTACTGTGACTTCTACTCGTTGCCAAAGTCGAGTTTTTCTGAAGCATGGCAACTTGACTACGTGAATCAGGTTTTGAAGCGAATTGATCGTTTCTGCGATCTTTTTCGGCTTGATAGTCTTGAAACGCTCTATCTTGGTGGGGGTACTCCAACATGCTTGGAGGACCATGTGTTTGAGCGGCTTGTGGGGCAGCTGGACATGCGGTTTGGTACAGATTTGAAGGAATGGACAATCGAAGCTAACCCTGAGTCTTTAACATTGCCCAAGCTGGAAATAATAAGCCATTATCGGGTTACGAGAGTCAGTCTAGGCATTCAGAGCATGGCCGATGAGGAGCTGGAACTAATGGGGAGAGCTGGAAGGTCAGAACACAATAGACGTGCACTATCGGAGCTGAGACCTCTTATTGATCAGGGTCTCTCAGTTTCTGCAGATTTGATTCTAGCCTATCCTACCAAGATTCCGGCAGGACCAATACAACAGAGTAGGAGTCAGGAACGTCTTTCTCGCCTGGAGGGGGTGATCCAGTACCTTGTTGATTCAGGTGTTAATCACATCTCCTTATATGATCTGACCTTGGAAGACAATACTCCTCTTAAAAGTGCCGTAGAGGGCGGCAGACTCGTCTTAGGTGACGAAGATCAGCTTTATGGTGTCAGAAAAACGAGCGAGTGGTTTCTGGAGGTCCTTGGCTTTGAGCGGTATGAAGTCTCGAACTTTGCCCGCCACGGCGCAAAAAGCCTGCACAACAGTACCTACTGGGCTATGAAATCCTATCTTGGCGTTGGTTCAGGTGCCGTATCGACCCTCATCATTCGGCCCGATGCAGATGATTTTCACCGTTCAGACGTCTATTCTGTGCGTATTGAAGAAGACAAGATTCTGGATCGGTACATATACAATACCGATGTCCCTGTTAGTTCATATTTGGGTAAAAAAGACTCGCTCTTTGAGATGGTCATGATGGGGCTTAGAACCGTTCAAGGAGTGGATGAGAGCCGGTTCGAGAAACACTTTGGAGTTTCGTTTTGTAGGACTTTTCATCGAAGTATCGACAAATGGGCTGGTCATTTTGTTGAGTGCGGGGCATCGATTCACCTGGACGATCAGGGATTAGACATCCTCAATTCGATTTTAGTGGATATGCTCGTTGACTTGGATGCGTTCGTGGGTTAATTCAGCAAGAATCTATTTGAAAACCTGATGGTCTGATAAATTTTGCAAAAGGAGCAGTGAATGAGTGATTTTGCGTATTGTGTGGTTTCGTCGATATTGCACGACAGAGTCGCTGTCGATACCATTTTCGAGCGTTACCGACCGCTGTTGCAGGAGGCGCAGGGTCGGCGTATCGAAATGAAAGAACAATCCGACAGCATCAAAGAAACGCCAACTTTCTTCTTTGTCTTGACAGGTGGTACTGAAGGAATCATCAAGAGTATCCTCGTTAGTGATCATATCCTTGATCAAGGCAAACCTGTCTTGTTGATTGCTCATCCCGGTCACAATTCTCTGCCTGCAGCACTTGAAATACTTGCGTGGGTGAGGCAGCAAGGTGGAAAGGGAGAAGTTGTTTTCTTGCAGTCACCTTCGGATATCCAGGCACAAGAACGGATCAAGATGCTTGCACAGGCGTATTCAGCGAGAAACGCTCTGGCAAGGACGCGGATTGGGGCGGTGGGTAACCCATCCGATTGGCTCATTGCTTCAAGTCAGGGCGCAGAGAAGGTTCGAACAAGCTGGGGGCCAGAAATCGTTTTTGTTCCCATCGCCACCTTGGAACAAAAAATGGGCCAACAGAACAAGGCGCAAACTAGTGAGGTTTCACGCGGAGGTCAGGATCACCAAGATAAAGAGCGGGTTCAGAGCTTCATGAGCGGCGCCACGACTATACGGGAAGCCAGTGCATCCGACATGGAAAACTCCAATTCCATATATAAGGGACTACGTGAAATTGCAAAAGATTTAGGACTTGATGCCCTGACAATTCGGTGTTTTGACCTTGTCACGGCGAATGGGGCTACTGGGTGTTACGCGCTCTCTCAACTGGCCGATGAGGGTATAGACGCAGGCTGTGAGGGCGATATTCCCTCCATACTTGCGCTCCACGCGATGCGACTTCTTACGGGCAAGCCTGCTTGGATGGCTAACCCCGCATCGATAAAGTTAGGCTTGGAGCCTGACTACGGTGTGGCGACCGAAGGGTCGGACGGAGGATCGGACAAGACCGATGGGAGCCTTGTTTTAGCTCATTGCACTGTTCCCCGAAGCCTGATTCGCAGCTATTCTATACGGAGCCACTTCGAATCGGGACTTGGACTCGCGATTGCAGGAGATTTTGAAAAAACCCCTGTCACGCTGCTGCGCATCGGAGGCGACGACTTGCGACAGGCGTGGGTAGCCGAGGGAGTCTTGGTTGCAAGCCCCCACGAAGAAGACCTTTGCAGGACTCAAGCAGTTGTCCAGATGGATAATGCCGATCTTAAGGCACTTTTGGAGCGGCCTTTGGGCAATCATATTGTGATGGCCCCGGGCTCATGGAAGAACTATGTCTTGAGCCTCATGAATTTTCTTGGAATAAAACAGTCGGTCTAGAGGCCTGGCTTCACCCTTGGGTCTGCCCTGTTTCCAGGGCTGTTTTTGGGTCATTTGGGTCAAGAGAAGTCAAAAGAAGTTACGAGAGAAGCTGGCCTTGATCTATTTCTTCTTCGGAATTGTGGGCACGAAGGTTTTGGGGTCCGGCATAGGAAAGCCTGCAGGCAGTTCCGCTATGCTGGACTCTATCCACGTTTGATTTCTGCCCAAAAAACCTAGCCCTTTGAGTTGGCCGCGGACTATAAGATTATTTCCTTCTCGCCAAACGCGGCAGTCGTACTCTTTGGCGTCGCGGGGGTCGATTATGCCTCCGCGATATTCTTTCCCTTTGGGTTCAAGGTTATAGACAAAGTCAAGACCGCAAAAAGGCGGGTCGCCCAGAAGCTTGTCCGCCTTGTCCTGCTTTGTGAGAATTGTGTCACCTATTGTGCCGTCGGTTTTGTACGAAGCTATCAAGCGACCGAAGAACTTGCCCTGATACTGATAAATGTAAACCAGGGAATCGGGCTTGCCAGACTTTTCGTCAACTTGCTTCCAAAAGCCTACTATGGACTCCTGCGCCGAAAGCGCGCTCACCGAGCACAAAGCACATATTGCCACAACAACGAGAAAAGAAACGCGTTGCCTCGTTCGCCCGTTCTTCATTTTGTCTCTCCTCATTTTGATCTCCTGATGTCACAAAAAAATGTCACACAAAAAACACGTAGGATTGCCCCAGGGCCTCCGTATAGCCTTTCATAAACCCCAGGTTGTACTTTCTTTCTGTCCCGATTGTAGTAGGCGGTCCATGCCCGGGAAGGACGATGGTGTCGTCAGGAAACTTAAGCAATTTATCCTTGATGCGCTCTATCAGAGCCTCCGTGTTGAATGTGGAAGTCGTCTTTCCGATTATGCCTGCGTGCAATACGTCCCCTGTAAATAACAGGTTCCCGATTTTATATACAATTGAATCTTGGGAGTGCCCGGGAACGGCTATTGCTAATATCGACCAGCCTGCAACGGAGAAGACCTCCTGATCTTTGACCTTTCTACAAGGAATGTCCAATAGACGAGTATTTGAAGCATACACTTGAGGAGAATAAATCCTGAAAAGCGTCCTTAAGCCCCTTATGTGGTGCAGATGATTGTGGGTTATCAATACCGTAGACAAATGATAGTGGTTGTGCTCTATCTGCTCGATCATTGTGCTTGTCACCTCTGCCGGATCGACCAGGATTGCTTCTCCTGATTCTCCGTCTCCGAGGATATATGAGTTGGCATAACCCGACACAGAATAATCTTGATAGAGCTTCATAGATAAAGGTGCTCCAAATCTCTAACCGACTCAGCTATATTCGAACCCTGGAACGACAGTGCTTCTGTTTTTTCGGGCAGAAAATAAGCCCGCTTAAAGTCACAGTCGTCAAACTGGCAATGGTCCAAATTGGATTGGACAAAGCGCGAGTCATAGAGGTTTGAACTGGAAAAAGTGCTCTCGCGAATCCTGGCACCGGTAAAGTTGACATGAATCAGTTCGGAGTTTTCAAAGCTGGTGTCGAAGATGTCGGCATCTCCAAAGGAGCAGAAGTCCATATCTGCACCGGAAAAGTCACAGGAATTGATTCGTACTGAATCGAAAAAACAGAGACGAAAGGATGCTCCCGTAAACATCAGATGTGAAAGTGTTGCGAGCCTAAAGCAGCATCCTACAAAGTGCACGCGGGAAAAATCTCCCGCCGGCAATGTGATCTTCGTGAGGTTGAGATTAATGGCGGTGCCAGTTTCATGTATGGACGACACAAGATCTCTTAGAGCCGCAAGTGGTTCTGCAAGGTGCTCCAGGCAAAGAGATTGGCCGGGAAATGCGCTATTAGGGCAGCCCTCAACCGAACAGGATTCTGTAGGATACATGTCTGTAGGCTAACGCATCCTTGGCCAAAGGGCAAGTGTTGTCTTGTAACGTTTTGCTTCGCAATATAAAATAAGTACTATGTGTTATTATTGTGGTGCCGCAGTGGCGACTGGCTCTTCGATAGGTTTTAACGAGACTTGTCCTGTCTGTGGCAAAGATATGCACGTCTGCGTCGCGTGCAAGTTTTATAAACCTGGTGCACATTGGGATTGTACAGAGACGGTTGATTCGTCTGTAGAAGACAAAGAAAAACGGAACTACTGCGACTATTTTGTTATGTCATCAGAATATTTTCAGAAAACGACAGGAAACAGAGTGACTCAGACCAAAGCCGAATCAGCCCGCTTGTCCTTTGATGCATTGTTCAAAAACTAAATAAGCTATGGTTACTGATAACATTTCAGAAGTTAGCGATGCAACTGCTTCTTCTACCACCCAGACACATTCGATAGTGTTTCTGGATTCCGGCATAGGAGGACTCCCCTATCTTGCTTATGCCAAAGAGCGTATGCCAGAGATCAAATTCCATTATCTAGCCGATAACGCGGGTTTCCCATATGGCAACAAACCACCCAGTCAAGTCAAAGATATCTTGCATGATCGGGTTAGGCGTCTGAGAGCCCGCTTCTTGCCCGATGCTCTTGTTATAGCATGTAACACAGCAAGTCAAATTGGGCTCCATTCTCTGCGTGCTGCACACCCAGGCTTTACAATTGTTGGTACAGTGCCCGCGGTCAAACCAGCCGCTCTCCAAACAAAAACAGGAGTAATTGGCGTTCTGGCTACAGAGCGTACGGTTGACGATCCTTATCTGGACGACCTTATCGCCCGCTATGCTTCCGATGTGGAGGTTGTAAAGTTGCCCGCGCAAGAGTTAGTCGATTTTGTGGAGAACCGGCTTTTTGTTGCCAACTTGGAGGAACGTATAGAGGCAGTTGTTCCTTATGTGCGGATATTCCTTGAGCGGGGTGCAGATGAAATTGTCCTGGCATGCACGCACTTTTTGCATTTGGAAACCGAAATTGGCATTGCAATTCAACGATTGAACGGAGAAAATGTGGACATAGTGGATTCGCGTCTTGGTGTAGTGAATCGCGTACACGAGCTCATGCAGAGTCTGGGTTTTCTCAGTACTAAGGACTGCCCGAAGCCCAATGCCGAGACCGGTGAATTCTTACTAACAGGGGACCCACCTTTCGATCCCCGATATAGCCTTTGGGCTCAGCGATTCGGTCAGAATCCGCCTCAAAGGCTGTGAAAACCTATAGGTTATCACATTGAAAGGGTTAGTGCTTTCTGCCACTTTGAATACCTTCTACGTGCTTTGCGAGGACAATGTTGTAAGGCTTTGTAGTATCAAAGGAAAGCGGATTCAGTCTCTATCGGGAACCTACAATTGTCTGGCATCAGGTGACAGCGTCGAAATTGTTCCAACGGATCAAGGCAAAGGACTTGTAGAAAAACTCTACCCAAGACGAAACGTTTTTGGCCGATACAATGAGAAAGGCAAGGCGGAGCAGGCTATTGCAGCGAATGTTGATCTTGTTTGTTGTGTTGCGTCTGTTTGTTTACCCCCATTCCGTCCACGTTTCATAGACAGGGTCGCAGTCCTTGCCGAGTATTCCTCTCTACCTTTTGTAATTATTGTGAACAAAATCGATCTTGGCATAGCGGATGAGGTAACCACCAGGCTCGACGGGTATGAAAAACTTGGCTACAAGGTCTTTCGAATTTCGGTTAAAGATGGGATAGGCTTGGATAGTGTAGATAATTTTATACAAGGTAAACTTTCCGTTTTTGCCGGACAGTCCGGAGTAGGGAAGTCGAGTCTGGTAAATGCACTTTTCCCTGGGCTCAAAAGGACAACCCAAGAAGTATCTGTAAAGTACAATCGCGGCAAACACACCACGACGATGGCAGAACTTCTGATACGGGACGATGGTGCCAAGATAGTCGACACACCGGGTGTCAGACGGCTTGCCTTGCGAAGCATACCGCCC
>Ga0116192_1000054_pt1 | contig 90245 bp, 93 predicted proteins | sample AD_UKC113_MetaG_FD_89876 | JGI IMG/M metagenome (GOLD analysis project Ga0116192, IMG submission 89876) | Active sludge microbial communities of municipal wastewater-treating anaerobic digesters from Hong Kong - AD_UKC113_MetaG | ecosystem: Engineered > Bioreactor > Anaerobic > Digestate...
TTGTTTATATCTTATTTGTTGCTTTTTTATGTGATAAAATTGGACCTTTATGGAGTTTGATTATTGGTGTTGGTTTATATTCAATCATCTCACTTATTTTAATTTTAACAGTTCATATTTAGCCAGAATTTGTTTCAAGATAAATTAAGAAGTTATGAAATTCATAAGTTAAGAAACTATGGAGTTAAAGTTTTTTTGCTTGTTTTAAAATATCCTTGATAAAACTATTTTCCCTTTTTAATTTATTAAATTCCTGATAAGTATAACAGAGCGGTTCAATGGGAATGTCTGTCATTTCCAATATTTTCCCATATTCTAACAATTATGAAAAACTTCTTTTAACTTTTTACATTCGTTCAATAAAATTTTAATAGAATAAGTATATATTGAAGTTGCCCTCTTTTAAATTATCTTTTGCCGCTTTAATATCAAATTCTGCTTCTTTTAACCATCTTTTTGCCTCTTTCCTCATAAAAATAAACCAATTATATTTTTAGTCAATATACCGAATTAGACATAATAAATCTTCTCATAAGAAATGTAAAATGTTATTATATAGAGAAAAGGGATAAAAATGAATGAATTTAATGCTTTTTTAGTTAGAAGCATAGGGGGGTGGGGATATTTTGGGATTTTTGTATTGATGTTTTTAGAAAGTTCTTTTTTCCCATTCCCAAGTGAAGTTATTATGATTCCTGCTGGATATCTATCTTATTTAGGTAAACTTTCATTATGGGTTTCAATTCTTTTTGGAGTTATCGGTAGTTATGCAGGGGCATTATTTAATTATTTTCTGGCTGAAAAGTATGGAAGGAAGTTTTTAATTAAATATGGTAAATATCTATTTATAGATGAAAAGAAATTAGGAAAATTAGAAGGATTTTTTAAAAAGCATGGGCATATTTCAACTTTTAATGGTAGATTAATTCCAGGAGTAAGACAGTATATATCTTTACCAGCAGGACTTGCAAAAATGAATTTATTTATTTTTTCTGTTTATACAATCGTTGGGGCAGGGATATGGGTTAGTATTCTCACTTTTTTGGGATATTTTATAGGAGATAAGAAGGACTTAATTAAAAAATATTCAAATGAAATTACAATTTTAATTATTATATTTGTTGTAATTATAACTCTTGTTTATTGGATATACTACAAAAAAAAGAACCACATAAAAGGTGAAATTAACCACTAAAAATATCAAAATAGACAAAAATACCCTTTTTTATTTTTTTCTCCCGTATTTTTTAAAGTAAGAAATTTTGCCTAGAAATAAATCTTTTTTTTCTTTTATCTATTTCCACGAAAATAAATTGGAATTTTTTATAATATAAGATAACTTTATTAAAAATTATAAAATTTTTTGTTTTATATTTTAATGGTATAATATAAATATAAAATTTGATTTAAGAAATTACTTTAAATAGTGGAATATAAGTTAATGAAAATGAAAAACATAGGGGGAAGAAATGGAAAGAAGGGAATTTTTAAAAAGGACATTTTTAGCAATTGCTGGGTTTGAAATTTCAAGGCACTTAAAGTTTGGAAAATTATCTTATGCACAGAGTAAAGGAAGTGAAATTTATGTTGCGAAGGGAGGAAACCCAGAGGAAAATACTTATAGAGCAATAAAGGGGGTAGGGGGGATAGAGAAGTTTGTGAAGCGAGGTAGTAAAGTTGTTATAAAGCCCAATATTGCATGGAATAGAACCCCTGAACAGGCAGCAACTACAAATCCAGATGTTGTATTAGGTATAGTAAAATTGTGTAAAAAAGCAGGGGCTTCAGAAGTTATAGTTATTGATAATCCATGTAATCCCTGGCAGGTGACATATAAGATATCAGGTATTGCAGAGGTGGTTGAAAAGGGTGGTGGAATTATGAAACCACCTATAAAATTTAAACAGGTAAATATAGAAGGAACAAAAATTTTAAAAAATGCTGAAATTCTTGAAGAAGTTCTTGATTCTGATGTGTTTATAAATGTTCCTATTGTTAAAGTACATGGTGGTTCAAAAGTAACTATTGGGATGAAAAACTTAATGGGAATTGTTAAAGATAGGGGCTTTTTTCATAGAACTGATTTACATAGATGTATAGCAGAAATTACTTATTATATAAAACCATCCTTAACTATAATGGATGCTACAAAAATCCTTTTAACAATGGGTCCTCAGGGTCCAGGGGTTGTTAAAGATATAGGAATTGTTGCAGCAGGAACTGATATTGTATCTCTTGATGCTTATGGAACAAAATTACTTGGACAAGATCCTTATAATATCCCGCATATAAAAATAGCAGAAGAAATGGGACTTGGTATTGCTGACTTAAATAAAGTGAATATAAAAAATGTTTAAAAAATATTTAAGAAGATTGTGCCAACTTATATTTATATTTATATTTTTTTATTTATTGATAAGAAATGAATATCTAATTAAAAATGTAATTCCTGTCAATTTATTTTTTCGACTTGATGCACTATTGGCAATTTTTACAACAATCTCTACCTGCCATTTCACTTATTATTTCTTTCCCTCTTTAGTTATTTTGTTTCTTTTAATTTTATTCGGGAATTTTTTTTGCTGGTGGATTTGCCCATTTGGAGGTATTATTGACATTTTAAATATGGTTTTTTTAAGAAAAAAATGGAAATTTTTAAGGAGAAGGCCTATTTTTCTGAAAAAATTAAACATATTTTTGTTTATTTTGATAATTTTTACTGCAATTTTAGTCAATTTTGTTAAAATTCCCAATTTTTTTTGGTTTTTTGACCCTTTTGTCATTATTACTCGTGCATTTGTATTTAAAAATTGGTATTTATTTGTATTTTTATTTATTTTACTATTGAGTATTTTATGGAATAGATTATGGTGTCTAAATATATGTCCGTTGGGTTTTTTTTATTCTTTAATTGGAGTAAAACTTAGAAATTTTTTAATAAAAAAAAGGAGAAGAAAGATTGAAAAGGAGAGAGTTTCTTAAAAATTTTTTATTTATTTCTTCAATTTTTTTAGTAAGTGGGAGATATAAATTTAAGGGAAAAAATACCTATTCAAAAAAGAGTATTATAAGACCACCAGGAGCAATAGAAGAGGATGAATTTATTTATAAATGTATAAGGTGTGGAGAGTGTTTTAAGGTCTGTCCTTCAAATTGCTTGTTTTCAGTACCAATAAATAAAGATATTTTCTCATTTGGGACTCCTGAAATTATTCCAAGAAAAGGTGGATGTATTATGTGTTTAGCATGTGGAGATGTTTGTCCATCGCAGGCAATAAAAAAAATAGATGAAAAATTAAAAATTGGAACAGCAGAAATTGATAAAAAAAGATGTCTTGTCTGGACAGAAGAGAAAGATTGCTTTGTATGTTTAGAATATTGTCCAGAAGGAGCAATTTTCCTTGATTTTAAAAGAAGACCATATGTTAATTATGAAAAATGTATTGGTTGTGGATTGTGTGAGGAAAATTGTCCTGTTATTGGAGAAAGTGCAATTAGTATTTCAACAAAAGGAGCAGTGCGATTGAAAATTTAAGGAGGTAATATGTTTAATATAGGAGCGGGTGAACTTATTTTAATTCTTCTCATAATTTTATTGCTTTTTGGGGCAAAAAGATTACCTGAAATAGGTAGGTCAATCGGAAAAGCATTGGGAGAATTTAAAAAAGGGCTTAAAGAGACAAAGGAAGAGATTGAAAAGGATGAAGACACAGAAAAAAAATCAAAATGAATATTCTTTTATTGAACATCTTGAAGAACTCAGAAGAAGAATAATCTGGATAATTGTTATATGGGTACTTATTTCAGTAATTGCTTACTTTTTTTCCTCCCAAATTTTGGATTTTCTGATTATACCCCTGAAAAAATATCAAAAAAATGTTATTTTTACCAGACCTCTTGAACCATTTTTTTCCATACTGAAAATTTGTGTTTTTATAGGGGGTATTATCTCAATCCCACACATTATTATTCAGTTGTATCTCTTTGTATCTCCTGCACTTACAGAAAAAGAGAGAAAAATAAGTAAGGTTATCTCCATTTTCTTTCCTATTTTTTTCTTTTCAGGGGTAATTTTTACCTTCTATTTTATTATACCACTTGGAATTAAGGTTTTATTTTCATTTGGTAAAGGAGTTCTTACTCCTTTTGTTTCTATTGGGTACTATTTGAATTTTTTGCTTATTTTTATGATTCTTTTAGGACTGGTTTTTAATTTACCAGTTTTTTTTAGTGCTCTGGCTGCTATTGGTTTAGTTAAGTCAAATTTTCTAAAACAAAAAAGGAAATATGCAATTGTTGGAGCTTTTATTTTATCTGCCATAATAACTCCTACAACTGATATAATTACTCAAACTTTTGTTGCAATTCTTTTAATTTTTCTTTATGAAATTTCAATTATATTTGTAAGAATTTTTGAAACATAAGTTATTGATTTTCAATAATATGTTCTAATTAATCTCAGAAAAAATTTTAATAAAATAAATTTTTTAAAAAAAACAAATAATAATATTTTTCCCTGATTTAGTAAAGTTGCCAAACAATAAAAAGTTAACATAATATATCTTATCCGACTGTTTTTCTATATCCTTTTGAAAATCATTAAGATAATAAAGAATTGATAATTAGATTTTATATTTTTAGAAATACTATGAGAATTTTAATAAAATTATAGAATGTTTTAAAAATCAATTATTGAAAAATTTCTGAAAGTAAAATTTTTTTTATTTATTTAAAATTAAAATGGAAGTTGAACTGTAAAATACTTTTTGGGGAAAAATTTTGAAATTAAATTTATAATGACGGAACCAGCATAAAAATATAAAAAACCGCCTAATAATAACCCCATTACCCAGTTTAGTAAAAGAAATGTTATTACAAAAGAAAAAACAATGACTCCTATAATTGTTATATATAGAACAAGATAATCATTTAATTTTAAAAGGATGCGAGATAATACTTCTCTTATATCAAATGCTTTTTTTAATGATTTTGTTTCTAAGTATACAGGTATTGAAAATGGGAGGAAAAAAAGCCCTAATAGAAAGATAATTGTTCCTATATTAATTAAAACGATGCCTCTGAAGAAAAAAATAGACATAATTTTGCCTCTGGAAAGGGGAAATATAAAGATTACCCCTAAAAAGACGAAAAAAATGGCAATACAGAAGTATCCTAAAATCAAGATGAAAGTATTCCACCCTGATTTCATTAAATACCATAAATTTTCCCATCCAACGACTTTTTCCTTATTTTCTAACTTTCTTCTTAATTTTTCAGTTAAATATCCAAGTGGAATAAGATTTACAATGGGGAAGAAGGTTAAAACACCCCCTATCAACAAATTAAAAAGATTTATTTTGCCCCGTACTGGCTCTTTAAAACACTCTTTAATCTTTTCTTTCATTTTCTCTTATTGTTTTAATCATTTTTGTTACTGCCTTATGTAATCCAGTAAAAACAGACATACAAATTATGCTATAACCAATATTTAACTCTTCTATCCCATTTATTTTACATATTGGTGTCACATTTTTATAATCAAGTCCATGTCCAGCATTTACTCTTAAACCAATTGATAATGCGAATTCAGTACCTTTAATTATTTTATTTAATTCATTATAAATTTCATCTTCTGTTTTAACTATTGAATATTTTCCTGTATGAATTTCTATAAAATTTGCTCCTGTCTCTTTTACCTTTTCTATTTGATTGAGGTCTGGTTCTATAAATATACTTACTTTTATACCTGACTTGTGGAAAGTTTCAACGACTTTTTTTATTTTTTCAAAATTCGTTATCACATCAAGTCCACCTTCTGTTGTTAATTCTTCCCTTTTTTCTGGAACAATTGTAACCTGGTCTGGTTTTGTTTCTAATGCGATTTTAATTACATCTTCAGAAAGAGCCATTTCTAAATTTAATTTTGTTTTGACGACTTCTTTTAATAATTTTAAATCTCTTTCCTGAATATGTCTTCTATCTTCTCTTAAATGGCATACAATAGAATCACAACCAGCAAGTTCACATATAACTGCTGCACCAACAGGGTCAGGAAATACCTCTCTTCTTAATTGTCTTAATGTTGCGACATGGTCTATATTTATACCCAATTTAATCATTTTTTTCCTCCTCCCCTTTACTGGCGTTATTTCTTTAAAATATCTTTAAGGTTATTTATAAAAATTTTATTTTCCTCTTCTGTTCCAATTGTAATCCTTATATATTCAGGAAGACCAAATGAAGCCATACCTCTTACTATTATTCCTCTTTTTTCAAGTTCTTTTACAATTTTGTTTGTATTTTTCCCAAATTTACATAGGATAAAATTGCTTTCAGAAGGGGTATATTCAACTCCCATTTTTTCAAATTCAGAATATAGGTATTTTTTCCCTTTTATTGTTTTCTTTTTAACATTTTCAATGTATTTCTGGTCATCAAGAGATGCAATTGCAGCCATTTGAGAAGGAGTAGTTACATTAAAAGGAGGTCTTATTCTTTCAATATACCCAATTATATCCTTATTGGCAATTCCATAACCAATTCTAAGTCCTGCAAGTCCATATATTTTAGCAAAAGTTCTACATATAATAATATTTTTTTCTTTGAAAAATGGGAAAGCACTTCCAAAATCATTACTTTCAACATAATCAAAATATGCCTCATCAGAAATTAAAATAATATCGTCTGGTAAATTTTTTATAAAATTTTCCATCTCTCTTTTCTTTATAATTGTTCCTGTTGGATTGTTTGGATTACATAAAATAATAACTTTTGTTTTTGGAGTAATTCTTTCAAGGAATTTTTTAAGATTGTATGAAAAATCATTTTCAAGTTGAATTTCAACTCCAATAGCATTATTTTTCAAAGCAAAAATTCTATACATTGTAAAAGACGGCCAGGGATAAAGAATTTCTTCTCCAGGGTTTATGAATGTTTCAAGTGTTAAAGAAATAACTTCACTTGAACCACTTCCTATCATTATATTTTCAACAGGTAATTTTAAATATTTAGATAATTCATTTTTTAACTCATAAGATGAGCCATCTGGATATCTATTGATATTTTCTATACTTTTTTCTATTGCTTTTTTAACTTTTTTAGAAGGACCAAAAGGATTTTCATTTGAAGCAAGTTTTATTGTTTTTTTTACCTTATATTCTCGCTGCAATTCTTCAATTGGTTTCCCTGGTTCATAAGGAGAAATTTTCTTAATCCCTTCCTTTACTAATTTTTCAATATTTTTATTCATAATTTACTCCAATTTTAATTTTAACATCTTTTAATGTTTTTGTTGCTACTTCTCTTGCTTTTTCACTACCATTTTTTAAAATTTTCCAGATATATTCTTTATTTTTAGAAAGTTCTTCTCTTTTTTCCTGTATATCTTTTAAAAAGTCAACAACCTTTTCTCCTAATTCCTTTTTACAATCAGTGCATCCTATTTCACCTTCTTTACAACTTTTTTTAATCTCCCCTACCCTTTCCTTATTAAAAATATTCTGGTACATAAATACAGGACATTTTCCTGGATGTCCTTTATCTTTTCTGTAAATTCTTTTTGGGTCTGTGAACATTGTTGAGACCCTTTTTTTTATTATATCTGGAGAGTCCTTCAAATAAATACAATTATTATATGATTTACTCATTTTTCTCCCATCTGTTCCTAGAATTTTAGGTGTTTCTGTCAATAATGCTTCAGGAATTGGAAATGTTTCTCCATAGAGGTAATTAAATCTTCTTGCAATTTCTCTTGTAAGTTCAAGATGTGGTAATTGGTCAACTCCTATTGGAACATAAGTTGCCTTATATAAAAGAATATCTGCTGCCTGTAATACAGGATAACCCAAAAAACCATAAGTATGTAAGTCCTTATCCTTCAATTCCTTTATCTGCTCTTTATACACAGGATTTCTTTCAAGATATGGAATAGGAACAAACATTGAAAATAAAAGATGTAATTCAGAGTGTTGAGGAACAAGTGATTGAATAAAAATTGTTGATTTTTCAGGATTAAGTCCAGAAATGAGAAAATCAATTGCCACTTCTTCCACATTTTCCTTTATTTTTTGTGGATTAGCATATTCTGTGCTTAATGCATGATAATCAGCAATCATATAAAAACATTTATATCCATCATCCTGTAATTTCTTCCAGTTTTTTAAGGCACCAAATAAATGTCCTATATGCAATGGTCCTGTTGGTCTCATTCCACTTAAAATTGATTTTTCGCTCATAATTAATAACTCCTTAACTTTTTAAGTTCATAACTTCATAATTTATGAACTTATACATTCAAAATAATCACTTAGTATTGTCTTATGGTCAAAAGCAACATTTTCAGGTAAATTTTCTTTATTAAAAATTTTTACTTTTTTAGCATCATCTCCACTTTTCAATTTGCCTTTTCCTTTTGCGGTAAATACCGTTGAAATTGTATGGTATCTTGGGTCTCTTCCTGGCTGTGAATATGTATGAAATTGTTTTAAATCTTCAAGTTCAAGTCCTGTTTCTTCTTTTGCTTCTCTTTCTGCTGCTTTTTCAAGCGATTCTCCATAATTAACAAATCCACCTGGTAAAGCCCAACCATAAGGGTAATTTTTTCTTTCAATTAAAATAATATCTTTTTTATATTCAATTATTATATCAACTGTTGGAACTGGGTTTTTATATGTTTTTTTTGTTATATCAATCAAATATTTTTCTGCAACTGATAGGAATTTTTCAAAATCACTCTGTTTATAAAGAACAAAATTAATCTCTTCTAAAAATATTTTTCTTGATAAAAATTTCATGACTTTTTCAATCATAATTTGTGAGACCTTTTCTAATTTAAGTTTTCCGGTTCCGCATCCTAAAGCAGGAAAAGAAATAGAAGTTATTTTCATTTTTTCACTTAAATTCAGGGTATTTTCCATACATTTTTCTATTGTTTTGTAATCGGATTTAAAATCCATTCCCATAGTAGCAGTATGAATTACATATTTTGAAGGTAATTTCCACCCACCTGTACAGATTGCCTCTCCTTTTTTTATATACCTTTTATTTTTAACTTCCTTTTCTATTTCAATACCTGCTTTATTTTTAATTTTTAATGAAAGTCCACCACCCATTAGGAGATTTGTATTTGCTGGATTTACAATTGCCTCTACTTTTTCTTCTGTTATATCTCCTATTTTTATTACTATTCTTATGCCATCAATAAAAAATATTACTTTTTCCATTTGAGAAGTTTATGCATAATTAAATCCATAAAAAGGTAATGGTATTGGAAAAATATTTTTCCATACTTCTTCATTATTTAAATGTAAAAGAAATCTTGCTAAATCTTTATTATCTTTAAATTCCTTTTCTTTTTTATTTGCTTTTAATAATATTTTGTTTTCTCTTTTTAAATAATCAATTTCTACTCCTCTTTCTATAAAATATCCACTTAAATTCTCTATAAGAAGATTTGGATTGATAAGAAGAATAGTCCCCATTTCTTTTACTTCTTTCTCTTTTCCTAAATAATATTTTAATTCCTCATCCCACAAAGGTATATAAATATTTACTTTTTTCCCTCTACTTTTCCAAACCTTTGCTAACAATTCTCTTATTCCACCATACTCTCTATTATAACCAATAGAAATTCCATCTTTTGTTTCACCTTCTGCCCAGTAAGCCAAAATTTCTTTATTTTTTGAAATTATCCAGATTTTACTTCCCATATGCATTACTTTCTTCTTAAATTTTCCGTTATACAAAGAAAAAAGTGATGAAAATCCTTTATTTTCTCTCAAAAACCTAACAGGCTCTTTTTGATAAATTTTAATACATTCACAATACAAATCATCTTTATATCTTCTTACTCTAAAATCTGTTTTTCCCTTATTACCAGAAAATTGATAAAAATAAAAAGGCATACTGACCGCCCCTGCTCTTTTATATAATTCCCTTCCACCTGAAATCATAAGATATACCAATTTATCTTCTTTTGCTTTTTTAATTGTTTCATTTAAAAGACAGGTAGCATAACCTTTATTTCTGTAATCTGGATGGGTACATACATTCCCGATATTACCAATTTTCATTTTATATCCAAAAACATTTATTTCTTCTTCTACCATTCCAATAAACGAAACTATTTCTTCATTTTCTTTAATAACAAAGTGTTTTCCTTTTTCCCACATTAGAGGTGTTTCTATTTTCATACTCTTTTCTTTCGGTCGGAAAACTAAATTTGATAACTCAATAATTTCATTCAAGTTTTTACCTGTAATTTCCATTTATTTTGCTCCTACATAATTTTTATCCAGACCTGCCTTGTTCGCGGTCCATCAAATTCACATAAGAAAATTCCCTGCCAGGTACCCAATTTTAATGAACCATTTTCTATGAAAACAAAAAGAGAATGTCCAAGAATACTTGATTTTATATGGGCATCTGAATTGCCTTCAGTATGAGTATATCCAGAATTTTCAGGAACAATTTCTTCTAATTTATTTAAAATATCATTTTTTACTGAAGGGTCAGCATTTTCATTTATTGTTAGACCACAGGTTGTATGTGGAATATATATAAAACAAATTCCATTTTTTACATTACTTTTTTTCACTTTTTCTTCTATTTTTGAAGTTATTTCTAAAAATTCATTTCTTTTATTAGTTAATACAGAAATTTTTTCCATTTTATTATAAAAATTATTTCTTTTCTATCTCTTCACCTATTTTTTGTCTCATATTTAGTAAATCAACTGGATTTCTTGTATAATCAGTAAGATTTGGTAATATACTGGAAAGTATTTTCTGTAAAACTTTTGGGTTTTTCTTATCTAACAAATAGAGATATTCATAGTCCTCTATTCCTTCTCTAATTTGTTCCCAGCGAATGGAATTTAAAATTTTATTATTTTTTCCAGGATATACAATAAAAGGGTCTCCAGGTGGCCACATTTTAGCAGTATTTTCTTTCCATGGATCTATAAATTCACTTCCTGTCCAATCTTTATAGTAATTGTATCCCCAGTGAAGGTATCCTTTTACATTATATTTATAATTTAACCAATGGATAATCCTAACTTTTATTAATGGATAATCTATAAACCTATTGGGATATTTATCATCTCTTGGACCACAACAGGTATACCACCAAACTTCTTCATCAAAATTTTGCCGCTCTAAAAAGAAAGAGGAAAAGTTTCCAGATAATAGAGGCACCCATACATCTATTGAACCAACAATATCAGGTATAGTAGCAGCATCAATTCTTCTTACCTCTGGGAAAAAATCTTTTACTATTTTGCTTAAAAGTTTATAAGAAGGTGCACATATACTATCAGGTTCGTCAGATAAATGAATAATGAATTTATCAATCCATCCTTTTTCTTTTAGGTGATTTCTTAAGGACATTAAGAAATTTCCTATATATTTATAAAAATCTGAATGCCCTACCAAAATTCTGGAGTGAAAAATAATCTTTCCTTCTTTTGTTCTTACTTTAATAAGAGGAGAATAAAGATTTGGGTCATTCCATGTTCCTACTCTTCCTGCTAAATGAGAACCTTCTATTAATTTTACTCCATTGTTTAAAAATATGTTTACCCATTTGTCAAAGTTTTGATAATCAAAAATTAAATTTCCTCTTTCATCTGTAAAAAAATTAATTAGTTCAAATAAATGAGTTATAATAACATTTTGGCGATGTTCTTTCATATTTTTCGCATACATTTCTACCAAATTCCAGAATTCTGAAGACCAAATTTTAACTCTATGAAATTTAGATAATGCAGAAGGGGACATTATCCAATTTGTTAAATACATATGGGACTCATTAGGTAAAATAAAATTCCACACTTTTAAATTTAAATCTATAGAAAAAGTACCTTTATTAGTAAGTAATTTTACTTCCCCTTTATACTTCCCTTCTTCTACATCTGGAGGAACATAAATTGTGAACCAAATAGTTTTGGTTTCTTGTGGTGGAATATCTATACTCTTATCCTCTAATAGAGGATCTGGAAACTCTCCAGGAGAAATACGAACTACTTCTTTTAATCCAGAATTATCTATATTCACTGGGACATAATCTACAAAATTATATTTTAAGTTTTCTTTTGAGATTTTACTACCCGATACATTCAGTAAATCACTAAACTCAACTCTTACATTTTTCAACATAACAGAACTTCTCAGAGCAATTTGAAAAGATTCATATTCATTTTTTGCAGAAAATAAAAAAATCTCTTTTTTTACCTGTTGTTCTTTTTTAGGTAAATCTTCCTTAAAAATTTTTTCTAAAGGATTTGGAATCCAAATTTTTAAATCTGAAAGTGCCATTTTTAGTCCTCCTTATAAAATGATAAATAAGCCCTGTAAGTAGAGTAGATATCAATTTTTCCTGTTAATTCAAAAGGTGCATGCATTGATAAAACACCTGTTCCACAATCAATTGTATCAATATTATATCTTGCAAAATAAGTCGCTACTGTTCCTCCCCCCCCCTGTTCTATTTTCCCTATTTCACCTGTCTGCCATAAAACATTATTCTGGTCAAAAATTTTTCTTATATATCCAATATATTCTGCTGATGGTTCAATACTCCCTCCCTTCCCTCTTCCTCCTGTTGTTTTGTTTAAAACAACACCGCAATTAATTCTTGCTGTATTTCTTGGGTCTGAGACCTCTTTAAAGTTTGGGTCCAATAAAGAATCAACATCAGCAGAGATTGCTTTTGAATTTTCAAATAGTTCTCTTATATCAGAAAGCGTGCCACCTGTTTTTTCAACTACTTCTTCAATTAAATATCTAAAAAATGATGATTGTGCTGAAGTTGTTCCATAACTACCGATTTCTTCCTGGTCAACCAAAATACAAAACACACTTTTTATAGGGTTTTCTATTTCATTTATTGCTCTAAAAGATGTATAGGAACAAACTCTATCATCCTGTCCATAAGATAATATCATGCTTTTATCTATTCCCGCATCTCTTCCTTTTCCAGCAGGAACAAAATGAAGTTCGCTGCTGATAAAATCACTTTCTTCAATTCCATATTTTTCTTTTAAAATTTTTATCACATTTTTCTTAACTTTTTCCTTTTCTTCTGTTTTTTCTGTCAATGGAATTGTTCCAAATAACACATTTAAGTTTTCTCCTGGGAAACCCTCTTCAATTGTTTTCTTATACTGGTCTTTTGAAAGATGTGGAAGAAGGTCGGTTATTGTAAAAATACTTTCATTTTCCTTTTCTCCTATTTCAATTTCAACTTTTTCACCTGTTTTTAAAATAACTATACCATAAAGAGCAAGAGGAATTGTTAACCATTGATATTTTTTTATTCCACCATAATAGTAGGTTTTTAAAAGACAAATATTTTCATCTTCATAAATAGGAGATGTTTTTAGGTCAAGTCGTGGAGAATCTATATGAGAGACAATAAATTTTGCCCCTTTTTTTAAAATTTCTTTACCGATTATACCGAAAATTACTTCTTTTTCTTTGTTTTTTTTATAAAATTTATCTCCTTTTTTTAAGTTTTTATATTTATTTATTTCTTTAAACCCATTTTTTTCTGCAGTTTCAACACACTCATTTACAAGTTTTCTCTCAATTTTATTTCTTGAAATAAACTCTTTATATTCATCACAGAATTTAAAAACATTATTTTTTTCTTCTGTAGAGAAAACTTCCCACCCATTCTTCCTTTCCATTATTTCCTCCATATTATTGAAAATATTAAGGTTAAAATTATGCTAATTAAAATACCAGTTGTAATTGGGAAATAAAATACAAAATTTTCTTTTTTTATTATTATATCACCGGGTAATTTTCCAAGTGGGAATTTTATTCCTTTGTAAAAAAATAATCCAGAAATGACTAATAAAACGCCAAATGTTATTAACATTTTTCCTATTATTTTTCTTTCTATCATTATTTTATTGTAATTTCCTTTGTAGGATAAGTCAAATTTGGATATAATGGACATAAATGGAAAAATATTTCTCGTATAAAAAAATTCTCACAAGGGAAGATATTTTTATGGATTTACAGGAATTACTGGCATATCAGATGTATTTTCTTTATTCTGTACTTTTTCCTGTTTATTTTGTTTTAATTCTTTTAATACTTCATCTGTGATATCTTTTCCACCAACAATAAGTGCATTTTTATCAATGACATAGTTATAGCCATTTTTCTTTGCTATTCTTTCCACATCACCAATTGCTGTTTTTACTACATTTTGCTGCATTTGTATGGCTAATTGTGTCATTTCTTGCTGAATTTTCTGTTGTTCTTTTGCTTTTTCTTCATCCTTTAACTTATCATATTTTTTCTGCTGGTTATCAAGTTCTTTTTGAAAATTTTTCATTGCCTCTTCCATAGCAGGGTGTTCATTTATAATTTTTGATAGGTCAACCGAGGCAATATTAACCCTTGATTTAAATGTCATTAGAATGCAAAATACCAAGACCAAAACAACAATAATACCACAAACAAAAATCCCCAACACATTTTTATCCTTCAATACTTTCATTTTTTATTCCTCCTTATTTGTATTATTATAATTCTTATTTTTAAAAAATTCCATAATAAAAAAAGACATATATGGAATACTTGAAGATAATTTCCAGAATGTATTTCCTCTTTTTAATAAATTTCCAGCAGTTGGTTTTTCTAGTGGTTTAAGAATTGTTATATCTCCAAAAGTGTTCTTTTTTTTATCTATTTCAAATTGTACAATAGCAGAATCAGTTCCTCCATTGAAAATAACCAATGAATCTTTTTTTTCTCCTTTAAAGTACATTGGAAAAAGATATGGACTGCCTGATACTATAGGAAAAGGAATTTTCATATTGTATAGATATTTTATGAGATTTTGCATTATTGTTTGTCTGAAAAAATTAAAATTCAGAATATCTGGTACAATTACTGCTACTTTTCCTCCTTTTTCATTCATGTAGAGTGTAGTTCCCACACCAACTTTCTCTTTTTCAGGTGTAATAACTTCTGACCAGACAATTGTTTGCCTATCAGGTTCAAAAATGTTAAATTTTTCTGTAAGATTTACACTCAAATATATCCCTTTTTTTATGCCACTATTTTCATTTATTATTACTTCTAAGGAATATTTTGATTCTTCTCTTCCAACAGTTTTTTTATATTCCAGCCCGATATATTTACTGAATCCTCTTTCACAAAGTATTTTTGCAGAATTACCATCAAGAAGTAGACCGCTTTCAAGCATCTCTAAAATTTCTTTATCATCAAATATCCACGCTGCATTACCAAAAATTGCGTTTACATTTTGTTTCTCAACAGATGCAGGAATACCACATGACAGAAGAGTTCTCCATGCAGGTAAAGGGTCTACTATCAATTCCTCCATAGAGAGTCCCTTCGTGGTATGAACTTTCTCAGAAGCATCTTCTTTCCATGGTACACCAACTCCTAAAAGATTATTTTCCTTAGAAAATCTATTACTAATCCATAATAATGAATCATAACTCCTATCAAGTAATTTCCCTATTCCTTTATCTTCATCAATAATGCTATTACCTGTCATCGGGAAAAGGTCAAGTAATAATGCATCCGAACCAAAAAATAGAGAAAAAGCCATATCTGACCATGTAGAGGTATCTGACTTGCTCCAAACAGTAAATGGAAAATTCTCTATCTCTGGAGCAACTTCACAAAAAGAAGGTCTAAACTTTCTTTGAATATCAAGCATCATTATAGAGTAAATTTTATCTCTACCAGGTACTTCTGAATAAAAGGCAAAATGTGGTCTATGGGCAATATTTTTTTCTATAGAAAGGGCTTCAAAAAGAGATTTCCATCTTCTTCCCTCAATACTATGAACAGAAGGGTGGGAACTCATAAGACCAATTTTTGTTTTTCCTTTAGTATTTTTTCTTACTGCTTCTTTTATTCCTGATGCTACTTCAAGTTGTATTTCTCGCCAGACCTCTAACCATTTACTACGCCAGGGATGTGGTGGACCTTGTTGTAAAATTTTTTCAAGTATCTCCTTTCTTTTTGCCTTTCTGCCTATTTTTTTAGAAAATCTATTACATATATCCTTCTCAAATCCACCACCCCAAGTAAGAGGGCTATGATTATGATATCTGAAGTCGTCCTCTATCCATATAACTCTAAAGTATAATTTTGCAAATCTTCCATAAAGATTTTGTATATATTTTTGCCAGTTTTTATCTGCAAAAGAAGCACATGCTTTACTTTGTTCTCCAAAAGGAGATACCATTGGTTTAAATTTACGGTCATAAGGGAAAGTTCTGCCTCTATCTAAATGTAAAACTGTCATCCATGGATTTAAACTTACAGTAATTCCTTTATCTTCAAGAGTTTTTTTTGCTTTACTAATTGTATCAAACCATAAATCTTCTTCTTTCTTTGATAATAACCCATTATTCCACTCTTCAGCCGCAAGAAAAAGCACAACTTCTTCTATTTTATGTTTTAAACAAAAATCTGCGAGTTTTTCTGCATTTTCTTCTACTTTATTATCTGGTATTACTTGAAATCGCAAATGATATCTTACTTTTTTCATAATTTTTTTCTGCTTTATTTTATATTTACAATTAAAATTCAGAAAAAGATAACAAAATACAACATAATTAAACCATTTCCTTTTTTTCTGTCAAATTAAAAATTTGTTATCTTAAAGTTATATTAATTGTCTCCATTTCAAGGTAGTTTTTCCCTTTTTTTACATCAACTTTTATTGGTACCTGAAGAGTTACACAATTTTCCATTATATCTTTTACTATCCTGTAAATTATTTCTAATTCATTTTCTTTAACTTCTAAAATAAGTTCATCATGAATTTGAAGAACTATTTTGCTCTGTAAATTATTTTTTTTAAATTTATTATAGATTTTTACCATTGCAAGTTTTATTATATCAGCAGATGTTCCTTGAATTGGCATATTTATTGCTGCTCTTTTCGCGAATTCCTGTAAATTTTTATTTGGACTTTTTATTTCAGGAATGTATCGTCTCCTTCCAAAAAATGTTTCAACATATCCATTTTCCTCAATATCTTTTATTGTTTTTTCAATATAATTTTTAACCCCTCTGAATTTTTCAAAATAACTATCTATTAAAAATTTTGCTTCCTGCACAGAGATATTAAGTTGATGAGAAAGTCCATAAGGACTTATACCATAAATTATTCCAAAATTTATTGTTTTGGCTATTCGCCTTATTTGCTCTTTTGATAAATTATTTATGTTAGGTGAGAAAAGATAGTTTTCAGGAAAAAGGAATTTACCTGTTTCTTGATGAATATCTTTTCCCTGATTAAATGCCTCAATGAGATAGTTATCTTTTGAAAAATGAGCAAGAATTCTCAATTCTATTTGATTATAGTCAAAAGAAAGAAGAAAAGAATTATCTTCTGAAATAAATCCCTTTCTTATTTTGCTTCCTATTTCAGTTCTTACAGGAATATTTTGCAGATTTGGATTGCTACAACTTAATCTTCCTGTTGCAGTGGATAATTGGTTAAATGTTGGATAAATCCTGCTGTTTTTTACAAAGGAAAGTAGTCCATCAACATATGTTGATTTTAATTTTAAGAGTTCTCTATATTGAATAAGTAAATTTGGTAATGGATGAAGGGCTGCTAACTCATTTAATACAATTGTGTCTGTTGAATAAGTTGTTTTAAGTTTCTTCTTTGCTGGAAGTTTAAGTTTTTCAAATAGAATTTTAGATAATTGCTGGGGTGAATTTATATTAAAAACTTCACCTGCTTGGGTATAAATTTGATTTTCAAGATTTAAAATTTTTTCTTCAAGTTGTTTTGATAAGGACTCAAAATATTCTTTATCTACTTTAATACCATTTTTTTCTATCCATATAAGAACATTGATTAATGGAATTTCAATCTCATAATATAATTTTTCCATTTTCATCTGTTTTATAAATTTTTTATATTTTTCTACTTTTTTAAAAATATCCTGTTCTTTTATGGTTTTTCCTGTTAAATATTCAGCAAGAGAAATATCAAATAATTTATTTTTTACATCAATTTCTTTGCGATGAATAACTTTCAATTTCTCCTTTAAGTCAAAGCCATATAATTCAATGTTTTCATTTTCAAAAATATCTCTATAATTTTCAATATTTTCAAGTAAGTTATTAAATTCAAAGGTTATGCCATTTGAAAAAGCGATTATTTCTTTTGGATTATTTTCTTTTATTTCAGGGAAAATTTGGTAAAGTTTTTCTTTTAACTTTTTAAATTCAAGAGATGTGAATATTTCTTCTAATTTATTTATATCAGGAGAAATGACTTTTAAATCATCAAGATTGACTTTAATATCAATATCTTTATGAAGTGTTACAAGTTCTTTTGACAGAAAAGCCATTTCTTTATTTTTTATTATTTTTTCCCTGAGAGATTCTGGCTCAATTTTTTCAATGTTGTCGTATATATCTTCTAAAGATGAAAATTGTAAAAGCAATTTAAGTGCTATTTTCTCACCTATACCGGGAATACCGGGAATATTGTCAGAAGTATCACCTGCAAGAGCGAGAAAATCAATAATTTTTTCAGGAGCAAAATTAAAATTTTTTTTGATATAATTAATATCTTTTATTTCTTCATTAACAGGACTTATTATATTTACATTTTCTTCAATAAGTTGCAGTATATCTTTGTCCCCGGTAACTATTAGAATTTTGTGGTCTTTTTTAAATTTCTCTGTAAAAGTTGCAATTATATCATCTGCCTCATACCCCTCTTTTTCAAAATATTTCATTCCAAGACAATTGAGTATTTCTTTTATTATTGGGATTTGAAATTCTAATTCATCAGGCATTGGTTTTCTTTTAATTTTATAATCATGGAATTTTATATGTCTTATGGTTGGTTTTCTCATATCAAAAAATATACCTATATACTCTATTTTGTGTTTTTTGAGAAGTTTAAATAATGTATTAAAGAAACCTAAAATTGCATTTGTTTGTAATCCCGTAGATGTCTCAAGTTTTCCAATAGCATAATAAGACCTATAAAGAATATTACTCCCATCTATCAAATAAATTTCAGCCATTTTTTATAACAATTATTTCCATATTGACTATAAGCAGAGAAGGATTAGTTTTATTCCTTACCATAGAAAATTCTGATATGTAAACAGGAAAATTTGATTCTTCTATATTTGCTAAAAATTTTAAGAGTTTTTCAAGCGGTATATTATCAATATTAAGTTTTATTTTTTCAATCTCAAAATTGTCTTTTTTTTCAACAGGTAATGGGTTTATACTTTTGATATTTGATACAAGAGCATTTTCTTCAATAATTTTACCCACAAAAGAAAAAAGCGAAAAATTTTTATTGACAATTTTTGCATTTTCAATTGACTTATTTCTATTTTTTTCATTATATTCTTCAATAAGATTTTTTAGAGTCTCATAATCATTTTTTTTCTTATTTATAAGATTTGCTGTTGATCTGATTTTTTTATTAAGCGGTGTTATTATAAATTGATATTCAAAAACAAAAAGAGCAATTACTATTAAAGTTATTAGTTTTTTATTCATTTTTTTACTTTTAAGGTTAAACTAAAATTTATTCTGTTATTTTTATCAAAAGATATGGTGCCAATTTCATACGACTCAAAATAGGATGATTTGTTTATTTCTTTTTTGACTTTTTCTAAATTATTTAAATTGTCAATAAAACCAGAGATAGTTAGAACATTTTTTAAATAAGATAATTGGTCAATTTCAATTCTTACATTTTCTGGAAATATTTTTGTAACTTCTATTAGTAATTGTAATATTGAAGAATATTGGAAAGAAAAAGATGTTTTACCTGTTTCATTTAATTTTTCCTTTGTCTGTATAACTGGGTCCACTACCTTTTTAACATCAGGAAATGTTTTTCTGAATTCATTAATCATTTTTTCTTCAATTTGATTTAATTCATTCTGTTTTTGTTTCAAATTATTGAATAAAGTTAAAGGAATAATTAAAAGTAAGATAAAAATTAAAAATGGTATTAAAAACGGAGTAAGAGTAATTATTTTAATTTCTGATGAACTAAAGTTTAAAGTGGGAATACTTTTGTAGTTTATTATTTCTGTAAAATAAAATTCCTGGTATTGTTTAAGAATACCTACTTTATTAATTTTTAGACCTGTTTTGTTTGCGAAATTTTCTATTTCTTTTTCCTCGCCAGTTATATAAATTTTTTCTGCTTTTTCTTTTAATGTATTACCTACAACAGAAATTATTTTTTCTGAACTTGTGTTTTCAAAAATATAAGAAATAGAAGAAGAAATGACTCTATTTTCAACTACATTTATAAGTATATAAAATTTATCAATGTAAATCTCAATATAATTTTCATCTTTTATAAAATTTTTAAGAGAATAGAAAAGAATTTCTACATCAGTAAAAAAAGATACCTTTTGTTTATTTTTAATTAAAGAAATTAAATTATTATAAAATTCTTTTTTTACTCCTGTTACATTTACAAGTGTTTTTTTCCCTTGTTTAAAAAATCTATAATTAAAAAGGAAATTATCAATTTTTTCTGATAAACTTTCTTCTAATTCAGAAGGTAAAACCATTTTTATCTTTTTAATATCAGAAAATTCAAAAGAAAAATTTCTAAATATAACATCTGGTTTGGAAAGAATAAAATTAATATAATTGTTTTTTTCTTTTTCTATAATATTTTTAATATTTACCTCTTCTATAAACTCCCTTTTTTCTTCTTTATTTTTGTAATAATATGTTGAATTGTTATCTCTTATATAGATATTTAATTTTCCCATATTTTTTCTTTTCTTATAAGTTTCATACCTCTTTTTTCATCTCTAAAAACAAAAAATTTAAAGTTTCTTATTTTTTTATTTTCTATATTTTCAACTGAAACATTCATTGAAAAATTAGAACTTTTATATTTAATAACCCTTTTATTATTCAGAGTCACTTCCCTATTGATTTCTAATAGGTAATTTTCACTTAATGGTCCCCTATCTCTTTGGTCCATTATCTGGTCTATATTTACCTCAGTATATCCCATACTATTTAATATTTCCCATTCGCATGTATTTACATTTATTTTATCATCAGAAATGGTTGAAATAAAATTTATAAGTCCTTTTTTCATTTCTTCTTCATTATTTGTTTCTTTATCTTCTTCATTTTGTTCTTTTGACTTGCCATATATTATTTCTTTATTAAAATCCTTTATAAGAGTTATTTCTTCTATTGAATATAAAGTTCTATTAGGAGGAACATATGGATATCCACTCATTTTATAAAATGTTGATTCTGCCCCGGAACTTCTTGGTAATTCATCCTCGTCTATCCAATCAAGTAGGCAATCAACCATTGAATCAGAATATCCAGAAATAGTGAAAACACTTTTCAGAATTTGTAAAAGCAATGTATTGATTTCCCCTTTTTCTCCAATTACTTTGTTTATATTTATTTTTCCATCTTCATCAGTAATTTTTACCTTTATTTTATATTTTTCTGTATCAATTTCTATATCTTTTCTCCAACTTTCTCCATACCAATCATAAGAATTTTGGTCACTTTCAAGTAAATTTGTCCCAATAGAATATCCTACTTCCGCTAAATTTTCCATTTGGATAAATTCTGTATTGTTTGTAAATTCATCCATAAATTGCTCAACTTTATAATGAACGACTAAAAGTAAAGTAGTTATTGCAAGCGTAAATCCCAAAACATAAATAAGAATTATGCCTTCTTTATTCTTTTTTTTCATCTTTTGTAGGTAATTTAATATAATAGTAAAATTCTTCATTTTCTCCTTCCGATATTTTTATTCTGATTCCAACTGGCATTTTTTCTTTATCCCAATTATCAAAATAATTGTTTCCATCATAAAACTCAAAATTAAAAGAATAATAATTTTTTGCTATTGGTATTATTATTTTTTTCTGCGTGAACAAATTAGTTCTTTCTTCAATAAGGTCAAAACCCTTATCTGTCTGGTATGTATAAAATTTATATTGAAAAGTATATGGTGAGTAATTACTTGTTGCTTCAAATAATATTGAATCAGAAGAAAACTGGAAGGTATCTTTTTTTTCTATTGCTGATTTAAGTTGTTCTTTTAATGATGTGAGAAAATTAAATTTAATTTCAATTGCTTCAAGTTTTTCTTCAATAACAAGAGTTTCTTTTTCAAGATTATAGTATGTGAGGTAAATTAAAGAAACAGTAATAAAAATTATGACTGTTGAAATTAAAATTTCAATTAGAGTAAAACCATTATTTTTCATTTTCTTTCTTTTCTTTTGCAAATGGTATGAAATAGGAAATAAAATTATTTTGGTATTTAACTATCAAAATATATGGAGTGATTTCAAAATCATTTTCTGTATCTGAATAACTTATATCGGATAATTTAATTTCCCATGTATAATCTGAAAAAGGTGATTCAAATTCTCCGTTCTCTTCTTTTATTTCTTCATTTTCTATTAGTAATTGTTCTGCTTTTGACTGAGCAAGTTGTAATAAAACTTGTTTTTCACTTAATATTTTTACTTTTTTTATTTCCATAAAATACATTTCAAAACAAACAACTGCAATAATTCCAAAAATTCCTATTGCAATTATACATTCAAGTAGAGTAAAACCATTTTTATTGATATTCTTCAAATGTTACCTCCCCTTCATAAATTTCAGGAATATTAAGATATGGATTTATAAAAATTGTCCAAATTATATTTGTTTCAGGGTCATTTATGTATATAAAACCAGGTTGTACGTATCCATCAGGAAAAATTTTAAATTTCATAATTCCATTACCTTTTTCTTCATCAGTATTTTTGCATAATATAAAGTCAAAAGATGTCTGATATTTTTCTATCTCTTCTTCCTCACCTATTTCTTCTTCTTTATTTTTTTCTTTTTTTTCCTGCTCTATCCAGAATTCATTTATATCAATATCAATACAAAAATAAAGTATCTGTTGATTTTTTATAGATTCTTTTTTAATATTAGATATAAAGTTAGAAATTTCTTCCACTCCTTCTGGATATTTTGGAATTGTGAATTTTTTAATTACAGGAAAAATTATTGAAAAAAAAAGGATATTATTAAAATAACAACAAACAATTCAATAACTGTAAATCCATTTTTAAAGTTGCGAACTTGAAATATCTGCATCTGGTCCCTCTCCTCCTTCTTTTCCGTCTCTTCCATAAGAAATAATTTCATAGTCCTCACCATTTCTCCCAGGACTTAAATAAACATAAGGATTGCCCCATGGGTCTTTTGGTATAACTTTCTTTTCTAAATACCCACCTTCTCTCCATTGTTGTGGAACTTTTCCTGTTGTGGGTTTTTCAATCAATGCCTCTAAACCCTGTTCAGTTCCAGGATAGAAACTATTATCTAAATAAAAAAGTTTTAATCCACTTTCAAAATTTTGAATTTGAACTTTTGCTGCTGTTATTTTTGCTTCATCAATTCTTTCAAAAAATCTTGGCATAACACTCATAGCAAGAATTCCGAGAATTACTACTACTACCATAAGTTCAATAAATGTAAATCCGCTCTTTCTAATGTTATTCATTTTATCCTACCGTAAATATTTACTCAATCCCGTTTATATTTAAGTAGTGAGTAGCAACAAGTATAGAGTAAAGAGAAATCCCCTCTCTGCCCCCCTTTAAAAAGGGGGGAATGGGGGGATTTTATTTTTATCTTGCTACTTGTTATTTTTCAATCGTTAACTGATTAACTATTTTATTGATTGACTTATCTGAAAAATTGGGAGTAAAACTGCAAGCACAATAAAACCAACAATAATTCCCATAAAAACAATCATACCTGGTTCAAGTAAATTTACAAATTTAGTTGATTTTTGATTTATTTCTTCTTCATATATATCAGCAATTTTATCAAACATTTCTGATAAATTTCCACTTTTCTCCCCTGCATTTACAAGTTGAGTTACAAGATAAGGGAAATAAGAAGAATTACTAAAAGCATTTGATAAAGTTCCACCTTTTGTAACAAGTTCAATTATGTTATTAAGTTCATTTTTTATTGAAGGACTTGTAAGAACATTTCTACTTATTACCAGTCCGTCTACTATGTCAACTCCTCCTTTAATTAAAGTTGCTATTGTTCTTGAAAAATTTACAATCTCTTTTTTTATATAAATATCTTTAAAAAAAGGGGTTTTAAGTTTTAAATTATCAGAAAATTTAATTCCACGACTGGTTTTTAAAAAAACATTTATTCCCCAAAGAGTTAAAGCAATTCCAGCAAAAACAAAATACCACCATTTTTTAAGAAATGAACTTATATTTATAAGAATAGATGTCATTATTGGTAATTCCATAGAAATTTGAGAAAATACTTTTGTGATTGTTGGTATTACAAAAGAAAGGATAAAAATTACAACAACAGATGCAACAGAAAGCATTAAAATTGGATAAGACATTATACTCATTATTTTTGTTTTAAATCTATGGTTTTTTTCAAGAAATTCAGATATTTTAGTTAAAACAATATCAAGTGTTCCAGTTTCTTCTCCTGCTTTTACCATAGAAATAATTGTATCAGAAAAAATAAAGGGATATTTTTTCAAAGACATTGATAAACTCTGTCCCTCTCTTATATTTTTTTGAATTTCCTTATAGATATTTTTTAAATTACCTTCTTTCATTTGAGAAATAAGACCTGTTAATGCCTCATCTATCTGAAGTCCTGAATTTATAAAAGTTGCAAGTTCTCTTATTGATATTATTAGTTCTTCTTCACTTATCTTTTTTAAAAAAGGAAATTTTTCCTTTAATTTCTCTACTTTTATAACATAAAGCCCTTTTTCTTTTAAGTTTCTCTTTATATCGTCAACATCATTACCCTCAATTTTACCACTAATTGTCTTACCTTTTTTATCAAGTGCAATGTATTGAAAGTTTTCCATCAGAACTCCTGGGTGACTCTTAGAACTTCTGAGATAGTTGTTATTCCCTGTTTTACTTTTTCTGCTCCATCCATTCTCAATGTTTTCATTCCCTTTTTAATTGAATAATTTTTTATTTTCTGTGAAGAATCTCTTTCAAGTATAAAATTTCTTATGGTATCATCAATTGCAAGAAGTTCAAATATTGCAGTTCTACCATAATATCCTTCATTATAACATTTTTTACATCCCTTTCCTTCTTTAAAATTACCCTCTTTTAAGTCTTGTTCTCCTAAAGAAATTTCTTTCAGGAGTTCTAAAGAGGGAGTAATTGATTGACTGCAATGTGGACAATTAACTCTAACAAGTCGTTGAGCCATAACTCCTATTAAAGAAGATGCAATTAAATATGGTTCTATTCCCATATCAATAAGCCGGACAATGGCACTTGCAGAATCATTTGTATGAAGAGTACTGAAAACTAAGTGTCCTGTTAAAGATGCTTGAATTGCCATTTCGGCTGTTTCAACATCTCTTATCTCTCCGACCATTATAATATTTGGGTCATGTCTTAAAATTGCTCGTAGCCCATTAGCAAATGTAAGTCCAACCTTTGGGTTCACATGTATCTGGTTTATTCCTTCTAAATTGTATTCTACAGGGTCTTCCAAGGTAATTATGTTAATTCCAGGATTATTTATTTTTGAAAGTGCTCCATATAATGTTGTTGTTTTTCCACTGCCTGTTGGGCCTGTTAATAAAATAATTCCATGGTCACAATAAATTAAACGGTTAAATTTTTTATAATTTTCTTCTGAAAATCCCAATTGTTCAAGAGTAAAAAGATAACTATTCCTATCAAGTAGACGAAGAACTGCTGATTCTCCAAAAAAAGTCGGTATTATTGAAATTCTTATATCAATTTTTTTACTATCAACTTTTATTGATGTTCTTCCATCCTGTGGGATTCTTTTCTCTGCTATATCAAGATTTGAAATTATTTTTATTCTTGAGATAATAGCAGGATGAAATTTTTTTGGCAAAACAAAAATATCATGAAGAACACCATCAATTCTGTATCTTATTTTTACTTCTGATTCTGTTGCCTGAATATGTATATCACTTGCTCTTGTTGAAATTGCTCTATATATTATTTGATTTACTATTCTTATTACAGGTGCCTTATTTGCAAGGTCAAGTAAATTTGTTGTCCCGGATATATCTTCATCTTTTAACTCTGTTATGTCCTCTTCTTCTTTTAAATCATCTATAACTCTTTTTGAAGATGTTGGATGATAATAAAATTTTTCAATACATTCTTCTATTTTTTCAGTAGGCATAATAACTACTGATATTTCCTTTTTTACAATATTTTTTATTTCTTCTATATCAATTTTTAAAAGGTTATCTGTAACAATAATAATTTCTCCATTTTCTCCATTTAAAGGTAAAAAACAATTTTTCTTTAAAAAAGTATATGGGAAAAGATTTAAAACTTCTGGCTCAATTTTTTCTTCTAAATTTTCAATTTTTTCCATTTTTATTATCAGGTCCTTTTGGGAAAATTTTTTCTTTTTCCTGTTTTATTGCTTCTGCTTCTTCAAAAGAACTAATTATACGAGGTGTTATAAAAATTAAAAGATTTGTTTTAGTACTTTTTTCAGATTCTTTTCTAAATAACTTTCCTAATAATGGAATATCTCCCAAAAATGGTGTTTTAATAACAGAATTTTCTGTATCATTTCTTATTAGTCCACCAAGCACAACTGTTTTATTATTAGCAACAATCAAAGTTGTATCAGCTGACCTTTTTGCTGTTGCTGGTGCTTCTGGTGTTCCTCCTTCAATAAGTTTTGTTACTTCCTGAGAAATTTTTAACTTGACATATTTATTTTGACTTATTTGTGGAGTTATTTTTAATGTAATTCCAACATCTTTATAATCATAACTTTTTATAGTATCTCCTGTACTTCCACTTGTTGATTCAACGAATCTTGTTTCTTTAAGATAAGGAATATTCTCACTTATATTTATTGTTGCTTCTTGATTATCTGTTGTCATAATTTGTGGAGCTGAAAGTATATTAAAATGACTATCTTTTCCGTAAAGGCGTATAAGTGCTCCAATATTTAATGGATACCCATAACTTCCTTTGTAAATACCTATTGAAAGTCCTCCTGTTTCAATATTTTGAAGTGTTCCAACATTTCCTTCTACTGCTATTCCATATTTATCAACTTCAAATGCTTCTGGTGCTACCCATTCTACTCCGATATCCTGTGCTTTATCATAAGTAACTTCTGCAATTAGTGCTTCAATTAAAACCTGATTTGTCAAAACATCAAGGGACTTTATTATTTTTTCAATTTCATCAAAATCTTCTGGTTCTGCATGAACAATTAAAGAATTTGTTGATTTTGCGGATACAACTGATGGCTGAATAGGAACTTCTGCTGTTTGTACCCTTGTTACAACTCTTGTTTTTTGTGATAATATTTGTGTTAAAATTTTTGCTATTTCTTCACTATCAGCATTTTCAAGTCGATATATTCTAAATTCCTCTTTGCCTTTTGGAGCAGGAGTATCAATTTTTTTAACGATTTCAAATATTTTTTTTACATTTTCTCCATAATCAGAAACTATCAAACTATTTGTTCTGGTATCAACTGTAATTTGTCCTCCTTTTGAAATATAAGGATTTAAAATTTGTGAAATTGTTTGTGCAGGATAATACTCTAATGGGATTATCTGAATTATATAATCACCCATTTTATCATCTGGTACTTCTCCTATATTTATTATTCCAGTTCTTGCTTTACCTTCAGAAACAGGGATAATAAATGAGATATCTCCTTTTTTTATAACTGTAAAACCATAAAGAGAAAGGACAGTTTTAAAAATCTGGTCTATCTGGTCAACTGGAACTGGTTTGTTGGAATAAATTGTTACATTTCCTTTTACAGTTGGGTCTATAACGTAATTTTCTTGGACAAATTCACCTACAAATTTAATAAATGCCTGAATATCTACATTATTAAAATTTAAGACAAAATTATCAGCACAAACAAAAAATGAACTTAAAATAAAAATAAACAAAAGGAAGATTTTTTTCATTATTTATGATTTATTACCTTCTATCTTAGTTCTTTTTTCTGTACTTGACTTAGATTAGCTGTCAATTTTTCTATTGATGCTTGTATTTCTTCTTTTACCTCTGAGTTATTTTCTTTCCTTAATGCTTCCATGAGGATATTTAGAATACTGGGATTGTATTCCAACTCACCAATTATTTTTGCTGCATTTTTTCTTATTTCAGGATTAGAGTCACCAAGATACTTTATAATTGAAGAATCAACTCCCCTTACATATCCTCTTTCATCGCCTCTATCTCTACCTGTTTCTGATGTTAAGTAATATTCAATACTATCTTCTATTGTTTTTCTCACTCCCTCATCTGTTTCATATTTTAGACGAACAAGCAAAGTTCTTAATGCTAAAAGTTCTGCAAGGTCGCCTGTTTTATTTTCATTATCATTGTTATTATCATCATCCTGACTTGCTACCAATGCTTTTTTGATATAGATTTTTGTTGCATATTTTCTTACAACAGGGTCAGGGTCATCCATAAATCTTAATAAAGTTACATCTGAACCAAATAATGCATCCAATCCAACACCTGCAACATCTCTAATTTCAGGGTCAGGGTCTTTTAATAAAGAATAAATATCTGGAATAAAAGCAGCAGCACCTGCTCCTACATAATCTCCCGTATCTCCACTACTATTTTCAGTACCAATACTAAAATAGCTTTTTAATCCCTCATTTTCATCTCCTCCGCCTTCTCCTTCTCCTGAGAGAATACCTGTAAGGATTGATTGTAATGCTTGCATTCTTATTTGCGGGTCAGGATGTCTTAACTTAGTTCCTATAACTGCCACAACGAAATCTCTTATGTATCCCTGTCTTTCTTCATTTTTATCATCTGTATCTCCACGAAAATCCTTTCTTGTTGTTCTTGATGAAGAACTTTTTGAACTTGATGTTTGTGAAAAAGATGGTAAAATCATAAATCCTAAAAAAGATAATATCAGGAGTAAACTAATTTTATTTTTCATTTTATCACCTCCCATTTTCGTTATATTTATACCTATTTTTAGAGAAATTGTCAAGTCATTAAAAATGTTTTAATAGTCCAGGTTCAATTTCTTTTTCACCTTTTTTAATATCTGGTCCTGTTACTGCTTCTACTTCTTTAAATGTTGTTATTACATGAGGAGTCAGGAATATAAGAAGTTCACTCTTAGTATTGGTATATTTGGGCTTTTTAAATAAATATCCTAATACAGGGATTCTTCTTAAAAAAGGAATTCCTGATTCGTTTTTCTCTTCTGCACTTTGAATTAATCCACCTATTACAAGTGTTTGTCCATCATAAAGTGTTACACTTTGATTTGTTTCTCTTGAAGAAACAATTGGTTGTTCTGTTTCATACCTTTGTCCAGCAGCAATTGCAGTTAATTTTCTAATTTCAACAAGTCGTGAATCATAAATATTTAAATTTAAAAATACACTTCTGTCTGTTTGAATTATTGGAGTAACTTCAAACTCTGTCCCAACAGTTTCTTCATAAACAGTAACCGTTTGTCTTGTTCCAGTTCTAGTACCCTGCTCATTATATGTTTCAGAATATTCAGGTATAATGTATGGATAATTCTGTATAACACTTATTATAGCATTTGTTCCATTTAGACATGTAATTTTTGGTGCCTGAATAAGTTTTACATCTCCATGGGTTGCAAGAGTACTAATTAAAGTATTAACATCTGCATTTGTTAATCCAAAAGAAAATCCACCTGGTAGTGTACTTGAAGCCCCAGGAGTAAAAGCAGGATTATCTCCAAATTTTGGTCCTGTTAAAGTGGCATTAAGTTCATCCACTAAACGAGAAGATACAAGCCAGTCAATAGACAACATATTATCAGTAGAAGTCCTTATTTCAATAATTTTTGCCTCAATTAGGACCTGCGAAATAGGAGCATCAAGCATTGAAATTGTTTCCTGAATTCTTGCCAATTGTATCGGGTCATCTATATCTAAGAGTATTGAATTTGTTCTTGGGTCTGCAATAACTCTATCTATTTTATATGTATCTCTGATTGATTTTGCAATAGAACTTGCATCTCCATAAAGTATTTTAAAAACTCTTCTATTCTGCTGTTTTATAACTTCAGCACTTTTATTAAATTCTTCTTGAGTCATAATTTTAATAATTCCATCTTCTTCTAAATATTTTAATTGATTTGCCTCACAGATTAAGTTCAGGACTTTTTTCAACGGCAGGTCTTTAACATTTATTGTAACTCTTCCACTTATACCTTTGCTTAAAATTATATTTGCCCCAGTCAGGTCATAAATAAGTTTTAGTGTCTGTTCAAGGTCTGCATTTGTTAAATTTAATGTTACAGGCGTTTCTCCTATTTCTCCCAATGAAACAACTTTTTTTTCTTCAACTTTTTTCTGTACTATATTTTCTAATTCTAATCTGCTTTTGTTGGCAAGTCGTATTGCTTCTGTATATTCTTTATTATCATATGCTTCTTTTGCCAATTTCAATGTACTTTCAGGACCTGTCATATCAAAGTCAGATACATTATACTTTTTCTTTTCTTCTGAAAAAAACTGGTATGTGTCAAGAAGTGTTTTTTGTGCCGCCGCTGATAGAGCTTCAAGTTCTCCTTCTTTTTTTATTTTAACTTCTTTTATTTCTGATTCCCCAGCAACAAACTTTTCCTTTACTCCCAATTTTCCAAGTTCAGTTTGTGCCCTTGTTATATACCTTTTAATTTGAGATGCTCTATAAGTAGGGTCTTCTCCCTGAATTTCTTTAAAAATTACAAGTGCCTGTGCATAATCTTTGTCATAATAAAATGAAATTCCCTTCCTGTATTTTTCCTCTAATTGTTTTTTATCAACTTCTGCATATGAAAACGAAGTAATTATAAAAATTATGCAAATTCCGATTTTAATTATTTTTTTCATTTTTCCTCCTACATTTTAAATTTTTTTAAAAAAAAGTCAAGTTAAAAAACATTAATTTCATATATCTCACCATTTTTTGAAAGAAATAGTTTATCCTCTTCCTTTTTTAGAATTTTAAAGCCCTCAACTATATCTCCAATTGTCACTCTATATGTTCTTTTTTCTCCTTCAATAAAGAAATATTCTACACCATTAAAAAGCATTCTACCTCTATAAGTTAGAGGACATTTTTCCTTCTGAATTATAATAGGAGAAATTGATGGTTTTGTTATTTTCTCAATAGTAGAAAGTTCTTCTTTTGATGAAGAAACAGAAGAAGGTTTAGTTGGTTTTACAATAGAAGATACCTGTTCTGACTGCATTAAAGTCGGTTCTTTTAATATACTTACAACTTTTGGTTTTTTCACAATTGTTATAACTTCTGGTTCTTTTGTAAGTACTATATTTGTTGGCTGAAGTTTTTTCATAACTGCCATTGTAAGTTTTCCAGGAGAAAAAGGGTCTCTTTCTCCTTCAATATTAATTTCCTCTTTTTTCACTACAAAATTTTCGGTTGATATTGTTTCAGGGCTCTTCTTTTGGATTTGCTCTCTTTTTTCTTCAATTGTTTTTCCTACAATCATTTCTAAACGTGACTCTGGTGATTTTAGACGAGAAGTAAATAAAAACAACTCAATAAACCATGCAATAAGAAGAAGTAAGAAAATAAATTTAAAAGCATTTTTTCTAAGGAAATCCCCCAAATTAAATGGCTCTTTATAAATAACAGGTTGAATTTCTTTTTTAACTGTCTTTTTTACAATTTTCCCTTTTTCAACAGGTACAATTTTACTTTTCTCCGGTATTTTTTTCTTTTGAATTTCAACCTTTTTTGTAAGTTTTGATATTTTCTGCTGTATCAGATTTAATTGTTTTTTGGTTTCTTTATCAATTGCAGTTGCTTTATTTATAATAGGAGTAAGGGCAATTAAGATTTTTCTTCTTTCGTTTTTTCTCTTTTCAATTTCTATTTTTTTTCTTCTTTCTTCTTCCTTTTCCTGTTTTATTTTTTCTTTTTCTTCTCTCTGTGTTTTTATTTGTTGTTCTCTCTGTTGTTTAAGTAATTGTAATTGTTGTTTCTTTTGTTCTATTTCCTTTTGTTGTTTTTCCCTTTCCTCTAACTTTTTTTGTTTTGCAATTTCTTTTTCCTGCAGTTTTTTTTCTTCTTCTTCTTTCTTTTGTTGTTGTATAATCTGTTTTTGTTTCTCTATCTCTTCTCTTTTTTTCTGTTTTTCTTCTAATTTTTGTTTTTTAAGTAATATTTTCTTCTTTCTGTTTTCTACCTTTTCTGCTTTGATAACAAGAGATTTTCTTTCATTTTCACTTTTTATTTTATTTATTAAAGATAGAAGTGTCTGTTTTTTTAATTGTTGTTTTTGTTCTATTTCCTTTTGTTGTTTTTCCCTTTCCTCTAACTTTTTTTGTTTTGCAATTTCTTTTTCCTGTAGTTTCTTTTCTTTTTCTTCTTTCTTTTGTTGTATAATCTGTTTTTGTTTCTCTATCTCTTCTCTTTTTTTCTGTTTTTCTTCTAGTAGTTGTTGTTTCTTTTGTTCTATTTCCTGTTGTTGCTTTTTTCTTTCCTCTAATTTTTTTTGTTTTGCAATTTCTTTTTCCTGCAGTTTCTTTTCTCTTTCTTCTTTCTTTTGTTGTATAATCTGTTTTTGTTTCTCTATCTCTTCTCTTTTTTTCTGTTTTTCTTCTAATTTTTGTTTTTTAATCAGCAATCTCTTCTTTCTCTCTTCTTCCTTTTCTGCTTTTCTTTTTTCTCTTTCTTTTATTTTTTCTAATTTTTCTTTATCTCTTCTTTGCTGAATAGATAAATACCTTTCCTCTTTTTCTTTTTTCTTTTGTTCTTTTAATAAAGATACATTTCTCCTTTTATCGTCAGGTATATCTTCTTTATCTCTTTTTTTCTTCTTTTCTAAGATAAAATTCAAAAGTTTTTCTCTATTTTTCTCTCTGATATTATCCTGATGGATTTTCTTTTTCATTTTTCCCCGCTAATTTTTGTTCCCCAACTAAAAGCATAACAGCATTTAAATTTATCTCTACTTTGAATAAATTTTCATTAAGTTTTGTGACTAAAAAATTTTCAACAAGAAAATAAGAAGATGGATTATCAAAATATTTTAGACATCTGATAATTTCATTGCTTGTCCCTGTTAGAACAAGTTTTATTGGCATCATTTCATAAAATGATACTTTTCTTGATGTTCCGGGAGTAATACTTGTTATAGATGTGATACCTGAATTTATGACTAAATTTATAAGGTTATTAACAACTTCAAATTGAAGAGTAAATATTGGTATCTGGTCAGGAGAAACAAGCCCTTTTTTTGGAAAGCCTAAAGAAGAAGGAAGATTTACTTCCATTCTTTTTGCTTTTTTGTATAATTTGTTTTCAGAAAATAAAATATATTCTTTAAATTCTATTGAGGGATAAATATCAAAAGTTGGGACTTTTGGTTGTTCTGTAGAAAAATTGTTTACCATATATTTGAAATTTCCTTCATATTTCTCTTTTTCTTTTGTTAATTTTCCAATTAGTTCAGGTGAAGGAGCATTTTCTCCTGCTTTTTCATATTCTTTTGCTTTTGTATATTTTTCCCTTATTTCATTTTCAATTTTTTCAATTTCTTTCTGTGATTTGTTATAAAAATAATATCCTACTCCAATTATTCCAACAACAGTGATTAGTGAAAAAATCAACGAATACTTTTTTAGTAATCCTAATATTTTTTTCATTTTATATTTAATAAAAGAGTAAACTCTATAACATTTCTTTCAGAATTAACTTCGCAATAACTTATATCCACTTTTTGTATAAATTCTAAATTTGATATATTTTTTACAAATGATTTGAAATTATCAAAGGCACTTTTTATATCGGTAATAACGACTTCACCTTTTAATGTATATACATTTTGTGTTTCTATGTTCACTTCATTTGGTTTTATTTGTTCCTGAGGTGATTGAGGTATAGATGGTTCTCCTGGCGGCATTGGTGCTCCTGCTGGTGGCATAGATGGCCCTCCCGGTGGCATAACAGGTTGTCCTTCAGGTGAAATTGGTGCTTGTTCTCCCTGTTGGGTTTGAGATTCTGCTCCTGGTGAAAATGAAGTAAGATATATTTTACTACTTGGTAAGCACCTACCTATATATATTAAGTTTTTTAGCCATGTTCCTTTTTTGCTTATTAATCCACTAATAGTTTCACATTTTTCTTTGGTTTCTTTTATCTCATTTTGTAATTTATTAACATCTTTTTCGTATTTTTCATATTGACTTAAAGAAATTTCTATATCACTTAAAATTCCTTTTAACATTGCTTTATCCTGATTTAGAAATAGTACAGGTGTTATTGAAATTAACCCTGCTAATATTATAGATACGTATATATAAAGACGATTGAGCTTAAATTCTCTGACTCTTTTAATTTCCTCAGGAAGCATATCTATATTGATAAAAGAAATTCCTGCATTTCTTAAAGCAATTCCTGTTAAGACAGCAAGTTCAACTTCATTTTCCCTTAAATTTTCATATTTCGGATTTATTTCAATTGTTGAAAGTGGAGAAAAATATTCTGTTTTAATTTTAGATTTTTCTTGAATTGATTCTTTAAATCCATTAAGAAGAGAGGTCTTTCCACATATATAAAGTTCAGATACCTCAGGTCCCTTTTGAGTAAATCGCCAGTAATCAACTGAATTTTGAATTTCAGTGTTTAAACTTTCAATAGAAGAAATACATGCGGGAAGTTGCATTCCCATTTCAATTTTTTTATTTTCTGCTTCTTTATATGAAATTCCCTCTGTCTCCATAATTGAAGAAGTGATTGTGCTTCCTGAAATGGTAAGTGACCTCATTAGTACCATTTTTCTGTAAAGTATTATAAAATTTGATGATGTTTCTCCAATTTCAAGAATTGCAGTACATTTATCCTCATTATAGAAAGGTGAATATCTAAAAGCATTATAAACTGCAAAAAGGTCGGTATCAAGAAAAACAGGGTCAATTCCAAATCCTGTAATATTACCTATATATTCGTTTACAAGTTCTTTTTTTATTGCAGATAAAAGAATGTTTAGATTTACCCCCTCTTCTCCTAATATTTGATATTTCCATTCAACTACTTCTAATGGAAAAGGAATTTGTTGCTGAACTTCATATTTTAGAATATCTTTCAATTTTTTAGGAGGTACTTTTGGGATATTAAGTTGTCTTAATAATAATCCTCTACCCGGTAAAGACACAATAACTGTTTTTATTTTATTTTTATCAAGAATTCCTTTTGCCTCTTTTTTCAAGAAATTTTCTCTTTCTTCAGGTGAATAATAAGGAATTGGAATTTCCTGATAAAAATTACAATAAATTTTATTACCTCTATTTTCAAAATCAGCAATTCTTATTTTTGTTGTTCCAAAGTCAACTGCAAATTTCCTTCCCTTTCCTAACACACTTTCTCCTTTTGTAAAGTGGGAAAATAACTATTTTTTTGGGAAAATTTCAGTATACCATTTATAAAAAATTTGTCAAAACAATGTATTTGTCTTTTAGAATTTTTTTATTTGGTGTTTTTTAGTCAATTCCTTATAATGTTTCCAAAATTGCGGGGGGCCGATTTGAACGGCCGACCTCCGGGTTATGGGCCCGGCGAGCTACCACTGCTCCACCCCGCAAAATTTTTTCAGATGTATATTATGATAATTTATTGTATTTCTTTTGTCAAGATATTTAATTTCTCCTTTATATTCTTTTCCATCATTTCTAATTTTCCCTTTAAATTCTCAAATTTTTTTTCTCTCTCGCAAATTTGTTTCTCTTTTATATATATGTTTTCTAAAAGTTCAAGGATGAATACAACTAAAAGGTCAATTTTATCTGCGTTGGGATATTGACTTTCATAATGTTTTATCCTTTCTTCAATTTTTTTTTCTGATTCTTTTAATTGTTTTTCGTCAAAATCAGATTGAAATAAATATTCTTTTCCGAGAATTCTTATTTTATTTTTTTTCACCTCTTAACTCCCCTGCAAATTTTTCTTCTATTATTGAAATAATTTTTTTTGAAAACTCATCAATTTCTTCGGCTATAAGTGTTTTCTCATCAGAGCGGAAATAGATAGAAAAACTTATACTTATTTTTCCAGCAGGAACATTTTCCCCTTTATAAATATCAAAAACATTTATTTTTTCAATGGGTATATTTTCTAATAAAATAACTTTTTCTATTTTGCCCCAATCAATTTCAAAAGGTAAAATAAAGGAAAAATCCCTTTTTGAAAACGGAAATTTTGGTAAATAATTAAATTTCTTTTCAAAGGTTATTTCATTTATAATTTTTTCTATATATATTTCAGCACCATAAATTTGTTCTTGTTCAATCTCAAATTTTTCAAGTATTTCTCTCTTTGGAATAAAAATTTCCCCTATTTTTTTCTCTTTATAAAAAATTGATTGTAATCCATTTTCCTCAGATATAAAATTTTTATCTAATTTGTAATTTAAATTTTCTATATTGGAATATCTTAAAAATTCTTCAACAACACCTTTCATATCATAGTAATCACCTGAATTTAAAATTCCAATAGAAATGTGTGTTTCTTCTTTAAATTTTTCATTTTCTTTAAAATAAACTTTACCCAATTCAAAAAGTTTTAAATGTTTTATCTGATGATTTATATTATACTTAAATGTATCTAACATCTGGGGAAAAAGATAGTTTCTGAGAAAAGCGAAATTTGAAGAAAGAGGATTTTCTATTCTTACATATTCTTCCCCGAATATATTTTTAAAATCATCTGAAATTATACTTAATGTTATTATTTCATTAAATCCAAATTTTACAATAATATCTTTAATTGTCTCATATTTTTGATATGTTTCATCCGAAGTGGTTGGAGTAATATTTGTATAAGGGGTTTCTTCTTTTATAGAAGAATACCCCTTATATTTTGCGATTTCTTCAATTAGGTCTATTTCTTCTTTTATGTCTTTCCTATACGGTGGAATTTTTACTGTAAAGATATTATTCTGTTTAGTATAGTCAAAATTTACCTTTTTAAAATGTTCTTCAATAAATTTCTCTTCAACTTCTACTCCAATAATTTTATCAACTCTTTCCTTCCTTAATTTAATTTCAATTTCAGAACTTTCTTTTTTCCCAGAATAGTTCACTTTTCCAACTTTTCCCCCACACATTTTTTTTATGAGGTATGCAGTTCTTTCCATCCCGAATTTTGTAATTTCCACATTTATTCCTTTTTCAAATCTTGCTGATGCTTCTGTAATAAGTCCTAATTTTTTACTTCCCCTTCTTATAACAATTGGATTGAAAATAGCACTTTCAATTAGAATATTTTTTGTTTTTTCTGTTACACAGGAATTTATTCCTCCCATAATTCCTGCAATTGCAACTGCTTTTTTACTATCAGAAATAACAAGTATGTCAGGATTGATTTTATACTCATTTCCATCAAGACAGGTAATTTTCTCATTTTCTTTTCCTCTTCTTATAATTATATTTCCCTCTAATGTATCTAAATCAAAAATATGAATTGGCTGTCCTGTTTCAGCCATAACAAAATTGGAAATATCAACAGGGAGGAAAGAACTTTTAAATCCCAATTTTTTAATTTTTTCAATAAATTCTGATGGAGATGAAATGTTTTCTAAATTTTTTATTATTCTTGATGAATAATACGAACAATCATTTATATTTTCTATTTCAATTCTTTTTATATCGTCAATTTCTTCTGAAAATTTTATTTCTGGTAAGAGTAGTTTATTTTCAGTAAAAGGGATAATTTCTTTTATAATTCCTATTAGAGAAAACAAATCACCTCTATTAGCAGGTATTTCAAGTTCAAAAATTATATCATTATTTTTTTCAATTATATATGGATTTAAACCAAGAATATCAATAAATTCAATTAATTGTTTAAATTTAATCTCTCCATCAATGTATTCTGATAAAAGTTTAAATGAGTATCTCATTTTAAAATTGTTTTAAAAATCTTAAATCATTGTTGTAAAATAACCTTATATCATCAATTTTGTATTTAAGCATTGCAATTCTTTCAACTCCCATTCCAAAAGCAAAACCAGTTATTTCTTCTGGGTTATATCCAACATTTCTAAAAACTTGAGGATGAACCATTCCACATCCCAGTATTTCAAGAAAACCACTGTTTTTGCAAGTTGAACACCCTTTTCCTCCACAAATTACACATGAGATACTTACTTCTGCACTTGGTTCTGTAAATGGAAAATATGAAGGAGTAAATTTGACTTTTATGTTTTCGCCAAACATTTCTTTAAGAAAATAATTTAAGATACCTTTAAGATGAGTAAAACTTATATTTTTATCTACCATAAGTCCTTCCATTTGATGAAAAGCAGGACTGTGAGAGGAATCGAATTGGTCTCTCCTAAAACATTTACCAAGTGCTATTATTCTAAAAGGTGGTTTATTAGTTTCCATAACTCTTATTTGAACAGGACTTGTATGAGTTCTTAAAAGTATCTTTTTCTTATAGTCAAGATAAAAAGTATCCCATATATCTCTTGCTGGATGGTCTTCAGGTGTATTTAATGCCTCAAAATTATAAAAGTCCGTCTCAATTTCTGGTCCTGTAAAAATACCAAATCCCATGTTTTCAAAAATTTTTGTCATTTTTTTCATAATTTGAGTTAATGGATGAATTCCTCCATATTCAGGAATTTTCCCAGGAAAAGAAAGATTAAATTTTTCTTTATTTCTTTCTTTTTGAATTATTTCTTTTTTTTCTTCAAAAAGAGACATCAGATTTATTTTTATTTTGTTTATTTCTTCGCCTATTTCGGGTTTTAATTCATTTTTGATAGTAGAAAGAAAAGAAAAAAGTTTATTAATCTCTCCTTTTCTACCAAAAAACTTTGTTCTCCATTTTTCAAAATCATTTTCATCAATTAATTTTTCTAACTCCTCTTTTCCACGGTTAAAAACATCTCTACATTTTTTGATTATTTCTTCTTTATCCATAAATATTTTCCTTTTCAATATAATTTTTTACTTTTTCAGGTAATAAATATTTTATTGATTTTCTTTCTTTTATGCAAGTTCTTATATAAGTTGAAGAAATTCCAATAATTGGATTATTACTTAATTCAAAATTCACAGGGAAATTTTTATCTTTTTCATAATAAAAATCTGTATTTCTTCTTACAATAATAAAGGTAGTTTCTTTTATTAATTTATCTGCTTTATACCAATTTGGTAAGTCTAAAAGCGAGTCCTGCCCAATTATAAAAAAAATTTTGTAATTTTTATATATTTCTTTCATCTTTTTTATAGTTAGATATGTATAAGAAGGTAAATTTCTTTTAATTTCAATATCAGAAACATCAAAAAAAGAATTATCAGAAACTGCAATTTTTACCATATTGTATCTATGAAAAGAAGAAGTGAAGGCGCTTTTTTTATGAGGTGGAATTCCTGCTGGAATAAATATAACCTTTTCTAAATTAAATTCTTCTCTGACTTTTTCAGCAATTATTAAATGTCCAATATGAATTGGGTCAAATGTTCCACCTAAAAGACCAATTGTTTTATTCTCTAATCTGTCCATTCCCATATACAATATATTTGTAAATTGTAAGTTCTTCAAGTCCCATGGGACCACGAGCATGTATTTTATCAGTACTTATTCCAATTTCTGCTCCTAAACCAAATTCTCCTCCATCTGTAAATCTTGTTGAAGCATTATGGTAAACAGCAGCAGAGTCAACCATATTTAAAAATTTTTCAGCCATTTCCTTATTTTCAGTTATTATTGCATCTGAATGAGATGTTCCATATTTTCCAATATGCTCTATTGCTTCTTCAATTGAGTTTACAACTTTAATTGAAATGATTTTATCTAAATATTCTATTTTCCAATCATCTTCACTTGCTTTTTTGATAAATGGTAAAATTTTTCTTGTTTCTTCACAGCCCCTCATTTCAACTCCTGCTTCTTCAAACATTTTTGCCATTTCTGGTAAAAATTCTTTTGCAATATCTTTATGCACAAGTAATGTTTCAGTTGCATTACATGTTCCTGGTCTTTGAACTTTTGCATTAAATGTAACTTTTAAAGCCATATCAATATTTGTATATTTATCAATATAAGTATGACAGATACCTTTATAATGTTTTATTACAGGGATTGAACTATTTTCAACTACTGTTTTTATTAGTTCTTCCCCTCCTCGTGGAATAATAAGGTCTATATACTGATGGAACTTTAAAAGATGCTTTACACTTTTTCTTCCTCCCTTATAAATTAAATTTACACAATCTTCTGGTAATGATGCTTCTTTTAGTGATTTTTTTATAATTTCAACAAGTTTTTTATTTGAATTTTTTGCTTCTTTCCCCCCTTTTAAAATTACACAGTTTCCTGCTTTTATGCATAAAATACTACTTTCAACTGTAACATCAGGTCTTGATTCATAGATTATGCCAATAACACCAATTGGAACTCTTTTTCTTTTTATAATAAGTCCATTTGGTCTCTTATTTTCCCATATAATTTTTCCAACAGGGTCTGGTAAATTTCTAACATTTTCTATGCTGCTTATAATTTTTTCTATATTATTTTCAGATAAAGATAACCTATCAATGAAGGCATTTGAATATCCAGACATCTGTGCTTTTTCAACATCTTTTTTATTACTTTTTAAAATATTTGGACTTTCTTTTTTTATATTTTGTGCTAAATTTTCTAAAAATTTATTTTTTTCTTCTGTTGTAAGTCCAGTAATGGACTTATATGCATTTTTTGTTTTTTCTAATTTTATTTTTATATCATCTTTCCAGTTCATTTTTTCTACCTCGCTGGATAAAAAAATGTTCCTATTTCTTTTCCCTCAAAAACTTTTTTTAGTGTCCACATTTTTTTCCCATTTATTATTAAACAGGGCTTTCCATTTTTTGTAACAATATTTGCTGCCTGTATTTTACTTTTCATTCCCCCTGTTCCTTTTCTTGATGTCTTTCCCAGAAATGAAATATTTTCCAATTTTTCTATATCTTTAACTTCTCTTATTACTCCACCTTTTTTATCTGAATAATTTTTATAAAGCCCATCAACATCTGTTATAAGAATTAGAATATCTGCTTCAATTAAGTTTGTAACATAAGCAGATAGTATATCATTATCTCCAAATTTTATGTCTTCAAAAGCAACACTATCATTTTCATTTATTATAGGGACAATTTTATGTTTCAAAAGTGTTAATATTGTTTCTCTTGCAATTTTTGCCCTTTTCTTACTCATAAAAATATCCCTTGTAAGAAGAATTTGTCCAACATTTATACCCTCTTCCTTAAAAATTCTTTCATAGGCACCCATTAATTTACCCTGTCCAATACTTGCAACTGCTTGAAGTTCATTTATTTGTTTTGGTTTTTCCTCCCAATTTAAAACCTGCATACCGGATAAAATTGCCCCAGAAGTTACTATTATTATTTCTTTTTCTTTTTTCTCAATTAAATATGTAATTTGTTCAACAAGATGTTCAATTATTGAAGTATCTAAACGATTTGTTTGTGTTGTTAAAACATTAGTTCCAATTTTTATAACTATTCTTTTTGCTTTTTTTATAAGGTCATTTTTTTTCAATTGAGTTTCTCCATTTATTTCCCTTTTCAAATTCTTTAAGTATTTTCTCTTTGTTATTTGCTTTTAAATATTTTTTTGTTTTCTCAATTTCCTTTTGAAGTTTTGATATACCCCTCAATATGTTTTCTTTATTATTCAGAAAAATTTCTGTCCACATTTCAACATTGCTTTTTCCTATTCTTGTGCTATCTAAAAAACCAGGACCAATACATTTTTCTATTTTCTTTTTTTCTTTTTCCTGACTGATTATTTTTAAGAACTGAAAAACAAGGAAATGCGGAAGATGACTCGTTAGGGAAACAAATTTATCATGTTCAGATGGAGTAAGAAAAAATGTATTTGCACCAAGAAATTGCCAGAAATTTTCAATTTTCTTAACGACATTTTTATCTGATGATTTTGTTGGAGTAATTATTACATTTTTTCCTTCAAATAAATTATCAGATGAAGCAAAAAGTCCTGTTTCTTCTGAACCAGCCATTGGGTGAGAACCGACATATGGGAATAATGGGCCTAAAATTTTTTCTCCTTTTTCTACAATTCTTTTTTTTACACTTGCAACATCTGTAAGATATATATTTTTCCCTGTCTGTTTTATTTTTCTAAAGTAATATTCAATTTTATCTATTGGAGTGCAAAGAACCAAAAGTTCAGAATTTTCTACAATTTCATCAAAATTTAAAAAATATTCATCAATTATATTCTCTTCTTTTGCTTTGATTAGAGTTGCTTGTCTTCTACTAATTCCATAGACAGTTATCTTACTACTTTTCTTTTTTATTGTCTTGCCAATAGAACCACCAATAAGTCCTAACCCAACAATGCCTATTTTTTTAAAGTCATTCATTCTTTTTTTCAAGATACTTTAGAAATTCAAGTGGTATTGGAAAAACAAGGGTAGAATTTTTTTCTGCTGCTATTTCTGATGCTGTCTGGAAAAACCTTAACTGCACTGCCACTGGACTTTGAGATAAAACTTCTGCTGCCTGTTTTAGTTTTTCTGATGCCTGTAATTCACCTTCTGCGTTTATAACTCTTGCTCTTCTTTCTCTTTCAACTTCTGCCTGTCTTGCCATTGCTCTTTTCATAGTATCAGGAAGTTCTACTTCTTTTATTTCTACAATACTTACTTTTATTCCCCATGGGTCTGTTTGTTCATCTATTATCTGTTGTAGTCGTTGATTTATTTTTTCCCTTTCTGCAAGAATTTCATCTAACTCGTGTTGTCCTACAATTCCTCTTAAAGTTGTTTGTGCTATCTGCATTGTTGCCATTTGATAATTTTCAACTTCTACAATTGCCTTATTTGGGTCCATAACTCTGAAATAAACAACTGCATTTACTTTTATTGGAACATTGTCTTTTGTCATAACTTCCTGTGGAGTTACATCAAATGTTATTATTCTCAAACTAATTTTTACCATTCTTTCAATAATAGGAATAAGGAAAAAAAGACCAGGCCCTCTTGCTCCAACAAGTCGTCCAAGACGAAAAATAACTCCTCTTTCATATTCATTAACAACTTTAATTGAATTCGCAAGCAAAATAAATACAAAAACACCTAAAATTATCCATCCCATCATTTCCTCCTTTTTAAGGTTAAATTTCTATTGACTTGATTTTATCATAGAGATTATTTCAGGTCAATTAAAGATATTATATGGTATGAACAGAAAAAAGAAATAATTAATGATTTATCCAGAAAGATATTATTTCCTTTAAAATTGGTGGCAATAAAGCAAATAGACATTGAATTTCTGCAATTAAGGAAGCACTTAGATATTCATTTTTAAACATCAAATTTTTAGCGTTTTTAAATGAGTGAGGGAACCATCGTGGAACTTCTGACATATATTTATGATATTGTTCTCCATACAATTCTAATAAATTTTCTTCTTCATATCTAACAACAAGGGAATAAACAATTCCACACCATATAATTGTAATAGGAACAAGCCATAAAAGTTCTGATAAAATAGTTGCACTGACACAAATTAAAGTATTACCTAAATAAATAGGATTTCTGATAGAAGTATATGGGCCTGTGGTAGTTAAATGACCTTCTGTTTTCAAACGATAATGTATATGTTCCTGTGCCCAGATGCGAAGTAAAAGTCCTAAAAGAAAAATTGAAATACCAAGTGGCCAGATTAAATAATCAACTTCAATCTCATCAAAAAAAGAAAAAATTGCAAATAATAGTGGAGGACTAACTAAAATGCCTCTATTTCTATAAGTCCATTTACAAATTGACATTTTTATTTTCATATTATTGCCCCTTTTTTATTCTTTCAATTATATTCTTTGCTGCTGTTTTCCCCATTCCCATTGCACTTATTACTGTTGCTGCTCCTGTTGCTATATCTCCTCCTGCAAAAATTCCAGGTATGTTTGTTTCACATGTCTCTGGATTTACTTCTATATTTCCTTTTTTACCTGTTTTTAGTTTTTCATAACTTTTTGGAATTAATGGACTTGGATTTTGACCTATTGCAACAATAATTGTGTCAAAAGATAAAATTTCTTCAGTCCCTTCAATTGGAACCGGTCTTCTTCTACCACTTTCATCTGGTTTCCCCAATTCATTATGTATAACTTTTATCCCTTTTACATGTCCATTTTCATCTCCGATTATTTCAAGTGGTTGGACTAAAAAGGTAAATTTAATACCTTCCTCAACAGCATTTTCATATTCTTCTTTTCTTGCTGGCATTTCTTTTTCGGTTCTTCTATAAAGTATAAATACCTCATTTGCTCCTAATCTTAATGAACTTCTTGCAGAATCCATTGCTACATTTCCTCCTCCAATAACAGCAACTCTTTTACCAATAAAAACAGGAGTATCATATTCAGGAAAATTGTATGCCTTCATAAGATTCACTCTTGTTAAAAATTCATTTGCCGAATAGATACCTAATAAATTTTCTCCTGATATACCCATAAATGAAGGAAGACCAGCACCACTGCCAATAAAAATTGCTCTATACTCGTCATTAAAAATGTCTTCAATGGTAATTGTTTTTCCAACAATTATATCTGTTTTTATTTCAACTCCTATCTTTTTGAGAAATTCAATTTCTTTAAAAACAATTGATTTTGGAAGACGAAACTCAGGGATTCCATATGAAAGAACTCCTCCCGGTAAATGCAATCCTTCAAATATTGTTACTTTAATCCCACATTTTGCAAGTTCAGCCGCACATGTTAATCCAGCAGGACCAGAACCAATTACTGCAATTTTATTTTTATCAATTTCTGATATTTTTTCAGTATTACATTTGTATATCTGTTGTCCGTAATCAGCAGCAAATCTTTCAAGTTTTCCAATAGCAACTGGTTTTTTTGCTTTATTTAAACTACAAAATAATTCACATTGTGTTTCCTGAGGACAAACTCTTCCACAAATAGCGGGAAGTAAGTTTTTTTCATAAATTATATCAAGTGCCTTTTGAATATTCCCTTCTTGTAATTCTTTTATAAAGGCAGGTATGTTAATTCCAACAGGACATCCCTGCACACAGGGACCTTTTGGACATTGAAGACATCTTTTACTTTCTTCAACTGCCTCTTCCTTTGTATAACCAAAAGAAACTTCATTAAAATTTCTTTTTCTTTCTTCAGGTTTTTGTTTTTTTTCTTTTATTCTATCTTTTATCATTTTTTATATAAAAACTTAATAAAGATTATTATAATGGGCATATAGAAGAACAATTTATAAATTTAAAGTTGAAAGTGTAAAATTAAAAATGTAAAAAGTATTGGGTTTTTGTTCTTCTTCGTTTTGAATCCGCCACACTACATAGCTGGACGCTAAAATACGCGTTTTATATTTTCGTTTTACACTTTACTCTTTACATTTTACACTTTTTAATTTTTTTTCTGATTATTTATTTTTCTTAATAAGTATGTGTTTTTCCCATCTGTCATCAGTACACGGGAAATCAAAACGAAAATGAGTTCCTCTACTTTCTTTCCTTTTTAAAGAAGAATGGGCAATCAATTTTGAGACAATTAACATATTTTGTGCTTCAAACCCATCTTTATCATAAAACTCTTTTAGAAAAGCATATTTTTCCCATTCTTTTAATCTATTATTGGCATCTTTTAATTTATCTCCATTTCTTTCAATCCCTACCTGTCTCCACATTAAACTTTTTATAGACCTTTTAAGGTCATATCTGTCAATTAAAATATCTCCTTTTTGTGGGAATTTATATTTTTGTTTAATATTTTGAATTTTTATATTGCTAAAATCTTCAATTATTTTTTTCCCACACCTTGCTCCGAAAACAAGTCCTTCAAGGAGAGAATTACTGGCAAGCCGATTTGCTCCGTGGACTCCTGTGGATGCTGTTTCTCCACACGCAAAAAAGTTTTTAATATTTGTTTGTCCCCATAAATTTGTTTTTATTCCACCAATAAAATAATGTGCAGAAGGCCTGACTGGAATAAGATTTTTTGTAATATCAAGTCCATATGAAAGGCAGAATTTGAAAATATGAGGGAATCTTTTTTTAATGTATGATTTTTTAAGATGTGTTATATCTAAATAAACACAACTTGAAGAGGTCCTTTTTATTTCATCTATTATTGCTCTTGATACAATATCTCTTGGAGCGAGTTCTCCATTTTTATCATATTTAAACATAAACCTTTCACCATTAATATTTCTTAATATTCCCCCTTCTCCTCGGACACTTTCCGAAATTAGAAATCTTGGAGCACCTGCAATGTAAAGTGTAGTTGGATGAAATTGGACAAATTCCATATCAGATAAAACTGCTCCACTTCTATATGCAATTGCTATTCCATCACCTGTTATACTTGATGGATTTGTTGTTTCCTGATAAACATTTCCTGCTCCTCCTGTTGCTAAAATAACTGCTTTTGCTTTTATAATAAATAATTTTTTATTTTCTGTATTTAAAAAAATTCCTCCATAGACCTTATTTTCTTCAACAATAAGGTCTATTAAAAAAAAAGAATGAATAATTTTTATGTTAGGCATTGAAAGGACTTTTTCATATAAAAAACTTGTTAATGTCTGTCCTGTAAAATCGCCATTTGAATGTAAAATTCTTGGCACAGAATGTCCACCTTCAAGAGTAAAATGGAATTTTCCATTAATTTTATCAAATTTAAATCCCATTTCTATCAATTCTTTAATTCTTTCTTTCCCTTCTTTTACTAACACTTCAACTGCTTGTTTATCTGCAATTCCACAGCCAGTTTTCAAAGTATCATTTATATGGTATTCATCTTTATCCCCAGGAGCAATTGCACTTGCAATTCCTCCCTGAGCATTAAAAGATGATGACTCTTCAATACCATTTTTAAAAACAATAAGTGTTTTATAATTTTTTATTTCAAGGGTAGCCCTTAATCCTGCAACTCCACCACCAATTATAAGAAAATCTACTTCTTCAATTGATAATTTTTCTGTATCAAATGAAACAAGATAATCAGGTATCATTTTCCATATATCCTTTTAGAAAATAATTGATATAAAAATTAAAAACGAGTTTTCTATTATCCCCCGATGCCTTTTGTAGGATGTAAAATTACAACTTAAAGTTTAAAAAGTTAACTCTTTTTGTTTCTTTTTTACATTTTTATTTTTCGCTTTACATTTTGAATTTTACACTTTTATTTATTTTTTATTTTATCTATTTTTTCTTTCCAATAGTTTCTTTCCTCTTCAGTTGCATAATCAATAATTAAAATACTATTTAAATGGTCTACTTCATGACAGAAACATCTACCTAATACTCCACTACCTTCATAAATAAATTCTTTTCCCTTTTCATTTATTCCTTTTAAAGTTACTTTTTTGGGTCTTTTTATAGAGAAATAAATTTCAGGGAAACTTAAACATCCTTCCATATCAATATCCTGCCCACTTGTTTCAACAATTTCAGGATTTATAACAGTTATTATTTCTTTTGTTTTTTGGTCTAAAGCAACAATTACCCTTTTTAAAACACCAACCTGACAGGCAGCAAGTCCTAACCCTTTATAATAAACCAATGTTTGTTTCATACTTTCAATCAATTTTAACAAATTAGTATCTATTTTTTCTACTTCTTTACTTTTTTTTCTTAATATTTCTTCTCCATATTTTCTTATTTTTCTCATTTTAAAATATGATTTTGGAGCCAAGATATTGTTCTACTAACTTAATTGCACAGTATTTTCCACACATTGTACAAACATCTCTTTCGGTTTTCTCATATTTTTTGTGTAATTGCTCAAATTTATCTGGGAAAAAAGATATTTCTTTTTCTTTTTCCCAATTTCTATCAGTTCTGTACATATCCATTTTATAATCAATTTCCTTTGTTCCCTTTATTCCCTTTCCTATATCTGCAACATGAGCAGCAATTTTTGAAGATATAACTCCATCTATTACTTCATCTAATCCAGGTAGACAAATATGCTCAGCAGAAGTAACATAACATAAAAAATCAGCACCACACCAACCAGCAATAGAAGCACCAATTGCACCTGTTATATGGTCATACCCAGGAGCAATATCAGTCACGATAGGTCCAAGAACATAAAACGGAGCTCCTTTACATATTTTTTTCTCTAATTTTACATTTGTTTCTATTTCATCAATTGGGATATGACCAGGTCCTTCAATTATTACCTGTACATTTTCTTCTTCAGCATATCTTGTAAGTTCTCCTAAATTTAAGAGTTCATCAATTTGAGCAATATCAGTAGAATCAATAATACCTCCTGGCCTCATTGCATCTCCTAAACTTAAAACAACATCATACTTTTTAGCAATTTCAAGTAATCGGTCAAAATTTTTATATAAAGGGTTTTCTTTTTCATTAGATATCATCCATGAAATAAGAAAAGCCCCTCCTCTACTTACAACAAGCGTTTTTCTTGGATTTTTTTTCAGTCGTTGAAGTGTATTTAAAGTTATACCGCAATGAACAGTCATAAAACTTACCCCATCTTTCGCATGTTGTTCAATTATTTGGAAAATTTTATCCGCATCCATTTTTGTTATTCCGCCTTTTTCTTCTGCTACTTCAATTGCTGATTGATATATTGGAACTGTTCCAATTGGAACTGAACTTTCTTTTATTATTTCTTTTCTTATTTTATTAAGGTCTCCACCTGTGCTTAAATCCATTAAAGTATCAGTTCCATATTTAATTGCATATTTTAATTTTTGAATTTCTAAGTTTAAATCAAATATATCAGGAGAAGTTCCAATATTTGTATTTATTTTTGTTTTTAAGTCCTTCCCAATTCCTAAATATGTATCCTTATGTTTTAAAATTACACATGTCCCTTCTGCAATGTTTTTAGCAATAATTTCGGGATTTACATTTTCTTTTTCTGAAATAAATTTTACACCTTTACTTATAATACCTTTTTTTGCAAGTTCTTTTTCCATTTTATTTTATTCATTGTTTGATATTTATTTTAAAAATAACTCAATTACTGGAACAGAAACATTTGGTTTAATTGGCGGTAAACATAGAACAATTCCTTCTTTATCCCCTAATTGATTTTTATACCATTCATCAAGTCCTATTTTTATTTCGCTGCCATCATTTAAGAGTTGTGCATAAGAGCCATTTTCTTTCCATTCTTTTCCTTCTAAAAATAAAAATTTGTAAGGGTAAGAAAATAAATGAATATAGAGAGTTCCTTTTTCTGGATTATATGTTAATCTACAATCCTTAGGGATATTAAATTCCTTAGGTGCTTGAGTACAATTATAAATTGCCCTTGAATTATACTTCATCCAATTACCAATTTCTTCCAATCTTTTTCTTGACTTATAATCAAAATCACCTCTTGCAGTTGGTCCAACATTTAAAAGTAAATTTCCTCCTTTACTTACACAATCAATGAGTGTTTTTGTAATTTCTTCGCTATCTCTCCATATATCATCTCTGTTATATCCCCATGATATACTTGAAAATGTTTGACATGACTCCCAGATTACTTTTTTGCCATTAACTTCTGGCCATTCATAAGGAACTGCCTGTTCAGGTGTTTTAAAATCCCATGCATCAGGAAGGTCAAGTCGGTCATTTATCAATATATGTGGTTGTAATTCCCGTATCATTTTTACAAGATTTTCACTATCCCAGTCATCTTTTCCTTTTCCATCGGGTCCTGGAAAACTGAAATCACAAAATAATAAATCAATTTTTCCATATTCAGTTAAAAGTTCTTTTATCTGTCCATGTAAATATTTTCTGTAAATAGACATATCTCTTTCTTTATTTAATTTCTCTTTTTCTGGATGATTTTTTAATGGATGATACATATCAATTGTATAATGAGGATGATGCCAGTCAATCAGTGAATAATAAAATCCAATTCTAATCCCTTCTTCTCTAAAGGCATTAACAAATTCTCTTAATAGGTCTTTTTTAATAGGAGTATTTGTTGCTTTATAATCAGTTAATTTACTATCCCATAAACAAAATCCTTCGTGATGTTTTGTTGTTATCACTGCATATTTCATTCCTGCATTTTTTGCTATTTTTGCCCATTCTTTTGGATTATAAAGGTCTGGATAAAATCTTTTAAAATATTTTTCATCATATATTTCATTTGGTATTTCCTCATAACTTCTGACCCATTCTCGTCTCGCCGGCATTGAATAAAGTCCCCAATGAATGAAAAGACCAAATCTTGCTTTAATAAACCATTCATAATCACCCTTTCCTTTTCTTATATCTTCCATTTTTCCTCCTTTGTTTTAATTGATTTTTAATGAGAATTTGTTTTTATTCTAATATCGCTCCTGTATTTGCTGACCTTACCTGCTTTGAATATCTTGCTAAAATTCCTTTTAATTTTTTCTCTTTTTTCTTCCTTTTTCTATTTTTTAACTCTTCTGGTTTTACCATTATATCCAATCTTCTTTTTGGAACATCTATCTCAATTATATCTCCATTTTCAACATATCCAATAGGACCATCCTCTTCTGCTTCAGGGCTTACATGTCCTATACAAAGTCCTCTTGTTCCTCCTGAAAATCTGCCATCTGTTATTAAGGCAATTTTCTCATCAATCCCTTTTCCTGCAATAACAGCAGTCATTGAAAGCATTTCTCTCATTCCCGGTCCACCTTTTGGTCCTTCATACCTTATTATTACAACTCCTTCTTTAATTTTCCCTTCAACTAAACTTTTCATTGCTTCTTCTTCTGAATCAAAAACAATTGCATTCCCTTTAAATTTTAATAAATTTTCTTTAACTGCTGATTGTTTTATTACTGCTCCATCAGGTGCAAGTGTTCCTTTTAAAATAGCAATTCCACCTTCTTGTAAATATGGATTATTTATGTCTCTTATAACATTTCTATCCCAAACATTTGCTTTTTCAATTATTTCCCCTATGGTTTTTCCAGAAACAGTTAAACAATTTTTTTCAATAAGTCCATTTTTTGATAATTCCTTCATAACTGCTGGTATCCCCCCTGCTCTATCAAGGTCCTGTATGTGTTGGGATGAAGCAGGAGATAATTTACATATATTTGGTGTCTTTTTACTTATTTCATCAAAAATTTCAAGGTTAAGTTTAATACCTATTTCATTTGCAATTGCTGGAAGATGTAAAACAGTATTTGTTGAAGCACCAATTGCCATATCAAGAGTTATTGCATTTTTAAAACTTTCAATTGAAATAATATCTGATGGTTTAATATCTTTTTTAACAAGTTCAACTGCTCTTATTCCAGCATATTTTGCCAAACGAATTCTTTTTGAACTAACAGCAGGAATTGTTCCATTTCCAGGGAGTGAAAGTCCAAGTCCTTCTGATAAACATCCCATGGAATTTGCAGTAAACATTCCTGCACAACTGCCTGCTCCTGGACAACCTTCATCTTCTAATATTTTTAATTGCTTTTCATCAATTTCACCTTTTAAAAATTTTCCAACTCCTTCAGAAACAGAGATAAAATCTATTGTTTCGCCAGTTGGTAAATATCCACACAACATAGGACCACCAGTTATCAAAATACCTGGAATATTGAGTCGTAAAAGAGCCATAAGCATTCCTGGCACAATTTTATCGCAACTTGCAACTAAAACTATTCCATCAAATTGGTGTGCTTGTGCCATAATTTCTACACTATCTGCAATTACTTCTCTTGAAACCAAACTATATTTCATTCCAAGGTGTCCCATAGCAATCCCATCACAGACACCTATAACACCAAATTCAACAGGGGTGCCTCCCGCAGACACGATACCTGTTTTTACACTTTCAGCAATTTTGTTGAGGTGAATATGACCAGGTATAATTTCATTAGCGGAATTTGCAATACCAATAATAGGTTTTTTTATCTCTTCATCTGTAAAACCATCTGCTTTTAATAAACTTCTATGAGGTGTTTTTTCTATGCCCTTTTTAATATTATCGCTTCTCATTTCCTTCTCCTTAAAATTAAATTTTCCATACTCTTTTTTTTCTTCTTCCTTTATTTGTTTTCAATTCATTAACTATATTTTGTAATCTAACAACTATTTTAATTTTTTCTTCAAAAGGAATTTTCGCCATTTCCTTATGAAATAATTTTTTTGCTTTGAATAATTCTTTTATTTTCTTTTTTTCTTCCCTACAGAATTCTTTGGACATTTTTTTTTCTATAATTTTTATTACTTTTCCATTTATACTTGCTACTCTCTACTCGCTACTTTTCAGTTCCAACAGAACTGGGTATTTTCAAATTAAATTGCCATATATTTAATTGTCTCAAGTTTTTCCATATCAGGTAATTTTCTATTAGAAACAACTTTCTCAAGAGGGACTTTCTCAATTTTATTTCCTACAATGCCTACCATATATCCATAGTCACCATCAATTAAAAATTTTACTGCATACCATCCAAAAACGGTTGCAAGTGTTCTTGTTAAATATGTCGGACTTCCGCCTCTTTGAATATATCCTAAAACAGAATACCTTATTTCTCTATCAGGTAATTTTTCTGTCAGTTGTTTTGCTAATTCCTCTGCTTTTCCCGCCCCTTCTGCAAGAATTATTAAAGCACTATTTTTCCCTTTTTCCTGTTGCTGTTTTAGAGAAGAAACAAGTTGGTCTAAATTAAATTCAATTTCTGGTATTATTACATTTTCAGCACCACAGGCGACTGCAACTTCAACAGCAAGGTTACCTTTTTCTCTTCCCATTACTTCAACTATAAATGTCCTTTCATGACTTGTAGCAGTGTCCCTTATTTTATCAATTGCTTCTACCGCAGTGTTAACAGCAGTGTCAAATCCAATTGTCCAATCAGTTCCATAAAGGTCATTATCTATTGAAGCAGGAATATGAACAACAGGATATGAGAATTCATTATAAATTGAGTATGCCGCATTTGCAGAACCATCTCCACCTATTATTACAATCCCATCAATTTTTTCTTTTTTTAATTTTTCAAGGCACTTTTTTCTTATATTATGGTCTTTAAATTCAGGGAATCTCGCTGTTTTGAGGATTGTTCCGCCTCTATTTATAATATTACCGACATCTCTTGAACTTAAAGGTATAAAATCACCTTCATATAGGCCCAAAAATCCCCTTCTTATCCCCGAAATAGAGATGTTTTTATAAAGAGCAGTTCTGACGACTGACCTTATAGCAGGGTTCATACCTGGTGCATCTCCACCAGTAGTAACAACAGCAATTTTTTTCATTTTAATTTACAATTGTTGGTTTATAAGTATTGCTTTTTAACTTATTATTGTCCTTTACCAGCACTGCCAAGAAGGTTACATTTTGCAATATACATCTTTTTCAATTCTTCCCTTGCAGGACCGAGATATTTTCTGGGGTCAAATTCCTCTGGATGTTCAGCAAGATATTTTCTTATCATTGCTGTCATTACAAGGCGACCGTCAGAGTCAATATTTACTTTGCAAACATTCATTGTAACTGCTTTCCTTATCTGGTCTTCAGGAACACCAGCAGTATTTTCAAGTTTTCCACCATACCTGTTGATAATATCAACATATTCTTTAAGTACAGAAGAAGCACCATGAAGAACAATAGGGAATGATGGAAGTCTCTTTGCACATTCTTCAAGTATATCAAATCTTAAAGGTGGCAGAGGTTCGCCTGGCTTCACCTTGAATTTATAAGCACCATGTGAAGTCCCAATGGATATTGCTAAACTATCTACCCCTGTTCTTTTTACGAAATCCTCAACATCCTTAGGATTTGTATAGTGACTGACTTCAGAAGAAACATGCTCTTCTATACCGGCAAGAACACCAAGTTCACCTTCAACGGTTACATCTCTTTCATGTGCATATTCAACTACCTTTTTAGTAATAGACACATTTTCTTCATAGGGAAGTGCAGAACCGTCTATCATTACATTGGAAAAACCATAGTCAATACAACTTTTACAGAGTTCAAAAGAGTCGCCGTGGTCAAGATTTAATGCAATGGGGATATTACTGCCCATTTCTCTTGCCATAGCAACTGCTCCTGGCACCATATACCTTAATAGTGTCTGATTTGCGTACTGCCGGGCACCTTTAGATATTTGAAGTATCACAGGTGAATTACATTCTGCACATGCAGTAATTATTGCCTGTAGTTGTTCCATATTGTTAAAATTATAGGCAGGAACTGCATAACCACCTGCCAATGCTTTTTTAAAAAGTTCTTGTGTATTAACAAGTCCAAGTTCCTTATAACTCACAGCCATTTTATCCTCCTTTTTTGGTTTTGTTCTTTTGTAATAGATTGTATCATATATCATCTAAACTGAGTATTTACTAATATTTATAAGTTCTTTATTTTAGGTTTTTCTTATATTCAATTAACTTTTCTTTTAACTTTTCGTCATTTCTTGCAAGTATTTCAATTGAAAATAAAGCGGCATTTTTAACTCCTGCTTTTCCTATGGACATTGTCGCAACTGGAACTCCTGTTGGCATCTGAACAATTGAAAGTAAAGCATCCATTCCTTTAATTTCACTTGTTGGAAGAGGGACACCAATTACCGGCAGAATTGTTTTTGCAGAAATTATTCCAGGTAAATGTGCTGACATTCCAGCAGCAGCAATAATTACTTCATATCCTTTCTTTTCTGCATTTTCAGCAAAAGAAATTGTATCATCAAGGGTTCTATGAGCAGAAAGAACAAAAACATCAAATTCAACTTCAAAATTTTTAAGAATTTCTTTTGCTCCTTCAATTAACTCTAAATCATTTTTGCTTCCTACAACTATTGCTACTTTTCCCATATTTTTTTAATCCTTTCAATTGCTTCTATTATTTTGTTTTCCTGAATTGTAAGAGAAAATCTCACAAAGTTCTCCCCACTTGGTCCAAAACCAATTCCAGGAGTTGCAATTATTTTACCATTTTCAAGAAGTTCGTCAACAAATTCAACTGAACTTTTATTTACTTTCAGCCAGAGATAAAAAGTTCCTTTTGGAAATTTAACATCAAAACCAACTTCTTTTAAACCATTGACAAATAAATTCATCCTTTTTTTATAAATATCTCGCATCTTCAAAGGTGTCTCTTTGCTATTTGTTAGTGCTTCTATTCCTGCAAATTGAATTGCTTCAAAAACACCTGAATCAATATTTTCTTTTACTTTACTAAGTGCTGAAATAAGTTCTTTATTCCCGCATGCCCATCCAATTCTCCATCCAGTCATATTAAATGTTTTTGATAATGAATTAAACTCTATTCCAACATCTTTTGCCCCTGGAAGGGAAAGGAAACTAACAGGTCTTTCATCATAATAAATTTCACTATATGCAGCATCATAAACAAGGATTAAATTATATTTTTTACAAAAGTTAATTGCTTCTTTTAAAAATTCTGCTGATGCAAACTCAGAAGTAGGATTATTTGGATAATTTAGATAGAGTATTTTTGCTTTTTTTAAAATATTAGCAGGTATTTTTGAGAAGTCAGGAAGAAAATTATTTTCTTCTTTTAATGGTAGAAAATAACAATTCCCATCTGCTAAAATTGTTCCAATTTTATAAACAGGATATCCAGGTTCAGGTATAAGAGAATAGTCATCTGGATTTATAAAACAAAGTGGAAAATGAGCAATTCCCTCTTTTGAGCCAATTAAAACACATATTTCTTCTTCAGGGTCTAATTGGACATCATAATTTTCTTGATAAAAAGATGATATACTTTTTCTAAAATTAATATTTCCCCTTCCTAATGGATATCTATGAAATTCGGGTTTTTTAATATATTCCGCCATAGCACTAACAATATTGGATGGAGTAGGTATATCAGGGTCTCCAATTCCGAAGTCAATTAAATCATATCCATCTTTTATTAGTTTTTTTTTCTTTTTATCAATTTCTACAAAAAGGTATGGTGGTATTTTCTTCATTCTTTCGCTTATATCAAACATTAAATACCTCCTTCAATTATTATTAACATTATTATATAATAGAACAATTAAGTTGACAATAAGGTTTTATGAATAAACAATTAAGAAAATTAGATGTTTTATAATTTATATTATAAGATAATAAATAAAAGGGATAACTTTTCAAACTGTACTATAAAGATATAAACCAAAATATAGGAATTAGAAAACTGATATAGAGAAAACAAATATGAATGAAAGAATAGCAATAGTTGAAGATGAAATTGATATTTTAAATCTTATGAAAAAGTATTTAGAAAAAAATAATTTTTTACCTTTTCCTTATACAAACGCAAATGATTTTTTAAAAAATATAGAGAAAGAGAAGTTTGACCTTGTTCTTCTTGACCTTATGCTGCCTGATATGGATGGTATTGATGTATGTAAGAACATAAAAACAAATCCAAAAACAGAAAAAATTCCTGTCATAATGCTCACTGCAAGAACGGATGAAGGAGATAAAATATTAGGACTTGAAATTGGTGCAGATGATTATATAACAAAACCGTTTTCTCTAAAAGAATTATTAGCAAGAATAAGGGCTGTTTTAAGAAGATATAAGTTGGAGTTATCAACTGAAAAGATATATATTGGGAAAGAAATTATTATTGACCCAAAAACATTTGAAGTTTTAGTTAATAACAAGAGAATTAATCTAACTTATGTTGAATTTAAAATACTTTTAATCCTTGCTTCTAAAAAATCATGGGTTTTTCCAAGAGACAAGATAATAGAACTTTTATGGGATGGGGAAAAATTTACAATAGAAAAAGCAATAGATGTTCATATAAACAATCTTCGTGCAAAATTAGGCAAGTATGGTAAGTATATAAAAACAATAAGAGGAGTTGGGTATAAAATAGAAGAATGATAAAAAATTATTTTTCCCGATTACTTATTTCAAATATATTATTACTTATTTTTTTTATTCTTTTTAACAAAATTTATTCTTTACCTATATTTATTTGTTTAATTTTTATTTTTCTTATTTCTTTTTTAAATTACCTGCCTATAAAAAATTTAAAAGAAAATCTAAGAAAGTATAAAAAAGATGTTTATCAAAAAGAATCAGATATAGTTTTTATTCAGAAAACAGAAGAAGAAATTATGGAAGAAATAGAGAAAAAAGAAAAAACAATAAAAGAAATGAAAGAAAAAATTTATTCTTTTTTTAAATTTCTTCCAACAACTATTTTTATAATAGATAAAGAGAATAAAATTGTTTTTTCAAATAGGGATGAAGAAAAATTTATTGGGAAAAATTATCTTGAATTTTTTGATAATTATAATTTATTTGAGTGTATTAAAGATATATTAAATGATAAAGAATTCAGACAAAGTGAAATTGAAATTGGTAATAAAATTTTTAATTGTCATGTTTTCAAGTTTTTTGATAACACAGTCGCTGTTCATTTCTTAGATATAACAGAGACATACCAACTAAAAAATATAAAAAAAGAACTTGTTGCAAATATTTCTCATGAAATTAAAACACCATTAACAGTTATTAAAGGGTATCTTGAAACAATTTATGATGAAGTAGAAGGGGATACAAAAGAGAATATAAAAATTATAATGAAAAACACAGATAGATTAATAAATATATTAGATGATATTTTATGTCTTTCTTATATTGAAGAAAAAGCAATTCAGAAAGAAAATGTTAATTTAAAAGAGATAACAGATGATATTTTAAAGATTTTTGAAAAAAAAATAAAGGAGAAAGAAATAAAAGTAAAAGTAGATGTAGAAATTGAAAATAGTTTAATGACAGATAGGTTATTAATTGAAAGTATATTATTTAATCTTATAGATAATGCTATTAAATATACTGACAATGGGGAAATTACAATCAAAAGTAAGGTATTAGGAAATAACCTTTTTATATCTATTAAAGATACAGGTATTGGAATTCCTGAAAAAGATATTGAAAGAATTTTTGAAAGATTTTATGTTGTTGATAAATCAAGGTCAAAAGAAACTGGTGGGACAGGTCTTGGGTTGGCAATTGTAAAAAATGCAGTTATTTCTCTTAGTGGGAAAATAGAAGTTAAAAGTCAGGTTGGTTCTGGAACTGAATTTATAATTAACCTTCCTATATAGTTATATCATTTTTTACCAAATTTTTACCATTTCTTTACTCTTTCTTAACTTTTTCTCATTAAAATTATTTGGTGAAAATGGAAAAACAAATGAGAAAAATATGGAAAGTAAGAATAAAAAAGGCATATCAGGATGCAACAAATCACATAGCAGTTGGAGAGGTATTAGAAGAAAATCAAATATACATAAAAATGAGATGTAGAACATTCCATTTTAAAAAACCCACTTATAGTTTTGGAATATATTCCAGCGAAATAAAAACAAGAATTTTCCCATGGCAAACTATTTCTTATATAACTGAACTTTCTCCTGATTTTGAGTGGAAAAATGTAAAAGTTGAACTTACTGAAAGAGGAGATGTAGTTTTATTTACAGAAAAAGAGGATAAGAAAATAGGGATTAAAGGAGGACCACAATGGGCAGAAATGTAATTATTCTATTTTTTTTGATTTTACTTCTGGCTTTTTTGTTGAAATTAACAATTTCATATCTTTCAAAAAGGAAAATCGGGACATATCCAGAAATTATAAAAAATATGCTTTTAAAACTCTTCAAATCTTCTTCTATTGAAAAAAATGCCAAAAAGGAGGTGAAAAAAAATAAAAAGGCATCAAGAGAAGAAGGTTTATTAGATAAAGATGAATATAAAAATAAAAGTTTAGAAAAAACAACAAAAAAAGGAGGAAAAATGAAAAGAAAAGTACTACTTGCAGGGATAGTATGCTTCCTATCTTTTTTAGTTAGTTCCTTTGCTTCTGATGTAGACCTTCTTATACAGAAACTTGTAGAAAAAGGAATCCTTACTTCAGGTGAAGCGCAGACAATTCTTGTAGAAACACAGGAAGAAGTCAGAAAAGAAGAAGCAAAAGAAAGAGAAGTTCCAAAATGGCTTGATACAATGAAATTTAGTGGAGATGCAAGATTAAGATACGAAATGGAAGATAAAGACCCTGTTGATAGACATAGAGGAAGAATACGACTGAGATATGGATTTGAAACAAAGCCAAATGAGAATACAGAGATAGGAGTAAGAGTTGCAACTGGTTCATCAGACCAAAAATCAACAAATCAGACATTAGAAGATGTCTTTTCATCAAAAAACATCTGGCTTGACAAAGCATATATAAAATATTCCTTTAATAAATATATATCAATTTTTGGTGGAAAATTTTCAAATCCTTTTATTAACACAGACCTTGTATGGGATGGGGATATAACTCCTGAAGGTATTGCCTTTCAAACAAAATTCCCTGTTGGTGTTTTTATAAATGGTGGATTTTTTCCATTACAAGAAGATGGTGGATGGGAAAGCGACCCATACATGACAGGTATTCAAGTTGGATATTCAGGGAAAATTGCATCAAGGGACTTTAAAATAGCAGTTGCTTATTATATGACAGAAGGAATTGAAGGAAGAACAACTGCAAGTGTTGTAGGTGCTGGTAGTGCAGGTACAGGTAATACAATAATAGGTGGAAATTATATTGCTGAATATAAACCAATTGATGTTGTTTTTGAGTTTTATCCCTTTGAAATTCAGGGTGTACCTGTAAAACTTTATGCTGATTATGTAAAAAACACTGAAAGTGAATTTGATAAAGACACTGGCTATGAAATTGGGTTTACAGTTGGGAAAGCGAAGAAAAAAGGAACATGGGAATTTGACTATAACTACAGAGATATTGAGAGAGATTGTGTTCCTGCTTTCTTAAATGATTCTGATTTCAATGGCGGTGGAACTGGTTCAAAAGGGCATAAATTTGGGGTTAAGTATGCAATAAATGATAACTCCACTGCAGGTATAACATATATTGTCGGTGAAGGTAATTATGTAGGCAGAGGTGATGTAAATACACTTCAAATTGATTATGTAGTGAACTTTTAAAAGGAGGAAAAATGAAAAAAATTTTTTTATATCTGGTTCTAACATTATGTCTAACATCTTTTGTTATCGCGCAGGAAAAAAGTATAATTTTACAGGGTTCTACTACTGTTTTTCCTGTTGCCCAAAGATGTGCAGAAGAATTTATTAAAGAAAATCCAGGAGTAAGTATTTCTGTAAGAGGTGGTGGTTCTGGAGTAGGGATTTCTGCTTTGATTGATAAGGTGTGTGATATTGCTAATTCCTCAAGACCAATGAAAAAAGAGGAATTAAAAACTGCAATATCAAAAGGTATAGACCCTAAAGCAAATGTAATTGCTAACGATGCAATTTCAGTAATTGTCAATCCATCTAATCCTATTAGTGATTTAACTCTTTCTCAAATTAAAGATATTTACACAGGAAAAATATCTAATTGGAAGGAATTAGGTGGGGAAAACCAGAAGATAGTGGTTGTTTCAAGAGATACTGCCTCAGGAACTTTTGAGTGTTTTAATGAAATTGTGTTAAAGAATGAAAAAGTAAAACCAGATGCTCTTATGCAAGCATCAAATCAGGCAATTGTAAATATTGTTAAAAGAACAGAAGGTGCTATTGGATATGTAGGACTTGGTTATTTGGGTTCTGATGTCAAAGCAGTAAAAGTGAATGGAATTTATCCTTCAAAAGAGACAGTTCTAAATGGAACATATCCAATATCAAGAGTTTTATTTATGTACACAAATGGAACACCTAAGGGACTGGTTAAAAATTTCATTGATTTTGTAAAGTCAAAAAAAGGACAGGAAATTGTGAAAGAAGAAGGATTTGTTCCTTTGGAATAAAGAATATCCTTTTTATTATAAACACCCCCTCAATTTGAGGGGGTGTTTATTTGATATAACAGGTTTATTTATGGTAATATAAGGAATAAAAATGACAAAATTAAAAGAAAATTTTATTAAATATATTTTATTTTTTCTTTCGTTTCTTTCATTATTTTTCTTATTAGGTATAGTTGTAGTTCTTTTCAAAGAGGGATTACCCCTATTTAAATATGTTTCATTGAAGGACTTTTTATTTGGAAAAGAGTGGTATCCAACTTATGAACCACCAAGTTTTGGTGCACTACCTTTAATTTTAGGTTCTTTATGGGTAACCTTAGGCGCGCTAATATTGGCAATTCCATTAGGAATAGGAGCGTCTATTTATCTTTCTGAAATTGCTGGTAGAACGACAAAAGAAATCATAAAACCAATAATTGAACTATTAGCAGGAATACCTTCTGTTGTTTATGGTTTTTTTGGTGTAGTAATTTTAGCCCCATTTATCCAGAAAATTTTTGACTTACCTGTTGGATTATGTGCTTTAACTGCTTCTATAATTTTAGGAATTATGGCTATTCCAACTATTACAAGTATTGCAGATGATGCAATATCATCTGTCCCAAATAATTACAAAGAGGCATCACTTGCCTTAGGTGCAACAAAATTAGAAACAATTTTTAAAGTAGTTCTTCCTGCATCAAGTGGAGGAATAATTACTGCAATAATATTAGGAATATCAAGAGCAATTGGAGAGACAATGACTGTTTTAATGGTAGCAGGAGGAGCAGCAATTATCCCTCATTCTTTTTTAGAACCAGTTAGACCTTTAACAGCAACAATTGCTGCTGAAATGGGAGAAGCAGTTTTAGGAGGAATTCATTACAATGCTCTGTTTTCTCTTGGTATTGTTCTTTTTGTAATTACTTTATTTTTTAACATATTATCTGATTTTTTATATGAAAGATTCAAAAAGAGAGTAAGATGAAAAAATTAAAACAAAATTTATGGTTCTGGGTATTTAGAATTTGTAATATTTTAATTTTAATTTTTTTCTTTTTAATTTTTTTCTTTATCTTTATAAGAGGTTTTAAGGTAATAAATTTAGAGTTTCTTTTTAGTATGCCAAAAGAAGGAATGACAAAAGGAGGAATTTTCCCCGCAATTTTAGGAACAATTTATTTAGTAGGTGTTTCAATTATATTTTCCTTAATTTTAGGTATTGGAGCAGGTATATATTTATCAGAATATGCCAGAGATAATTATCTTGTCAGAATTATTAAAATTGGGATAAATAATTTAGCAGGAGTTCCTTCTATTATTTTTGGACTTTTTGGTTTTGCTGTATTTGTTAAACTTTTTAAGTTTGGTGTTTCTATTTTATCGGGTGGTTTAACATTAGGGATATTAACATTACCTACAATTATAATGTCAACAGAGGAAGCATTAAAATCAGTTCCTCAAAGTTTCAGAGAAGCATCTTTTTCACTGGGAGCAAGAAAATGGCAAACAATTAAAAATATTGTTTTACCTAATTCAATAAGTGGAATTTTAACAGGTGCTATTTTATCAATTGGTAGAGCAGCAGGAGAAACAGCCCCTATTTTGTTTACAGCAGTTACTTTTTATATAAATAAATTACCTAAATCTATATTTGATGAAGTTCAAGCATTACCGTATCATATTTATGGTTTAATGACAGAAGGAACACAGCCGGAATTTCAAGTTCCAATTGCTTATGGAACTGCTTTAGTACTCTTATTTCTGGTTTTAGGAATGAATTCTATTGCAATTTTTTTAAGAATTAAAACAAGAGGAAAGAAAAAATGGTAAAAATAGTTATAAAAAATCTAAATGTTAGATATTCAAATCTACATGTATTGAAAAATGTAAGTTTTGATATTGAAAAAAATAAAGTTACTGCAATTATAGGTCCTTCTGGTTGTGGAAAATCAACTTTTATAAAAACAATTAACAGAATGCTTGATTTGGTTGATTCAGCAAAAGTAGAAGGAGAAGTACTGTTAGATGGAGAAGATATTTATAGTATGGATGAGGTTGTTTTACGGAAAAGAGTAGGTATGGTTTTTCAACTACCCAATCCTTTCCCAAAATCCATATTTGAAAATGTTGCTTATGGCCTTAAAATTCATAAAATGTTCAAAAATAAAAATGACCTTTATTTAAAAGTTGAGACAGCATTGAAAGATGCTGCTTTATGGGATGAAGTAAAAAATGATTTAGGTAAAAATGCTCTGGATTTATCAGGAGGACAGAAACAGAGATTATGTATTGCAAGAACTATAGCAATTGAACCAGAAGTAATACTTTTTGATGAACCCTGTGCAAGTTTAGACCCAATAGCAACTCTAAAAATAGAGGAGTTAATAGAAAAATTGAAAGAAAAATATACAATTGTAATTGTAACTCATAATATGCAACAAGCAGCAAGAATTTCTGATTATACTGCTTTTTTGTATTTAGGAGAATTGATTGAATTTGGTAAAACAGATAAAATATTTACTGCTCCCTCTAATAAAAAAACAGAGGAGTATTTGATAGGTAAGTTTGGATAAATAGGAGAAAAAAATGATTGAAGAAAGAATGCAAAAACTTAAAGAAAAAATAATTGATTTTTCTTTACTTGCAGAAGAAATGGTAAGAAAAAGTATGCAAGGTCTTATTGAAAGAAAAAAAGAGTATCTTTCTGAAGTTATTGATACACTTGAAAATAAAGCAAATATGGCAGAAGTAGAAATTGATGGATTTTGTGTTGAAACAATAGCAAGATTTCAACCAGTTGCAAAGGATTTAAGAACAATTGTAATGATTTTAAAAATGAATAATGACCTTGAAAGAGTTGGTGATACAGCAGTTAATATCTCTGAAAGTGCATTGTTCCTTATTGAAAGACCTTTTGTGAAAAAACTTATTGATTTACCAAAAATGAGTGAGATTGTTTCTAATATGTTAAAAGAAAGTGTTTTGTCTTTTATAAATGGAGATACAAAATTAGCAAGAGAAATATGTAAAAGAGATGATATTGTTGATGCTTTAAATGAACAAATTATTAGAGAATTACTTACTTATATGCTCCAAGATTCTTCAACTATTGAAAGGTCAATCCATCTTATAAGAATTTCAAGGTCACTTGAAAGAATTGCAGATATGTCAACAAATTTTTGTGAAGATGTTATTTTCATAGAAGAAGGGAAAATTATAAAACATCATTTTGAAGAATAGGAAATTATATCTTCAATATCAAACATTAAATACCTCCTTCAATAAATCATCCATTGTATAAAACCCCTTTTCTTTTTTACTTAAAAATTCCGCAGCAATTAATGATCCTTCGGCAAAATTTTCTCTATTATAACACCTATGTGAAAACTCAATAATTTCGCCTTTTCCACCCCAGTAAACATAATGTTCACCGACAATATCACCAAGTCGTAAAGAATGCATCCCAATTTCTTCAAATTTTCTTTCGCCAGTCAATCCATTTCTACCATATTTTATATCTTCTTTAAAATTTCTTCCTGTTTTCTCACATATTATTTCTGCAATTTTTTTTGCAGTTCCACTTGGAGCATCTTTTTTAAAATGGTGATGTATTTCTTTTATTTCCACTTCATAGTTTTTAAAAAGAGAAGATGAAAATTCTATTATTTTTAAAAAAAGATTAACTCCAAGAGACATATTGGGAGAAAAGAAAACTGGGATTTTTTTCCCGGCGTTTTTAATTGAATTTAGTTGTTTTTCAGAAAGTCCTGTTGTTCCAATAACAATAGGATTACCTTTATTTTCACATACTTTTAAAAATTCTTTTGTTGCAGTTGAAACTGTAAAATCAATAACTATTTCTTTTCCAGTAGAGATATTTGAAAGATTATCTGAAAGAATATAATTATCAATTTTTTCCCCAATATCAGGATGATTTTTGTTTTCAACAATACCAGTGACTTCAAAATTTTCTTTTTCACCTGCAAGTTTCAAAATTAAACTACCCATTTTACCTCTTGCACCACATACAATAATTTTTATTTTACTCATTCTTTTTCCCTTTTTATTTTTGCCCCTAATAAATTTAGTTTTTTTTCAAATTTTTCATATCCTCTGTCAATATGGTAAATCCTGGAAATTTCAGTTATTCCTTCTGCAACAAGTCCAGCAAGAACTAAAGCAACACTTGCTCTTAAATCAGAAGCCATTACTTTTGCTCCATATAATTTTTCTACTCCTTTTACTATTGCCTTTGAACCATCAAGAGAAATATCAGCACCCAAACGGTTTAGTTCTCCTGCATGTATAAATCTTTCCGGGAATACCTTTTCTGTAATTATACTAATTCCATCTGCAAGACAAAGAAAACTCATAATCTGCGCTTGCAGGTCAGTTGGAAAACCAGGGTAGGCAAGGGTCACAATATCAACTGCTTTCCATTTATTATATGGTTTTGTTATAGCAATATTTTCTTTTATATTTATTTCTATCCCTGATTCTTCAAGTTTATCAATAAGGGCAAAAAGATGAGAGGGAATTATATTTTTTATAACAATTTTACTCTTTGTTATATATCCTAAAAGTAATAAAGTTCCACCTTCAATTCTATCTGGTATAATTGAATATTCAGTTCCTTTTAATTTTTTAACTCCTTCTATTCTTATTGTATGTGACCCTTCTCCACAAATTTTCCCTCCCATTTTTTTTAAGAACATTGCAAGGTCAACAATTTCTGGCTCACATGCAGCAAATTCAATGATTGTTTCATCTTCAGCAAGAGTAGAAGCCATAAGAATATTTGCAGTTGCAAGAACACTTGAACCAAAATTTCCAGCAAGAAAAATCTTGTTTCCTTTCAATTTATTTGCTTTTCCAACAATATATCCTTCTTCATTAGATATTTCTGCCCCCAATTTTTTTAGCCCTTTTATATGAAGGTCTATAGGTCTTGGTCCAATTACACATCCACCAGGCATGGAAAATCTTGCCTGCCTGAATTTTGATAGAAGTGGGCCTAATAAACAAATTGAACCTCTCATTGTACTTACAAGTTCATAAGGAGCGGTATATTTTTCTATTCCATCGGGGTCAATTTCAACTGTATTGTTATAAAATTTTGTTTTTGCTCCCATGTATTCAAGGATATCCAAGAGAGTATGAACATCTTTTACATCAGGAACATTATGAATTATTGATTTACCTTCTCCTAAGACAGTTGCTGATAATATTGGAAGAGCAGAATTTTTTGAACCAGATATTTCAATTTCTCCTACTAATTTATTTTCACCTTCAATTACAAATTTTTCCATTTTTCCCTTTTATATTTTATTTAATTTTCACAATTTTATCATTTTTTGATAAAAAAAACATAAATAAATTTTAAAGATTATTTTTACCTTTTACACCCTTTTTATACGAGTAAGTATAAGGAATAGCAAGGTCAACTTTAGGATTTTCCTGTACTTTTTTGAATATTATTTTATTTATTTCGTATGCAATTTTTGGTCTTTCAATTGCCGATGTTATATATCTTAATCTCAAATAAATTCCATAGTCATAAACATCAGCTCTTATATAAGGTTCAACCTTTGTTTTTTCAATAATATCTGCTGTAACTTTTTTTGCTGCTTCAATTAAAATTTTTTCTGCTTCATCCCAATCAGAATCAAATGTAATTCTCCAAATAACTTCATCAAGAAAATATGGTTGATCCTGTTTTACAGTGTAATTTATTACGACCTGACTAAAAAGCATTGCATTTGGTATAAGAACATCTCGTCCTGTTGCCTCTTCGCTTCCAACTGCTCCACCAACTTGATTTAAAATTGTGTACATTAAACCAATATCTATAACATCTCCAACAAGTCCAAGTGTAGGTAGATAAATTCTATCCCCTATTCTAAAAGGTCTTCTTAATGTTATCAGTGCCCAGGCAGCAATACCGCTGACAGGGGCTTGTAAAGACCATCCTAAAAGCATTCCAAAAAATCCAACTCCAAGAGCACCGAAAATAGTTATTTTTCCCATACTTTCAATTAAAGCAAAAATTATTGCAAATCCCTTAATTGCATTTGAAAAACCAACAAGCATTTTTGTTTCACCAAGAGGCCCTTTTTTCTTTTTTACAACAAATGTTATTATTTGGGTCAGAATATGGAAAATTGAAAGAAGTGAAAATATTACTGCAAATAGGCGAACAACTGATTTACCTGGAGAAATTTCTCCCCATTTGTATCCTTTATAATTTAGAAATAAAAAAATACAGGTTAATAAAAAAATAACAGGAAAATATAATTTTTTAATTTTATTATTGTTCATTTTTTTAAAAAAATTTAAAATACTTTCTACATTTACTAAATTTATTTATCCTTTATTATACCCAAATTTTTTATTATAGATTAGAATTATTTATAATTTGTAATATATCATCTGGAATTGGAGCAATAAATGTTTGTTTTTTATTATCTCTTGGGTTGGCAAGAGTTAATTTCCATGCATGTAAAGCACATCTTGAAATAATGGGTGATTTTACTCCATATTTTTCATCCCCTATAATTGGATAATTTAAATATGAAAGAGTAAGGCGTATTTGATGAGTTCTTCCTGTAATTGGTTTAACAGAGACAAGTGTATAATCATCAAAATATTTTAAAGCATTTATTTCAGTTATTGTTTTTTTCCCTTTCAGGAAATGGACTTTCATTTTTGTTGGGTTTTCTTTATCGGGTAAAACAGTGAATTCTATTACCTTTTTTTCAGGTGTAAAATTTCCTTTAACAATTGCTAAATAAATTTTTTCCACCATTCTATTTCTAAATTGTTCAATAAGATTCCAATAAGCAAGAGATGTTTTGGCAAAAACAATTACTCCCGATGTTTCTTTATCAAGACGATGAACAACTCCTATTCTTAGAGGAGAACCAATTTTTGCCAATGAAGTATAATATAAAACATAATTTAAAAGTGTCCCTGTTTTTTTATAATTTGTTGGGTGAGTTATAATTCCTGCTGGTTTATTGACTACAATAATATTTTTATCCTCGTATATAATTTCTAAATTACTCTTTTCTGGTTTTATTTCTTCTTTTTGTTCTTCTTCAATTTGAATGATAGATATTAAATCACCTTTTTTAAGATGATATGATGGAATAATTTTTTTTGAATTGACAATGACTTTTTCTTGCTTTATTAAATATTTTATTCTTTCTCTTGAAACATTAAGTTTTTCTTTAAGATATTTATCTATTCTTGTATTCTTTTCCTGGTTAAAAACAATCTCTTTCACTTATTTTTTCTTTTTTGCAAGTTCTTTAATCAATTCAATACCAATAACATTTCTCTGTATTTGGTTAGTTCCTTCATATATTTGAGTTATTTTTGCATCTCTAAACATTTTTTCAACAGGATAATCTTTCATATAGCCATATCCTCCAAAAATCTGAATTGCATCTGTTGTTACTTTCATAGCAACATCAGAAGCAAAAAGTTTGCACATTGCTGATTCTTTTGAATAGCTTTTTGCTCCTGAGTCAATTGTTTTTGCTGTTTGATAAATAAGAGTTCTTGCTGCTTCAATTTGTGTAGCCATATCAGCCAGCATATGTTGAATTGCTTGAAATGAACTTATTGGTTGTCCAAATTGTTTTCTTTGATGAGAATATTCAAGTGCTGATTCATACGCACCCTGTGCTATACCTAATGCCTGTGAGGCAACACCAGGTCTACTTGTATCAAAATTTTTAATTGTAATTAAAAATCCCATCCCTTCTCTTCCTAAAACATTTTCTTTTGGGACTTTACAATTGGTAAAGACAAGTTCTCTTGTTGCAGATGCTCTTATTCCCAATTTTTTTTCTTTTTTTCCAAACTCAAAACCATCCCATCCCTTCTCAATTATAAAAGCAGTTGAACCTCTTGCACCTTTGCTTTTATCAGTTGAAGCAATTACTACGTATGTTTCTGCTTCACCACCATTTGTTATCCACTGTTTTGTTCCATTTAAAATATACCAATCTCCGTCTTTTTTTGCTGTTGTGTTTAGATTTGTAATATCACTCCCTGAGCTAGATTCAGTTACTGCAAATGCAGCAAGTTTTCCTTTTGCAATTGGTGGAAGATATTTATTTTTTTGTTCCTCATTCCCAAAAAGAACTATTGGAAAAGTTCCAAGAGCAGTTCCAGCATAAGATAAAGCAATTCCCCCACAAACCCTACTTAATTCTTCAATAACAAGACACAATTCAAAAACTCCGTATCCAAGTCCGCCATAGTTTTCTGGAACAAAAACACCAAAAAGGTCCGAATCAGCAAGTACTTTTACTATATCATGGGGAAATATTTCATTTTCATCATATTCTGCTCTTTTTGGTAGAATTTTTTCTTCTGCGATTTTTCTTGCAAGTTCTTTTATCATTTGTTGTTCATCAGTAAGAAAGTATTCCATTTTCTCTCCTTTATTCATATTTTTTAGCAACAAGAGTAATATTGTGCCCACCAAAACCAAAAGAATTTGAAAGAGCAACTTTCACATCTTTTTCAATTGTTTTATTTGGGACATAATTAAGGTCACATTCAGGGTCCGGATATTCATAATTTATTGTAGGAGGTATTATTCCCTCTTTGATTGTCAGGCATGTTATAACAAATTCAACTCCTCCTGCTGCTCCAAGTAAATGTCCAACCATTGATTTTATTGAACTAATATATATTTTATAGGCATTTTCTCCAAAGACCCTTTTAATTCCATCTGTTTCACTTTTATCATTTAATTTTGTTGAAGTTCCATGAGCATTGATATAATCAACTTCCTGAGGAACAATATTTGAATTTACCAGAGCATGTTTCATTGCAAGATAAGCACCTTCACCTGTTGGGTCAGGAGATGTCATATGATAAGCATCACAACTCATTCCATAGCCAGCAAGTTCGCAATAGATTTTTGCTCCTCTTTTTTTTGCATGTTCTTCTGTTTCAAGAACAACAATGCCTGCACCTTCTCCCATAACAAAACCATCTCTTTCTTTATCAAACGGTCTTGATGCTTTTTGTGGTTGGTCATTTCTTGTTGATAATGCTTTCATAGAGCAGAAACCTGCAAGTCCAAGTGGTGTTATACAGGACTCAGTTCCGCCAGCAATCATTACATCACAATTATTTTCTCTCATAAAACAAAGAGCAGTACCAATAGCATGCGCCCCTGAAGCACAGGCACTTACAGTTGCAAAATTAACTCCCTTAAATCCAAAGTAAATTGCAATTTGTCCTGCTGCCATATCTGGAATTAACATTGGAATTAGAAAAGGGGAAACTCTTCCTGGACCTGAACTTAAAAGTATTTCGTGTTGTTGTTCAATTACTCTTAATCCACCAATTCCTGCTCCTACTATTACACCTATTTTCTCTTTTTTTTCTTTTTCAAGTTCTATTTCACTATCTTTTATTGCTTCATCAGTTGCTTTTATAGCAAACTGGACAAATTTATCCATTTTTCTTTTTTCTTTTGGATGAATAAAATCCAATTGAAAGTCCTTAACTTCTGCACCAATTTTTGTATCAAAATTGGATACATCAAAACTTTTTATTGTATCAACACCACTTACACCTTTTATTAAATTTTCCCATGTTGTTTTTAAATTATTTCCGACAGGTGTAACACATCCAAGTCCAGTAACGACAATTTTTTTCATTTTTATTTTTTTGAAATATTATTTTCAATATAATTTATTGCATCTCCAACTGTTTTTATTTTTTCAGCATCTTCATCAGGTATTTCAAGTCCAAACTTTCCCTCAAAATCCATAACGAGTTCAACTGTATCAAGAGAATCGGCACCAAGGTCATCAATAAAAGATGCGTTTTCTGTTACCTCATTAGCATCAACACCCAACTTCTCAACAACAATATCCTTTACTATTTTTGCTATTTCTTCTCTTTCCATCTTTTTTCCTCCTTTTTTTACATTAGAGTTCAGTGATATATACTTGTAAAGCACAAAAGAAAGCACATTGTTTTATGTCTTTCATTTATAAATCCCCTCTCACTCCCGTTGTGCTTGTTGAAATCTCCAAAATCCTTTCTATCTTCCCTTTGTCAAAGGGAAGAAATAAGAGAGGAAATCAAGCACCAACTCTGCTCTGCTAACCCCTGTTACTCTCCACTTTTTGGTCAAGATATTTAACCGAGTACTACATTACAAGTCCACCATCTATTCTAATAACCTGACCTGTTATATAATTTGAATTTTCACCTGATAAAAAAGCAATAAGTTCTGCAACATCCTCTGGAGTTCCAAATCTCCTTAGAGGTATATTTTCAAGCATTTTTTCTTTTACTTTTTCAGGTAAATTCTGTGTCATTTTTGTCATAATATATCCAGGAGCAATTGCATTAACATTTATATTACTTCTTGCAAATTCTTTAGCACAAACTTTTGTAAGAGCAATTAAACCACCTTTTGAGGCAGCATAATTTGCCTGTCCTATATTCCCAACCTGTCCTATTATTGAAGCGACATTTATTATTTTACCTTTTTTCTTTAAAAACATTTCATACCCTATAATTTTACTACATAAAAAAGCACCTTTCAAGTTTATATTTATTACTTCATCCCATTCCTCTTCTGTCATTCTCAGAATAATTTTGTCTTTTGTTATGCCTGCATTATTTATTAAAACATCAATTGTTCCAAATTTTTCAATTATATAATTTTTCCCTTCTTCAATTTCTTTTTGATTTGTTATATCAATTTTTGAAGCAATTATTTCTGTTTCTTTTTTTGTAAATTGGTTGATAAATTCATTATCAATAATAACATCCCAGAGAACAAGTTTAGCACCTAAATTAGAAAATTTATAAGCAACTGCTTTCCCAATTCCTCCAAATGCCCCTGTAATTATAACAACTTTATTTTTCATTTTTATCCCCTTTATACCATTTTATTAGATTTGCACCCCAAGTTAATCCACCACCAAAAGAAACAGTTAAGATATAATCACCTTTTTTTATTAGTTGTTTTTTATTTGCATGGTCAAGAGCAACAGGAACACACGCAGCGGACATATTTCCATATTTTTCAATATTTACAAAAAATTTTTCAACTGGTATTTTCATATTTTTTGCAACACCTAAAATAATTCTTAAATTTGCTTGATGAGGGATAATGAGCGATATATCCTCTTTTTTCAATTTATATTTTTTCAAGATATTATTTATACTTTCACACATTGTAATTATTGCAATTTTAAAAAGTGGTTGTCCTTCCATTTTCATAAAGTTGAGGCGGTTTTCAATTGTATCAAAAGAAGAAGGCAATTTTGAACCACCAGCAGGGGCATGAAGCAAATATTCATAACCCCCATCAGAAGATAAATATGACCCGATTACTCCATTTTCTTCTGACCTTTGAACAATTACTGCTCCTGCTCCGTCTCCAAGAAGAACACATGTTTCTCTATTTGTATAATCAGTTATTCTACTCATACACTCTGCTGCTACAACTGCTCCTGTTTGATAGCCACTTGTTTCTATAAGATTTCTTGCAATTTCAAGTCCATAAAGAAAACCAGAACATGCAGCAGAAATATCAAATGCAAATTTTTTCTTAATCCCTAATTTGTGTTCTATAAGACAAGAAGTTGAAGGGAAAAATTTATCTGGAGTAATTGTTGCACAAATTATAAAGTCAATTTTTTCTGGTACAATATTTGCATCATTACATGCATTTAAAATTGCTTCTTTCCCTAAATCAGAAGAAGAAATATTTTTTGGAGCAATTCTTCTTTCTTTTATTCCAGTTCTTGTTGTTATCCACTCATCAGAGGTATCAACCATCATTTCCATATCTCTATTTGTTAAAACAATCTCAGGCAAATAAGAACCAGTTCCAGTTATAATTACTCCCATTTAACTCTCCATATCTTTCACTTTTTCTTTCATAATGTCTAAAAAATTTGATTTTACAATTTTTTCACCTAATTTCATTGCATTAAAAATTGCCCTTGGAGAAGACCTTCCATGAGAAATAAGGACTATTCCATCAACTCCAAGTAATATCCCTCCTCCATATTCAGCATAATCAACCATTTTTGCAAATTGGCTTAAATTTTTCTTAATAAGAAAAGTTGCAATTTTACCAGAAATATTTTCTCTTAAATATCTCAAAAGAAGTGTTTTGAAAGATCTGCTGATACCTTCTGATGTTTTTAAAACAACATTTCCAGTAAATCCATCTGTTACAATTACATCGCTTTTTCCTGTGAAAATGTCCTGTCCTTCAATATTTCCAATAAAATTAATTTCTTTTGCATTTTTTAACAATTGGAATGCCTCTTTTCTTAAATCATCACCTTTTGTTTCCTCTTCACCAATATTTAATAAAGATACTTTTGGTTTTTTAATACCAAAGACAATTTCTGCATAGGTTGCTCCCATAATTGCTGAACTTAAAAAATGGATTGGTTTTGCATTTATATTACTTCCTGCATCAAGAAAAATTGTATTTCCCTTTGAAGCATTAGGAAATAAAACTGCAATTGCCGGTCTTTCTACTCCTTTAATTAAACCAATTTGTGATATTGCAAGAGCAACAAAAGCTGCTGTATTGCCACCACTTAATGCTACATCAACTTTCTTTTCTTTCAAAAGTCGTAATGTAACTGACATTGTTGTATCTGTCTCTTTCAGAAGTTTCAGCCCCACCTTTTTATCCATCGGAATAAACTTTTTACATTCAACAATTGAGTACAAATCAGGATTTAAAGAAGATAAGAGATGATTAAATTTTTCTTTTTCACCTACAAGAAAAATTTTCAAATTATCACCTTTTTTAATACATTCTAGACTTTTTACTGTTGAAAAGGGAACTTTATCCCCCCCCATAACATCAAGTGCAATAGAGATATTTTTCATTGTTTTTTTCTTTTTTCTTTCTTCTGGATAACAAGTTCTCCTTTATAATATCCACATTGAGGACAAACAGAATGAGGCGTAATTAAAGAACCACAATTTGGGCATTTTGAAAGGGAGACATTTTTAATTTTTTTTGAATTTCTTCTCTTTCCTGTTCTACTTTTTGAATGTTTTCTTTTAGGATTTGGCATTTTTTTCTCCTTCTTTAATAGATTTAAAACTTTTTCATTTTTTGTCTTGTATTTTTTCTATTTTAAATTTTACATTTAATAGTTAAATTTTTCTTTTAATTTTTTTTCCACAGCAGGAGGGACAAAACAAGAAATTTGGCCTTTTAATTTTGCTATTTCCTTGACCATTGTTGAACTTATAAAAAAATATTCTTCTCCTGGCATTATAAAAATTGTTTCAATATTTTTATTTAACTTTCTATTTGTTAAAGCCATTTGGAATTCATATTCAAAATCAGAAATTGCTCTAAGTCCTCTTACAATAATATTTATATTTTTTTCTTTTAGATAATTAACAAGAAGCCCATCAAATTTATCTATTTCAATTCTATCATCATTTTTAAATGTTTCTTTAATTATTTCAGTTCTCTCTTCAATTGTTAAAAGAAAGTCCTTTCTTTGAAAAGATGAAATAGCAATTATTATTTTGTCCACAATTTTCAGACACCTATGAATAACATCAATATGTCCATTTGTTATAGGGTCAAAACTACCCGGATAGACTGCTATATTCTTCATTTTCTTTCCTTTTTAAATATGAAACAGATGTTTTACCATATTTTTTATTTTTGTAGACAATAAATTTAGCACTTTCTGGTATTGAATATTTAGTTCTATGCTCAACAATAATAATTCCATTTTCATTTATTACTTCGGAAGAAATAATTGTTTCAAGTATTTCTTTCAATTTGTTTACGGGAAAATCATAAGGTGGGTCTGCAATTACAAGGTCATATTTGAAATTTCTCATCTCCTTGATTTTCTCTTCTACTCCACCCTTTAAAATAGATACCTGTTTTTCTATTCCAACATTAATTACATTTTTTTTTAAAATATCAACTATTTTCCCTTTACTTTCAACGAATATAACCTTTTCTCCACCTTCGCTTATTGCCTCAATCCCAAGTGCCCCTGTACCAGCAAACAGATCAATTATTTTTTTTCCAACTATCCATCCGCGCAGGACATCAAAAATTGCTTCTCTTACAACATCTTTTGTTGGTCTTATATCTTTTTCTTTTATAAATAAGAGTTTTTTACCTTTATGTATTCCACCTATTACTTTCATAATTTAATTTTATAAGGTCTAATTCTATGCCAGTCAATAACCAATGCCGACGCAACAAAAACAGAAGAAAAAGTTCCAATAATAAATCCACCAAGTAAAGAAAAAGCAAAATCATGAAGTGATTCCCCACCAAAGAAGAAGAATAATATAACAACTACAATTGTTGTTAGTCCTGTAAGAATAGTTCTACTTAATGTTTCATTTATACTTAGGTTAAAAATACCTATATAATTATCACTTCTTGTTTTCCTTACATTTTCCCTTATTCTATCAAAAATTACCACGGTATCATTTACAGAATATCCTGCTATTGTAAGAAGGGCAGCAATTATAGTTGAATCAATTTGTTTCCCTGCAATTGCAAGTATTGAGATAACAAAAAGCAAATCATGAAAAATTGCAACTGTTGCTCCAACTGCAAATCTGAATTCAAATCTTATTGCTAAATAAATAAGTATACCTATTATTCCAAGCAAAAATGAAAAAAGTGCTTTGTTTCTTAAACTTGTACTCATTGATGGCGAAATAATTGCCTTATTTTTTATTTCAATATCCTGCCCATATTTTTGCTGAATTGCTTTTAGTATTGTATCAGATGTATTTGGATTGCTTTTTATTATTACCTCTTTTTCTTCTGTTCCAACTGCCTGTACTGTAAAAGACCCAATATTTAATGTTGATAGAGTATCTCTTATTTCACTAACAGAGACACTGTTCTTGAAGGCAATTTGTAATAAATCCCCACCTGTAAAATCAACTCCAAAATTTTTTTTGCCTCTTATAAAAAATGTTGTCATTCCCCATAAAATAACAATAATAGAAAATAAATATGCAATTTTTCTTTTCCCCATAAAATCAAAATTTGTTTTTTTTATCAGTTCCATTTTTATATCCGTATTTTTTCAACCTTTTTTATTATAAGAAAGTAATCAACAATTACTTTTGTTACATAAACCGCGGTAAATAAGTTTGCAAGTATTCCTATACTTAAAGTTAATCCAAAACCTTTTATAGAACCTTCTCCAAAGAAAAAAAGTATTGCTCCTATAATTAATGTTGTTATATTAGAATCAAGGATAGCACTCCATGCTCTTAAATATCCAGCATCAACCGCTGTTTTTGGTGATTTTCCGGCTTTTATTTCTTCTCTTATTCTTTCAAAAATTAAAATATTTGCATCAACTGACATACCAATAGTCAAAGCAATTCCTGCAATTCCTGGCATTGTAAGAACACCTTTAATCCCTGCCATTATACCTAAAAGAATAAGTATATTTAAAGCAAGGGCAAAATCAGCCAAAAGACCAAATACAGAATAATAGAAAATCATAAAAATAAAAACAAGTATTCCGCCATAAAGAATTACACGAAAACCTTGTTGAATATATTTTTTTCCAAGAGTTGGACCAATAATTTGCTGATAAATCATATTAACTTTTGCAGGTAATGCACCTGCTCTTAAAACAATTGCTAACTCTTTTGCTTCTTCCATATTAAATTTACCACTAATTTGCCCTTTCCCTTCTGGTATTCTTTCTCTTATCATAGGAGCACTTTTTACCACACCATCTAAAACAATTGCCAATTGTCTACCTACATTATTTGTTGTTACATTTTCAAAAATTTTTGCTCCTTCACTATTAAAAACAATACTCACAGAGGGCAAACCACCCGGGTCATAACTTACATAAGCGTCTTTTATATATTTACCTGTAAGTTCTGGTTCTTTTTTTACAAGAATAGGAGAACCCTTTCTTGCTATCCCTCTTTCATCTTTTTCAGTTGTATATAAAACCTCATATCCTTCTGGAGGATTGCCTTCTAATGCAGATTGAAGTGCTTTTGGGTCATCATTAACAAGTTTAAACTCCAATAAGGCGGTCTTTCCAATTATATCTATTGCTTTTTCTGGTTCTTTAACCCCTGGTATATCAACTATTATTCTGTTTGCTCCTTCTTTTTGTATTATTGGTTCAGAGACCCCAAGAGCATCTATTCTGTTTCTTATTATTTCAAGTGCTCTATCAGTTAATTCATTTATATTTTCTGTTTCTTCTGGTGGTTTTTCTACTTCAAGAACAATATGAATTCCTCCTTGCAAGTCAAGGCCTTTTTTAATTTTTTTATCAACTGGATATATCAGATATATAAATATACCAATTATTGCAATTATCAAAAATAGTTTGTAATAATAACTTTTTAGCATTTTTTTATTTCCTTGTTATATACATCCTCTGGTTCAAAAATTTTTTCTTCTATGATTTTGAAATTTCCATCTTCAAATTTTCTGTAAAAACAAGAATAATATCCACTATGGCATGCTCCACATTTTTGCTGAACTCTGAAAAGCAAAGCATCATTATCACAGTCAATATAAATATCTTTCACAAATTGAAAATTTCCTGAACTTTCACCTTTAAGCCACAATTTTTTTCTACTTCTGCTGTAATAGTGCATTTTACCTGTTTGTAGTGTTTTTTCAATTGCTTCTGTGTTCATATATGCAACCATTAAAATAATTCCATTTAGGTCCTGAACAACTACAACAACTAAACCATTTTCATTAAATTTTACCATTTCTATAAAAGATTGTATATATTTTTCCATTTTTGAATTACAATTATATAATAAAAAAAATCAAAACAAAAATAATTTTAACATGAACAAAAAAAAATTAAAAGAGAAACTTTTGGTGGAATTAAAAAAAATAAAATTTGGACATACAAAAACATATTCTTATATTGCTTTAAAACTCGGAATGAAAAATAATGTTCGGTATATATCTTCAATTTTAAAAGAAAATCCTTATCTTATTTCAATTCCCTGTCATAGAGTAATTAAAAAAAATGGAGAAATTGGAAATTATGTACTTGGAAAGGAATTTAAAAAATATCTTATTGAATGGGAAAATTCCTTTTTTTAGTTCTTTTGACGAAAACTTTACATATCCCTTTTTCCTTGTCAATAATTTTTACTTTATATAAAAATCCGTATTTTTCTATTACTTTTTTATATAGGGTTTTGCAGTGTTCACAATAATAAGGATATTTTTTTACTTTTGTCTTGTTTAATTTCCCAACAGAAGGACATTTTTTCATAAATATCTCAAAATAATTTTCTCCAACAGACATTTGATATTCTGCACCTTCCTCTGTTAAAGTATGTGTCCAGTATTCAGCCATTCCAGATATTCCTTTTTCTCTAACAAGTTCATCTAAATTTGTAAGAAATTTATCCGAAATAAATTCCCATAAAGATATAACATCTTTTTTCCCATATTTTTTATGTATGAATTTAAAAAGTTCATTATAAGCAAAAATAAATTCTCCTGATGATATCATGTTCTCTCCTCTTTTTTGAATATCTGCTTGCATTTCCCATTTTTTACATCATAAGTTATTTCAGAAATAAAACCTGTTTTTTGTGATATTACTCTATTTATAACTTCACACTGAATACAGAAATTTTTGTAAATTTTATAACCAACTTTTTTCATATGAGAAATTGCAGGACATTCTTCAACAACTAATTCAATTTTTTTATTGTCATCTCTTTTAAGAAAAAACTTACCTTCTTCTTCTGTAAAAATTTTTCTCCAATAATTTTCTAATTCAACTATTCCATTTTTTTTAATTTTTTTTATTAAATCACTATAAATAGTTTCTGCAGCATCAATAAGATATTCTTCAAGAACCTTTTCACCATATTTATCAGATAGAAATTCAAAACCAACACTTAAAGCCCCATGAAAATCCTTATGTATTTTTTTCTCCATTATAAACTTCCTCCATCTTTAAAATAGTTACTCTTAATAGTCCCCATGCCTGTTCAACATTTTCTGCGGAATAACTCAAAATTATTTTATTGTCAATAAACAGAATTGAAGTATAACAAAATCTCCCTTTTGGGTCATCTTCTATTAAGAGATGGTTTTGCCAACTTTTACCCTCATCCTTTGAAATTGCTGAGACTAATGGTGTCCTGCTTTGAAATTCTGGATAAGGGAATTTCCCAGAATGGTCGTTATATATACAAAGAAGGTCTCCTGTTTTTGGTATTCTTTTGATAGATGCTGGTGAAAGAGGAGAAACTAAAGGAGATGGAGATACTTCACTCCATGTTTGCCCACTATCTTCTGAATATGAATAATATTGACGACCTAAATTTGTTCTTATCCACATTAAAATTTTTCCATCTCTAAGTTCAACTACTCCTGGTTCTTCCAATCCACGTTTATCATTTTTTTCTGGAGATGATAGAATATTTCTACTTGATTTCCATGTATTTCCATTATCATCTGAATAAAAAACAATTACTTCCCCGGGTCCAAAATCGTCCCATTTGCCAGTTGAACAAGGATGATGAGAAGATGGAACAATAATTCTGCCATTTGATAATTGAATTACTCTATCATTATTTACAACAAAATAATTTCCATTTGAAAACTCCTTATTTGTTACAAGAACTTTTTTACTCCATGATTTACCCTCATCAGATGATTTTCTTATATAGTATTTACAATCATTAAGAGAGTTCTTTATTAAATATCCTAATAAAATTTCTCCATTTTTTAATCTTAATAGAGAAACACTCATAACATTTTCTTTCCCTTCATTTTCAATAATTACTTCATCTTTTTCTGTCCAACTTTCTCCTTTATCAAAGGAATATCTGGCAGCAAGAAAAGCAAGTGCATTATCTCCTTGACCACCATAAAAATGTGAATAAATAAACATTATTTTTCCATTTTTTAATTCAATCATACTTCCTTCAGAATTTCTTGGATTTTTTTCTGATGCAGGAAGCAAATCAATTTTTTTCATTTTTATTTCCTCCATAGAATGGGATATAAAAATTGCAACAATAGTTAAAAATAAAAAACTACTTAATACCTTCTGAAAATTCAGGAAAATACTTTTTCCACTCATTTTTTAATTCCTTTTCTTTATTCTTTTCTAAAAAATTTTCAAATGGTTTTTTTGCATATCCAACATCAATTTCTCTAAACTTCATTGTTGCTTTCCATGCAGTTATTCCATCATATTTTTTTAAAATAGATACAGCAATTGTTATTCTTTTTTGTCCTTCCATTGCCTTTTTAATATTTCCCTCTTTAAAACTTTTATAAATATCAATAAATATCTCTGGCAAAACATTTTGAGTTGAACCAATACAACCCACTACTCCCATAGTTAAAGCAGGTAAAAACATCTCATCAGGACCTGAAAAAGATATCCATCTCGTTTTTAAAATTATGTTCTGTAAAGTAAAAAAGTCATAATTGGTATATTTAATCCCAATTATATTTTTTATTTTTGAAAGTTCCCAAATTTCATCTATCGTAATAGAAACACCTGTTGTTACAGGAATATAATAAATAAAAAATGGTAAAGAAGTGTTTTCTGCCACTTCTTTATAATACTTGTAAATTTCTTTAAAACTGAATTTATAATAAAAAGGCGGAATTGAGGATAAAGCATCAATTTTTAATTGTTCAGAATGTTTTGCAAGTTCAATTGTATTTTTTGTATTTAAAGCACCTCCTATATGAGTTATTATTTTTACTTTATTACCAACTTCTTCTTTAACAATTTCTGCAACTTTTTTTCTTTCATCAACATTCATCAACATCCCTTCCCCTGTTCCTCCACATATATAAAGTCCATCTACTCCTTTTGAAATTAGAAATTTTATAATTTTTCTTAGTCGTTTTTCATCAACATTTTCTTTTTCATCAAATGGCGTTAATAATGCAGGATACACCCCAAAAAATTTCATTTCCATTTTTATTCTCCTATCTCAGCAATATATATACCTGCTGCATTTTCTCCAACTTTGCTTTCTCTTTTTTCAATTTCATGTTGGGAATAATAAGATAAATAAAATTTATTATTTTCAACAACCACACCACAATAAGAAGTATCCCCTTCGCTTGGAAGAATAATTTCATCTTTTACTCTTTTTCTTTCAAGGTCAAGTTTTAAAATACCTGTTTTTGTTAATGTATTAACTCTTCCAGCAATATAAATTTCCCCTTTAAACTTAAATATACAGGGTCCCTGAATAATTTTGTTTAAATTATAGGACTCCCATTTATCAAAAGGATATTTTGAGATACATAAAGCAGGCGTTTGTAAATTTTCTCTTCTGACAATTGCATAACAAATATCTCCTTCAAATAATAAGTCAGTTTCATTTGCGTACTCGCCTTCTAAAATTGTTGATACCTTATTAAAATTTTCACCATCGTCAGAAACAAATAAATAACTTCCCCAATCTTCTTCTTTTTCCCCACCTTTATAGGCAGTTGCATAAAGTTTTTCTTTATAATTTCTTATTCTCCAAAAACATAAATTGTCCTTTGAAATTTTTATAACAGGTGAAAAATTTTCTCCATCATCAGAATAAGAAATATACCCATCTCTTATCTGTCTTGTGTTTATATCAGGATAAGCAAAAAATAAAACTCCAATTTTTTCTTCAAAAATAAAAAATTTAGGGTCTCTACTATCTTCTAAAGGCGGAAATTTTGTTATAAGTTCCCAATTTTCAAGGTTATTTGACTTTAAAACATATATTTCTCCTTGTCCTTTCAATCCATGTTCAGTTGCATGTCTAAAACAAACAAAATAACTCCCTTTGTATTTAATAATGTCTGTAAAAGCATTATGATACCCATCCCACCATATACATTTAACTTCTTTTAATTTCATTTTTGCCTCCTTTTTTGAGTTTAAGACAGAATTTTAAATTTTCAACTGCCTCTTCTAATTTTGTAAATGATGTTTTTTCACCATTTATTAGTTGTAAAAAGTTCTCTGCTTGATAAAAATAATAATCACTTATTTCATTTTCAAATGTAAAAAGTTCTTCCCATCTTCCTTCATCATTATCTGAAAAAAGTATCTTTGAAATTTGTTTATTTTCTGAAATATATCTCACATTTCCTTTTGTTCCAGCAAATTCAATAAAAAGTTCATATGGTTTTTGAAATAAATTACAATAAAAATTAACTATTACATTATCAAATTTGCTTATTATTGCAGAGCTATCCTCTGTTTCAATTTTTTCTCCAAAGTCAAGATTATCATAAATTGCATATCCATATTCTGGTTTTCCTATATACCATTGTGCAAGGTCTATAGAATGAGAAACAGCATCAAGAATACACCCTCCACCCATTTTTTCTTTTGCAAAATATATTTCTGCATAGTCCGGCCTATATTTTCTGTAATCTTGGGCAACATGAAAAGCAGCCATTTTTGTTTCTCCACATTTTTTATTTTCAATTATCTCTTTAAGTTTTTTAAAAGATGGGACGCTTCTTCTTGTAAAACCAACTCCACATTTTACTTTATTTTTTTCAACAATTTTTAAAAGTTTATCTATACTTTTTAAATCAACGGAAATTGGTTTTTCAACAAGAAATGGAATATTGTTTTCTGCACATTTAATAGCAATTGGAATATGAAAATTTGCAGGTGCTGAAATTAAAACACAATCAAAATTTCTTAAATTAACTGAATTAAAATCAATAATTAAATTTTTAATTTTAAATTTTTCTTCTACTTCTTTTAACTTCTTACTATCAACATCACAAGCAGAAATTTCAAATTTACCAGTTCTCAAAAATCCATCTATATGTTTTTTCCCTATTCCCCCTGCACCTATTATAAGTATTTTTTTCTTCATTTTGCAGAAAGCCCTCCATCCATCATAATATTTGCTCCTGTAATATAGGAACTTGCATCAGATGCAAGAAATACCACTACTCCTTTTATGTCTTCTCTATTTGCCATTCTTCCTAAAAATGTTTTTCTGTTATATCTCTCAACAAACACAGGATGCTGGTTATTAAAAAGCCCACCTGGAGAGATACAGTTAACTCTTATATTATATGGACCAAGAAGAGAAGCATAATATCTTGTAAGATTTATAATTCCTGCTCTATGAAAGAAATAGTCAGGTCCACTTAATCCCATATCAGTGCCTTCATAAAGATAAGGGTCAATACCAAGCACACCGTATATAGAAGCAATATTTATTATTACCCCTGACCTCTGCTTTTTCATCTCCTCTGCAATATGTCGTGTGATATTTACAACACCTGTGGCATTGACCTTCATTGAAAGTTCAAAGGTCTCTATTGGTGCATCAGGTGACTCCATAGGTCTCAAAACAGCATTATTTATTAGAATATCTATTTTACCCTGTTCATCAATAACTCTATTTCTTAGTTGTTTAATACTTTCCGTATCTGTCTGGTCCAATTTTGCCCCTGCAACACTGTATCCTTTTTTTCTTAATGTATCTGCTAACTTATTGCAGTTTTCAACATTTCTTGATGCAACATAAACACATCCTCCTGCTTCTGCCAGTCCTTCAACAATACCTTTCCCATAAAGACCTGCTCCACCTGTTACTATGGATACCTTACCTTTCAATGAAAACTTTTCTAATATTCCCATTTTCTAATATTCTCCTTTTTAATATAGTATCTCTTTCAGTTCAACTTTTCTTTTCTCCTCACGGGATATTATTCCTGCTATAATAACCTTTGTTATTTCAATCGTTTCTTCATATGGATACGGATATTTTCTTTCATCAATAAATCTGATAAATATCTCCATTTGCTTTTTAAACATATAAAATGTGTTTGTATCATCAATTGTATAAGTATTCTTTGGTGTTATAATATCATAGTCAGTAATTTTAGAATTATAGATATTTTCAATGACTGCTTTTCTTTCATCACTATACTCTATATAAACTACATTTATGTTTTTATCTCCTAAATTTATAACACTCTTAATCCCTGAACCCATAATTTTATATAACCCTTCCATTGCATGTACTCCATATCTCTCCCATGTCTTGTTCATTATACACCTTACAAATTCTATCTTATCAGTATTTTCCTTTAAGAAATCATCTATATTCTTGGAATACCTGTAACTTGATGATGAAAGAATTGGTTTGCCTTCTTTAAAATATTCTATAAATTTTTTTAAGTCCTTTTCATTATCTGTTAATGGTTTATCTATAAAAACAGGTATGTTTTCTTCAATAAATGGTTTTGCTAATTTTAAATGGTTGCTTCCAATATCTGTAGTTATAACAACTCCATCAACTTTCCCTATTACCTGCTCTGGGGTATCAATAACATTTTCTATAAAACTTGTTTTTGCAACTTTTTCAGAATATTTTTTATCTTCTGTCCAAACATAACTTACCTTTGCTCCCGGAATTCCAATATCTTTTTTGTTTTTTGATAGATATTCATATATAACTGGATAACCACACTCTTTCATTAGTTGTTCATCATATTTCCCATTTATAATTGCACTCCATGAAAATATATGCCCATTTCCCTCATTTGTCCCTAAAAACGCAAGTTCTATCATTTTTAAATTCTTCCTAAAAATTAAGTAAGTCGTTTAAATCCTGTATGAGCAACTGGGCCTTTAAGCATTTTACTAATTTTGTTTGTATCTATACCTTTTTTAATTTTTTTAAAAACTTCTTTTACGGCTGACATATATATTTCGACATCTGTTTCTTTATGACTATATGAAACATAAACACTATCTTTTGCAAGAAATCCCCTTTCAAGCATTTCCTGAGTAAAAAGAGTTATCAATTCCTGTGAATTCTCATAACAAAAAGAAAATTTTGTAAGAGGGGGAATACCAGATATTTTTATTTTCAGTCCACATTCATTTGCTATTTCTTTCCACCCATTTGTTATCTGTTCTCCAATTTTTATCAGGTGTGAAGGGACATTTTCTCTTTTCATTTTTTTAATAGTTGCCAATGCAGCATTTGGTCCTATTTTTTCAGTCCAATAAGTACTGCTGATAAAACTCTCTTCTGCTTTATCCATAATGTTTTCTCTTCCTACGACAGCAGCCATAGGATAACCATTACTCATTGCTTTTGCATATACAACAATATCTGGCTCTAAATTGAAAAGTGTATATGCGCCTCCTACCTTCATACGGAAGCCACTGGTTATCTCGTCAAATATCAAGACTGCCTTATTCTTATTAGCAAGAGTTCTCACTTTTTCTAAAAAACCATTTTCTGGATAATAACTTCTTATTGGTTCCATTACAATTACACCTATCTCGTTGTTTTTGATTATTACCTCAAGTTCTTCAATATGATTATAAGTAAAAGGAAAGGCAGTTCCATAAAGACCACGAGGAACGCCAAGTGGTTTTAAGCCAGGCAAAAGATGACCATCAAGATTTTTATCTCCTGCAAGATTTGCTGATAAGTACCAGTCATGCCATCCATGATATCCACAAAAAGCAATCTTATCTTTACCAGAAAAAGCACGTCCTATCCTGACTGCTATTGCCATTGCTTCTCCACCTGTTCTTGCATATCTTACTTTTCCTGCCCAAGGATGTATTTTTAAAAGCAATTCCGCTAATTCAACTTCTTCAGGTGAATTAAGTGTGCACATATTTCCATTATTTATAACTTTTTTTACATCTTTATTAACATCAGGGTCAGCATATCCAAGAATACAACTACCCACTCCCATTATAGAAAAATCTAGAAATTTATTCCCATCAAGGTCCCAGACACTTATTCCTTTTGCTTTTTTGTAGTATGAAGGCCAATATTCTGGTAAAAACTGTTCTGATGTTTTTGAAAGAAGTTGAGTTCCACCTGGTATAATTTTTTTTGCTTTTTGCCACAATTTTTGTCCTTTTCTACACCTCATCTTCCACCTCCATTACTATTTTTTGAGAAATACTTTGCTCTATTGCTACAAGGATATCTATTATATGTTTCTCTTGAGTAAATGTATAAGGATACTTCTTTTCTCCCCTCACCGTCTTTACAAAGTTCTCCATCTCTTCTATGTACATCTCCTCATGAGTATGGACTGAATAACCTGCCTCCTCAATACCTTTGTCTCCCTTTATCTCTTCCCATTTTCTCTTTTCAGTGTTAAACCACTTGATAATCTCTTCTTCAGAATTCCAGCAAAATGTTCCTTTCTCTCCTAAAATCTTCATATTCCTTCCAGATGGCAGTGATGCAACATCTATAAGAAGGTGTCCCAATACCCCATTTTTTAGTTTCAATATTATTTGATATGTATCCTCAAATTCAATCTCAAGAGAGGACATTTTTGATTTAAACGCACATACTTCCTGAACTCTTCCAAGTAGCCAGACAATCCATGTAAGTTCAAAGGCAACCATTTCTTTTGAGCCAGGTGTCTCCTTCTTCCCATAATAAACATCCCTGTAGTCCTCCCACGGATGCCACTCAGGCAGGTAAGAAGATAGGTGATAGGTAAAAGAATATACTTTCCCTATCTTACCTTCCTCAATACCAGACCTCATTATTTTAACTGACGGATGGTGGGGCATAGTAAAACTTGGAACACAAATAATTTTTCCTTCTTTTTCTACTTTTACTAAATCATCAATTCCTTCGGGAAGGAAATTACTTTCAGTGAAAAAGTGTTTATTTCTTTTCACTGCTTCCATTGCATAAAAATGATGTAAATTACTTGGAACAGATATTATAAATACATTTGGATTTTGCCCACATGCCTCATTAAAGTCAGAAAATGTCTTAATTCCATATTTTTTTTCTGTTTCTTCATATCTATCCTTCCTGATATCAAATCCAATAATATCTTTTTCTCCTAAATACTGAAGACATCTTATTCTTCGCCTTCCCATTGAACCTAAACCAATAACAAGAAATTTCATTTTTCCCATTTTATATTTATAAAACTTCTATTCTGTATTCATAAGCAGGAGAACTAAGGTCTTTTTCTCCTCTTTCCTGTATTCTTGCCATTATTAAGACAAACTCTCCTGTTTCTCTATCTTCATATACTCTGAAATTTGAGAATTGAACAAAAGGTGAATCACTTTCTCTTTTATCTTCAATTATATTTACTGTATGTTTTTTTATTGCTTTCTTTTCTTCATCAACTTCTGCTATCTGTAATGGATATCTTGGTCTATTACCATCAGGATTTTCTTTTACAATATTTCCAATCCAGTATAGTTTCTTATTTTTTGTACTACGAATTAATCTTGAACCAGTAGCAGGTGAAAAGAAATTTTCTCCTGTATCATATTTTAATGGTGTTGGACTTGACCAGGTAGAACCACTATCTTTTGATATTGAAAACCATTTATATCCAGGTACAGAAGGAATTGTATAATTACTTCCTCTCATTATCATTAAGAGTTCTCCATTATAAAGTTGGGCGATTGTTGGTTCACATAGACCTCTTGAAGATAATTGTGGGTCTATTTTTACCATTTGACTTAATTCCCATTCTATCTCTTGTCCCTTCCATTCACCAATAAAACACCCTGCTACATATGAAATAAGAAATGGATTGTCTCCTTTATGCTCTAAAGGAACTTTTTGACATGGCAAAAGTATTTTCCCACTGTTAAGTTTTAAAGGAGCACAAAATGATATTGCAATGCTATTTTTACCATATATTACATCTTCTGCCCAATTGGTTTCGTTAAATCCCTTTTGAATTATTTGCTTACCATTACTAAATGTTTTTCCTTCATCAAAACTTATTCTATAGAATATCCTGGTGTATTCTTGAACTTCTCTTGAAAAAATATTTTTAGGGTAAAGATGTAAATTATAAAAATGGAAAATACATTCTTTTCCCTCATCTAAAAATAAACAACTTTCTCCCCATCTTATAACTCCTTCTTCTGTTTCTTGTGGTTCAAAAACTAATATGGGATTTGACCATGTTTTCCCATTGTCTTTACTTGTTCTTTGGAAGCATTTACCCGATGTATCAGATGCTACTTCTTCAGAATATAGTTGAAGTAAATGTAAACCATCTTTTTTTGTATATGTTGTATTTACCATCATAATTGATGTCCCGAAAGATGTATCCTCTTTGTACTTATGTTTTTCTTCTTTAATTGGTATTAAAATTCTTTTATGTACTTTCATTTCCATTTTCTTATTATATCTAATCCAAATCCTCGCCCGTTGCCTACTCACTTTTGACTACGGATTATAAAATACGCCATGGGAATCCTTTGGACAAATATTACTACAACTTTTTTAAAAGAGAACCATAATTAGTAGATACGTACATTAAAACTTATAAAAGGTACTCTCTCTCTCTCTATATATGTCATTCTTTTACTCTACAGGGTTTACAACAATATTCCTTTTTTATTAAAAACAAAAACTATAAATAACTCCTTCTCTAAATTCTATTCTCAATCTCAACGCTCTATATTTTAGATCCTTGGTATCTGATTGCTTCCAGCGTAGAATATGTTCTGATTTATCACCAGAAATAACATAAGAATCCATAAGATGGAAATCTTTAATTGCATTTCCAAAAGCATCACATATCTCTGCACGCATCCATCCTTTGATACAAGCATCTACTTTTATATTGGCATTCTGGAGGATAAAAACATCACTTAAAAAACCGCCAGTAACTTTGCCTGCTTGCAACCCTACAAAGCGGTTTTTATCAAATGTTGCACCCATAATTGAAGCACGATGTATATCTTCATCATGAGGGTCCGGTGTTCCAGTATAAAGGCACAACCATTTGTTTCCTTTGTCTATCCAAGTATTAGGAGCATAAATACCCATAGCATCTGGTTTATTTTCAACACGAGGAATAAATCCACCTCTTACTGGCCGATGCCAAGATTGCCCATCTTTTGAGAAACATAAATCCATATCAGTTGTATCCTGCCCCTCTTCGGTCCTGTAATATCCTAAGTTACCAATCAACCACTTATCATGCCACTGTACAGATAAATAATAAAATTGTAAATCCCATGGGTCCCGGTAATCGGGCAAAAGAATTACTTCAGGATAACTCCAGTTTATCCCATCGCTACTGACACGTTTGTGAATAAAGCGTATAATACCTTTTGGTTTTCCTGCTTCTCCTTTGTATCTTGATCTTTCCCTAACTTCAGGATGGAGCCAGACAGAATAACATTCAAACCGTTTTAGATATTCGTTGTAATAAACATAAGTAGCATCATTGGAAATTAACTTCAAATGTTTTTCAGCTTCTTTCCTTGTTATCTGTAGGTTTTTAATCTTACGTAAAGAAATTCCCATTGCCCATGCATACAATCCTTGGTCGTTGGGGTGATACAACACAGGATTATCAAAATCCACAACGGCCCAGTTTAATCCATCCCGACTCTCCGCTCTTAAGTAACGACAATGTCCTTCTTTATGTTTCCAGAAATACATATACCACACATTATCAGCTAAATGAAGAACCTGGGGTTGACCTATCATATCTTGATTCCCCGGGATTCCATTAATGCATATACTGTTAGATGAAAATTTGCCGTGTCTACTAACTTTTAGAGGATACCAGATTATCCCATCTCCAGATTCCCATAACGCAATATACATTGTTTTGAAACTAAACGGATAATTTGTTGAATAGAGTCGATAATGGGATGGACCAAGTTTTATGATAGTACTGGCAAAGGAAGAAACTGATATGGTATTTTTAGTTAGTCCTTTCATTATAATAGGTACCTTGGTAATAGGTGCATAAACTTTATGAATTCCAAAAGAAATTGATGGCTGGTTTTCTTCAAAGAAGAACATTCGAGATGATATATCAGTAATCGGAATAGCAGTGGATAAATAAAGATTTTTTTCTATCATTTTAATAATCTTCCTCGTATATATTGGCCGGGTTCTTTAATAAATTGTCTGCTTTTGCTATAAATGAAAATAAAAAACATACTAAAAATACATAAACTCCAACTCTTCTCATTCTTTTTTCCTCCTTTTTTATGGTACCCACTCTGTTGCTCTCCACCTTGCAACTTCTGAACGAGAAGCCCAATTTACATGTGAATCTGCCCATAATACATTTGCTCCATCATTATGCCTGTAATCAACATACCCAGCATTCCAATCGTTTCCAATTTCTGAACAAGATTTAGTCCGTTGATCAATTACTAAAAATACACGTGTAGGATTCTTTATTCTATCAAGTTTCTCAGGATCACAATAACTAACAGTAGGATACCCCCATCTTGGAGTATAATCCCCTATTGTTTTATTATATGCATAATTTATTCCCCAATGTAATTCTTTTATTCCACTTGGACAAATAAATACATCCTTTACTCTCTTTGGTGTTCCTGCTGACCATCCTGGATTCCAAGGAACAAAAGTAAA
>Ga0116192_1000058_pt1 | contig 88173 bp, 81 predicted proteins | sample AD_UKC113_MetaG_FD_89876 | JGI IMG/M metagenome (GOLD analysis project Ga0116192, IMG submission 89876) | Active sludge microbial communities of municipal wastewater-treating anaerobic digesters from Hong Kong - AD_UKC113_MetaG | ecosystem: Engineered > Bioreactor > Anaerobic > Digestate...
GGTATTGCTCCGCGCAGTTCAGAAATTGGAAGGAGGGACAGAAAGGCCGTCCAAAGAAACGTGGTTATGCTCATCGCAAACGAAGTATATCGGAGGGTTACAGGAAGGACAAGTCGGGCTTGCCCTAATCGCTCTGATCGTCCTGGTCGCTCTGATCGTCCTAATCGCTCTGATCGTCCTAATCGCTCTGATCGTCCTGGTCGCTCTCGCGGTTGAGAAAGCTCTCCAAGTGTTCCAGTAACTCCATAGCAGATGGCTCAATCCAAACTATACCCGGCAGGGATCTGAAAAATGTCATTTGACGCTTAGCATACTGCCGAGTGTGGAGAACGATGGCCTCTTTTATCTCCTCTGCACGTGCGCAAGGCATAGTCAAAAACTCCTTGTAACCAATGGCCTGCATCCCGGGACTTTCAAGATCATAGCCCCTGGCGATCAGGCTTTCCACCTCTGCAGCCAACCCTTGTTCGAACATGTTGTCGACGCGATGTTCAATACGCGCGTTAAGCTCTTCTCTGGGTCGACACAGGCCCACTACCAGAAAATCGAATTTATCCCGTGGAACCTTGGAAGGAGCAAAAACCGACGGTGGCCTTCCTGTCGCCCTCAGTATTTCGACCGCCCGCGTAAGTCTATAGGTGTCATTGTAAGCAATCCGCGACACAGCCAAGGGATCGGCTGCTGCTAATTCAGCGCGCAGAGCATCGATCCCTTTCTCTTGGAGTTCCTGCTGCACGGCATTTCGGATTTCAGGATCCGAGGCTGGGCCAGAAGCCGGGCCACAGATAAAATTGCGCAGGTAAAAGCCAGTTCCACCGGAGACCACCGGCAAACGGCCCTGCGACCACAGCTCGTTGCAGATATTATCAGCCATTCGTACAAAATCACCTGCGGTATACTGCTGGTCAGGTTCGAGGAAATCGATAAGATAATGTGACAAGATTCTGCGGAGTTCCGCATCGGGCTTGGCGGTACCAATGTCCATGCCTCTGTACGCTTGGAAACAATCAGCACTGACAACTTCCGCCCCGCGCAGATACCTGCACATGGCTGGGCTGTCAGACAAAAAAATAGGAGCTTCCGCGCCAAAAGTCTTGGCGAGGAGCTCCGTTTTTCCTACCGCAGTTGGTCCGGCAAGGACCAGCACTTTAGCTTTGGATGAATTTGTACTCAATGGTCTTGTCAAAGATCTGCTGCGCGGCCAAGGACACGACTTTGCCATTATTCTTCTCTACTTCTGGCCCCTTGAGGACAGCAAGCTGATAGGCACGTTTCGTCATTGCAACCGCAAGCTCGTACGCGTTCTCGTTATAGTTTATCAGTTTTTCCAAAGGAATAATCATATATCGCTCCCAATCCGACCTTAGACTAGAGTCCCAACTCCCCCAGACGTTTATCAAGCGAGTCTAGAAGGTTCACTGCTTCGTAGTCTTTAGACACCTGAGCCTTCTCTTTTTGCCCACTCTTCTGATGCATTTCGTCGAGCGTAAGGAGATTTGTTATAAGAGAAAGCTTCAGAGGATCCACGACTTTCATTTGGCCAGAAACTTTAGAAAGCCGTTCCTTTAATTCAGAAACCAGTGCGTGAATATAGTCTTCGTCTTCATCTGTTCTGATGGTGAAAGACACTCCAAGGATTTCGATAGGAATCGTCTGCGTCGCAGGCTTGTCGGCATTAGAAAATGTCGAGCTCATTTTCTTCTCCGTGAAACGTGCCCTCCTGGGACGCAGGGGCCGACAGGGAATCTTCAGCCGCCTCCACCTTTTCTTCCCTGGTCAATTGTGACTCGCCACTCTTGCCTTCTTCGCTGTCAGAAAACTCAGAACCTTCTAGGTCGGAGGGCTCTGCATTACCCAATACCTGCGAGCCGGATGCCTCCGAAGCCGCGGGGCTCATACCCATCACCATGTCCTCAAACGCATCCAACTTGTCTAATGCATGAACAAGCCCTTCTTCTATCCTGGCCTGTTCTTTCTTAAGGTCTTCCGCCCGGGCTTCCAATTCGTTGACACGATGTTCAGCTGCCAATGCCCGTTCCCTGTAAGTGGCTGCTTCCGCCTCTGCGGCATTGGCTTTGCGCTCGAATGCAGCTGCCCTTTCTTGAGATTCGGCTGCTCGGAGTTCGGCGTCCTTGGCCTTTTGTTCGGCTTCTTTGACCCGGGCCTGCAATTCCTCTATCTGGGCAGCTGACTCGGAAGCCTGCCGAATAGATGCGCCTGCTTTGCGCTCGAGCTCTGCGTACGCGGCTTTGGTCTGCTCTTCGGAACGCGATACCTCCATGAGGTTCTGTTCGAGAACAGCGTTTTCCTTGCGTAGTTTTTCTATGAGCGTAACCGCTTTTTCTACTCGCGCCTCCAGGGCGCGGATTTGCTCGAGGCTTACCATTGTTTATGCCTGTAAGGCTGCTTTTGCCTTTTCTACTATTGCGCTAAAAGCCTCAGGATCCCTAACCGCCACATCGGCGAGCACCTTTCGGTTCATCACAATGCCGGCTTTGTTGAGGCCTTCGATAAAACGGCTGTAGGTAATATCTTGTGCCCTGCACGCCGCGTTGATTCTGGCAATCCAGAGATTGCGGAAATCACCTTTTCTATCGCGCCTGTCTTTACATGCGTCGTACTGAGCTTTGGCAACCGCGTCTTTAGCAACTTTGAAGTTGGAGTGGCGTCTGCCCCAATATCCCTTAGCGACCTTGAGTATCTTTTTGCGGTGATCTTTCCGCTTGGTACCATCTACTGCTCTAGACATGTATATTCTCCTCTATTCCGTGCCAGCTCAACCATTGGGCAAGAGCTTTTTCTTGATCTGATGCACAGGACCGGCATCGACAAAGCCTGGTTTGCGCAGGTTTCTCTTTCGCTTCGTGGTCTTTTTGGTCAAGATATGGCGGAGATTCATTTTCTTGTATTTTACTTTTCCGCTTGCGGTCAAACTAAAACGCTTGCTCGCCGCCTTTTTTGTCTTCATCTTAGGCATGCTCTACCATCCTTTTTGCGACAATCGCTCAGATCTCGTCATCAGTGTCATCATCGTCATCTTCAACTTCGGTGTCAGTGGCCAAAGCTTCGGAAACCGGCTGCTTTTTGATTATGGATGCCTTGGGCTGGAGAACCATCGACATGAATCTGCCTTCCATAAGGGGAGGCTTCTCCACGATGTAGTAGCCATCGAGCTTAGCAAGAATCTTTTTGAGGATATCCTGCCCAATCTCAGTGTGTGCCAACTCACGGCCTCGGAAGCGGATCGTCACTTTGACCTTGTAGCCCGCAACAAGGAAATCCCTGATATGCTCTGCCTTAAAATCCAGATCGTGCTCCGCGATTTTTGGCTGCATGCGAATTTCTTTGATTTCGGTGGTCTTTACATGCTTTTTCGCATCCTTAACCTTTTTCTCCTGCTCAAACTTGTACTTGCCGTAATTCAGAAGCTTACAAACTGGCGGTATCGACTGGGGGGCCACTTCAACAAGGTCCAAACCTGCCTCGCGGGCTATTTTGATAGCCTCGAGCGTCGGTATAATACCTCGCTGTTCACCTTTTTCATCGATAAGCCGCACTTCTCGAACGCGGATTTGTTCATTGATCCGCAAATCCTTGTCTGCCAACTGACCTCCTCATACGCGCCTTGCCCGAAGCAACGGGGAGCAACAAGCAAGACACACCACAACTCCTCACGGTTGAAAACATTTTCTTAGGGGTTATGGACTATTGTTGCGTATAGTACCACAGATTTTCAAATCGCGTAAAGGCCTGGCTGGCGACAACTTCTGACAAAAGCTTCTCTATTTAAGTCCGATTCAAGCCCAAGAAATGCGCCAGCCAAACGCCAAAGTCAGCCTCTTTGTTCTTATGCTTTGCCAGCTGAACCAAGCACTTCAATATTCTTGTGCATATAGAGCTTTTTGAGTTCGTCTCTTGCAGGGCCTAAGTACTTCCTTGGGTCGAACTCTTCGGGCTTTTCTGCAAAAACCTTGCGAATGATCGCCGTCATGGCGAGCCTGCCGTCTGAATCGATATTGATCTTGCAGACATTGCTGGCAGCGGCCTTACGAAGCTGTTCCTCGGGAATACCGACTGAGTCTACAAGCTTGCCACCGTATTGGTTGATCATTCTGACGTACTCGATAGGAACAGAAGAAGAGCCATGAAGAACGATTGGAAAGCCAGGAATGCGCTTCTCCACTTCTGCCAAAATATCAAAGCGCAAGGGAGGTGGAATCAGAATTCCATCCGCCGTGCGAGTGCACTGCTCGGGTTTGAATTTCGCTCTGCCATGGCTCGTTCCAATGGAAATAGCCAGACTGTCTACGCCAGTCTTTTTAACAAAATCCTCGACCTGTTCCGGCCGAGTGTAGTGGCTCATCTCCGCGGAGACATCGTCTTCCACGCCAGCAAGGACACCAAGCTCGCCTTCCACCGTGACGTAGTCTTTTTGAGCGTGGGCAAACTCGCATACTTTCCTTGTCAGTGCGACGTTTTCATCATAAGGAAGCGCAGAGCCATCGATCATAACGGAAGAGAAGCCCTGCTCAATACAATCCTTACATAGCTCAAAGCTGTCACCATGGTCCAAGTGCAGGACGATGGGAATGGGATAACCCAATTCCTTGGCATACTCCACCGCGCCTTTGGCCATATTACGAAGTATTGTGGAATTTGCGTACTTCCGGGCTCCCGAAGAGACCTGAAGTATGACAGGACTCTTGGTTTCTACACAAGCCTGAATAATGGCCTGCATCTGCTCCATGTTATTGAAGTTGTACGCGGGGATGGCATAATGGCCTTCCATTGCCTTCTTGAAAAGATCAACTGTATTGACGAGACCCAATTCCTTGTAGCTGGTCATGAAAACCTCCAAAAGTAAAAGATCCAAAATGGTGTTGTAAAGCCCAAACGCGTCCTGCAAGGGCGCTTTTACTGGATGCAATTTCTTGTTAATCTTATGAATAGTATGACGAAGCGTCAAGCACTGAGCGCGATTGGTTTTGTAACCTTGCTCTGCATGGGTTTGGCTTCCTGCTCTGCCAAAAAGGCCACCGAGCCACTGGACCCACAAAGTATCGTTTTTACCTCCTTTGACGACGCCTTCTTAGAGCTTTTCCCTGATTATTGTAAAAGAGTCTCGGAAGAATATGCCGCGCCTTCCTCCACAGAGCGCCCTACAGGGACCAAGACAAAAAGCCCTAAAAGGGCAGAAAGGAACGACGATCTTGTGACAAGACTTGCACTCTTAGCTTCCCAGGACATAAGGCCAACAATAGTCATTGCGAGCCCTTGGGTTGTTGGAAGGGCCAAAAACTTGACCGAGGAGCTTGTAGCCAACATTATTGTGCCATACACAGGTTCTGAAATCCAACCTTTCTCGGATAGAGCAACAGAGTCGGATGGAGTGGTAGACGCTCGACCTCCGCGTATTTTCACGCTTGGATACGATTACGCGACGGCATATAGAACTATGGGGCAAAAGGCTGGCCAGTTGGTGCAAAAGGCCATTCGTAAGGGAGATGTTGACGCAAAGTGTAGCATCGTCTTTCAAGAGAACTTCCTGCGCAGAAAAGAAGCGCTCGACGCGTTTAAAGCGGGATTCGAAGAAGGTGTTGGTAAGACCAATCTTACAGGCAGCGGGGAGCTACACACTGGTTTAGACACAGTTCCTCATCTGGAAGTGTACCGGTTTGGCCCAGACTTGCAGACAGTCGACCTCGTGGGAGCTCTACAGGGAGCCTTGTCGGATTCGACTGCAAAAGAGACAAGAGTGGTCGTCTGTGCTATTGACGATGCCGCGCTTTCTATTCAGGCAGCAATAAGCAGGCTTGATGGCGTTGCATTCATGGCCGACACGACGACATGGGAACAGTCTGGTAAGGTCTCAAACGAAATGAATAGGGCCCGATTCGATTTTGTCCTGAAGGACAACGACGAGGGTATGTTTAAAGCCACACAGAAGCTTGTGGACTCGATCCTGAAGGGAAAGCCCCTTCAGGATCACACGCTCGTTCCAGTCAAATACTAGAATCCGGAAATCCCAACGTAGAATCCGGAAATCCCAACGAGCCGTGGCGTTTAGGCCTCCTGTGCGGCGGCCCGAATTACGTCGAACGTTAGTTCGCCGCCCTTTTCGTCCACATTGACTGTGTCGCCATCGCCGACCTCGCCGTCAAGGATCATTGTGGCAAGCGGGTCTTCCACAAGATTCTGGATAGCCCGTTTGAGTGGCCTTGCGCCAAAGCGCTCGTCGTATCCGCGATTTGCAATAAGCTCGCGCGCCCTTGGCGCCACTTTGAGGGTAACACCCTTCTGGGCTGCACGCTCGGCCAGCTCGGCAAGCCGCAAATCCGTAATGGAGAGAATCTTATCCTTGGAGAGCCTGTCGAACAGCACGACCTCGTCGATTCTGTTGAGAAATTCAGGCTTAAAGGTGGACTTCAGCATCGCATCGACCTGAGGTCGAACCTCATCCATATTCCTGGCCTCAAGAATGAGGTCGGAACCGATATTGCTTGTCATGATGATGATGCAGTTCTTAAAGTCCACCACCCTGCCCTGACCATCAGTGAGCCTGCCATCGTCCAGAACCTGCAGGAAGACATTGAACACGTCGGGGTGTGCCTTTTCGATCTCATCGAAAAGAAGCACTGAGTACGGCCGACGTCGCACGGCTTCGGTAAGTTGGCCGCCTTCCTCGTATCCGACATAGCCAGGCGGAGCACCAATAAGTCTTGATACCGAGTACTTTTCCATGTACTCACTCATGTCGATACGGGTGAGCGCCTTCTCATCATTGAAAAGAAACTCGGCCAAGGCCTTGGCGAGCTCGGTCTTGCCGACGCCAGTAGGCCCAAGGAAGAGGAAAGATCCAAGTGGACGTCTGGGATCGGAAAGGCCTGCCTTGTTGCGGCGAATCGCGTCGGATACTGCTTTGAGTGCGGCCTCTTGCCCTATAACGCGCTTACCAAGCGTCTCTTCAAGGTGAACATATTTCTGTGCCTCACTCGAGAGCATCTTGGATACAGGAATACCCGTCCAGGAAGAAACAACTCGTGCCACGTCGTCTTCAGAAACCTCCTGGCGCAAAAGCCGCGACGAGTCATCCTCTTTACTTGTGGCAGTGAGAGAATCCAGCTTTCTCTGGGCTTCAATGAGCTTGCCATATTTGATTTCTGACGCCTTAGCCAAGTTACCTTCCCGCAAGTACCGCTCTTCTTCCACTTTGAGCTGCTCAATCTGTTCCTTGAGGCTACGAATCTCACTTATCTTGGATTTTTCGTTTTCCCACTTGAGCTTCATGGCGTCTCGCTGGGAAGACAATTCGGCTATTTCGGCCTGTAACTTCTCGAGCCGTTCCATGGAAGCCTGGTCAGTCTCTTTTTGGAGCGCCTGCGCTTCCATTTTGAGCTGAATGAGCTTGCGCTCAATCACATCGAGCTCGGTGGGCTGGCTCTCGATCTCCATCTTGAGCCTGCTCGCTGCCTCGTCGATGAGGTCGATAGCCTTGTCCGGCAGGAAGCGGTTTGTGATATACCGGTCCGACAGCACCGCCGCAGCTATCAGAGCATCATCTCTGATGCGCACACCGTGGTGCACTTCATACCGCTCTTTTAAGCCCCGCAGAATGGCAATTGTAGATTCGACACTCGGCGGCTCGCACATAACAGGCTGAAAGCGGCGCTCTAAGGCTGCATCTTTTTCTATATGCTTGCGATATTCGTCGAGGGTGGTCGCACCAATTGCCCTAAGCTCGCCTCGAGCAAGGGCTGGCTTTAAGAGGTTAGAAGCATCCATGCCACCCTCCGCTGCGCCCGCGCCGACAAGCGTATGGAGCTCGTCTATAAAGAGGATAATCTTGCCCTCAGCTTTCTGGATCTCCTGAATGACAGCCTTTAAGCGCTCTTCAAACTCACCACGGAACTTAGAACCTGCCACAAGCGAGCCTAAGTCCAGGGCTAAGATGCTCTTATCTTTCAGGCTCTCGGGAACATCTCCAGAAACAATGCGCTGCGCTAAGCCCTCCACAATAGCCGTTTTGCCAACACCAGGCTCACCGATGAGTACTGGATTATTCTTTGTTCTGCGGGAAAGTACCTGCATAACACGACGAATCTCCTCGTCCCTTCCGATTACCGGGTCGAGTTTACCAGCCCGCGCAAGAGCAGTAAGGTCGGTCGTGTATTTCTCTAGCACGCGGTACTTTTCTTCAGCGTTTTCGTCGCTCGCGCGCTGAGTGCCACGTACCTCCTTCAGAGCGGTGAGTACACGGTCTTTTGTGACGCCATTTGATTTCAGGAGATCGGCCACAGGGCCTTCGGTCTCTATAATACCAAGGAACAGGTGCTCAGAGGTCACATATTCGTCTTTGAGGGCCTCAGCCTCGCGCTCAGCTTTTGCAATCGCTTTGGACGCGCTGGGCGAAAGGTACAATTGTGCGGCTGCGCCGTAAGTTTTCGGCAATTTATTGATGAGAGCATTGAGCCCGGTTTCTATTGCCCCTTGTGATGCCCCTATTCGCTCAAGGAGCGTAGGTACGACGCCGTCTTCCTGCGTCAAGAGCGCAAGGCACAAGTGCTCGGGTTCTATATTCGGGTTATCATGAGATTGCGCCAGCGAAGAGGCATCCCGAATGGCCTCTTGGGCTTTTAGCGTGTATTTGTCGTAATTCATTATCGTATCACCTCGAATGAAGTTTTGTATTTTTCTTTCTTCGTTTTTAAATATACGAAAATCCTCTTTTGTGTGGCAAGAAAAGGCTGCAAGTCGTGACTGCAAGATTGCAAAAGAGCGGACACTTTGGCTATACTAAATCCCATGGACAACAACCTTAAGGTAGTATTGCTTCACGGATACACGGATGAGCAGGCCTACCAGATTATGCGGGCCATTAAGTCGCTCGGTATTGAGCCTGAGAATACGGCATTTGCCACGACCACCCCTTCAAACCTGGAGTGGAAAGTGGCTGATTTGATTGAGCATCTTGCTCAAGAACACGAGTATATGAAAGTCAATCAGCGTCGAGGTCAGGGATCTTCTCTTTAAGAGCTTTTATAAAGCTTTCACCAGTACTGCCTTGTTTGAGCGCGATAAAGACCACATTGTCTCTGCCGGAGATTGTACCCAAGACGTCGTCCATGCCCATATTGTCGATCGCCAGGGCAACAGAGTCTGAGTGCCCCGAGAAAGTGCGCACGACCACGAGCGAATCGTTCCAGTCTACTGACACATAGCCGCGCAGGAAATCCTGAATGGAGTGCCGCTCCGACTCTTTGCGTTCTTCTTCTGACGGAATCGTATAATAATACCCAGTCTGTCCGTCTGCGACCTTGCCAACCTTAAGATACTTAAGGTCGCGGGAAAGCGTCGCTTGGGTAACGGAATAGCCCACTTCTGCAAGCTTTTGCAGCAAGGTTTCCTGTGAATCGATTCTATTTGTCTTAATAATGTTCTTAACGACCTTGAGCCGTTCAATTCTCTCTTTCATGTCGGAGCTGTCTCCTAAGAAATATCTAGTTACTTAGTTATAATATTGCATCCATTTTGCAAATACGGCAAGTCGGCATCGTCCCTAATCGTACGTCACCACGAGATTTCAGTTTCCCATACCTCGCCATCCAAAACGAAGTTGCACTTGGGAGACAAGCTGCTCCCAATTGGAACGGTTGGTGAAGAAAGCTTCAGTCGCCCCATACCCCGATTCATAAAGCATTCGGTACTTCTCATCGCCAACCCTGATCGCAAAATCGTCGTAGGAGATACCTTTGTCGTCGATGAAAATCGTCCTTCCCTTGTTTTTCTCACTGCCGACTATAAGCTGTTCCTGCACGGTGAGCAGGGTATCGAAGATAGCATCTCCATAATCTATTATATTGGAAATGTCCTTGTACTTTGTTTCTTCTGGAGAAGAGTACAGAAAGAAGCCAAGCGTCTCGGGGTTGATACCCCGCTGGAGCTTATGGCAATACTTGAGGTCGTCAAAAATCCCGACAGGATAATTGAGCATCATGCCACCATCTACGTACGTTTGCGGACTGTCAGTTCCTGGATATTGATAGGTGATAGCTTCAAAAAAAAGTGGGATAGACATAGAGATTCGAACTGCCAGGGCAACTTCCATGTCAGGAGTTGTCTCGTAAGAGAAAATCCTGGACGTTCGATTCGTGATGTCAGTTCCAGTGATGTAAAGGTCGAGGAACTTGCGGTTTCCAACATGAATGCTTGTGTTTTGAAAATCTGCAAAGGTATAAATCTCTTTTGCAACGGTAAATTGATCTGCAATATTCGTGCGAAGCCATTCATAAAGGTAATCGCTCGAATACCATCCCTTGTCATGAAAGAACCTAGTTACAGAGCGCAGGTTGTTGGTGAGACTGTTGGACACTTCTTTGACCTGTTTGAAAATAACTTTGGGAAGTTTTCGTTCACCATTGAGCGCCAAATGCAAGCGGTCCTGGATATGGTTATAGGTTTGACTTAGAGCACCATTCTGAGTATCAGAGTGAGACTGAGACTGAGACTGAGACTGAATTTGAGCCTGAGGCACAGCGGCCTCTCGCACGGCTACCACCTCAGAGAAATCTTCTTCAATGTTGTTCAGTTCGTCTTCAGCATCTTTTTGCAACTTCTGAAAGGTCTTTCGGGCTGGGACTTTGGTGTACTCGAGCGTCTCAGCTACGGCCTTAAGCGAAGCAAAATCCTCAAAATTGAGCGAGAGCAGGCACGCAGTGATTGCTCCGGCAGAGGTTCCGGCTACTCGTTCTACAGGCTTCATGTACCCTTGGTTAAAGAAATAGTCCATCGCCCCGAGGTATGCTATACCGCGAACACCTCCTCCCTTGAATGCTAGATTTTTATACACGGGCATACAGCACATTCCTCCAATTTTTCTCTCTAAATATATCCAAATCTAAGCATCTCGAGTAGCAAGAATACACCGCAACCCAAAGAAAGTGAGCACAAGATGCACAGTAAAGGTGTTGAAAAATCTAAAGCAAACCGTTAGCTTTCTTAATTATGGAAGATTCTTGGCAAAATCTCATGCGAAAACGGGTTAGGTCTGTACAAGGGGACACAAAAAGCGGCTCGAGTGATCAGCCTTGGGAAACGCGTGCGTTGGGGCTTCCTTTTGCAGCCACTACGTACTGGCTTGAACTCGCCGAAGAGGATTATAAATCCTGTAAAAAAAACGAGTTCGGTGTTCCAATCGATCCGATATTAGCCCAGGCTTTGCCGTCGCCAATGGAGCAGGTTCTGTCGCCTTTGGAGATGAAAGATCCCTTGCACGAACATGAGCACGGAAAGTTCCCCAGAATAATCCACCAGTATCCTTCCAGAATTCTCCTGCGAACCACAGGGGAATGCCCGATGTTCTGCAGGTATTGTTTTAGGCGCTCGCTCTTGCCAGAAGACAGGGGATTCATGAATGACGAGGAGCAGGAAAACGCCAGGCTCTATCTTTCGGAACACGCCGAGGTTCGGGAGGTACTTGTCTCTGGAGGCGATCCGCTCACCGCCTCGAACGAGAAGTTGGAGGCGCTGTTCTCACGCCTGCGAGCTGGAAGAAGCGATGTGTTGTTGCGACTCTGTACAAGAGCGCCCATCACGATTCCTGAGCGCATAGACGATGGACTCTTGGAGCTCCTTGTGCGCTTCAGGCCGTTGCACATTGTTATTCACACCAACCATCCGCGCGAACTATCACCTCTTTTTAGAGAGAAGATCGATCTGGTACTAAAGGCGGGCATCCCGGTGCGGAGCCAGACAGTGCTTCTGCGCGGTATAAATGACACCACAAGCACACTTGTCGAGCTTTTTTCGACTCTGACCAGGATCGGAATCGATCCGTATTATCTTTTTCAAGGCGATCTTGCCATGGGGACTTCGCATTTCAGGGTTCCATTATCGCGCGGGCTAAAGATCTACGACGATCTGCGCCAGCTTCTTTCCGGGCTCGAGATACCGCGGTTTGCTGTAGATGCGCCCGACGGGTCAGGCAAGCTGTACTTGCCTGAGAGCGTCGTTCGGCTGGAGGGCGACAAGTGGATTCTGCGCGCTCCCGATGGCAGTCTGCACAGCTACCCTGAGGAGCCAGAACTGCTGACAAAGTAGAATTGGCCAGTAACTTATTCCCACTCGATAGTCGCAGGCGGCTTGGAGGAGATGTCGTACACCACACGCCCCACGCTGGGGTTGCGATTCGTGATTGCCGACGAAATACCGACTAAGTCTTCGGCTGTAAAAGGATAGACGCTTGCCGTCATGCCATCTTCGCTGACCACAGCTCGTAGTGCAACGACATAACCGTAGGTGCGCTCGTCACCGGCGACACCCACCGCACGCACCGGCAAAAGAACGCAGAAGGCCTGCCAAATCTTGTTGTAGAGGCCGCGACTGTGCAGTTCCTCGATATAGACTTTGTCGGCCTTGCGCAAAATGTCGCACTTTTCTTTCGTCACCTCGCCTAAGATTCTCACACCTAAGCCAGGACCCGGGAAGGGATGGCGGGAGACGATGCTCTCCGGTAAGCCCAAAAGCCGGCCAAGGTTCCGCACCTCGTCCTTATAAAGGCGATCCAGTGGCTCGATCACGAGGCCGGCCTCTCTTTTCTTTGCGATGAGGGGGCTTTTGACGTTGTGATGGCTTTTTATGGTCTGTGCTTTGGTACCGACGCCTTTGCCAGACTCTATCAAGTCGGTGTAAAGCGTGCCTTGGGCCAAAATCGCATCGGGTATGCCCAATCGAGCCACCTCTTCCTCCTGAATTTGCACAAAAAGGTCACCAATGGTACGCCGCTTGTCCTCAGGGTCAGCCTTGCCTTTGAGCGCGGAAAGGAAACGGCCTTCGGCGTCGACTCTAAAAAGGTGCCGTGCGCCCAGTCGCTTTAAGCTTTCCATGACCTCTTCGCTCTCTCCTTGACGCATGAGACCTGTATCGATATAGAGGAGATAAACCTTTTCAGGATCAAGAATTCTGAGAAGGAGCGCACCAGTCACTGTGGAATCTACACCACCAGAGATGAGAAGGAGTACAGGATTCTGCCCTACTCGCGCACGTATCTCATGAGAAACCTCGGCAAGGTACGTTTCCATAGACCAGGATGGCGTGGCCTTGCAGATGCCAAGGACAAAATTCCTTAGGATGTCGAGGCCATACTCGCAATGGCTCACCTCAGGGTGAAATTGTACGCCCCATCGTGGAAGGGTCTCGTGGGCGAGCGCCGCAGGTATCCCGCCTTCCGACTCCGCAATGACCCGCCAGCCATTACCGCCTAAGACAATCGAGTCGCCGTGGCTCATCCAGCTCGAGAATTCGGATGGAATGCCTGCAAAAAGCGCATCGGTGCAAGCTGACCTCTGCCCTGCACTCGCTTCCGGAACTTTATGCTCGAGGATGTGCACGGGCTTTTTGCCGTACTCGCGTTCCGGGCCGCGCGCCACCTCTCCTCCAGAGTCCACCGTCATCCTCTGGATGCCATAGCAAATACCCAGAATTGGCAAGGTACTTTGGTAGAGCGAAGGATGCGGCTTAGGCGCAGACTCGTCGTAAGCGCTGTACGGAGAACCAGAAAGGATGATGCCTACATAGTGGTTCTTTGTGGTGTCCTCACGCCCGGCAATGGGGAGGGCTGTGTCCCCTGGCAGAATCTCGGCGTAGACACCCAATTCACGTACCCTGCGGCCGATGAGTTGGGTGTATTGACTTCCATAGTCGAGTATCAGGATCGTATCCACGGGCTCTCCCTGATTATCGTCTTGCGGCGTTCCGAGCCGACCGAGATAATCGAAATAGGCGTCTGGGTGTAGTCCTCGATAAAATCGACATATTCCTTAGCTTTGAGGGGCAGGTCTTCCCAACTCTGGCAATTCTCGATTGGTTGCTGCCAGCCTTCAAACCGCTTAAGGACGGGTACCGCAGACTCCAAGTCTTTTATGGACGCGGGAAAATCCTGCACTACTTTGTCGCCTATCCGGTACCCGACGCAGGCTTCAAACTCGGGGAGCGCATCATAGACATCGAGGTGTGTAAGGACGAGCCTGTCGATGGAGTTGACCATGCACGCGTAGCGAAGCGCCACAAGGTCCAGATATCCGCACCTCCGCGGGCGCCCCGTCGTTGTTCCATACTCGTGCCCAATCGTCCTAATATAGTTCGACAGCGACCCCGGCGTGTCGTCCGTAAACTCCGTCGGGAAGGGGCCGTTGCCCACCCGAGTCGTGTACGCCTTAAAAACGCCCAGGATGCGGTCGATGCTGCGCGGGCCGATCCCTCCTTGGGCGGCGGCGCCCGCGGCGCAGGACATCCCGGAAGAAACAAAGGGATAGGTCCCTGTGTCGATATCCAAGAGGGCGCCCTGCGCACCCTCGAATAGGGTCCAGGAGTTCTGGTGTTGATGTAGGTACGAAGCCAAATCCACCGATAGCGGCCTCAGTTTGTCCGTCCATTGGGCAAGATACGCCCTGTCCTCGTCTTCCAGATTTGAAAGCAACTCCTCGTTGTCCAAGTCCGCCAGGCGCACTCCGTCCCGAGAGGCCTTAAGCGCGTATGCTACGCCTATACCACGCCCTGTCGTTCCGATCGGATGTTTCCGCTTTGAATCAAGATCCTTGTCGAGTTGCCTATAACGAGGCAACACAAGGTGTGCCCGGTCAGAAATGAAAACGCGCCCTTCCCACTGGATTCCTTTGGATTTGAGATCGTCGAGCTCGGCAAACAGCGCAGCTGGTTCGATTACCATGCCAGAGCCTAAGAGCACTGTCTTATCCGGGTACAGAATGCCAGAAGGAACCAGATGCAAGGCATAGGTGGTACCGGAAAGCACGATTGTGTGCCCTGCGTTGGCTCCGCCAGAAAAGCGGACTACAATGCCAGCGTCCTGGGCGAGGTAGTCCACTATTTTCCCCTTGCCCTCGTCGCCCCATTGGGCGCCTATGATAACCACATTCATGGAACCTCCTGCAGAGTCAGGTACCTGCTTACGTGCACCGCTCTACCGTTTGCGCGCAAAAACCCTATAGTTTATCTCCGGAAAGAGATTATTCCGCTTTTCCAGACTGGTGAGCCACTCGGTATCTACCGTGTTGGCGCAAAGCATCTCGTAGATTTTTGTAAAGTTGCTGATAGAATCTTCGATTTGGCGACGAGCAAAGCTCGCCGATTGTCCGGAGCGGAGCAGAAGAGGCCAATCGGAGGACATTGTCAAGAGCGCCTCGCGTGCCCCCTGATTGAGAATGCGCTCGCGCAGACCTGTCTCGTTGGGGAAGCGATCTACAAGTTCCACCATTCTTTCAATGGCCTTATGACTGTGTCTATGCACCCAGTCGTTGGAACCATCCAGCCAGACTTCCGCATAACCGCCTTCCCCCCATGAGGAGAACTCAGGCTCGGAAACAGGGTTATCCAGATGCTCAGCGGCATACTCCCCAAGCGTGACGAATTCTATGTCGTCGTCGCCAGTTTTTAACGCAGCCGCCCTGAAGAGCGCTTCAAGGAATTGAGGACCTTCAAACCACCAGTGGCCAAAAAGCTCCGCATCGTAAGGACAGACGATGAGCGGCGCGCGCTCTTTCATCCAGAAGCTGGCGTCTCTTGCAGCCGCCTTGCGTTCGGCAAGAAAAGCATGAGCGTGTTCCACAACCTTGGCCTTAGCGGCGATTGGTTCGTATGGGCGTTTCTGATCGGTCTTGCCGGTTATCGCCCAGTATTTGAACTCGGTAAAGCTATGTTCTATTCCTTCGCCCAGATAAGGCCCGACGTAGCTCGTATCCAGATCATAACCGATATCGCGGTAAAAATCCCGATACGCAGGATCGGCTGGATATCCCTCGGTTTCAGACCACACTGCCTTGGTCGCTCCCGCATCGCGTACAAAAATCGTGATTCCCGAGGGACTCGTGACTGGTGAGAATGAACCATAAAACGGTGTAGGTTTTCCAAGAAGCGCACCCCGCGTGGTCACGATACTGTATTTTAGACCATATTCCTGCAAAAGTTCGCCCAAGCCGGGGTACCATCCAAGCTGTGGCAACCAGAAACCTTGCGGATTCTTCCCAAAGACTGCGCGATGTGCGACTATGGCGGTCTCTATCTGCGCAAATACTCCTTGAGGTTCATCTTGGTAAAGCGGCAAAAAAGCGTGTGTTGCGCCGCTAGTCATAACTTCGATCTTGCCCTTTTTATAGTAGTAATCAAAGCCTTGCAGTATGTTGCGACTATAGAGGCGTTCGAAGTCTTCTTTATTCTGGGAATAGAGATTGAAATACATTTCTGGTAACTGGGAAAAAATAGGATCGTTGGCGAGGCGCTGCTTTTCTCTGGTTGCAAGCTCTATCTGTTTGGCCAAATACAGCAAATAGCGATCACAGAGGAGTTTGTCAGAGAGCATCGCGAGGAGAGTTGGAGAAATCGCAATCGTCAACTTGAATGGCACTTCGTCGGCGTCGAGTCGCCTAAAAAGGCGCAAGAGAGGCAAGTAAGTTTCGGAAATAGCCTCAAAAAGCCATCGCTCTTCAAAAAACTCTTTGTATTCAGGGTGGCGAACAAAAGGTAAGTGTGCGTTGAGCACGAGTGCAAGACTAGGCTTTTTCATAGCTTTCCTTTTTATTCCTGTTCCCCGTCCGCTTCTCCATCGGCCACGAGTATCCTGTTAGGATTCTCATCACGAGGTTCAGTCAGGTGTAACCCTTCGATTCCCGATAAGATGAGCAAGCTCTTGGTCACTTGAGGGATTTTGGCTGAGTTCTTAATAAAATACACAGGCATAGTGACCTTATTGGACCTGGCAAGAACCCTACTCTTCTCTTTGAGCCTTTGGCATAGATCTACGCGATATATGGCTCCCGGCTGTGGAATATTAATGTACCATTTCCAATCCTCATAAGAAATTGCAATGTCGAAAAAGTCTTTTTTCTCAGAACTTCGAGGATCGAGTTCCACTACCCGCAAGAAGAGATCGCTTTCGGTGTCGTCCTCTTCATTCCGGCCCGGGTGCTGTTCGGCTATGTCCCAGTAAGCGTAGATCCAGGCTGGATCGCGCGGCAGAATACGAATCATTGTCTCATTGTAGCGGCTAGGAATCTCGGTTTTGTCCATTCCGGGAGACGGCACCGATGAACTTCCCGACAGTTTTTTCTCTTCCACGTGTCCAGTCCCGTCATGACTAAAGACACGCTCTTTGTCGTCATCGTCTTCTAGCGCTGAGAGGATTTCTTCAATTATGAATGGACGGTCCAGTCCCTCTGGGAGATAAATACCCATTCGTTCCGCAAGAACTGTCAATTCCTGGTCAGAGAGCATGGAGAGTTTTTCGGGATTCACGCCCTTATAGTGAAAAATGAAGGCTCAAATGTCAAGGTATCCGCCCCGAACCTTACTCTTTTGGGACCTTACTCTTTTGGGCCGGCAGGCGGTGGTGTGCCAGGCGGAGCACTATCGGCAGGAACGGTATTTGAAGGAACAACGTCCGGAAGAAGGGCACCGCTTATTCCTGCATCAACCGCTTGGCTGGTTGCCGGAATTTGTTTTTTTGTCCTTCCTCGTCCTCGGCTTCGTTTTCGGGGAGGTTTTGGCTTTTGCACAAGGCCAAGTTCCTCCAAAATAAGCTTTACAGCCTCTTCCAATTCAATTCGAGGTGGATTGAGCGGCATAACGAAAGCCCTGCTCGCTTTCAATACTTCTTGGAACAAGTTGTTCTGCTCAAGTACGGATTGGGTATATATCTGCACGTATGATTCCAAAAAATAAGAGAGCAGCACGGACAGTTTCTTTTTGGTTTGGGATTTGTCGTCTATGCTGCCCTCACCTTCAATCTCACTCTGTTTGACATCGACATGAAGCGCGTCCAATGCGTCGAGGTCAGAAAACAATCTCTGAGCGTATTCTGCGTCGTTTTGTATACGTTCCCAACAAGCAGGCACAAAGTATTGAATGAGGTCGTACTCACCAAAAAGAGAAAAAATGGGACCAGCTTTGCCAGATGCAAGAACCTTAAAAAACTCTTCTGTCATTCGCGAGTGGCTTACATCCGCCAAAAGAGAGGCATCTCTTTTGATGGTCCGTTTCAGATTAAATGGAAGAGCGAAATCTGTCATGGCAGCATACTTGACGCAGCGCACAATCCTCACGGGGTCCTCTTTGAAAATATGGTCTAGGGGTATGATGGGATTGAGTTTTTTGGCTCTGATGTCCTTTACGCCACCCACGAAGTCCACCAGTGTGCTGTCGGTGGGATCGAAATAAAGCGCATTGATGGTGAAATCGCGTCGCATAACATCTTCAGCCATCGTGCCAAATTCGTTCCCGACCGAGCCGTTCTTGTTGGAACGGAAAGTGCTCACTTCAAAGATCTTCGAACCATAAAAAATGTGCACAAGTCTAAACCGCTTGCCAATTATGCGTGAATTTCGAAAAAGTTTCCTGATCTGGTTTGGAAGCGCATCTGTAACGAGGTCGAAGTCCTTGGGTGAGTTACCAAGCAGAAGATCCCTCACTGCTCCACCTACAAGATATGCCTTAAACCCCGCCTTCTTAAGCTTCTCTATGATATGAATTGCGTCGCGATCAATCTGGTTTAGCTTTATTCCATGCTCATCGGCGGTATAAACGAGTGCCTGCTGAACTAGTTTTCCATTTTGATCTCTTCCGTAACGAACGAGCACCAAGAAGCCTCACTATGCATAAGATACGGCAAAACGTCTGCAGAATTCAGCCTATCACTGGCCGAGAAATCCATCCAAAAATCTGACAAATTGAGATTATTGCCCTAAGAAAGCTAATTATGCAAGATGTTTTGCGAACCACGCCGTCACATCTTGCAACACCTCGTGCCTTGCCAGCTCGTTGAGGCTTTCGTGTCTTCCGCCCGGGTAACACTTGGCTTCAAAATCCTTTAAGCCTAAAGCACGAAATCGCTCAGTCAAAGTGTTGAATCCCGCTTCTTTGCCTATGACGGGATCTTCTGAACCGCAGAACAGGTAAATGGGCAAGGACTTAGGAATGGCTTCCAAGAACCCCTTTCCGTAGACTTTGGACAGTCCATGCATTAGGTCATCATAAAAGCCATAGCTGCAAACGAAGTTGCATTTGGGGTCGGCTATGTAGGCGTCCACAATTTTTGAATCACGCGTTAGCCAGTCGAACTTGGTACGCGCATTCTTCACTGTCTTGGCATAGCCACCAAAGGTTATTGTGTTGGGGAGGATGCCCGGCGCATGTGGCCCTTTTATATGCTTGCCAACCCATACGATTATTCTTCCAAAAAAACTGGTAAAGAAGTCTGGTTTCTCCGGTGGAGCCGAAAGCACAATGCCGGCAAAGCGTTCCCCATACATTCCCGCAAGGGCCATACCTAAGAGCGCCCCAAAAGAATGGCCAAAATAATAGAGACCCAGTGGTGCCCCGCGAACAGAACTCTGCTCTTGGACTGCAAAGGCCCCAAGCTCGACAAGATCCTTTAGAACTCGTTCAAACCCGCCAGTGTCGGCAAGATAACCTTTATCCTCTGTCTGGTCTGTGTCTCCGTGCCCGCGTAGGTCTGGCATATATACCGCAAGCCCGATTGCGGCGAGCGCCTGGCCTAATGACAAAAAACGCTCTTTGTGGTCGTTCATACCGTGCCCAACGACTACCACTGCCTTTACTGGGCCACTAGGAAGCATCTTGAGGTACGACAGTTTTTTGCCGTCTGATGCCGTGAACCAAAGTCCGTTTTCTGCCATAGCGTTCTCCTCGGTGGGGTCGGCAGCGATCCCTGCAGGCTTCGACCGCTCGCCACCCCTTAACTATCGACACGGAAATTACAAAACTGTATACTTCAATCTTACCGTAGTTTAGATGCATGTACGAGGGCCATTCTGAAAAAAATAATAACAAAGACACGGAAAGAGACGCTCCAACTCGGACTTGCCATAGGACAGCGAGTTCCGGAACGAAACGTTATTGCCCTGAGGGGCGATCTCGGAGCGGGAAAAACTACACTTTGTAAAGGAATAGGGAAAGGGCTGGGCATAGAGGAGGAGATAACCTCCCCCACCTACACCATTGTGGCAGAATACCGGGGCCGGCTTACTTTTTATCATATCGATGCTTACAGATTGGGAGGGTTTTCTGATTTCCAGGCGATCGGGGGGCTCGAGCTCCTTGGCGCTCCAAACAGTCTCTGTGTGATAGAATGGATCGAACGTCTACCGGAAATCGAAAGTGAGTGCACCGCTTTTGTCACTATAAGAATGCTCGCAGATGACAGTCGCGAATTCTGGATCGAGGGAAACTGGTTGGAGGAGTTGCTGTAATGAACATCCTGATGTTTGACACTTCTATGGACCTACTTTCGGTCGGAGTCGCACGTTCTTTTGAAGGGTCGGTTGAAGGACCGAACCAACAACCCGAGCTCGGATCGCGCAATGATTATCCGTGTCCAAGCCAGATTTTTTGCGCAGAGTCCCGGGAAGCGGTAAAACACAGCGAGATTCTTCTTCCATTGATCGAAGCCTGTCTGGCAAAGGCGGAACTCGAAATTGAGGACATCGATCTCGTGGCGTGTACGAGCGGACCAGGATCTTTTATGGGCTTGCGCATCGGCATGGCAACAGCCAAAGGGCTTGCTTTGGCACGGTCCACACCATGGGTTTGCTTACCTACGCTTGACACGCTGGCCGCAGAATTTGTCAACTCCGAGTCTCTGGTGGTGCCTGTCATCGATGCCCGGAAGAAACGAGTCTATGCGGCACTCTATTGGAAAGGGGCCCGGGAATCGGAGTTCCTGGATATTGAACCGGAAAAACTTGTTGCACTGATTCTCGGAAAAAACCAGCTTTGCAAGCGCGTGCTTTTCACAGGGCAAGCTACTGCGATCGTGGAAGCACTACGTGCACAGGGCTGCAATGCAGAACTTAGGGTCTCCAATCCGGAGGTACGATACAGTTGCTTTGCAACCCTTGCATTGCAGCAGTTTCGACGTTTTGGGTCAGCCCCCGAAGATGCAATACCGCTTTACATTCGGGAACCGGAAATCGGGCCACAACCATAGACAGCAGCTATCACCATTAAAAACGCGCAAAAACCTTCCTCTGGAGAATCTTTTAGAGGGCCTTTAAGTAAACGCGCCTACGCTTGTGCTGCCGTTTTGGATAATCCTTCCAAATGCCATGGACGGCAGTATTAGTTTCCAATTCCGGATTGCTCTCCGCATACTCCACGCCGCTTTCTATAGCGCTTTTGCTGAGCGCATTCATAAGTAAGGCAAGGACGCCTGTGGCCACGCACTCTTTTCTTACAGCTACGAGCAACATATCGATGGTATTGGGATTCTTAAGCGCCCTGAGAAGTGATACAAATCCAAAGGGAAAAAGCTCGCCTCGGTTTTTTATGAGCGCCTGGGAGAGCGATGGCATGGAAATGGCAAAGCCTGCAAGTTTGTCTTCCTTGTCAACCAAGACCTTGGTAAATCTGCGATCTATCCAACCAAGATAATTATCAATATAGAATTGCACTTGCCGCTCGGAAAGCGGGGTCGTACCGTAAAGGTCGGCGTAGGCCTCGTCTACCAGTTCAAACACTTGCCTGCCGAATCGCTCCTTCATCTCTTTCTTGTCTTTCCAGTCGTAGATTCGATAGCCAGTTCTGCGCGAAATGAGTTCGTTGACACGTAAGACTTTCTCTGGAATCTCTTTGGGTGTTCTGATTTGGAATTCAATCCAGTCTACGTCTTTGGCGTAACCTAAGCGCTCCATGTACTCCGGGTAGTAGGGGTGATTATAGATGGTCGCCATGGTGGCTACCTCGGAGAACCCTTCCACCAACATGCCTTCGCGGTCAAGATCTGTAAAACCCATTGGGCCATGAACACCTTCCATACTCTTGGACCTTGCCCACGTTTCCACGGTTTCTACGAGCGCCTTGGCGACTTCAAAATCTTCTATAAAATCTATCCACCCGAAACGAGCGTACTTGTGTCCCCATTTTTCGATATAACGAGGATTTATGATACCCGCGATACGTCCAACCATTTTGCCGTCTTGCCAGGCTGTCCAATACTCGGCCTCGCAGAACTCAAAGGCAGGATTCTTATCCCGGCGCAGCGTGTTTAGATCGTCAAGAACCAAAGCCGGAACATAATAGGGGTTGTCTTTATAGAGGTCGGACGCAAATCTCACAAAAGCCTTAAGCTGCGAGTTTGTTTCAACGCGACGGATTTCCACTGCCATTGGGGCTCTCCTGTTTTGGGCCGTTGGGTGCGGATTCGGATTGGCTTCGCCATTCTGAAATGAAATGTTCATAGGCTGCTATAGTAGCAGAAATCACAATATCTCCTAACTCGCCTCGACCAAGCCAATTATTCCCTTCCTGTATATAGAAATGGTTAAGTTCTGCCTGTGCAGTCTGTAGGGTAAAATTGAGGTCTTTGCGCTTACGCGCCTCCAGCCCCCTTAAGGTACCTTCAAAAACTTCTTGTTCTTTTTCGTCTTGCCAGTCGGTTGACGACATTTGTTCTCCATTCAATCTGTCACCTTGCGGTGTCCTTGTTCGTCCAAAGAGTATATAGGGCCAAAGCGGCTCTGTAAAGCCAAAGTGTCGGCGGTCAGAAGACCGGCAGTCATGAAGCCTGCAGGTATTGACTAAGGCATATTTCTACGGTTATAAAGTTGAAGCTCTTGGCGAGGTAGCTCAGTTGGCAGAGCAAGCGGCTCATATCCGCTGGGTCGTGGGTTCAATCCCCTCCCTCGCTATCGATAAAAAAGGCTGCCCAGAGAGAATCCGGGCAGCCTTTTTTATCGATGCTTAGTTGATTCTCTGCTTGTTTCTATCTAGCCGGATTTTTCCCTGCACCCTCCAGGGCCCTTTCATTCCTCTTTCTGGAAACTTGAATGACTACCGCAATTACGAGCAAAATGCCGCCAATAAGGTCGGTTGCGAGCCCAGGATCTACGAGGCCAATGCCGCCGGCTATTGCAAGAATGCGTTCGTACCATTTCATTTTGGTAAGGAAATAACCCTCAACCCCTGTGGCTAGTCCAACAATTCCGATAATGGACGAAATAATCATCCAAACCATCGTGAATGGCCTTTCCGCCACACCAAACAACAACATCTCTGGGTTGAGAACGAAGATAAATGGGATAATAAACGCTGCAATTCCAAGCTTAGTTGCCTGCAAACCAGTCTTCATTGGGTTGGATTTTGCGATGGCTGAACCTGCAAAAGCAGCCAACGCCACTGGCGGTGTGATATCAGCCAAAACACCAAAGTAAAAAGCAAACATATTCGCGGACAGAATTACTGCTTCCGAATTGGGAGGGAACGGGTACCCTGCCGTGTGATTCAGCACCATGATGATTGCCGGGGCGGCGATGGTAGAGGTTATGACATAGTTGGCCGTAGTAGGCACGCCCATTCCGAGGATCAGGGAGGTAATCATGGTAAAGAACATGGTAAGCAAAAGATTGCCGTGTGCAGCTCCAACCAGGATCTCACCAAGTTTGAGCCCAAGGCCGGTCTTTGTCACGACGCCGGTTATGATGCCGGCGCATGCACATGCCGCTATTACACCCAGTGCGCCCCGTGCGCCCTGTTCCAGGGCATCGAAGATATCTTTTACCGTGAAATCTGGTTTCTGCTTGCGAATCATTTGCACAATGGAAGTGAGAAGCGCTATGGCTACTGAGATTATTATTGCCCACATAGCTGCCTTCATGGGCGTGGCTCCGGATGTCAGGAGGAAGATAATCGCAAGCAAGGGGATCATCAGGTAGCCTTTATGGAGGATCAGATCCTTGGTCTTGGGCAATTCCTCTCGCTTCATCCCTTTTAGGCCTAGCTTTTTGGCTTCAAAATGGACCTGTGCAAAAACGGCAAAGAAGTACAGTAGGGCTGGAATAATGGCACCCAATGCGATTCGGCCATAGGGAATGTTGGTAAACTCAGCCATGAGGAAGGCGGCGGCACCCATTATTGGCGGCATTATCTGCCCCCCAGTGGAAGCAGTGGCCTCAACGGCAGCAGCAAACTCAGGCGAATAACCCAGCTTCTTCATCATCGGTATCGTAAAGCTTCCAGATCCGACAACATTGCCGACTGAAGAACCTGAAACCGTGCCTTCCAGGGCACTTGCTATGACAGCAACTTTGGCAGGGCCGCCGGAAGCCCATCCGGCTATTGCATTTGAAATATCGATAAAGAATTGCTCGAGTCCTGTTCGGTCCAAAAAAGCGCCAAACAGAATAAACAAGAATATGAAAGTGCTGGACACCCCGATTGGCGTTCCAAAGATCCCCTCAGTTGTATAGAAAAGATGTTCAACAAGTGAGGGTACGTCCACACCACGATGTGCGAATTTGCCAGGCAGATATGGCCCAGCAAAAGCATATGCAACAAATACGAGGGCTATGACGACCATCGGAAGCCCAACGAGTCTTCTTGTGGCTTCCAGGACCAAAAGGATACCGATAATCCCAACGACGATGTCCAAGGTTGTCGGCATACCTGCTCGTTGAGACAGGACGTAGGTCCACTGCATACTTATGTAAAGTGGTGCGGCAGCCCCTATAACTGATAAGAAAATATCAATTGGATGTATCCGATCTTTAGGCCACTTCTTGCTAGCAGGATACAGCAGAAAAATCAAACAAAAGCCAAAAGCCAAGTGTATTGACCTTTGCATCATGGCGTCCAGAACGCCGAAGAGCGCCGTATAGACTTGAAACAGTGAGAAAACTATGGCGATTACCGCTATGATTTTCCCTCTGAAGCCCTTTAGGATGCGATAGTCCGACTCCTTGTCATACTTGCGCATCACTTCCTGCGCATCAACCGGAGCCTCATTCAAAGCAGTAGCGACAGGTTCTGATTCGCTCATCAATCCTTCCTCCCTAGAAACACTCCTAAAATACTTGTTCTCTTTTGCCTCATTATCTCATCGCATCTATGGTTCTCCGATTTTCGCATGGTTTTCTGGTTTTCGTGCTGCCAAAATAAGCATGGATTCGGGCGGCAGCCATTTTGTAAATGGAAGGTACTCATTACCCACGCAAATGCCGTGCCCTTCAACAATGGATATCATCAATGGGATAGAAACAAAGGTTCTATCCATGGAGAGTTCGAACTTACCATCTACCAACCTGTAACCGAGTTCTTGTTCTGTAGGCATGCCCACGCCGCAACTTTCGTATTCCAATTCAAAAAGATGCAAGACTGGTACGTTCTTATCATCTACTCGTATCTCGTATCGCTCCACAACAGGGGTAAGATGGAACGAATGAATGTAGACAAGATCAAAACGCCCATCGGGAACAGGAACTGCCTCCAAAAGCACTCCATCTCTGTTTCTAATTGTCAATTCGAATTCGGAGGTCTGTCCTGAATAACTCTGTGCCGTCGTACAAGAAACTCCCGCCAACAAGAGCAGGGAAACCATCACAAGGCGCTTAAAGAATTCCATGATGCCTAACACCGGACCACCGTGTCTTTCATCCAAACATTCAAAGAAGTGAGCCATAAAAACACGGCAGCCCAGCGCGATCGTTATTTCTTATGTTCCTTGAAGAACTTCTCGGCTCCTGGATGGAGCGGTATCGACATACCATCGGTAGCAGTCTCTATCTTGATGTCAGCCCCTTTGATATGTGAAGCAGCAAGGCGTTCCGTATTGGCGTACATGGTTTCCAATAACTTGTATACAAGATCTGCGTTTAGCTTGGCACTGACTGCTAACATTGACTTAACAGAAACCGTTGTAACATCCTGGGTCATGCCGATATAGGTGCTCTTAGGAAGTTTGGTCAAGGTATAGAACGAGTACTTTCCCATCAGTTTCTTAGCCACTTCCCCATCGATCGGAACGATCGTGATCTTCTTGGATGCAGCCAGGTCTTGAATAGCAGCGGTTGGCGCTCCGGCAGTATTGAAGGCAGCGTCAATATTGCCATCCTTTAGATTGGATGCCGACTCTGCAAATGAAAGGTACTGAACCTTAATATCTGCATAGCTCAAGCCCGCCGCTTCCAGAACTTGTCTTGCATTGAGTTCAACGCCGGAGCCAGCGGCGCCCACAGACACGCGCTTACCCTTGAGGTCGGCCACTGTTTTGATGCCAGAGTCCTGAAGCGCGACGAGCTGTACAGTTTCGTCGTAAAGAGAGGCAAGACCTCGTATGTCTTTGGTGCCCTTGCCCTTATAAATCTCCAAGTCATTGAACGCGTAGTAGGCGGCATCATTTTGGACAAAAATGACATCGACGTCGCCCTTGGCGAGCATTGCGATATTTGCAGCAGAAGCTCCAGTCGCCGTGGCATTGACGTTCATTTTTGGGATATTCTTGTTCCAGATTTCAGCTAAGGCTCCACCTAGCGGGAAATATGTTCCGGCAGTGCCACCCGTTGCAATTGTGAGAAAAGTCTGCTGGGCAAACACTCCAGAAACAGCCAGAAGCAGGCACACAGAGACCGCAAAAGCCTTTTTCATCAAAAACCTCCTAATGTCCGATGGCGACGTCGTCTATGGTCAGACCATAGCATAATGACCGACACTTTCCCGCAATTATAAGTCCTCATTTTCTCCGGCGCAATTCATTTTTTCTGAGAAAAGACAGGAAGGGCTCCCGCGACGCGAAGTTTTCCTGCCTGAGATTGACGCCCAAGATTGAAGGGAAGCGGACAACGTAGTATAGTACCATGCAATGAAAACGACCAACGGAACAGAAATTCTTCCAAAACCGGCGTGGATAAAGGTAAGGTTACCGTCTGGTGACGAGTGGAAAGAAGTTGAAGAGACGATTGCAAAACATGCTCTACATACGGTCTGCGAGTCTGCGCGATGTCCAAACAAAGGCGAATGCTGGGGCTGTGGTACGGCAACGTTTATGATTCTTGGGGATATTTGTACACGCGGTTGCAGGTTTTGTGCGGTTAACACAGCCTTGCATGGAGTGCAGGTGGACCAGGAAGAGCCAAAAGAACTGGCGCGAGCAATAGAGGAACTCAAACTTTCCTATGCCGTCATCACCTCTGTGGACAGGGATGACCTGGAGGATAGAGGAGCCGGGCACTTTGGCCGTTGTATTACAACCATCAAGGCAACCAATCCTGGCACCAAGGTTGAGGTACTAATTCCGGACTACTTTGGCAAAGAATTGGATCAGGTGCTGCAAGCAGGTCCGGATGTGCTGGCACACAATGTGGAGACTGTACGTCGGCTCCAGAAAATCCGGGATGCCCGAGCCTCATTTGACAAAAGTGTGCGAACCTTGCGAGAGGCAGTCGAACGTGGTGGCGAAAAACTCGTTACAAAGACGAGCATCATGCTTGGGCTTGGCGAGACGCGCGAGGAACTTAAGGCAGCATACGATGAACTTGCGGCTGCTGGTGTTTCAATTCTGGTCTTAGGCCAATATTTGCAGCCTACAAAAGCCGAAATACCAGTTGTAGAGTACATTCGCCCGGAAGTGTTTCAAGTCTACGCAGATGATGCACGAGCGGCAGGCATATCGACGGTCGTCGCTTCGCCATTTGCACGCACAAGCTATCATGCGCTGTCTGCATGGAAGACAATGAAGAATACAAAGAACACAGAGAAGGCGGACAGATGAGCGAGCTCAAGGTCACAATAAAACCGAAAGGCTGCAAGCTTCTGCGGGTGCATGCCCAAGTGTCGGATCCCCCAACCTTATCCAGCAAGATTCTTTCACTTACCGTAAATGGCGACTTTTTTGCCATTCCGGAAGAAGGCTTCGAAAAGATCGAGACTGATCTTAGGGGCTTTGTGATTGGCTCCGTTGGAGAAGCCTTTGATAAGATGGCTACCGAAGAAAGGCTGTCCTTGGCGGGCATAAGTGGCTCCGCCATTCAGGAGGCGCTTGTTGCCGGCATTGAAGCGCTCAATTCGCCGAAGCAAGTGACCTCATAAGCTGCAACTACAGAGAGCTTGAAAACACTGCTTAAACGTGTGAGGGTTACAAATGAGTTACCAATTCCGTCTCCTGCAGACCGGGTATGCAGATGCTTCTTTCAATATGGGTTTAGACATGGCAATTCTGGATGCAGTTGCTTCTGGCCAGTCTCTCCCGACATTGCGGTTTTATGAGTGGTCACCTCCTGCCATTTCGCTGGGATATTTCCAGTCAGTAGAAGAAGAAGTCAACCTTGAGGCCTGTAAGGCAAATGGGGACGACGTTGTGCGGCGTGTTACTGGCGGTGGAGCCGTGTTTCACGACGCCGAAGTCACCTACAGCATTGGCATACCAGAAGACCACCCTCTTGCTGCAGCATCAATCATTGAATCATATAGAATACTATGTCAGGGTATAATCGATGGCCTTCGAGTGCTCGGGATTGAGGCCCAATTCGCACCCATCAACGACATTGTTGTCGGCAACAAAAAAATCTCAGGTAACGCGCAAACTCGCAGAAAACACTGCATCTTTCAACACGGAACGGTTTTGCTCGCAGTTAAGCCGGAATTGATGTTCTCTCTTCTCAAAGTCCCAAAAGAAAAGTCGCGCGGGAAAATGATTGAGGACATAAAAGCTGGAGTGACATCCATCGAGACACTCAAAGGCCAAGCCCTACGTATTGAGACTGTCCAGGACGCCCTGCAGCAAGGCTTTGCATCTGCGTTAGGCTTAGAATATGTTGATTACAATATACGCACACAGGAGATGAAAAGCGCCAAAGAATATGCGGCAAACCAGTTTGGCAATAGCGAGTGGACCTACCGACGATGACTACTGCTCTTGACTGTGTCACGCAGCAGGATAGAATTTAAAAAATGTTGGTTTTGTGCCTGTGGAGGTAAAATGCTACTCCAAATTGTGCAGAATATCACACTGATTACAGCGCTCGCAGCTATTTACAGCATCTTCCCACAGCTTTCATACAAAAGAAACCCGCGATTTATCTTGGCGAACGGTCTCATCTTTGGCCTCGTGGCTATCATCGCAATGAGCATGCCGTATGTTGCAGAAAAAGGCCTGATCTATGATGGCAGATCTATTGTCGCGGCACTGGCAGGTATCTTTGCAGCCCCAGTCTCGGCATTACTCGCTGCTCTGATCGCTGCAGTTTTCAGGGCATTCGCTATTGGAGGGACTGGCACTATTCCAGGCATCCTTACAATCTTGGAGGCAACAGGCATCGGCGTCCTCATGCACTATTGGAATGACAAACACAAGATAACTCTTGGTTTCTCATCACTTTTGTTCTTCGGTCTTGTAATTCACCTCTTGATGCTGGCAGCACAGTTGACGCTACCGAACGAGCGGTGGCGAACAGTAATACCTGCAATAGCTCCAGCGGTCTTGACACTCTATCCAGTGGGACTTGCTCTTACTGGAACGCTGTTCGTTCAGAATAAGAAGCACATAGAGGAACATTTTCAGCTTAAGGAGTCGGAATCCCGATACAGGAGCATTTTTGAGAATCATCACACCATAATGCTCATTTCCGACCCGGACACTGGCAGTATCTTTGATGCAAATCCTGCGGCGATCGAGTTCTATGGCTGGTCGAAAAGTCAAATGTTACATATGAACCAGAGTGACCTGCGAGCCTCTTCACCAGAATCCTTTTATGACTCGCCTGCTACAGGCAGTAACACAGGCGAGGCACTCAATGTTCTTCATCGACTTCGGAGCGGTGAAATTCGAGAAGTAGCCGTTTTTTCTGGCCCAATAGAATATGCTGGGAGAACCTTGACCTTCTCAATTGTGCAGGATACGACTGAACAACGCAAAGCTGAACGCCTGGTAAGGCAGTTGAATCAGACACTTGAACAAAAGGTGAAGGACCGTACGCAGGAACTCGAACAAGCCAATAAAGAACTCAAGGCCTTTGCATACTCGGTATCGCACGATTTACGTGCCCCTTTGCGGGCAATAGAGGGTTTTTCCAGTCTGCTTCGCGAGAATGTGGCGGGACATCTTGATGGAACATCTCTGCACTACCTGGATCGCATAGTATATAACTCAGAGAAAATGGGGACACTGATTGATGCCTTGCTGAGGCTTTCAAGAGTAACCAGTCAACCTATCGTCTTCACAAACATTGACCTTTCTGTCATCGCGAGGGAGACCATCTCGGAATTGCAACAAACAGAGCCAGAACGCCACGTAGATGTGTTTGTCCAAGATGGGCTGACGGCGCATGCAGACGCCGCACTTATCCGCATACTCCTTTCCAATCTGCTTGGGAATGCATGGAAATTTACTTCCAAGGCTAAGTCGGCATCTATTCGATTTGAAGCGTCACATTCGAATACAGCTGAGCGTGTGTTTGTGGTGAGCGACAATGGCGTCGGTTTTGACATGGCCTATGCCGACAAACTGTTTTCGCCTTTCCAGAGGTTGCATACTGAAACAGAATTCCCTGGCACAGGCATTGGGCTTAGCCTTGTACAAAGAATCATTATACGCCATGGAGGGAAGATTTGGGCCAAAGCAAGTCCAGCCCATGGTGCGCAATTCTTTTTTAAACTTGGAGATGGAAATGAACAAGTCAACATCTGAACCATCGGCAATTCTTCTTGTAGAAGACAACCCAGACGATGAAGAGCTTACCATTGCCGCTCTCAAAAACAGTGGTATCACAAATCGAGTGGTCGTGGCGCGGGATGGTAGGGAAGCCCTCGATTTTCTCTTTAGACAGGGGATCTTTGCGCTTCGCGACATCACCACTGAACCACGTCTTGTCCTCCTGGATCTGAAATTACCAACAATAAGCGGGATGGAAGTGCTTATGGCCTTACGAGCTCACAATGAAACCAGATTCTTACCGGTAGTCGTTCTCACTACATCCAACCAGGAAGAAGACATCCTGGGGAGTTATAAGCTTGGGGCAAATAGTTTTATACGCAAACCAGTGGGATTTGCCAAGTTCAGCGAAGCAATCAAGCAATTGGGAAGGTACTGGCTGCTACTTAACGAGCTACCAGCACAGACTTCTTCTGCTTGTCCAGCTTAAAAAGAGAGGCAAATGACAAACCTAGAGCCCACTAAATTACATATCCTCTTAATTGAAGACAACGCAGACGACGCATTTCTAATTGAAGACGTTGTTCACCGGAGTTATCCGACTGCAGAGATTCTAAAAGCCACTAACAAAGACGAATTTGTACAAACCATGAATCGCTCCTCTGGGTTCGACATAATCTTGTCGGATTGGTCACTGCCGCAATTCAGCGGAATTGAAGCCCTTGAGCAAATCAAGAGCAAAGGCTGGCGGGCTCCTTTCATTATTGTTTCTGGTAATATTGGTGAAGAGTCGGCTACAGAAGCTATCAAACGAGGAGCCTACGACTACGTTCTCAAGACAAAACTGAGTCGATTGCCAGCCGCCATAGAACATGCCCTGCAGCAACGGGATAATGAAGAGCATGCCAGGAAAGATCAAGAACGGATTGACCTTCTAGCAAGAGCGCTTGAAAAGGCCCCAATTGCAATTGCAATACTCAACATCAATTGTGTCGTTGAATTTGTTAACCCTGCATACGAAAAAGTTACAGGGTACAGCGCAAACGAAGTGATAGGTAAGGATCTGACACACTCTCCTTTTGGCTCAACTTTGGTTGAGATTTTTCATCATCAGATAGAGAAGTCGAAAAACGGAACTTCTGATCCACCTCAGAACCATGAGATAGTTCAGACATCTCTGGAAAAGAGGAAGGACGGGTCCTTGTATTTTGAGGAGAGGAAAATCTATGCCGTGAGCAATGCGGACGGGGACATTAGTCATTTCGTCGTCATTCGCCGCAATGTGAGTGAGATAGAACAAGCCAAGAAAGAGCTGGAAATTCAGATCAGCTATAGTGCCGCCGTACGTCAGGCCAGAACAGTAGAGGCACTCGCTGAAATGACGGTTTCCTTCATAGAAGACCAGGCAAGAGACCACGCAGGAGAGCTGCACGTAGGGGTCTCTGTTCTTGGCAACGGCAACACTGCCTCTGGACAAAATTGGTATGGAGAGAATCCTGAGACATTCAAAAAGATCAATGACTCAGCAAAGAGCTCGCGCTTTTTCACCTATGAAAAGGAAATAAAGATTGGAGACGAGCCATTTTACTTGTTTTACCTTTCCGCTGATATTGACAGCGCATACGATTTAGAAAGACTTTCACGCCTGATATCGAACGAGTTTGAAACGATACTTAGCAGGCTAGTTATTCAGCGGCGCGCAGCCGAGCAGATTCGCAACCTTTCTTTTCTGAAAATGATAAGCCGCACTATCAATTCCAAAATTGACTTTGATGAAGTCATGAAGCCCTTGTTGGTGCAGACCAAAACGATGCTCAATGGCGATGCCGTGGCGCTCTATCTTTTCGAGAAAAATAAAAATGCCTTTGTCGTAAAAGCTGCAGAGGGGTTCACGACCGATCTGCTCCGGGGCGCAGTAGTACAATTGGGCCAAGTCTACGTTGGCCTTGCTGCGCAAAAGCAAAAGATTATCATAACCTCGAATTTCGATGACCTCGATCCACAAAGCGGTTTTGCCAAATTGATAGCGCAAGAGGGTTTCCTTTCTCAATACTGTGTACCGATCGTGATTGGAGGCAAACCTTTTGGAGTCTTGGAATTGTTCCAGCGAAAACCATTTAGTCCTGCTCCAGAATGGCTCAACCTCCTTGACGCGATTGCTTTGCAGATGGGCCTTGCCTTGGATTACAACAATCTCTATGGTGAACTCCAAAACGCCTACTTGGATTTGGCAGACTCATACGAGGCCACGCTGGAAGGCTGGTCTTCTGCAATGGACGTTCGAGACCATGAAACCGAAGGCCATTCAAAGCGAGTTGCAGAACTGGCGAGCGCTTTGGCCAGGGAAATGGGCTTGTCCAACGACGAAGTCGAAAAAATAAGGAGAGGCGCCCTCTTGCACGACATTGGGAAGCTCGGCGTTCCCGACCGTATCCTCCTGAAAAATGGTCCACTTACCGAAGACGAATGGACCGTAATGAAGCGCCATCCGCAACTGGCCTATCGCTTTTTGGCAAAAGTACCATACCTGGAAAAGAGTCTCGATATTCCAAGATTTCATCATGAGCGATGGGACGGAAACGGATATCCAAGTGGCTTGAGTAGCACAAGGATACCGCTCGCCGCTCGCCTCTTTGCCGTCGTCGACGTGTACGACGCGCTCACAAGCGAGCGACCATATAGGCACGCATGGCCCAAAGCAAAGGCCACCGAATATCTGCGCGAGCAGGCGGGCATTCAGTTCGATCCAGAAGTTGTCGATGTTTTTCTGCAGATGCTTGCGACATCTTCGGAAGAATACTAAATCTGATTGCCTTTAAACTGACTGTAATACAAGTGGTGGTAAAAGCCGTGTTGGGCCAATAGCTGGTCGTGTGTGCCCTGCTCCACTATTTGGCCATTGTTTATTACCACCACGTTGTCCGCGTCTCGAATCGTAGAAAGACGGTGTGCAATTACAAAGCTGGTCCTGCCTTGCATCAATCGGAGCAGAGCTTTCTGAATTCGTCCTTCCGTGCGGGTATCTACACTGCTTGTGGCTTCATCCAAAATGAGAATTGCCGGGTCTGCCAGAATCGCCCGGCTTATCGAAAGCAGCTGGCGCTGGCCGGCGCTTAAGTTGCTCGCCCGCTCCGACAGGTTCGTTTGGTACCCGTTGGGCAACTGTCTGATAAAATGATCCGCCTCCGCCATCCGCGCCGCATCTATGCACTCGTCGTCGCTCGCTTCTAGCCTGCCATACCGAATGTTTTCCATTACCGTATCTGCAAACAGAAAGGTGTCCTGCAAAACAAGCCCCAGATTCCGCCGCAATTCGCTTCTCGGCATTTGACGAATATCCACACCGTCGATACTGATACTGCCGGAATCGATCTCGTAAAATCGCGTGAGCAAGTTGATAATGGTGGTTTTTCCCGCACCTGTCGGCCCCACGAGCGCAATGGTTTGACCAGCTTTTACGTCGAGTGTAAAGTCTCTGATGATTGGAACACCTGGTGTATAAGAAAACTCTACATCGCGGAATTGCACGTCGCCCCGAATAGTTTGGTGGCTAGTGGCTTTTTGAACAGGCTCTTCCCCGTCTTCCCGCTCCCCTTCCGTATCGATAATTTCAAACACACGTTCTGCACCTGCAAGCGCTGCCTGGATTGAATTGTACAAGTTGGAAACCTGACGCAACGGCGCCGTAAAGTTATGCCCATAGTTCACAAAAGCCGCTATCGTTCCAACGCTGACTAAGCCCTGCAAGGCAAGCCAGCTGCCCGACGCCGCCAACACTACCACGAAAAAATCGCCCAGAAGCTGGGTGAGCGGCATAAGGAGCATGGAGTAGGTGTTGGCATAAATGCCGGCTTCGTACGTGGCCTGATTTCTGGCGCTGAACTCAGCAATGACCGAATCTTTTCTGCGAAAAGCTTTTATCGTTTTAAGCCCGCTTATCGACTCCTCTGCAGTTTCGTTAAGTTTGCCTAAATCCTGTTGCAGGGTGCGAAATCCCTTTCGCGTGTATTTAGCGATAAAACGCGTAAATCCGAACATAATCGGTACGACCACAAGACTCGCTAGTGCCAACCATGGATTCAGGACAAACATTGTTATAAGAATTCCTGCCATGGTAACAACGCTGGCGACCAGAGCCGTAATGTTCTGAGACACAGCCTGATTGATTGCATCTATATCGTTTGTGAGCCGACTCATGAGTCCACCTGCGGGGTGTGAGTCGAAGAACCTCATTGGCAAGGTTTGAATGTGCGTAAAAAGATCCCGGCGAAGCTCTCTCAATGCATATTGCGAAATGCGCGCCATTACCCAGTTTGAAGCGATAAGAAAGAGGTTACTCAGGACATACGAAATCAGCATAAGAAGTGCTATATGAATGAGCCCCGCTATATCCTTGTTCGCTATATAAGTGTCTATTGCCTTACCCAGGAGATAAGGTCCTGCCAAGCCCAACAGAGAGGAAATGACTATGAGTAAGAGCACTAACAACAACGACTTGGTATATGGCTTAAGATAGCGCACAAGCCTCGAAAGCGCCTTGCGGGGATCCTTCGCTTTTTCAAACTTCTTGGGTCTGCCACCGGGCCGATGCATATTGGCACGAAGATCTGTACTCGCAGAGTAGAATTTGTCATCAAGCATTTTGCGGCGCCCCTCCAAGCTGTGAGTCGTAGATTTCCTTGTAAATTGGGCTCGTTTTCAAAAGCTTTAGGTGCTTGCCTTCGGCAACGATTCTTCCTTCGTCCAAGACAATGATTCTGTCCGCGTTTAGAACTGTGCTTATCCGTTGGGCAACAACAAAAACCGTACACCCTTTTAGTTCGTCTGCCAGCGCAGTCTGTATTCTTGTCTCGGTTTCTACATCTACTGCGCTTGTGCTGTCGTCCAGAATAAGAATTGCAGGATGGGTGATAATTGCGCGAGCTATAGATACACGCTGTTTCTGACCGCCTGAAAGGTTGGCACCGCGTTCCTCAATTGGCGTATCATAGCCTTGAGGAAGCCGCATAATGAAGTCGTGCGCCTGCGCGATTTTTGCCGCCCGCTCGACTTCTTCCTGACTCGCATCCGGACAGCCATAGCGAATGTTGTCGCGCACAGTTCCAGAAAAAAGAATCGTTTCCTGAGGAACGACGCTGATATGTTCCAGAAGCGAATCTTCTTCCAGGTCGCGCACATCGAAATCATCTATTCTGACCGAGCCTGAAGAAGCGTCGTAAAACCGGGGAATAAGGTTGACGAGCGTGCTCTTGCCTGCTCCTGTGGCTCCCAAAATAGCAACCATCTCGCCAGGCTCTGCGTTGAGACGAATGTTCTCCAACACGGCAAGATCTGAGTTAACACTATAATGAAAATCCACATCTTTAAAATCTACACTTGCCGACATACCAGGCGGCAAAGCCTTTGGCGCAAGTGGCGGAATTATGTCCGGCTCGGCTTCCAGAACTTCATTGATTCGCTTTGCCGAAGCAAGACCATTGGCCCAGGTATTTGAAAGGTTGGTCATAGAAACCAAAGGATGCATCGTTGCCAGCAAGTAGCTCACAAAGGCCAGTATTTGGCCGGTCGAAATACCACCACCTATCGCCTGAATTCCCCCTAACCACACGACAAGGACCATGCCGATATTCACCATAAGGGTTAGAAGCGGCGACATGGACGACATGACTTCCGTCACTTTGATAGTCCCATCCGTGAAGTCGCCATTTGCAACATCGAAGCGTTCGGTCTCGTGGTCAGCACGCACAAAGCTCTTGACAAGCCTCGCACCGGCAAGATTTTCCTGCAGCACAGTATTAAGGCGATCCAATTTCTGTTGCACAGTGCGAAATAGGGGTTCCATCTTTACACTGAAAAGCACAATCAGTGTCCAGCTTACAAATAAGACTGGGATCATCGACCATGCGAGATTTGGACTTGTTACGAACATAAGCACGACACTCAAGATCATCTCAAGCGGGGCACGGCTTCCTATGCGTAACGATACCTGAAAAAGCCTTTGTACTGCGCTCGAATCGCTTGTAAGCCTGACCATCAATTTTCCTGTGGAGAATTGATCGGCATTGGCGTAAGAAAAATTCTGAATTTTCTCAAAAATGGCCTGGCGAAGATCGCGCCCTACTCCTTCTCCAACTTTGATCGAGTAATTGTTGTTAAAGACCGCTGTAATCATGCTCGAAATTGACAGACCAAGCATGATAGCGGAAGTCCTTAAGACCACACTCATGTTTTGAGGCTTGACACCGTCATCTATGAGCGTTTGCATAAATCGGGGTATCGAAAGATCCAAAAACACGGTAGCTATGAGCATTGTTATTGAAAAAATGGCTTGCTTCCGGTAAGGTCTACCGAAGTGAAGTAGTTTCTTGAATTCATCCATTAGTCTTACTCCGCATAGTCTCACTCCGCATTCGGTGAAAAAGTTGACTGCAGGATCTGCATGGCACGCTTTACTGTTTCCAGCTCCTCTTTTGTCATGCCAAGCATTTTTTGCTTTACCCACTCGAGGGTTTCGTCATAGTTTTCGTCCAATATCTTGCTGGCGTAAGGAGTTAGAGCAAGGCGAACGCAACGCCTGTCGTCTTGCTGTTGAGTGCGTGTCACAAGTCCTTTCCGGACGAGCACTTCAACGGCCTGGCTCGTTGCAGGGGCGCTGATCTGCCTAACTTCTGCCAAGGACGTTACGGTGTCGTAGCCGCGCCTTATGTATCGCAACGTATGGAATTGGTCCAAACTGATCCCAAATTTCCTGATTGCTGCTGCCCTAAGATTTGAACGTATTCGATTCCAAACCGTGGGCAAGGTATCCATGATGCTGGTGACGGTATCAAGGAGCATCTCGGAGTCTTCAATGTTATTCATAACGTTCCTTTATATTTCCATGTCTTAATTATTAAGAAAACTAATTATTTTGTCAACACAGGCTCGTGGTTATTGTACGGGCTCCAACATCTACTTTATTTGTTCCTTCGTGAACAAAAAACTGCTATATTTTAGGCTGTTAGAGCAATGAGAGCGAAGAAGTACGCTTTATATTGAATGGGGTGTATTGCAGCAGGAGCAAGATGGCTGCATTAAGTGCAGTCTTTCAATGTCGTGCGTTTTGCGGCCATTTATAACAATAAACTGGTAGGAAAATCGTGACTACACATGAAGATTCTGCTCAGAGCATTCCACTGGACGTTGCCGAGGCTTTCGAGGTACTCAGAAGTACCTGTGCCTATCTTTCTCGCCATGCAGGCCAGATCAACAATTTGAATGTCTTTCCTGTACCAGATGGAGATACAGGACTCAATCTGACATTGACGCTCCAGGGAGCACTCATGAGCATCAAGGCAAAGATGCAGGAAGGCACGGTAAATGCTGCAAATGCAGGCGAGTTCCTTCAGGAGTTTGCAAATGAGCTGCTCCTGCATAGTCGCGGCTGTTCTGGGGTGATCTTTGCTTTGTTCTGCAAAGGGGTAGCTGAAAAGCTTGCAAGTAACGATTTTTCCAACAAAAACATCCTTGCAGCCCTGGAGAATGGCTATAAGAGCGCTTGGGAAGGGACTTTCGAACCCAAGGAAGGCACCATGCTTACGATGATGCGTGCATTTGCCGATGAATTCAGGCTGCGCATGACATCACTTCCGGAGCTGGCGAATCCTGAGGAAATCATTCAGGAGTGCCTTCCAAAACTCAAGGATGTGCTCAACAAGACCCCGGAGATGCTGCCGGTGCTAAAAGAAGCGGGCGTCGTGGACTCGGGCGCCGCAGGGTTTCTTATCATTTTGGAAGGCTTAAAAAGGAGCGCCACTATTCTGCCAATAGCCCAGAGCAACTTGGCAGTTTCCAGAATCCTGTCCATTAACAGGGCCTTGAGACGGAATCTCAATGGTATCCTTTCATCCTTGCAATCGGGAAATAGAAGCCGTCTTCATAGGCATATAGGCATTCCACTGGAGGATATCACTAACCCACGGCTGCGGGCCGGAATCGAGAACATTCTCCGCTTCCAGAACTTGAGACCTCAAGCTAAGGAAAAAAGGCAAATCAAGGAGAACATCAAGGCCTTGGACGAAACCTGGGATGGAGAGATTCGATATAGATTCTGTACTGAGTTCGTTCTAAACACACCAAACTCCAACGTGACCAAGCAGCAACTAAATAGCCTCTTGGCGTGCTATGGAGACAGCATCATTGTGCTGGGCGCACCAGCAGCTTTTAAGGTTCATGTGCATACGAATCAACCAGAGGAAGTGTTCAAGGCCGTATCGTCGTTCGGTACTATCGGCTTCTCCAAAATTGATGACATGAAGAAGCAGCACAAGAATTTTATTAGTGACGACACCATAAAATACGAAAAGGAAAACAGCGTTTTCTGCATAGTGAGCGGTGAAGGGTTTGCAAAAATTGTCCTAAGTATTGGTGCTGACGACGTTTACGATTATGGAAGAAACAAGCCCTCTGTAAACAGACTGGTACAAGAGATCAATCGGTTACACGCCAAGAATGTAATTGCAGTAGCCGACGATAGCGATATTTTGATGTCGCTAAAGTACGCTGCTTCCCTGAGTAAGTCGAACGTGCGCGTCATTGAGTGCGGCTCGATGCCTTCCATAATTGGCATGCTCACGCATACTCCACGCGGGTTTGACATAAACACAACAGCTGAAATGATGATGAAGAATCTCGATGCCATCGGTTTTTGCAAGATCACCCGCATTATCAGGGAAGCCAAGACAGAAGAATGCGAGCCTATCCACAAAGGCGATTTTTGCCTTATTGCGAACAAAAAACTTCTGGCAGGTGCAACTTCGCCACTGCCCTTACTGGATAAAGCGATCGCCCGCCTTGGAAAGGATTCCGAACTCGTCACGGTGTATCGAGGTAAGAGCATGAAAAACAAGCCGCTTCTTGACGAAAGCCTAATTGCTGCCCACAAAGATCTTACGCTTGAGGAATACTATGGTGGGCAGTTCAATTGCGACTTCCTTGTTACATTTGAATAATTTATTTCAATATCTTGAATAACCAAAGGTCCAAGGAGCGATTACAAACAGGAGCGAGGTATGAAAGAGAAAACTTTGATTATTGTCGGCGACAATCTGGGACTTGCAAATGAACAAGTAGACTACCCTGACATCGAGTTTATCCATTACCCAGTCCTGGTTGACGGACAAGAATACTTCGATTCCAAAGAACACAGTGCTTTGTGGCTTGTGGACAAGTTCAAGAAGGAAAAAATCGTTGCAAAGAGTTCTACCCTGGCTAGGGGAGAACTTGTCGATGCGGTCGAAAAGAACAAGAACAAGTACGATCTCATTGTGCATGTGCTCATGGATCAGAAGATGTCAAATGCGACCTTTGAAATGGCCGAACAAGTTAAAAAGCAATATGAGAACGTTATACCAATCGTCAACATCGATACACGCCAAGTTGCAAACGGCGTTGGAGCAGTTCTCTTGCGCCTTATCGATGAGCTCAAAAAAGCAAACGATCTTGACGAGTTCCTGGCTGCGTCCAAGAAGGTTGTGCAGAATACTTTTTCGTTCTTCGTGTTGGCCGATCTGGATTATCTGTACAGAGGTGGGAGAATCGGCAAGGCCAAGGCCTTGCTTGGCTCGGCATTCCGGATTACGCCATTCGTTGGTCTTTTTGGCGACGATCCGGACGGTCTTATAGTGCCCGTGGGGCAAGCACGAAGTTTTAAACAGGTAAACTCGCTTCTTGTGGAGACGATGTCGCAAAAGATGAAGGAAAAGGGCGCCCAGAGGGTCAAACTCATAAATGCCATTGACTTTAAGGACAATGTTGCAGCTTTTGAGGATTTGCAGGCTAAACTAAAGGCAGCATTTCCTTGCGACAGAAGCATTATTGGCATGCCACGCCTTGTTGAAGCTATCTATTTCGGACCGCAGTCCTACGGCGTCTCTTTCTGCCTGGATTGATTTAGATTGATGGGTAGATTAACGGGTCAGTAGGTGCCCAGCTTGCTAAGGAGGGTCTGCCGTGAATGCACTCGATACAATGAATCCAGAAATAGTTGGACTTTTGTGCATTGTCGCAGGATACCTGTGTGGCTCGATAATGTTTGCCCCTATTTTTGCAAAGCTCAGTGGTAGGGGTGCAGATGTCTACACGAATGGCAATCGCAACCCAGGGGCAGCAAACACCTTTAGGACAGTCGGACGGGCATGGGGAATCCTCACAGGCGTTTTGGATGCGGCAAAAGCGTTTGTACCCATGCTGGTGGGCAGCCGAATACTGGGACTTTCCACCGTTCAGGTAGGGCTTATTGGCATCGGAGCTGTCATAGGTCACGGATATCCTTTGTATTTTGGCTTTAAGGGGGGCCGTGGAGCCGCGACGCTCATGGGTGTCTATGCGTTTCTTATCCCTTACGAACTTTTGATTTCTTTTGTTGTTGCGCCCATCATCATTTTTTCGTTTTTTAGAAAAAATGTAAGCCTGCGGATACCTTCCACGATTCTGACCATGTCGGCCATTCTGATGTTTGCATTCCACCCCAGTGCGGAAGTTGAGAGTATGGTCATCGCAGCCGGTGTGTGCACACTTTATTTTAGCAGGAAGCCGATTTGGCGGTTCATCGTGAGTATCCCAAGCCGAATTGGGAAAAGGTAGTGACTCAACAATAAGCAAAAAAAATGAAGCCTTAGCTTGCTAAGGCTTCATTCGTAAAGGGAGAAAAAACCCTTCTCTTTTTATGCTCCCCCGCGGTGGTTCGAACACCGGACCCAGTGGTTAACAGCCACTTGCTCTGCCGACTGAGCTACAGGGGAATGCTTCCAGATACTTTGCTTTCGCAATCCCAAAAGCAATGTGAATTTACCCTCATAAGGCTTCTTTGTCAAGACGAATGCGCCAAAATCCTTGTTGAGGATCGGAAGGATCAGAAGGATCAGAAGACCGTGCTGACTCAGTCAACTTGACAGGCGCGGTCGATAAAGCCAAAAACTGCATTCTTCCAACCTTCCGGGTCTACTCGCACCGAACCAGTGTGCCTGGCACCGGGAACAAGAAAAATCTCGGTCTGCCCTCGACCTTTAGTCTTGCGCAAATCGTACATGCGCAACGACCATATGTAGGGCACCCAGGTGTCTTCAAGCCCATGAACGAAAAGAACAGGTAGTGTACACGAAACTATATCGTTCTTGGGATTAACCGATTTTATCCAAAAACCCTTCGTAAAACGCGGAATCAATTCGAATAACCACAGCGCCGGCACCTGGACGATATCGGGAATCCAGCGTTTCTCTCTCATGAGGTAATCCACCTCAGCCACGAGACTCTCAAAAGGACAATCCGCGATTACAAAATCGATTTTGCCGTCTGCCAAAGGAGCGTACTCGAGCGCAGTGCCTGCGCCCATCGATTCTCCAAGAAGGCCGATTTTTTCGGCATTGGGCCATTTTGCACGCACGTAGTCCACCACAGCAGCCACGTCGTGCTTCTCGTTATGACCAAAGGTCGGGTAGTAGTGCCGCGGCGCCTCGCTCTTGCCATGACCGGGCAAATCCAGCGCCACGACCGTCCAACCACGCGCTGTGAAATGTTTCATGTATTTGAACATTCCATAACGAGTCCAGCCGATGCCATGCACAAAAACTGCAACAGGTGCACTGCCATGCGGTGGGCCGCCGTTCTCCGCTTCGCCTTCGGGCTGCTCTCGTTTCCAAGCTGCGTTTTGCGACTCCAGAGCGACACACGCAATCATGTACCCGTTTGGCGACTGAACTTCGAATTCCTGCCACGGCTGGTCCAGTAATGCCTGGTCAAAATCGCCATTGGAAAGGCCGTGATTCCTTGTATAGTCGAGTGTTTGGTTTTTCCAACAGAAAGCCTGCCTATAAGTATCTATTGCAAATATAATTATGCTTAAGACATAGAGTATGGCACAACAAAGCAAGAAGATGCTCATTTCTTGTCACCTTTGTCGGAATCGCCAAAATCGAGCTCCTGGGCCTTGGATGAGCTAGAATCTGAACTCGAAGAGCCCGACCGACCCAAGCGCCTGGAAACCCTGGCGAGGAGGCCCCTACCCTCTTCGTCGGCCTTGGCATTATCGGCTTTGGTCTCTTGGTCCTCTTTACTGGTAACCTGTTCTGCGCCGGCGTTTTCGTTCCCTTGAGCGGTGGCGAGATCTGCAGAACTTTGCATATTCCCAGGTTGCGCACCGCCTGTTGGCGCACCGCCTGTTTGCGCACCGCCGGGCTCGCTTCCCTGCGCTTTTGCGTTGCGGGCAGCGCCACGGGCACTGCGCTTAGCTTGCTTAGCTTGCTTCGTTGGCCTTGCAGCCCTCGAACTCGAAACCAAAGAAGGGTCCTGAGACGAAGCGGCTTGTAAAGGTGTACCTTGTGCAGGAATCAAAGTGACTCCCGATGCATCGGCAGCTTTATTTGCCTGAAGTACTTGCCGCGTCGCAAGACGAATCCCCTGCGCCTGTAAACCCCGCACCGGCCAATCGGAGGCCCGGAAGGTCTCCCCATTCCTCTTTATTCGAGGCTTTTTTGCATAGGTCAGCGTAAAGACAAGCTCCGGATCGGTCGAAAACAGTAACAGTTCTGCACCTTCCGGAATGAGCGAATAATCTTTGCCGGTAATCCAAGTCTTTATAGAACAGCGTTTTATAAAAGGATACCCAGTCCCGGCTGCCTTATACACAATCGTAAGTACTTGATTGGCCACATAGTCCTTGTTTGCGACGGTTACCCACTGCAATCCCTGGTCCACAAAAAGCTTCTCAGGGACCGGTACCACCGTGTAGAGGCCACTGCGCCGCACGATGAGGATTCTGTCGAACGCCGACACCTCGAGCACCTTTTCGCCGGAAGACACCCCTGTGCCGATATACCCGGTCTGGGCATCGTAGCGCAAGGCGATATCGCGCCGCGCCGCGTCCTTAGCCTCCACCATGGAAAATCGCTCGATTTTGGTGCGGCGCGGCCAATCGTGCTCGAGCTTTTTGCCTAAACCTTTTAAGCACTCGATGGCATACTCTACGAGGCTCTTAAGACGGCTCTCCACACTCACAAGTCGACTTGCAAGCTCTTCCATCTCTTCCTTTGCCTTGTTGATATCGTACAAGGAAATACGCCTTATAGGGATCTTGAGCAGGCGCTCGATGTCTTCGTGCGATACTTCACGGCCGATTTCCTGCGCATAAGGCCTAAGGCCTTCCCGGACGGCAGCAAAAATCGCTTCTTGCGTTTTTTGTGTCTCGATTTTCTTGTAGACGCGCTCCTCGATGAAGATGCGCTCCAAAGTTAGAGCGTGCATCGCGTCGAGAATCTCGCTTCGCTCGATCTCGAGTTCCTTGCGCAAAATGGACAGCAATAGCCCTGCGTGGTGGCGCACGATTTCCGATACACTCGTAATAACGGGTTTCTCGTCCTGAATAACGAGGCAATTGCAGGAAATACTCTGCTCACATTCGGTAAAAGCGTACAACGCGTCCACCACATCCTGGGTGTACACGCCGCGCTGCAAGCGGATTTCGATCTCGACCTTGTCGGTAGTAAAATCGGAGATCGAGGCGACCTTGAGCTGTCCGGAACGCTGCGCTGCCTCAATGCTCGCAATCAGCGTCTCGGTTGTAGAAGAAAAAGGTATTTCACGAATGACAATCTTTTTAGGGTCGGATGTATCCAGTTTAGCGCGCACCTTAACGCGCCCATTGCCATCGTTGTATTCCGACAAATCGATAATTCCGCCTGTAGGAAAATCCGGATAGAGTTCGAATTTCTTGCCCTGAAGACAGGCTATTTCTGCGCGAATCACTTCGAGCGGATTATGGGGCAGTATCTTCGTACTCATCCCCACGGCTATGCCCTCGGCTCCCATAAGCAAAACCACTGGCAGTTTTGCGGGGAACTTTACAGGCTCCTTGTTTCGTCCATCGTATGAATCGACATATTCCGTGACCTTGGGATTATAGAAAACGTCTTTGGCAAATGCTGATGCGCGACACTCGATATAGCGTGGCGCAGAGGCTTCGTCGCCGGTAAAGATATTGCCAAAATTGCCTTGCCTGTCAATAAAAAGACCCTTGTTGGCGAGGACGACAAGCGCAGACCCTATGGATTGATCGCCATGCGGATGGTACTGCATGCAGTGTCCGATCACATTGGCGACTTTATGATATTTGCCATCGTCCATCTCGAAGAGCGAGTGCAGAATACGGCGTTGCACAGGTTTTAGGCCATCGTCAAGATCGGGAATTGCTCTATCTTTTATGACGTATGAGGCATAGTAAAGAAAATTGTCGGCAAAAAGCTTTTTAACGTATGCCATGGATGTTCCTATTTGCCTGCCCTACAAATCTGCAATCAGATTCTGCATGATGAATTCGCGGCGCGTGGGGGTGTTCTTGCCCATGTAGAATTCCAACAAGCCTGGCACAGCGGCCAGCGTTTGAATATCTACGCGGATAAGCCGAATATCCTTGCCAATGAATTGACCAAACTCCTTGGGGCTGATCTCCCCCAGACCTTTAAAGCGTGTAACCTCGGAAGAAGCTCCAAGCGCCGCAACTGCTTCATCCCGCTCGCGCGAGGAGTAACAATAGCGCGTCACTTGTTTTGTTCTAACCCGAAAAATCGGCGTTTCCAGAATGTAAACTCGTCCCTGCGTCACGAGCTCCTCAAAATAGGTCAAGAAAAATGTAAGCAACAGGTTGCGAATATGAAAGCCATCGTAATCTGCATCGGTTGCGATCACGATTTTGGCGTATCGGAGATCGAGCACTGAATTCTCAATGCCCAGGGCCATCATGAGGTTGTATAACTCCTCGTTCTTGTAAATTGCAGTCTGACGCTTTCCATACATATTCTCGGGTTTTCCGCGCAAGGAAAAAACCGCCTGAGTGTAAACATCGCGAGAACTCACCATGGAGCCGGCGGCAGAAAGGCCTTCCACAATAAAGAGCGTCGACTCGTCGCCTCGATCCAGATCGCCCAAATGACATTTGCAATCGCGTAGGTTTGGAATCTTGAGCTCAATTCTGCGGGCCGCTTCTTTGGCTTCCTTTTTTACCGCATTGAGTTCAGTGCGAAGTTTCTCGTTGGAAAGGATTTTCTCCTGAAGTTTCTTGGCCACCTGCGGGTTGCGACGCAAGAAATCGTCAACGCCACGCTTTACTTCCTGAATAATCCAAGGCCGCACTTCAGTATTGCCAAGCTTATTCTTTGTTTGGCTTTCAAACACGGGGTTTTTGAGCTTAATCGCGATGGCTGCCGCTACCCCTTCGCGCACATCCTCGCCCTTCCAGTTAGCCTGATAAAACTCGTTGATAGCCTTTAGGAAGCCTTCCCGAAAGGCAGAAAGATGGGTGCCGCCATCGGAGGTATATTGTCCATTTACAAAAGAAAAATTCTCTTCGCCGTAATTATTGGTGTGAGTAAAGGCAAATTCGATGTGATCCCCACAATACCAACCTATATCGTACAACGCGCTACCATTAACTTCTGCAGCCAAAAAATCCATAAGGCCATTCTCTGCCTTGAATTCCTTACCATTGAGCACGAGCGTGAGGCCGGTATTGAGGCAAGCATAATTCCACATGCGTTTTTCAAGGTATTCCATATTGAAAGCATACTCGCCAAAGATCTCTGGATCGGGAGAGAATTCTACAAGAAGGCCATTTTTCTCCCTGCCAGCGGTGTCTTCTCGCGAAGAAACGAGCACCCCCCGCTCGAATTTTGCCTCAAAGAGATTGCCATCTCGATAGGAAACGACACGGAATGTGCGCGAAAGAGCGTTGACTGCCTTGGTGCCGACGCCGTTGAGGCCAACAGAGAACTGAAAAACGTCGTCGTTGTATTTTGCGCCGGTATTGATTGTGGAAACACAGTCGATGACTTTTCCAAGGGGAATGCCTCGGCCAAAGTCGCGGATGCGCACGGTATCGCCATTCACAGAAACAAGGATGCGGTTGCCTGCACCCATTATGAATTCGTCTACAGAGTTGTCCACTATCTCTTTGACAAGCACATAGATGCCGTCGTCGGGGTTGGATCCGTCGCCCAGACGCCCAATATACATACCCGTTCGCAAGCGAATATGTTCTAGTGAGGAAAGCGTCTTTATTTTCGATTCGTCGTATAAAGCAGCGCCAGAGGCTTGGTTTCTTACTTTTGCCACAGCCAATAGTAGCATGCCAAAAGCCCTTGGCTCAAGGCTTTTCCGGCTTAAGATTATCCCGCAGCGGCAAGGTCCTTTCAAAAGTTTTTTCAGCAATAGACGAAGCTCGTTGCGCAATGGTGGCAAGGCCGTCCAGTACGAGGCAAGGTACAAAAGTCTCATATCCGAGGCGGCGCAGAATCTCCTTGCCAATGAAATCGCCGGAACCCAGTACGGGAATCGACTCGAGGTCGATGGATGGTGACTCGCCCTGCGCGAGTTCGCTTTTCATGGACCGAATCAATTCCCTCACCATGCCCACCGTCCCAAGAAGAATGCCGGCTCGGGTTGACTCCGCCGTGCATCGGCCTATGGCGTGATCCGGAAAGTCCAGCCGCACCTCGTAAAGCTGCGCCGCCTGTTGCCGCAAGGATTCGGCCTGAGTCTCTACTCCAGGGGCAAAAGCTGCCCCAAGGAATTCGCCAGCAGCGTTGACGGCGGACAGCGCGATTGCGACGCCAAAGTCCACCACCAAAAAGGGACCTTTGACGCGTTTTCGGCCGGCAACGGCGGCGCAGACAAGATCGCTTCCTACTTCGCCAGGAAGATCGGTACGGATCTTTATGCCAGTCTTTGTTCCCGGCCCGACAAGCCGCGGCTCCACACCGAAAACATCGAACGTGGCAGCGCAGATGGTGGGAGTCATCGCAGGAACGACGCTCGAAATCCAGACATTCCACGACGCGACACCACCGGGCAACGCAGGCCCTTGCCCTTGTATGCTTCCCATCTCGGGATAAAGCCCAAGTTCAAAGAGCATCTGGCGCAGGAGCATTGCGTATTCGTCGGAACTGCGAAAGGTCGTTGCGCCAAAACGTCGAATGGCAAGCCAGAGCGAGTCGCGCGTGCAGGGAGCATTGTGCGCTCTATCCTGCTCTTCATCGATTTGCGGGCCTTTTATTCCTACCGTAATAGTCCTATTTCGAACGTCTATCGCTGCGAGCATCGCTCATTTCTCCTCTTCTTCGGCCAGCTTTGCTTTACCGGAGGCATTGGCAATTCCCTTCCATGCCGCAACAACACCCCAGGTCAAGACCGCACCGAGAATCGATTCTATGATGCCATTGGCAACAAATACAGAAGCTGCACTCGCAAAAGGAATTGCGCCAAAGACGACGAGCGCGCCGAGCACGAGGAGCGAGTTTGTAAGAGACCCTGCCACTCCCGATACAAGCGAAGCCACATGGATATTCTTCTTGGCCAGGACTTTAAAAACGAGCCATGCGACGATGCCGACAAGAATGCGAGGGATTACTGAAATGAGTGGGTTTGTAAAGAACACGTCGATAGGACCTTGTGGAGCTGTTGCCGCTTTGACAAGCGCCGTAATGCCAAAAATTGCGCCAACGATTGCCCCGACCGCAGGTCCTTCAAGAATGCCACCCACGATTGCCGGAACGTGCATCACGGTCAACGATGCTCCTGCAAACCAGGGAATATACCCCACACCGGTCAGTACGAGCACAATGGACACAGCTCCAAGAGCTCCCGTTATCACCGTTTTTCGCAGCCAGGAACCAAAAGCTCCTTGCCCGGCCCCGCTGGCACCGTTGGGACCACTGGCACCGCTTGTGCCGCTCGTCCTTGAATCCTCAGAACGAGCTTTGACATCCGATCTGGATTCCGCCATACAAGCCTCCTTGTCCCGGTATCCGCCTTTTTTTAAGAATTCCAGATTCCTGGCTATTCTAGAAAGGTCGAATCCAGGTAGAAAACTCAAGCTTGTCTCCTATAAGGACAAGCACGATTAAAGCGACAAAAGAAACCAAGAATGCAACATCGCCCCGCCTTCGCGGCGTCTTGGGGGGCTGGGTTTGTCCGACGCCCGTATAACAACGCGCTTCCATAGCCTCCGCGAGTATTTCCGCCCGTTCCAGGGACCTTACCATGACCGGAACAAAAAGAGGCAAATACCCGCGTGCAAGGGCAAAGACGTTTTTCTTTCCGGCCCCAAAATCCGCGCCACGCGACGCTTGCGCTTTGACAATCTCCTCGAGTTCTCCTGCAACGATAGGAATAAAACGAATCGAAGTCGAAACAGCAAGGGCAAGGCGGTGTACTGGAAAGTATTTACTATCAAAGGGCCTCAAGATGTCTTCTATGCCCCGTGCAATGTCCGATTCCGTGGTCACCGACGTAAACCACCCAACGATAATGATCATCGCAGTGGCTTTGAGCAAAATCATGACAACGAGCCACACCTCATATACGGTGACAGAGAAAATGCCCGCCCGCAGCAATACGGAGGAATTATCTCCCGGCCAGGCAAAAAGAAACTGCAAAACTGCGGTAAGAAGAATTACTGGCAAAACAGGCTTTACCGAACGCAACAGAAAGGAGAGTTTTATTCTGGACCCAAGTGCTACCAAGAATGCTACCATAATTGAAAGTGCTGCTCCGACAGGCGATGGCGCAGCGATGGCGAGCACGGTGAGCCCCAGCACGATCACGTACTTAGCCGCTGGCTTGAGGCCATGAAACCAGGAATCAGTGCCTATGTATTGTCCAATACTTATGTTGCGGAAGAATTCGAGGCTTTTCATGCTTCGCCTCCTTCGCACACAACATCTTGGGATGCGTGAACATGGTGTGTCTGGGCTATGTACTTTTGCAGCGCATCTCTCAGGTCTTCCAGGCTGAGTGGCTTGTCCTGGATTGAGACACCGGCCTTAATAAGCGCTCTTGTAAGACGGACTGTATAAGGCAGACCAATACCCCAAGAAGGAGAATAACGATCGTAAAAGATCTCGGCAGGCGGGCCAAAATCCACAAGCCTGCCAGCACTGAAAACCGCAACAAAGTGCGCTTGGGCAGCTTCTTCCATCGAATGTGTAGCAAAAACTATCGTTCTTTCTTCGGAGGAGAGGGCCTTCACTATTTCGAAGATTGACTTTTGCGACGCAGGGTCCAAGTTCGACGTAGGTTCGTCCAAAAGGATCGCGCTGGACTCCATGGCGAGCACTCCTGCCAAAGCGAGTTTTCGCTTTTCGCCTCCGGAAAGTTCCCGTGAGAGTCTGTCTCTATAGTTCGAGTAAGGAAGCCCCACGGTGTCCATCCACCTGGACACGCGCTCTACCAAAGCTTTGCCCGAAAGCCCCTGATTTCTCGGACCAAAAGCGACATCGTCTGCTGCGTGTACTTCAAAAAGGGCCGACTCCGGCCTTTGGATCGCAAGTGGCGCGCTTGTTCGGATTGCCCTCAAATCCGCCTTCGGGTCCGTCGTGAGTCTGCCCTGGCTCGCGACTTCACCTGTGCCAGGAATAAGGAGAGCATCCAAAAGCTGCAGCGCAGTAGACTTGCCGGAGCCCGTAGTGCCCACAAAAGCTATCCGCACCCCGGCGGGGAGCTTCAAGTTCAAGTCCGACAGGGCGTTGACCTCATTCGCGGTGCCACGCAGATAAGAAAAAGCAACATTCCTGTATTCGAAAGCCCATTGCTTGCCCCCATTAGAGGGTACTGCAGAGGCTCCTACGTGTACGATGTCGGTGTCGGCGAGTGCAGCCTGATCCGAGGTTTCGGCAGCCCGATCTGCGATTTCGCCGGCAGATTCCGTTTCGGAGACCACAGCCTCGCTCCCCGAATACCCATTATCGCAGGACGCCACAAAAAAGCCCGTCTCTCTAAGACGCGTTGCAAGGCCTTCCGGCGTTTCGTTGACTTGAATCTCCAGGCCAAAAAGCCGAGCCGCTTCCGCTGCCTGAGGGTTACCCAGTCCCAGTTGTAGCGCTCTTGACATCCCATCAGCTGCATCTGCAAAGAAAACTTCAGGAACGCCATCAAAAGCCACTCCCCCGTGATCGAGTGCGATTATACGACCCGCGCGTGCAGCATCTTCCATATCGTGCGTAACATGAACAATCGTCATGCCTGCGGCTGTCAGCTTATCCATCAGATCTAAAACATTGGACTTGGATGCAGGGTCCAGCATCGAGGTGGCTTCGTCAAACACAATACATGAAGGTTCCATCGCAAGAGCTCCGGCAATGGCCAATTTCTGCTGCTGACCGCCAGAAAGGGCGCGGGTCGGCCTGGCGCGCTCATTTTCCAACCCCACAATTGCAAGGGCGTTAGAAACCCGGCGTTCGATTTCCGGTAGAGGCAAACCCAGATTCGCCGGTCCAAAAGCCACATCCTCTTCTACGCAACTTGAAACGATTTGATCGACCGGAGACTGAAACACCAAAGCCACACGCTGGCGCACCTTGTACAGGTTTGCCCGAAGCGACGGATCGAGCCCGTCCACGAGCACAGCCCCCTCGTTTGGCAGGCGAAGCCCGTTGAAAAGCCGCACAAGTGTACTCTTGCCGGACCCATTGTTTCCGACTATGGCAATGTATTCGCCTTTGAAGATTTTCAGACTGATATTCTTGATAGCTGGAGACGATGCCTCCGGATAGGTGAAACTAACGGTGTGCAGCTCAATGAGGGCGGGTTGTGTATTCGGCATTATTCCTCGAGTCTCGGCGCTTTTACGGCGTCCAAGCTCTGCTTTAATAATGCGCCTCAAGCGTCCAAAAGTCAAGGCTAAGGGCTCATTCGACGCTTCGCTGCAACGCAACAAAGTCTTGACACCTGCCGAACCATAGGTTAGCGTTTTGGTTAGTTCTTGTTATTCAGTCATTTTTTCGTACAGGTGTATCGGCGTATATTGGCAAGTATTTATGACAGATAGAACGACAGGTTAACAGTAGGAGGTTTTCTATGAAGCGGAGAATCCTCTTTGCCATGGTGCTTGTCGCCATGCTCCTTGCGTCTTGTGTCAGCACAAAAATCGTTCAGGTTCCAGTTGAAAAAACACCAAAAGAGCAGGCAAGAATTGCGCTTATCAAGCCGATTCTGGAGAACACTCGAGATTTTGGCAACAATCTTGCTCCTATTATGCTCAACGATTACACATTCGTCGATTTGAAACAGACAACAAACGGAGTGTACTTCTATCGGTTCGACCGTAAAAGGGACAACCTGCCCAAACACACGTACCTCATAATTCGAGTGGACAAGAACCCTACGCTTGTTACTAGGGTTGCGTCCAATGGGAGCAACTTACTAGTGCTGGATCACTGTACCTTCGGACTTATAGCGACCGACGAGCCGGTGGTTATCAATGGCGACAAATTCTCGATCAAACGAACTAGTACGGATTTTCACGAGGCCTTCCTGCCTTGGGTGATAGAAGACGAAGGCAATTATGTGGATGCGGTTCAGTTTTGGTTCAGAGATCAAAAAACGAAAGATGCCAAGATGCGCGAGATGGCGTCGCTTTGGCTTTCGGCCTTCCCTGAATTGACATACGTGACGAAATGAATTAAATAGCCTTGCATGGAATTGCTGTCGCCGGCGGGAAGCGCCGACAAGCTGCGCTACGCCTACCGTTTTGGTGCCGACGCCGCATACATTGGATTGCCACTTTTCAGCCTCAGGGCCCAGGCCGAGAATATCGATGACGAAGACCCCCTCGCCCCTGATAGAATCGGTGCAATAAAGCGCGAATTTGCCGGACGCAAGCTGTATTGCACCATCAATATCTTTTTTCATAATGACGATTTATCTGCGCTTGAGAAGGCAATTCCCCGCATTGCCGAGTATCCTTTCGATGGCTTTATCGTAAGCGATCTTGGGGCGTACGAGCTCTTGCGCACGAATTTCCCTGATCGTGAGTATCACTTGAGCACACAGGCCAATAACACAAACTGGCGATCCGCAAAAATCTACCACGATATGGGTTTTGGGCGCATTGTGCCTGCACGGGAACTTTCCCTGGATGAGATCCGTTCCATAAAAGACCATGTGCCCGAGCTCGAAATCGAGGCATTTGTGCACGGCGCAATGTGCATGGCTTACTCAGGACGGTGCTTCCTCTCCTCGTGGCTTGCCGGCAGGTCTGCGAACCTGGGCGATTGCACGCAGTCCTGCCGCTGGCATTACAAAGTCTATCTGGAAGAAGAAAAGCGCCCCGGGCAACTCCTGCCCATAGAAACAGGGTCCACGACACATGGCGGTTACACGCTCGTCATGTCCTCGCGTGACCTCTGCATGATCGACCATATCGATGAACTCAAAGCAGCCGGGGTCGACAGCGTTAAAATAGAGGGGCGCATGAAAAGCCTGTACTATGTCGCCCTTGTGACGCGCGCCTATCGCTACGCCATCGACCATCCGGGCGCGGACAATCCCTATCGCGGGGATCTGTCGGCTGTCAGCCACCGCGAATACGACACCGGTTTCTATTTTGGCCGCAACGGCATGGATCTGTCCGCCACCAAGGCGTACAAACAGAGCCACCTCTTTGTAGGCAGCGTGGAAGCGCCGCCAAATGATCTTGTCGACAGCGACGGGTTGCCAGTCAAATTCGACGAGCTTGCCTCGCGCTTCGGCGCCGTCGGTGCGGGCGGCGAGACCTGGTCCGCTCCCGTTTACGTAGACATGAAAAATACCATCTCCCTCTCCGACACCTCGCGCCCCTTAGAGCTGCTCGGCCCCGAATCGCAAGCCATTCGCCTTGACCGGAGCGAAGTACGCTTCTTCGACACCGACGGCGCCTCGCCCGACCAGATCCGCCACGGCAAGCCCTGGTTCATGCAGGTGCGGCTAAAGTCCGGACAGCCCTGCCAGCCCGGGCCGTATTGGCTATTGCGCACTTCCGATTCGCTGGACCGCTAGCAGAATTCTGGCTTAAGTTCCAAACTAGGCTAAAACGACTGTGTTCTAAATAAAACTGTGCCCATCCCACTTGACAAATTAGATAAAAAAATATTTATAATATTGTATCTTGAAATTGCAACGCTTTGATAAATGCAACAGTGTGGTTAGTGTAAAACGCGTTGCTTTTGGACATACGCACTCATGTTTAAGGAGCCCTCGAATGAAGAAAGTCAAAGTAACAGTGTGCTTGGGAACTGCGTGCTATCTTTTTGGTGGCCAAGACATCCTCAAGCATCTTAAAAACCTTAAAGCAAAATATGGCCCAGCAATGGAATACGAGGGCGTTCCGTGTCTTGGCCAATGCGCAAAAGGTAAACAAACCAAAGCCCCCTTCGTGCGCGTAAATAATATAATTGTGGAACAGGCCACCATAGAAGCTGTTGACGCAGCCATTGCCTCTATACTCGAGTCCGCCCCAGCGGTGTGAGATACTGCTGCTCGGCGAGCAACTAAGGCGGTGTCCGGGGCTATTGACCGACAAAACTGGCCGATTGCGCGACTGGCCGATTGCGCGACTGGCCGATTGCGCGACTGGCCGATTGCGCGACTGTGCGATTGCGCGACTGGGTTATTGCCCGATAAGACTAATTTATTGGGCTACAAAAAAGAAACAAAGACTTCTTGCCTTTTCTTGTCCCCTGTCATTTTTGGCTTTCCTTATGACGCAAGATGCGATATTCTGACATCAATGGCTCTCGACATTGGACCCCTACGGGCTAGCGACATTCGCCAGCAAAACGAAAAGATTGTGCTTCGCCTCATCCACGATGCTGGTGTACGAGGCATATCTCAGTCTGAAGTTGTGATCACCACCGGACTCAAAGCCCCAACGATTTTCAGGATTTTTTCATTTTTGGAGGAATCCGGTTACATTGAGCCCGTTGAAAGCGCACAAAAACCAAAACAAAACGAAGCGGTATGTCGACAGGAAAAACGGGGGCGCAGGCCAGTCGTCTATAGAGCCAAGGCAGATGCCAGGTATGTACTAGGCATAGAATTCCATGTTGAACGGATCTCTTTGGGCGTCTTCGACTTCCTGGGCAATCAACTTTATGCACGCGATGTTCCTCTCAACAAAACAGAAGATGCATCAGCTGTAGTCCATATCATTGTCGACTTAGCTTCTGAGGCTGTTTCTCAACTCAAGCTCGACAAAACTCGTATTCTGGGCATTGGCGTGGGCGCACCTGGACAAGTCAACGTGGGAAGCCGCATTGTCGCTTCGTACCCAAGAATCCCGGGCATGAGGAATTTTCCAATTGCCACAATTCTGGAAAAGGAGCTTGGTCTCCCTGTTGTACTGCACAACAACTGCTCGGTGCTGGCAAAAAGTCAGTGTCGGTACGGAGAGATTGGAGACGAAGAGAGCCTATTCATGTTCTTGCTCAGGACCGGAGTAAATGGCGCATTTGTAGACAAAGGCAAGGTGTTCTTGAGCCCCCAGGGCACAACAATCGAAATGGGGCATATCTCAATCGATTACGATGGACCCAGTTGTGTCTGCGGTGCCAGGGGCTGTTTGGAAGCCTTCATGACTGCCCTCGATACTCAGAACTTGAGTAAAGGCCACTGGCTTTTTGAAGAGCTCAACCTTGAAGACTATGCCTCCGCATCCATTCTCGATTCTGCCGCAAGTTATCTTAGTTCGGCCGTGCAAACAGTCTCGCGCCTTTTTCGGCCAGCCTCTTACCTCGTTGTGGCCAGGTCCGAACCACTGGCCTCTGCGTTGGCTTCGCGAATGAGCACGCACTTGTCCAAAGAACTATCCACTTTTGACGATATGATGCCGCGTTTTATTGGACGAGCCTACGACGCGAGCCTCTCTCTGCGCGGCGCAGCAGATCTTGTCGTAGATTCATTCTTGAGTTGAATTCTCTATAAGAACGAGAGTAATAACGCTACGGTTTACTGGTCACCTGCAAAATTGTGACACAATTCTTCGTCTAGATTTCATTATGCTTGTTGACGAAATCTCAGTTTTAGTATTTACTTACATTAAGAAAATAATTCAGAGGAATCAGAGGGGCCGGAATGAAACAGGCTATTCGATTGGGAATTGTTTGTTTGGCACGCGAAACGTACGATTTTGTTGCAGCGGGTGAGATATACAAGAAAATTATCGCCGAGATACAAAAGACTGAAGCTGTCGATTGGACCGTTATACCTGACTTGGTAATCTCGATAGAGGATGCCAAAAAGGCAGCGATGGAACTCGGAAAAGCGCAGATCGATGGCCTTGTGTGCATTTCTGGCACCTTTCACTTGGGTCATCTCGTCCTCGAGCTTAGAAAACAAACCAAAGTTCCGATCCTTCTGTGGGGGCTCAACGAGCTTCCCTATAATGGCGGAAAGATCCGACTCAATTCGGTATGCGGCGTAAATCTCAATGCCTCCAACCTTTACAAGGCCGGCGTCGACGACTATTACGCGATCATCGGCGATTCCATCGACAACGACTGGATCGACGCAATCCGAGTGATAGCAGCTCTAAGGGATTCTCATATGGGTATCCTTGGTTACCATGCACACGGGTTCTTCAACCTGTCCGTGGAAGAGCCTGCCCTCTATGGGGATACAGGCACTCTTGTGGATCATTATGAACTCTCTGAAGTTTACCAGACCAAGGTGAGCCAGCTCGATATTTCGAATCGGGAAAAACAGATACGCTCGACCTTCGATGTCTCCGAACTTTCTGAAGTGCAGATCCAAAAAGTTTCAGAGCTTGCCGCCAAACTCGACTCGTTCTGTGCGTCGAACAGCCTGGAGGCTTTGGCAATACGCTGTTGGCCGGAATTTGCCCGAGACTTTGGCGTAGCGCCTTGTGCAGCTATGTCCCTACTCCAGTCTGAAGGCAGAATCCTTGCCTGCGAGGGGGATTTGGAAGGCGCCTTGACCATGGTGGCCCACAGAGCCATCGGAGCTCAAACACCCTATCTTTTCGATTTCTCCCAGGTGGACCTTGAAAAGAATTTCGCTTTGCTGTGGCACTGCGGCGTAGCCCCGTGCAATCTCTGGGATGGAGCATGTCAAAGAACTCTCGACACCTATTTTGCGGGCGGCAAAGGCGTGACTGCAGGCTTTGTGCTAAAGTCCGGAGAACTTTCCATCGCCAGAATCGATTCGGCCCGTGGTAAGCGGAGGCTCTTCTTGCAGAAGGCTAAAGCTGTCCCGATGAACAAGGACTTGGCAGGTACCTATGCTAAAGCGGTATTCGATAGGCCAGTGAAGGAGATTCTGGATCTGATCATCAAGAACGGTTTGGCGCACCACGCGTCGATGGTATACGGCGATTATGAAAAGCCACTGGAGATCGCCGCTCAACTCCTGGGTTGGCAAGTCATAAAGTAAACGAAGCAGAACACCTCTATTTTTCCTGAGTGGAGGCGGACTCGATACTTTGAAAGAGGAATTGTCATGGACCGAGAAGAAAAAGATCGACTTGAGAATGCCGCTAAAGAAATTCGCAAATATACGCTCGACACAATAGGTTTTCTCGGAGTTGGCCACGTCGGAGGCTCTCTCTCGATTGCGGATTTGCTCGCCGTGCTCTACTTCAAAGAGCTCAAGGTAGATCCTGCAAACCCACGCATGCCGGAGCGTGACCGATTTGTGCTCTCAAAAGGGCACGCCGGGCCCGCGCTCTACAGTGCCCTCGCCCTGCGTGGATTTTTCCCGACTTCTATGCTCCATACGCTCAACAGGGGAGGCACAAACCTTCCAAGCCACTGCGATCGAAACAAAACCCCTGGTGTGGACATGACGACTGGGTCGCTTGGCCAAGGTCTCTCTGCCGCATGTGGAATAGCATACGCAAACAGACTCGATGGCAGAAACAGTTTTACGTATGTCATCGTTGGCGACGGCGAATCTGACGAAGGCCAAATATGGGAAGCGGCAATGTTTGCAGCGCATCACGGCATGGATCGTCTTATCGCGTTTACTGATTGCAATAAACTTCAAATTGACGGACCTATCTCCTCAATTTTATCTATTGATGGGAAAGGAAATGGCCACGCCGATGCAAAGTCTTCTGCCAACGCCCAAGACGATCTCGTTGCCAAATGGAGAGCATTTGGCTGGTTCTGTGAACGCGTGGATGGTCACGATGTGGAGGCGATCGATAATGCGATAATCGCTGCAAAAAACCGCACACTTAAGCGGGACACGACGGCCAACACGATACCGAGGCCAACGATGATCATAGTGGATACCATTAAGGGCAAGGGCGCGGCTTTTTGCGAAGGCCAAGTGGGCAGTCATAACATGACATTCGATTATGAGGTAGCAAAACAAGCCATCGCCGAGCTCGATGCAAATTCCCCGCTGGATTGACATCGAATAGATCGAATAGATCGACACAGTCTAAAGGAGCAGAAACCAGAAATGGCCGACAAAGAAATGCGAGCAGTGTACGCCGAAACCCTTATAGAGCTCGCCAAAGAAGATCCGCGCATAGTGGTTTTAGAAGCCGATCTTATGAAGGCTTCTGGGACCATGGTTTTTAAAGAAGCTTTTCCAGAGCGGGCAATCGACGTGGGTGTAGCGGAAGCAAACATGGTCAGTCTGGCAGCTGGCCTTGCTGCAGAAGGCAAAAGACCGTTTGCAGCCACGTTTGGTTGTTTTGCTTCGCGCCGGGCCTTGGACCAGTTCTTTGTGTCGTGTGCCTACGCAAAACTTCCTGTCAAACTTGTAGGTACAGATCCTGGAATCTCGGCAGCTTTCAATGGCGGTACACACATGCCATTTGAAGACCTGGGAATTATGCGGCTCATACCAGGCATAGATGTCGTCGAACCATCAGACCCTGTCTCTCTTGCAGGTCTTTTACATTCGCTTGCGGATTCCGAGCGTCCAGGATATCTGCGGCTTTATCGAAAAACCGCGCGCCCTCTCTATCCGCAAAGTGAAACTTTTAGTTTAGGCCATGGCAAACTGCTGCGCTCGGGCAAAGACGCAGTGATTGTCGCGTTGGGCGCAATAATGGTCCAAGAAGCACTGGACGCAGCTGAACTTTTGGCACAACAACATATCGATGTGGCCATAATCGACGCGCTTTCCCTAAAGCCGTTGGATATCGACCTTATCGTAAAGTGGGCACGCACTACAGGCGTTGTCGTAACCGCAGAGAACCATCAACTGGCTGGTGGACTTGGCTCAGCGGTCGCAGAGCTTATTGCAGAAGGCAAATGCGGTGGACAGGCCCTGCAGTTCGGACGTGTTGGCATTCAAGATCAATTTGGCGAAGTCGGGACCCAGGAATGGCTCAAGGAGCATTTCGGTCTTACCGCAAAACATATTGCAGCGACAGTTCAGTCGCTCGTTGCAAAAAGGAATTAACTATGATCATTGCTATTGCTTCAGATCTTTCCGGGTTCACGCTTAAAGAGTCGGTCGTGGCCCACCTAAAGGAAAAAGGCATTGAGGTTCTCGACTACGGCATACCCTCTGCAGACCAACCAGCCGCGTATTTTGAGCAGGCACCAAAGGTTTGCAAAGCCATTCAGGAAGGCAAAGCGGAAAAAGGAATCCTTATCTGCGGGACGGGCCAGGGAATGGCGATTGTCGCTAACAAGCACAAAGGAATCTATGCCTGCGTTGTGGACGATATGTTTTCTGCCGAGAGAGCAAAAATCATCAACGACGCCAACGTCATTACCATGGGGGGTTGGATTACTGCATCCTTCCTGGCGAACGAAATAGTAGATTCCTGGCTTGCCATGTCCTTCACTCAAAAAATGGAATTCAAAAAGGACTTTCTTACCAACGCACTGAACCAGGTCAAGAAGATAGAAAACGAGAACTTTAGATAGTCGAGCGACTTGAATAAGGATGAATAAGGGAAGCCACGTTATGATCAATGCTCTTCTTTCGTCAACCAAATTCCTTTCATTTGAAAAAATGACGGGTGAGGATTTGGCATCGATAGTCTATTGCTTGGGCCAGGGTTTTAATGGCAAAAGACCGCGTATTGCGCTTGTGAAGGATGGACGCCCCTCCGATACGGTACGGGAACTTGAAGAAGGACTCATCAGCCACTATGAGGTGGTGGCCCTGGACCGCGTCCAGCCGGACCCGCGCGCCGCAGATATCACGACCATGGCTTTGGAATGTGACATTGAACATATCGATCTTGTGGTCGGCATTGGTGGCGGCTCTGTTATGGATTCTGCAAAGGCCATAGCCATGCTTGCTCGAAATGGAGGGAACCTGGAAGAGTATCTCGGCCCAAATCCGTATCGGGCCATTGAAAGAAAGGGCCTTCCTCTTCTACTTGTGCCCACAACCGCGGGCACCGGCTCAGAGGCGACCAAGGTAGGTGTCTACACTTCATCATCAGGCAGGAAATTCACCTTGAGTTCTCCTTTTCTCCAGGCCGATGCGGCAGCGCTGTCCGGTGCTCTGGCCGCAACAATGCCTCCAAGCCTTACCGCTTCCACAGGTTTTGATGCGCTTTCCCACGCTCTTGAATCAATCTGGAACAAGAACGCCACACCGTTAACACTGGATGCGGCGATACGCTCTGCCGGAATGGTGCTCCGTGCCCTGCCAAAGGCCTATCAAGCCTCATTACAATTGCAACAGGCGCAAGGAATTAAGACGTCCGACTCTAGCCATGCTGATATATGCCGCTATTTTCTCGGACATGATGACCACGAATACGGAGAAAATCAGTCTGCAAACGCCGTCTTTCTTGAGATGCTCGAAGCCGCAGCGTCTGCAGGGATAGCTTTTTCCATTACGGGAACCGCATTGGTCCATGCGCTTTCTTTTGTGCTTTCCGAGGATTGGCATATTCCACACGGAGCGGCTTGCGCCTTTACACTCGAGGACGCTTATAGGCTCCAGGCAAAAGACCCAAGGGTGAGAGCTTCGCTCGAGATTCTGGCAAGCCAGGTTTTTGCCCCACGCGGAGGCGGAGTGGAAGAGAACAAAGGAGCTGGCAAGACCGAGGATCTTATAGCGCGACTCCTTGAACACATCGTCGGCCTTAAAGCCGCAATGGGATTGCCCTTCACTTTTGAGAACCTCGGCATCAAAATCGACAGCAGCGAGATCAGAAAACGATTCGAACGCGCTTTTGACGATCCTAAAATGGCGAACAGTATGCCACCCGTCACAAAAGACGAAGTCTACGCCCTGCTTGAGGCAAAGGCATGACAGAGATCGCTACGGTTTTTTTGGCCGGGTTGGTTGTCTTTGTTACCCACGCACTGGAAGCCATAACGGGCTTTGGTTGTACCGTTCTTGCATTACCCTTTATAACTGCGCTCTTTGGAGTTAAGCAGGGCGTGGAAGTGCTCACTATTCTTGCATGGATCCTTTCGCTTTACATTGTCATCACGAAGCATAAGGACATAGCGTGGCATGAGTTCGGCAAGATACTGGCTTTTGTCCTGGCAGGCCTACCTATAGGGATGTATCTTTTCCACCATGTCGACGCTGCTCCGCTCAAGAGAGTTCTTTCGTATTTCATCATTGTTGCGGCATCCATCCAGCTTGTACAGTTTGTTTTTCCAAAAGTGGGACAAATACGAATGCCCAAAGCAGTTGGTTATGTACTCCTTTTTCTGGGTGGAATTATTCATGGGATTTTTTCCTCTGGCGGACCACTCATAGTTCTCTATGCGTCACAATCACTTCCTGAAAAGGGTCGTTTTAGAGCAACGCTTTGTCTTCTCTGGGTAGCACTAAATTCCATAATCATTGGATCGTATGTGTTCTCTTCTTCAATAACGCAACCGGTTGCAACAAAGACCCTTGCCATGCTGCCTTTTCTCGCTGCGGGCATCGTTGCCGGAGAGTGGGCACATCAAAGGGTAAAGCCGGACACGTTTAAGGTGCTTATTTTTTCGACACTTCTCTTAACGGGAATTGTCATGCTTGTTGCCTAGAGAATCCCTGAACCGTCGTAAAAACCTGAACCGTCGTAGAAGACAAAAAAAGGATGCCATATGTCAAATAGAGAAAAAATCCAGGCAGCCAACAAAAACCTGGTTGTGCGGGCGATCGACGATCCGCTGCTCAGCAAATTCGGTCGAATTATCCCGTCCGACACATTCTCCAGTCTCATAGACTTGGCAGACAGAATCACTTCCATCGAAGAAGGAACAAACCGGTATGTTGCCTCATGCCCGGAACTGGAGGCACACGCTGCAACCCAGAACCTAGCCGTCTATTTTGGACTTATGCCGATCCAAGTTGGCTATTGCAATGGAACAAGCTTTAGTCTCAACGGGCTCGAGTGGCATAAATCTATTGAAATCGACATAGCCGTCACAGATTTGGTCCTTCTGCTCGGGCAGAGATGCGATTTGAGTTCGGAAGGCTACTTCGATTCATCCAGGCTAGCGTGCTTTTATCTGGAAGCTGGCACAGTTCTGGAATTATTGCCCGAGGTACTTCATTACGCACCCTGCCGCGTTTATCCTTCGGGTTTCAAGAGTATTATTGCACTTCCAAAAACGACAAATGAAAAACTCGAGCCAGGCGAATTAGAGGCTGTTAAAGCCAAGTTCGCCGGCCAGAACAGCCTTGATGCACGCCTACTCTTTATGCGAAACAAGTGGCTCATTGCGCATCCCGAACGCCAAATCCTGATAGAGCAAGGTGTATTTGCGGGAATATGCGGGGAGAATACTGAGATTCATTTGCCTCGCTATTGAGCTTTCTGAAATTTTGCAACTCACTGAGGTTTGTCTAGTTTTTGAACCGTCGAGCCTGACTCACTGCTTCTTCAAATAAAGCTCTCCAAAGGGAATTAGCTTGACAAAAAATCGGCGGTTCACCAAGTGGAGCTGCGACCAAAACCTCAGTCCCAATCGCCTTGTTTGTGACGCTATAGTGGATTCCAGACCACAGATGTACCCACTCACCTGCAGGAAGATGGAGTTTTCGGGTCCTGGCCCCTTCCTCAAGGACCGGCGCAACCAATAAGTGCGTTCCCAGCAGGTACTGGTCCTGTATAGTCCAACTTGGCATATCGGCTTCAAATTGAAGGAAAAGCGGCCTCATAGCAGGGATTCCGAGTGCTGAATTCTCTGATATCACATACTCAAGATAGGGCTTTAAGGCCTTATGAAAAGAAGTCATGGCGGCAAGATGGGTCAATGTCTCATCGTCTGAATCGAACTGCCAATTGTCCAGCGGCCGATTCCCTTCGTGCGTCCGCATAAAGACGGTAAGCGCTGCAAGTTCGGTCCAGCGCATAAAAAGTTCCTTGGTGCGCTTCATGCCGTACAGTGTTGTATAGCCTCCGATATCGCTGTGATGAAGGCCATGGCCAGAGAGCCCTAGCGAAAGCGCAGCCGGAATTACCGAGGGCAGGCCATCGTCGACCGACCAGTCCACATTCTGATCTCCCGCCCACATAAGAGGACAGTAACGTTGGCTACCCGGTCCACCAGCCCGCATAAAAAAGACAAGATCGTTTGGAGCGGCAAGGCCCTCTTCGACGGCCTCGTCTACTGCCTCGCGGTTGCACTTGGCCCACAGTGCAGGCCATGCGTTGTGTGCGATTTCTGCGCTTGTCCCATCGTAAAGGACCGCATCAGTAGGAAGATACTCGCCAAAATCCGCCATCCAACCAGAAAGACCAAAGGCAATAAGGTTATTCTTGATGACATTCTTGTACCAGCTAAAAGCTTCGGGGTTGGTAAGGTCTACAATTCCGGCAAAGAACTCTCCAAAGTCCACACGATAATCGTCGCCCCCGGGTGCCTTAGCAAGATAGCCTTGGCGCGCAGCCTCACAATAAAGGCTCATATCCGCCCCGACATACGGATTGATGTAACCAAGAAAGCGAATGCCTTCTTTCTTTAGGCGCTTAATCTCCTGATCCAGACCAGGATAACGCTCTTGGTCCCAACACCAATTCCATCGCAGCCGTTGCCCAAAAGAGGTTACATTGATGCCTTGCCAGTCTTGAGCCCAAATTCCAGCCACAGCGACACCTGAGGACCTTGCGCGCTCGAGTTTTTCAAGACAGGTTCGGGTTCCACCCTGCACGCCGAGTACTACCCCATCGAAACACCAGGAAGGCAACGAACCTTGCCGGCCGAAAAAGGCGGAAAGGTCAGACACGGTGGCAGCCATAGTGTCCGCCAAACCGATAGTTATCTTAGATGGTATGTCCCAAATGTACAGGTTATGTCGTGAGCTTTGTCTAAAGTCAAACTCGGCGTATGCCGAACTGGATACGCCACACCACCATTTGTTGCTCGACACAAAACTTGGTTGAGGGAAAAAAGTCCACCAATAATCGCCGCCGGCGCCTCCATCCAAATCTGCGAGCTGCGTGATTCTTGTTGCCTTGTTCCTGCCTACGCCCTGCTCGCTCGTCCAGAGAGGAAACAATTTCCCGCGCAAATTGAGGTACGAGAATTGCTCTCCGCCCCCATAGACAAACTCTTCTGGTTCCGCAACAAGCGCTATTCGCACACGGTTCAGCTGCAAAGGCTTTGGACCAACAAAAGAAATCGCAAGTCTTTCCTCTACCGTCGAGAATTGTACCTCAAGGCTAAAACCATTCTCTGCAAACATTTGCAAATGTACGAGATTGTCTGTGGCCTGTAAGACTTCGTAGTCTGCGAGCGGTACAAGCGCAGTAAGCTTCTCCGATACTTTGAAGTTTCCGCGATACATATCAAAGTTTGCGTTGCCGATGCCTGCATGCAGAAAAGGACAACTCAAAGAATGTTCAATAAAGACCCGTTCGTGAGTTAGCCCTTCACCTGTGGCGTGCGAACTCACCCCCATACTCCTAGCAGGGGCAGCTATATCAGATTCAACAGATTCAGCGGATTCATCGGACCTGAAGACGCGACGAAGCCCCACTGAAAAACCGTTTGGACTTTGAGCAAAAATCAACTCTGCCATAGAAGGCTATCCCTTTACCGCACCGGCAGTCAGTCCGGAAATTATTTTGTTATGAAGAAATACGTAAAGAAGGACTGTGGGTAACATAGAAAGCACAATTGCTGCAAACATTCCCGTGTAATCCGTTATGAATTGGCTTGTAAAAAACCTGATGCCCAGTTGCAGCGTACGGGAAGACTCGCTCGACGTAAACAACATGGCCATAACGAATTCGTTCCAGGCATAAATAAAGCAGAACGTCGCTGAGGTTGCGAGTCCAGACCTGGCAAGAGGTAGAATAATCTTTGTAAAGCGTGCGTTAAAACCACACCCATCGATTATCGCTGCTTCTTCAAGCTCCTTGGGGATAGACTTCATAAAAGCAGTGATCAGGGAAACGGACACCGGAAGATTGATTGCTGCGTACACTAGAATAAGCGAAGTGAGCGTATCATACAGGTGGGTGCGTGTGATCATTGTAAAATAGGGTACCATAAATGAGATTATAGGAATGAGAACGCCTGCCGTAATAATCGTGAGGATGGTATCTCGACCTTTGAATGTTTCCCTCGCAAACACAAATGACGCAAGCGATGCCACGGCTATGTTGAGAAGGACGGCCCCTACCGAGACCAAGACCGAGTTCAAGAACAATCGGGGCAAATTGGCCGTAGCTATTGCACTTTTGTAGTTCTCAAAGCTGAGCCGGGAAGGTAATCCAAGCGGAGCAGTTTCAAGCTCATAGTTCGTTCTAAAAGAATTCATGATGAGCCACACAAATGGCAATAGTGAGACCACAAGAAAAAAGATTAGGACAATCCACATGAGAGTCCTGGTCACCACAGACCTACCATGCAAAGACACACTCATTTCCTGTTCTCCCTATTGCGCTGCTTCCGCCATCGGGTCCTTATTGCCCATTATCTTTCTTATGGCGACAATAACAACCGACCCTAAAACAATTAATACGATTCCAGCAGCACTTGCTTCTCCATATCGAAGGGCATCCATCTTGAGATAGAGCATAATGCCCATAGTTGTGGTGGAGTATGCCGGGCCACCGCCAGTCATTAACCATGTACTTTCAAAGTGTCGCATGCCATAGGCCATTGCCAAGGTCATGCAAGTTACCATTGTGCCACGCACCATGGGAAGCGTTATACGCAACTCCTGCTGCAGCGTGGATGCGCCGTCAATTTGCGCGGCTTCGTAGAGTTCCTTCGGAATATCCATGACAGCGGCCAGTATGATGATCATGAAATAACCGACATAAATGACTGTTGTCAAAATGATCGCAGCCAATGCCGTGCTGGGATCTCCTAGCCAATTTCTTGGCTCACCACCAAAAAGCTTGAGAATCGCGTTGATAAAGCCATATTGTGGGTTATAGAGCGCCACCCAAACCATTGCTATGGCCACCGTCGAAATTACGTTAGGGAGGAAATAAACAGTGCGCATGACACGCCAACCCTTAGGTTCGCGCGCCAGCATCAGTGCAATGAGCGCAGCCAATGGTACCTGAATAAACCCTTGAGAAAGTGCCCAGATGACATTGTTTTTTATCGCAAGCAAGAATGTATCGTCGCTAAAAAGCTTGCTATAGTTCGCAAAATTGTTCCAGGTCATCTCGCTTGAGCCTTTCCATTTCATAAAGCTCGTGTAGATGTTAAAAAACAATGGATAGACAAAAAAAGCACCAAACAAAACCACGATAGGCACCAGGTACAAGGCTATCCAGTACCTATTGGCATTATGTCTTTTCATCATTCTTCCTCTCAGGCGGATCAACAACTCTTCCCGTCTTTCATCCGAATCTCTTATTCGAAGGCGACAGGAAGAGTTGCGCAAATCAGAAGCGAATTAGCGGTCTATTTTTTTCTCGACAAGAGAACAGAACTGTTCTGGCGTTATTTTGCCCAGGGCGAGCGCGGAAAGTTGTTGAGTAAACTCCAATGTGGCTTCCGCTCCAAGTGCGGCTTCCAGGTCGTTAGCAGTCTGATATCCTTTTCCAACCAGGTCATAGAATTGCTTTTGTAATGGATCTGTTGGCACATAACCCGAATTGACGGCAAGCATCGATCCAGAGCTTTCTGCGAGCTTGGCCATGTTGTTCTTGCTCGTAAGGTACTTAAGGAAGGTGATGATTGCATCATGTCTTGCCTTATCCTTGGTTTCGCCTGCAGCTATGTTTGCCTGCAAACGGCTAATAATGATGTTCTTGTGTGGTCCAGCAGGTGGAACAGGCGCGATTACGATGCTCGGGAAGAAACTCGTCGCTCTAAGGTCAGCACGTCCTGCATACCAAGGTCCGTTTGAAAAAATCGCCGTCCTGCCAGCAAGGAAGTGCCCGCCAGAAACGCCCGCACTCGCACCGATAGCATCTGGTGTAGTGTAATCGTTGAAGAGTCGTTTCATAAGCTTTGCAGATTCAACAAAGGCTTTATCGGTAAAGGGCTTATCCCAAACATCTGGGCCTCCGAAGGAGGTAGCAAACCAGGAAAACCAGATCATGCTTGTCCAAGCATTGGTATCACCAGACATCTGGCTGGAAGGATAGATACCAGCGGCCTTTAGCTTGTCCATAGCAGTCCAAAGCTCGTCAATGGTCTGAGGAATCTTGCTAACGCCAGCCTTCTTCAGTAGATCGCCGTTATACCAGATAGGAAGAACCGCGGTCTCAATCGGCAATGTCTTAAGTTTACCGCCGATTATCGACTGCTGAAGAGCACCTTGATCAAAGCTGTTCTTCCACTCCCCCGTCAGATCCTTGCTGAAGTCCATCAAGAGGTTACTTGAATAGAACTCCTTCGTCGAGGCATTGAGCTTAAGCGTAAAGATGTCACCAGGCGCAACACCCGCCATAATTGCAGTTCTTACTTTCTGCTCATATGCGTTGTAATCGTTTGAAGGCTCAATTTCTACCCTGATCTTGCCGGCATTGGCCTTGTTGAAGTTATCAACAATCTCTGCTATGGCAGGCGCTTTGGAGTCCTTTCCAACCCAGATGCAAGGCCATTTGAGCACTATTTCGCCGGATTGAGCAAAGCCGGCGAAAGGCAAAACAAACAATAAAGCAGCCGCGACGAGGAACCCTCGTCCGATCTTAGTCATCCTCATAGATGCCTCCTGGAAATAATTATTTTCCAAGAGAAAGTAAAACATGCCTTGCCGACATTGTCAATAAAATATTACCTACTGTCGAAAAAAAACGAGGGGCTCCGAACAGCATGGCGCACACTACAGTGCGGCCAGGATCTCGTCGGCATGTCCGGCTGGCGAAACCTTGGGGAATACCTTTTTTACAACGCCGTCGCCACCAATTATGAACGTGCAGCGCAAAATGCCCATGTAGGTCTTGCCGTAGAGCTTTTTCTCGCCATAGGCGCCATATTCGGCGATTGTCTTCTTTTCCGGGTCAGAAAGCAGAATAAAAGGCAAATGCTGTTTCTCAGCAAAAGACTGATGCGACTTCTCCGAATCGGCACTTACGCCGACAACTTCTATGCCGCGCTTTTTGAACTCGCTGTATTGATCCCGAAAACTGCACGCTTCTTTGGTACAACCCGGTGTATTGTCTTTCGGGTAAAAGTACAGCACCAAAGTCCTTCCGCTGAAGTCAGCCAAGGTCCACAATTTGCCATTGGCATCTTTAAGCGCAAAATCCGGCGCCCGATCACCTTCTTGAATCATATCTGCTCCTCATGGCCCTCATTATACAGAGGTTTATCGCTCGGCGCATCACCGCTGGACGCATCACGAGGCGCGTTGACATCTTCCAGCTCACTAGAGGCAGGCTTACTTGAGGCAGGATCATCATTCTGGTTTGACACGCTCTGGGCTAACACGCTTTCACTTACCATAGCATTTTGAGCAGCAGGACTCTGGGTTGCGGCACTTTCTGTAGCAGAGTCTTGGGTTGGGGCGCTTTCAGCTGCTACTGCATTCATCTCTTTGACAAATTGGTCTTTGATAGAGACTATATCCTTGTAGGTGCGCTTCAGCTGTCCATATACCTTACCTACTTTCTGAAGGATCGCTGGTAGGTCCTTTGGCCTAATGAAAATAACTATTATGCAGACTATCACTAAAAACTCAGACCAGCCTATTCCAAACATCAGTCTTTCCCCCAGCCAAAAATCTTGGCCATCAGAATCGCCAGGAAATAGAGCACCACCAGCGGCGCAGCAATCGAAAGTTGGCTAACAGGGTCAACGGAAGGCGTCACAATAGCTGCAAGGGTCACAATTCCAACAATGGCGTACCGGCTCGCGTGGATCAGAGCCTTTCGCTTAAGAACACCAAATGCCATAAGGATTTCAAGCACTATCGGTGCTTGAAAGGTTATGATCGTCCATAAGAGAAACGAAAGTACATAATCGATACTTTGTTGAAAATTCAGGAGAACGCCCACCTGATTCGGAATAAAAACCTTACTTGTCAAGAATTGAATCGAGAAAGGAATTATCCGAAAATATGCGATATAAGCGCCAAAAGCTGCGAGAAAAAAACTGCATACCAATCCCGCAACCACAACCTTATGGTACTTGGCATCCATAGCTGGGAAAATGAATTGAACTATGTTGACTACATGCACAGGAAGCGAAAAAATGAGTCCGAACATCCCAGCCGTTTTCAACTGAACCAAGAAGCCTTCTGCAATTGAATTGGCAAAGAGCTTAGCGCCCAAACCATTTTGCAGCGATTCAAACTGAGTAGTGAATAGACCGATCAAATTTCTGTAAAAGACAAGGGCGACAACCGCACAAACCAGAAACGCGCTAATTGAGACAAGCAAACGCCGCCTCAGCTCGTTGATGTGGTCGAGTACAGTCATCTCCCTAGGGTTAGTGTTTTCCATAAAGTATATAATGGTAAGTACTTACAACGAACAGAATCTAGGACTAAGAGTTCGCGTGTTTGTCGCCACCTTCTAAAGTCCCGTCCTTTTTGTCAGCTTCTTTTTTATCCTTTTCTTCAAATCCTTCTTTTGCGCCTTTGTCGAACTCTTTCTTTGCCTCGCCTAAGGATCGCGCAAATTTGGGGATCGCACTGGCCCCAAACAGGACCAGAACAACTAATGCTATAACCAATAATTCATTAGTACCCATCATAATTCTTTCTCCCTATAATTCAGTCTGTTGAACCTGTCGTCAGTCTGCACTCAATGCCCTTTACGGGCACCTATGGTGCTCCATACACGAGGATCTTATCATAGGTTTCATATTAAGAACAGATGGCAGGTCCAGTAAAAATGTATCAATATAATTTGACAGATATTCCGTTTGAGTCTATGATTGTCTATAAACATTCGTCTCTAGGAGAAAACGATGACCGAAGAGAAAAATATCCTGCAAAAAAACGTGTCCCGTCGGACATTCCTCAAGACTACGGGAATTGGACTTGGCATAGCCGCCGGTACACTCATGCTTGGAACAGGCATTGCCGGCGCACAGTCCCAGAGTGGTACAGTTACAGAATCACCACTGCCCTATGTCGAGCTGGATCCAAATGAGGCGCGCCTCTTGGCACATGCAGGGTACTATAAGTCAGGCTGTGCTTTTGCCACATTTTATTCAATCGTTACCCTGCTGCGCGATAAAGTCGGTGGGCCTTATAATCAAATCCCCTTGCGGATGTTGGGTTATGGGCGTGGAGGTGCTGCGGGCTGGGGAACTCTTTGTGGCGCACTCAACGGTGCAGGAGCTGCTATCAACCTTGTGGTTCCAGATGCAGATGTCAACGCAATTTTAGGGGATCTCATTGGCTGGTACACCATTACGGAATTCCCGACTGCAGAAGCAAATGCTCTCGCTGTAGCCAAAGGATACAAGTACGATACGAATCAGCAATATCTTGCCGTCGCTCTTCCCACGAGCGTGTCTAATTCTCCTCTTTGCCACGCATCGGTGGCCGAATGGATCAAAGCTTCTGGTTTCGCCGAACCCACCACCGAACGCAAGGAGCGCTGCGCACGCCTATCCGGTGACGTAGCGTACAAAACGGTACTTATGCTCAACGCATGGAAAGCCGGCAAGTTTGTTCCTGCTTTCAAAGTCAGTGAGGAGACCGCAGGGTGCCTGTCCTGCCATCAGACTCAACAGGTTGGCAAGATGAGCTGTACTTCCTGTCACGAACCGCACTGATAGTCCGCGCACAATTTCTGGAAGCTTGTTTTTCAAGGCGATCTTCTTGAGAAGCGGGGCCAAAAACCCCGCTCATTTTATTGACATTTCAACACTGAGGCGGGGCAGAATCTTATAATGAAATCATATCTCGACAGACTCTATGATGCACTTCGTTCAGTGAAGTTAGCCATAGTGCTGTTGGTCGTCCTTGTGCTATTCGCCGTTGCAGGCGGAGTTATACCACAAGGTAAACCTGTCGATTTCTATACGACGCAATTTGGCGGCAGCATTAGCAACTTGATTGTCTTGCTTGGACTGAATCACGTTTTTTCAAGTCTGGCATTCCTGATCGCTGCTGCACTCTTTGCCGTCAATCTCACCGTTTGTACCTTCCATAGACTCACTCTAGAAATAGGAAAGCCGTGGGAAAAGCGACGCCACGGGCCCGACATCCTCCACGTTGGAATACTCATCCTGCTTTTTGGTGGCATCCTCACGGCGCGCACGAGAACAGAGACCATACTTGAGGTACAAAAAGGGCAAGCCGCAGCTCTGCCCGATGGGTCCACGCTCGTACTTACAGACTTCGATTTTGAAACGTACCCCGACGGCAGACCAAAGAATTGGGTTTCTACCGTCACAATCGGCACGCAAACGCAGCGTCAGATCAAGGTCAATTCACCACTGCGAGAGCATGGCTACTCGATCTATCAGAAATACTGGAAAAACGAAACCAACGTCATTCTTCTTGACCCGACAGGAATGGAGATAACTCTGCGGCAAGGTATGCGCCAACCTACCATGGATGGCTTTGTGTTCTTTATGGCAGTTAGCACAGACTATTCGTCCCCTGCTCAATCCCCTGGTTCGACCTCGATTGGCTCAAATAGCTTGAGCGAAAATAATCCGGTTTTTCTGGTTGAAGACCACAACAAACGACTCGTCATTAAGGCGTACGAAGGAGACAAGGTCGGGCCCTTTATCTATAAAGGGAGGGTGGAGAACTCGATCTCCGGGCTCGCCGTCGTGTCGGACAAGGGATACCCCTACGTCGTAGCCGGGTTCGTACTTGTGGCTCTAGGAGTATTTCTCACCTACGTTCAAAAACTCAAAGGATTGGTACCATGATTGCAACATCTGCATTTGTCTTGCTCGTTGTGAGCCTTATTGTCCAAATCGTACATTTTTTCAGGACAAAAAAGGCGCCGGACACCGTATCACCATGGCTTTCCTTGGTGGCCGGAGCCCTACTACTTATAGAGATTATCCGAAGAAGTGTGGCGATTCAATTTATTGCGCTGACAGGACTTTTCGAGTCGCTCGTGTTCCTTGCGTGTTTACTCTCGCTGCTTACATTTGCCATGCATTTCTTCAGATGGTCGGCTGAAAACCGAATCCTTCCTTTCGGTGCTACCATTATTGCCATCATCTTCCTTGCGCTGGCGAGTTCTCCAATTGCGCCTTCTGAGGTAAAACCACCGGTACCGGCGCTCCAATCCGGTTGGCTCATCCTTCATGTTTCGTTCACCTTTGTTGGAGAGGCCTTTTTTGCTGTTGGTTTTGTCAGCGCCATTTTACAGTTGCTAACCAAGGATAAGGACAAATCAAAAAGCTATGATCGAACAACATACACGAGTATTGCCGTGGGATATCCCATCTTTACTGCAGGAGCTCTTATTTTTGGAGCAATCTGGGCAGAGAAAGCCTGGGGACTTTGGTGGAGTTGGGATCCAAAGGAAACCTGGGCGCTGATAACCTGGCTGACATACACCGCATACCTACACCTGCGACTTGTACGCAAGAATACGAGTAAGCTGGTGCCGGCTCTGGTCATCATTGGATTCTTTGTTGCGATGTTCACGTTCTTGGGTGTAAACTTCCTTATGACCGGCTTGCACAGCTACGCTTAAGAATCTGCACGCGCGGCCACGCATAAGCTGACAAGTCCAGCACCGCTTGTGAGGCCAAGTGAGGTACTGAAGCGTTTGGGGCGACGAGTCCCGCATCGTTTTTTGAAGTACAGAAACGCTTAGGAAAGAAATAAGAGGCAGGCTTATGAAACAGGTTGCGCGCGTCCATTTCGCTCATCTTCCAACCCCCGTCGAAGAACTCGTGAGGCTTTCCGATGAGCTTGGAGGACCGCGGATCTTTGTAAAACGCGATGATGCCACTGGCCTCGCCTTTGGGGGCAATAAGACACGCAAGCTTGAGTTCCTCGTGGCCGATGCGTTGGAAAAAGGCGCGCAAACCCTTATAACTGCGGGAGCTGCACAATCCAACCACTGCAGACAAACCGCTGCCGCTGCAGCCAAATTTGGCCTCAAGTGTATACTTGTGCTCAATGGGACTCCGCCGGATACACCATCTGCAAACCTGCTGTTGGATAAGCTCTTCGGGGCGCGGATAATGTGGGTAGCCGACCGCAAGGACCGCGAGCATGTTCAGCAAGAGGCATTCAAGAAACTTGAGGCAGACGGCGAGAAACCGTATTTCATCCCCTATGGTGGCTCAAGCCCGATCGGTGCGCTGGGCTATGCTTTCGCGGTACAGGAGGCACTTAAGCAAAGAGAAAGGTTCGACTGGTACGTGTTTGGCACGTCGTCGGGCGGTACCCACGCCGGCCTGCTTCTTGGTTCGCGGGTATTCGGCTTCAAGGGCAAGGTGCTCGGCATAAGCATCGACGAGTCCGAGGCCTGGCTTAAGGAGCATGTGAGCGCACTGGCGTCGCAGGCCTCAGAGATCATTGGCAAGCGCATAGAGTTCTCGCCCGACGACGTGCTCGCGAACGACGCTTACTGCGAATCAGGCTACGGCGTGCTTACAAGCGCCGAGAAAGACGCAATAAAGCTTTTTGCCCGTACTGAGGGGCTCCTGCTTGACCCTGTCTATACCGCCCGCGCCGCCGCCGGTATGATAGACCTTGTACGCAAGGGTTTCTTCGGTCAGAACGAAAGAATCCTCTTCTGGAATACTGGTGGCCAGCCTGCACTGTTTGCGGATCAGTATGTGCCGTCATTGGTCTAGGCCGCATCCGTTACTGCTCCAAGCCGCATGCCGCATGTCGCATGTCGCATGCCGCATGTCGCATGTCGCATGTCGCATAAGGAATCACCAGAAAAGGCGCCTGTTACAAAGAACAGGCACGATGAACAGTCGTGCGCAATTTGGAGAACAATCTGAGCAGTGCTTTTGAAGATCGACGAACCGAACGCTTTACCATGGTTCAGCGGCAGATCGTCGCCCGAGGAGTCAAAAATAGACGCGTCCTTTTAGCCATGCGCACCCTGCCCCGCCATCTTTTTGTCCCCGAGGCTTATAGCGATTATGCGTACGACGACTGTCCCCTTCCTATAGGCTTTGGTCAAACGATCTCTCAGCCTTTCATGGTGGCCTACATGCTGGAAGCATTGTTCCTGACTGGCAGCGAACACGTGATGGAAGTGGGGACGGGTTCGGGTTATCAGACAGCTCTGCTCTCTATGCTTGCCGATACGGTTGTGAGCATCGAGCGCATAGCGCCGCTTGCGCTTCGTGCGGAGCACCTCTTGCGTGATCTTGACATTGGCAATGCCAGGATCATGATTGCCGATGGATACAACGGGTTTTCAGCTGGCGCGCCTTTCGATGCAATTCTTGTGTCAGCCGCCCCAACGTTTGTTCCACCCATTCTCGCTGGACAACTCAACGAAGATGGCGGCAGAATGATTTTGCCTATGGGCGATTTTGGGGCGCAAAGTCTCGTTCGCATAACGCGAAATGGTGATGACCTTATGGTCGAAGACCTCATGGAAGTGGCATTTGTACCAATGATACAAGGGCTTTCTGACCTTGAATAGTCAGGGACGCTAAAGCTTACTTTGGCAGCGTTGTCTCCGCACTTATCGTGATACCGCCACGGGGCCGCTGCGTTACCACAACCTTAACCCACTTTGGCGCACAAGCCTCGTAAATATCCTTTGCGACGCGCGCGGAGAAAGCTTCACAAAACAGGCCTTCTTCGCGGAAGGACCACAGATAGAGTTTGAGGCTTTTTGACTCGATACAAGATTTGTCGGGCGCAAATTCAATGTGTACTGTTTCAAAGTCGGGCTGCCCCGTCACAGGACAGAGGCTCGTGACCTCGTCGCTCTCGAGGACAACTTTGTCTACACCAGCTGGAGCTGGGAAGATCTCGAGCGCTCGGCTGGGCTGACGCGTGGATTTGCCCAGCGCCTTGAATTCGTAATTATCTTTCTCTGTATTCTCTGCCACAACGGCCTCCTTTGAACACTTTGAGCATTAGCGTATCATTCACGTGAGCATTGGCATACCATTCACGCGTTTGAGCATTCATTTTCTCAATCTGAAAGGATTGTATACAACTCCATGGTCGTAGACGTCGACACCCTCGAGCTTTTTCACTCTTGCCACAACAAAGTACGTAAGCGGCGTAAAGAGCGCCTCATAAAGCACCTTAAATAGGTATTGCGCAAGCATCATCTGTAGAAGTACCGAGGTTGGCATGCCACCCCAGAACGCGATACCGATAAAGAGCACAGTATCCAGCCCTTCCCCAACTATGGTCGAACCAATCGTACGCATCCAAAGGTATTTGCCGCCCATCGTCTTTTTCATCATGGAAAGCACGATGGAGTTTCCAAACTCACCTGCCCAATATCCAACAAGCGAAGCAAGGACAATTCGCGGCGTCATGCCCAATACGGTAGCAAATGCAGCCTGGTCCTTAAAGAATTGAGGATATGGCAGCGCTATTGTGGCCAAGAACAGAAGCGACATCAAAAGGTTGGCCGCAAAACCCAGCCAGATGATGATGCGTGTGCGCCGGAAACCATAGACTTCGGTGAACACATCGCCCAGGATATAGGTAATGGGGAAGAGAATGACCGCAGCAGGCAGGACAATGCCTGCAACCTGAATCAGCTTGCCCGCGATTATGTTCGAGATGAGCAGGCTCGTCAAAAAAAGCGCAAATTCCGTCAGAAAAAGAGGAGAATAGCCGGAATGCTCCCTTTCCATGGGAGTACCTCCTGTTTTGATTTCGCGGGTGGACTACGACCGCGTGCGGCAGATACTATCGCCTTAAGTAGGCATGGTCAAGTCTGGGCTCGTCGAAACTGTAATCGATTGATGTCAGACGTCTTCCTTTGCCATGCGGGCATAAGCGATTGCGATATCTGCAGCAACAGAAGCGTTGTTCTTCACAAGCGCGATATTGGCTTCCAGGCTGTCACCGCCTGTCAGCTCAGTTATTCGCGCCAGCAGGAAAGGTGTGAGCGCCTTGCCTTTTATGCCAGTTCGAGCAGCTTCACCTACAGCCTGCGCAATTGCAGGATCTATAACTTCTTTTGGCATAGAATATTGTGCCGGTATAGGATTGGCGATAATGGCGCCCCCCTGCAAGCCAGCGGCCCACTTTGCGTAGAGCATTCCCGCCACTTCTTCTGGACTGTCTGCCCGTTCTTCCAAATAGAGCCCCGAGTTACTCGTAAAAAACGCCGGCAGTTCGGAAGTCCCATATCCGATAACGGGAACACCCAAAGTCTCCAAGTATTCCAGTGTCTTTTCAAGATCGAGAATAGACTTTGCACCTGCACAAACCACGGCCGTATTCGTCCTGGCCAACTCCTGCAAATCCGCGGATACGTCCCAAGTTGTTTCTGCCCCTCTATGCACACCGCCAATGCCACCAGTTGCAAAAACCTTTATTCCTGCCATGGAAGCAACAATCATTGTCCCCGCCACTGTCGTTGCACCAAGGCCTCGGCCTGCAAGCAAACGCGGAAAATCACGCCTTGAGGCTTTGGTCGCAGTCTGGCCCTTTTGCGCGAGTATTTCCAACTCATTCTTGCTCAAACCCGCCTTAAGCCTTCCATCCAGGATTGCTATAGTCGCGGGCACCACACCCTTCTTCCGGATCACTTCTTCCACTGCAAGGGCGGTTTCAAGATTCTGCGGCCACGGCATCCCGTGGCTTATGATCGTAGACTCCAGGGCCACAACAGGCTGGCCAGCATCCAAAGCTGCCTTAACTTCATCTGCAATATCGAGATACTTGCTCATTTGCTTTCTCCTTCGCCGACACCGGATCCAAAATCGGATCAAAAATCGAACATGCGATTCTTTTCCTGCAACAATAGCGCTTCGCTAAGGTCCTTGCAAACCGAGTCTTCGGATGCAGCGGTCAGAATAGACGCCGTTAAAGAATACTGTGCTTTGTCCCTGAGTGGAAAGCCTTGGTCGGTCGCCCAAATAAGCGCCGCCAAGGCGGCATCCCCTGCTCCAGAACGATTGATCGGCTTTGGACAACGATCAGATGGCGGCAATTCTACCAACAAGGTTTGGCCATCTTCCAGGCAGCAAAAGAGCCCCTGCTCGCCTAGAGAAAGGTAGAGTTCTTTAGGGCTTTGTCCTGTGTTGCGAAGAGCCTTGCACAAATCCTGTGGATCTTCGCTCTCAATTCCTGCAAGAATGGCGCATTCCGAACGGTTAGGCTTTGCAAGCGTAAAAGCCCCCAACAGACCCACAGCGTTTCTTGCTTTTGTAGCAGAAACAGGGTCCAACACAAGACAGGGCTTGGACGTAGGACTACCGTACCGACCAACAAGCCACTCAAGGCTCGCCTTCGGTATATTCGTATCTACGACAATGTAGGATGCATCATCGAGCAAGCCGATGCATTTTCCCAACTCATAGACGGTAAGCCTGTTCATTGCCTCCATATCTGCCACTGCAGCTACGAGAGATCCTGCCTTATCCATCAGTGCAAGATAGGTCGGCGTTGGGCCGGGAACAATGAGCGAATGGCTCACGTCGATGCCTGCATCCTTACACGCCTCCATTAAGGCAAGCCCCTCAGCCGAGCTCCCAAAAACGCTTAAGAGTGAGACAGCCATGCCAAGGCGGGCCAGGTTTTCGGCAATATTCCGCCCCACTCCGCCTGAAGAACGAACAATTCTGCCTGGGTTTGAGTCTGCCCGAACAAAATCACCAGAGGAAAAACCCTGAATATCCACATTTGCCCCGCCGATCACCACAACACGGGCTTGTTTAGGCTCTACTGATCTAGATATCACGAGAGCATTGTAGCCCGAAACAAGGACAAAGCGAAAGCTGTTGTCTAAGGCTTACGAACAAACTAACGACTTATGCTGAAGTACGGACAAGCCGCGGAATTCTTCAAACAAGGAGGACTCTTGATGTTTCGGAGGTTAACCTTCCAGATCGGTTCTGTGCGACGCGCGTTCACGTTCTCTCATCGCCTCCAAGAAATCTTCTACATAATGGCGGGCAATATCCTTGCATCCGAGGCCGATTGCAATGGCGACACCTAAGGCAATCGAACCAATCAGCAAGAGCAGTATGATGTTGACAACCGACGCAAAGCCAAGTTGTCCAATCACCATAATTACTACGATAGTGTATCCCAGTACTTTGATAAAACTCTGAACCATTGTCGCAGAGGCAAGGCCAGCGTTATTCATAATAGTCCTTACGAAATTTGATAAGAACTTGACGACGAAGACGCCAATCACCGCGGTCATAATTGTCGCCAGTATGGTAGGGACTGCGCCTGCGAACCATGATGAGATTGAGTCAGAGACGCGACTGTCGAGCAACGCTGCAGCCCTGGCGAGTGTGAGCAGAAACACAATCCAATACAAAACCACGCCAATCAGTTTGGAAGGCGAGTATTGCACACTCCCTTTGCGCAAGAACTCCTTAAAGCCAATTCTTTCTGCCAGCACGTCGAACTTCAGCCAGACCAAAAACGATGGGATTAACGTCTTTAGAAGCTTCGCGACACCCCAACCTAAAAGAAGAACTATCACTACCCGTGCGGTCGAGGGCAGATTGTCAAACCATTGAGTTGCTCCTGCTACAATTTCATTCATTTTATTCCTCCGAATTCACCAAGAAGTCAACCTTCTGTGACGAGACGGTGAAGATCCTCCACCGACATTCCTTCGATACCCAAGGTGCGTACAGTACGGCCATTGGCCCGAAAATCCTGATTTAGCATTAGATTTGCAAGGTCGATGATGAGATTGATGGTCGGTGTCTGGACATCGTACATTGAGGCAATGCTTGCCATAGGCACGAGACTCATTGGCACATCTTCCCAGATGTAGCGGTGATCTATAGAGCGAGGTGCCTTGATTCCAGCATATCCTGCAGTAGCTCTAATGGATGAGCATAGGTCCATCCCCACTGCATTATATGTTAGGTATAGCCATTCTCGAGCAGAGACGGTGCGAATGCCCAAAGCCCGGGCAAGAGCGAGCCGTTCATCGTCGATAGCCTGCAAGACACACGCCACAGAAGGCGAAATACCCTGCAGGTAGTACTCGAAATTGCCACCTGTAGACTCAATCCAGCCAGCATTAAGGAGTGTAAGCGCAGGATGGAAAACAGCTCCAATATTCTCGATGCTTGTCGCGAGAACATTGCTTCCTGCGAGGAACTGAGGAAAAGCCACGTCGAGCACTTTGAGAAGCGCGGGTGTCAGAAATGAGGGCAATGCACTGACAGGTACTCCGTTCTTGATGCTATAAATATGCGCTCGATTCGGACTGATCTTGCGCGATGCGTAGATGAAAGTCTGCGCTTCGGCAACGATCACACGTGCGGTACAACCTTGCCTCTCGATTGTGGCTTTGAACTCGAGCGCCCCCCCTGTGCGGCCAGGATTAAGAACAACGATCTGGCCGTCTTGCAGAAATGGTGCCATGAGCGATGCAAGCTCGTTATGGGCCGTCGAAGGTGTCACAACCATGATCACATCGGCACCGGCGATAGCTTCTTCTATGTGAGCGCTTGCCTGAAGAACAGGACCGAAGCCACTGACTTCTCCTTCCACATCTATGCCCCGATACCAACGAACCGCATTCAGGTGTTCATCTGTGCGATTATACATGCTCACATGAAAACCCATGAGGCCAAGATGCCCTGCCATGGCGAGCCCACCGTTGCCCGCTCCCACCACACACCAAGTCATTTCTTTTTGCTTTGCAGCGACATATCCGAGGTGTTCGGCGATCTTGCTCCAATCATTTTTCCCCATGTGGAACCTCCTTATGACTAGGCGCTTGAGAAAACGATGGCGCAAACCCCATTCTTTCGAGATTCTGTGCTATACCAAACAGTCGCTGATCCGCCGTGATCGGTTTACCACTTTCATCAACTGTCCGAATGCCACCATGTATAAACTGTACCGGCTGGGAGACTGCAGAAGAGAATTCCTCCTTACAAGCACTCAACCAAGGTAAAGGGAATACTCCTGCTTTCAACATTGCATAGAATCCGGAGGGACTGTAGACGCTGGGAATAGAGTGCTCAAGAAAATGTATCATCTGGCGCGCCTCTTGAAGCAGTTCGTTTGTTCTTTTTTCCACAACAACTGCTTTACCATATTGCGGCATATCGCCTCTCCGCTTTAGACGACGATACTCTGAAAGTGCGTATCGGGTAATTCGTACTGATTCTTCGACTACTGAAGGATCCGCAAGTCCAGACCCTTCGGAGTAACTTACCACATGGATGATCTGAGGACTTTCGAGAATGTCGGGTTCGATATCGTCCATTAGCATTGTTACTGCAGCTAATTGCGCCCGGGCTTTCTCCATGTCAGATGAGAAATAATCGAGGCCTCCCCTGGGTTGCAGAACGACCCTGAAATCAGGACCTTCAAGCTCTCGTACCAATAAGCGCAGCGCCCTTGCCTTCGCTATGTCCTGAATACCCCAAGTGTATTTCGGGGTATTCAACATGGTCTGAAGAACAAGTGTTTGAATTCCATGCAGCTTTGCACTCTTCGCAGCAACATAACCTGACACGATATACCCTACGTCATCGCATCCGCGAAAAGCAAATTGGTGAGGCACATTGGGCTCCAAGGGTTTACCGCTCGCAGCAATATACCTCAGGGCTTCAAAGTGCTCTTCCAGATTCTGTCTGACCGAGTTTGAGCCGCGACCGTCGAGTTCAGAAAACCACCAGAACGATAGGGCGTGCCAGCTGATATCGAGTGATTCCTCGTGGATCTTCGCCATAAGAGGCACTCGTTGCGTGCCCGCATAGGTTCGTACGAGCATGGGACGTGCGGCTTGCCAGACACGTCTGTACTCCTCAGCGCTATTTATAGGTACTCCTCCCCCGTTTGGCAATCCTGACCAATCTTCACCAAAATGACTTTGCGTTAGTTGAGAGGTGCCTATTGAAAGCACATCCAAGAGCCCACCATGAGCAATCTGTCTTGTCCAGTCGAGGAAAAGTTGTACTGCCTCTTTTCGGTTCTCTGCATAGGGGCCAAGGTGCGCACGCATCAGCGGCGGCAGATGATGGGCCACACCGTAGTCAACCCGATCCAGCAGGTGCTCACCCCACTTTCCAAAACCGGGAGAGAGCGAGCGCTCAACTGGCTTTATATCATTGTATGCTCTGTTCTTAGTAATTTCCGTACCCAATTCTAAACGTGCCTTGTCGTAGGCAAGTTCGGCTGTTGTGTGATTCGGCATAAGATGGGCTGGCAGCCCAGTTTTCTGAAAGATTTCCTCGTATGATTCGTCGCCCTGGAAAGTCGCATCTACAAACGGCACCCGCTCTATTACCTGTGCACAGGCGGATGGCAGAGCAGCAAACCAAAGAGCAACTATCTGACCACCATTGCGTGCGAGTAGCCCGGTTCGTTGAAGATACTCTACAAGATCGCAAAAAACCTCAACTCCACGGTTTGGATCGAGTCTATACGAAAAGCCCAAAATGTTGATACGGGTCATCCGTACCCAACGGACAAAGCGATCTAAACGAGGGTCTTCACAGGGAAGTCTATCGATTTCTCTATTTATCTCCTCATTCGCGACTTCCGTGCGGATACCTGCATCTCTTAATATTTGCACAAAAGACAGAATCCCTAACGTGTGTACATCGATCGCTGGCTTGACAATTCCTACAACATCTGTGTTTGACAATGCATACATGTTCGGTTCTCCTTTAAAAATAACCGACGACTCAGTCATCACCCATGCGCACCAGACACGCGCCTTGCGTCTTCTTCACCTTGCTACTGGCAAGCGAGCGCAGTCCCTTGGAGCAAGGTTTTCGCATCCTGCGGAAAATCCACATCGATCAGCCCTTGTGCTCTAAGGCGTCTGTAACCAGCAGCCACAATACCAACGAGGTACTGAGATTCTGAAAGCCCGTTGAGACTTGAAGCGTTCTCAAACCACCTGTCGGGTATCATTGGCTGACCGTTGATCTCGATAGCCCAAAAAACCCCATTTGCGTAAATAAAGTCTCCACGTGCATAATCGCGGACACCAGAAACACTGAATGCCTGGTGAGCGAACGGCAAAAAAGCTCTTGTTTTTTCTGCATCCAAACGAGTCAATACAGTCCTGTGGTTATCTTTGTCAGATGTAGTGATGATGGGATACACACCAGGTTGGGCAAGCGAAAGCCTACAAGGCATCAGTACCATGCCTTTGGGACCCTCGATCATTGCGCAAGTGACTTCCTCAAAGTCCTGATACACTCCCAGATAATGCTCTACGAGTATATCGCCTCGCTCAAACTCAAGTAGTCTATCGAGTGCTTCAGATAACTGACGCCCATTCCAAACAACACTCTTTTCATCAATGCCCAGCGAGTTCCCCAAGTTGTTGGGTTTAAGAATGTAAGGGAACTTGTCAAGAGCGACGAGTTCTTCTATAACCTCTTGACGTTCATTTGCAGTTGCGCTTTCTAATACTAATCCAAAAACCGGTGTTTGAATTCCTTTTCCCTTCCACACCTGTTTCAGAGAAACCTTCGATAGGACCCTTTCGATTGTTGCCGGATCGGATCCAATGTAGTTGATCGCATGTCCTTCGAACCATCTGTGGACATTATGCTGTTCGGCCTTGTCTTGCTCATTCTTAGAAATCTTGCTGGGCAGGTGATCTATCCCACACAATACCAAGTCGGGCATGAACTGCGCAGTTACAAGCTCCAGACTCTCCAGATCATTGACAGTAGCAAGTGATACTTCAAATCCACATTCGCTATAAACACCTTTCATACGTTTATACTTTTCGTCACTCTCTGTCTGCAAGTTGGAACTGCTGTTGTTCTTTACGGCTACCAATAGACGCAGTTGGTTCGAGGTTCGTCGCATCTTGTTCCGTTCCCTCCTTTTGCTAATGGCCCCTCTTCTGTCTTACCACATTTCGGAGTAGAATACAAAGAATTCTTCAAATAATTCTTGACGCAAGGAAAATCCACTAGAGTACAAAGAGACTGGCAAGACACATTGCAATACCCCTGGACCTGCGCTAGAGTAACATTTACTGAATCGGCAAAAAGCCAAGTGCAGTGCAGTGGTGAGTTTTTATCTCATTGTAACATAATGAATAAAGAGAGGATCTTTGAGTGGATCAGATTCTGGATAGACTAGAAAGACTCGTCAGGTCGTGGATCAACGCAACAATCGATGCTGGCGCCCCGGAGACGGAGGGACGAAAATCGAGGAACTCATTTAGTCGTTCAGGCTACAGCGCCCGTACTGGAGATCCTGATTTTGACGCTGCCATGGCCGAGCTAAACGACTTCCTCGATACTAGCAAAACGGAAACCGAAAAACGGGAAGCCAAGGAAAAACGTGAACGAGAGGATCGGGCACGCCGTGAGCGGGAGGCCTGGGAACGCCGGGCGAGAAGTGGTGCAGGTCTGTCAGATGAGACGACTTATACTGCCATAATTGAAGCGTATCGTTACCTTGGTCTTGAACCTTTTGCCCCCTTCACGGAAGTGCGGTTGGCGTACAAGAAGCTGCTCTTCAAGTACCACCCAGACAAAAACAACAGCTCACCAGAAGCGCTAAGAAAGGCAACTGAAACGACAACCAGAATCAATACTGCCTACCAGATTATAGAAACTTATGAAGAATCCAAGAAAGTTGGAAAGTAACAGCACAGCGTAGTTTGACAGTCTAGCCGTTTCACGATTCGATAGAGAGAGGATGTAACAAAATGGAAAAAGCCGAATTGACCAGACAGAACGAACTGTTCACAAAACCGGCACTTTACCTTCTCGATTCCTATGCAATTGTCTACCGGTCCTATTTTGCCTTCATGAATCGACCCTTGCGCAACTCCTCCGGACAGAACGTGTCTGCTATCTATGGCTTTTTCCGCTTTCTCTTCGCACTCTTCGACCAGCGGAAACCGAAGGCATTCGCAGCTGTTTTCGATTCGAAAGGAAAGACCTTCCGTCACGATCTCTACGAAGCTTATAAAGCCACGAGACAAAAGACGCCCGAGGACCTTTTGAACGAAGTCCCAGTTGTCGAGGAGATTCTGAGTGCCCTCAAAGTGCCGATACTGCGCAAAGAGGGTTACGAAGCCGACGATGTCATTGCCACACTTGCCTCGTGGTGCAAACGTGATGGCAGAAAATGCTATATTATCTCTGGCGACAAGGACCTTTTGCAGCTCGTGAATGATGGTGTGCATGCGCTTCGGCCCCAAGAGGGCTTTAGCTTTAAAGAACTCGACGAAGACGGTGTGCGTGAAGAATGGGGTGTTGATCCAGTCCATATTCTGGATTACCTATCGCTCACGGGCGACGCCTCCGATAACATTCCCGGCGTCAAGGGCATTGGAGACAAGACCGCACTCAAACTCATGCATGAATATGGCAGCTTGGATGCCATATACGAAAACCTCGCGTCGGTTAAGCCTGATTCGCTCAGGCTTAAGCTTGAGCAAGGCAAAGACAGCGCGTATGCCTCACGAGAACTTGTTACGCTCAAATGCGACTTGGACGTTGGTCTTGCCTCGCTGGACGAACTTTCTGTAGATAGTTTAGACCGCGTCTCGGCCTCCCCTTTTTTCCTGCGCGAAGGTATGCGGAGCCTTGTAGCCCCTGGGAATACAGACAAGGCGCTTACCTCGAGCGACGCTTCTACCCATCTTAACCCTGCCTCTAGTACGTCAGCGTCAAGCACAAACATGGCCAACCAAAACCAGTCACATAATGAATCTCAAGATGGCGACCTTGCAGCATCGATTGCGTCTTTAGCCTCTCGTGCAGCGTCTGAACCGTCCGTGCCATCTACTACACCTGGCCTCGGCGAGGTCTGCTCGGACAAGCCCATGGCCGGAAAAGGCCACTACACTGTCATCACTGAGGAGACAGCTCTGTCTGATCTTATCGATGCGTGCAGGGGCAAAGGACTCTTTGCGTTTGACACAGAGACAGACAGTCTCGATTGCATCACAGCAGATCTTGTAGGATTCTCTCTTTCCCACAGCGCTGGCGAGGCTTTTTATATTCCATTGCAAAGCCCGGATTCGCCAACCCTCAGTAAGGCAGCCGTACAGCGTCAGCTTATCCGGCTCTTTGAGCCTGGCGTCACCGTTATCGGGCATAACCTCAAATTCGATATTCACATTATGCTCCGTATCGGTGTAAGAGTGGCCTGCTCCCTTTTTGACACCATGATTGCGGCTTGGGTTTTGGACAGCGACTCCAACTCGTTCTCCCTTGAAAGCCTTTCCGAAAGACTTTTAGGCATTTCGGGCTTAAATTATGAAGATGTGGTACCCAAAGGAAAGACCTTCGAGTCGGTACCAATTGCCACCGCTGTCCAATATGCTTCCGAAGATGCAGATTTTGCCTACCGGCTCTATTGGCAGCTCAAGGCCGCCCTTGAAGCCGAAAAGCTCACACAAGTCTTTTTTGAGCTCGAAATGCCGCTTATTCCTATCCTCGTTGCAATGGAGGAGAACGGGATTGTGGTTAATGCCACCCAATTGCGTGAGTACGGCAAAGAACTCGAGCACGAACTAGCGGATATCGAGCGCCAGGTGTGGCAGCTTGTCGGGCACGAATTCAATCTTGCCTCAACTAAACAACTCCAGGATGTGCTCTTTGCAGAAAGAAAACTGCCGGTGCAAAAACGCACAAAAACAGGCTTTTCTACCGACACCGCAGTTCTGGAAGAACTTGCGCCGCTCGATCCGGTGCCCCAGCTCATTTTACGGCAGCGTACCCTCTCTAAACTCAAAAGTACCTATGTTGACACACTTTCTGAGCTTGCCGAGCGCTCTGGGCGGATCCATACAACCTACCTCCAGACAGGGGCTGCAACCGGTCGGCTTTCCAGCCGGGATCCAAACCTGCAGAATATTCCAGTGCGGGAGGAAGAAGGCAGACGCATCCGTTCGGCTTTTACTGCAGAGCCGGGAAATCTGCTCATATCGGCGGATTATTCACAGATTGAGCTTGTCGTCATGGCTCACCTTTCTGGTGACAGCAATCTCGTTACGGCATTTAAGGAAGGAGTGGACATCCACAGGCGCACGGCATCCCTCATCTTTGGTGTACCCGAAAACGAGGTTACGCCTGAAAACCGCCGCGTGGCCAAGACCATCAACTTCGGCGTCATCTATGGGATGAGCGCTTTCAGGCTGGCGCGCGATCTTGGCATCTCGAATGGCAAAGCGCAGGAGTTTATCAATACCTATTTTTCGACGTACTCGGGTGTTGCAGACTTTATCCAGAAGACCATTGCCCAAACTGAGCTCACAGGCTATGCCATGACGCTCTTTGGCAGGCGAAGAAAAATCCCTGCCATCAACTCGCGCAACAAAACCGAGCGCCAGGCAGCGCAGCGTGTAGCGGTCAACACCCCAATACAGGGCAGTGCAGCCGATATTGTCAAAAGAGCGATGATATTGGTCGATGATGCCCTTGAGCACGAAATGCCCGAGGTGAGAATGCTCCTCCAAGTGCACGATGAACTCGTCTTTGAGGCACCAAAAGCAAGCGTAGAAAAAGCAAGCGCCCTTATCAAGCAGGAAATGGAGCATGCTGCCCAGCTCTTAGTGCCGCTCAAAGTGAGTATAGAAACCGCGTTTTCCTGGGGAGAAATGCATTGAAAAGGCCCTTCGTCATCGGTCTTACAGGTGGTTACTGCTCAGGGAAAAACCAGGTCGGAAATCGAATTGCGACTTATGGGTTTGACGTCATCGATGCCGATGTTCTGGGCCACCAGGCATTAATCGTTTGCGCACCACAACTTGCCGAGGTTTTTGGGCAAGACATTCTCAACCCTGATGGCAACGTCAACCGAAGGGCTCTTGGTGCAGTCGTATTCAGCGATAAGGCCAAACTGAGGCTCCATGAGTCTATCGTTCACCCCGTTATCCTTAAGTTAATGGACGAGGAACTTGCCCGGAGCGAAAAAGCCTGTATAAATGCCACGCTCCTGTATCGCTACCCCAACGAAGTAGCCAAGTGCAACTTTATCATCGAGGTCAGAACATCGCTCTTAAACAGAATCAGGCGAGGCAAGATTCGAGACGGTTTCAGCGCGATGGAAGTGCTCAGGCGTGTCAGAAGTCAGAGGTATCTTTGGAAGATGCGCCCATCCAAGACACAGGGCCCGGAAGTCATCTTTGTGGACAACAACGGTACTCCCGACGAGCTCGAAAGAAAGGTAGATGACCTCCTGGAAAAGAAAATTCTTCTTCATTGAGACTGTAAAATTCCGATACTCAAAAAGAAGACCTAAGGTTAGCACATGCCAAACCAGTAAGCATAAGGTCTTCTGTGGAGCATTATATGTCGGAAAATGGTAAGAAAGGTCTATGGATCGCGCTGGCGATAAGTATTTTTACTCTTATAGTGTTTGGGGCAGCACTCTTTATCTTCGCGCCGTCCAAGAGCGCACAGGCGACTCCACTCGACCTGAGTGGCAAAGCTCAGGCCAAGGCGGAAAACCCTTCGGACTATCTGCAGGGAGAACCGGGCGTAACCGGCGACCTCACCGTATCGCCGCCTCCCTCAGAATCCAGCACCACGCCATCTGCTACGAGGCAAACAACAACGACCAATTCGTCCGGTGACATAATAATTCTTTATGGAGACAATACTAAGACCAACCAAACGAGCTCTTCTCCGACTCAAGGCCAAGCTGCAGCAACCGGGGCAACATCTCAGCCTGCCCAAAGCACGAAGACTACCCAAACGGTTGTAACGCCACCTCCTGCAACTCCGCCATCAGTAACGCCCACCAAAACGACGACTACCTCTACGACTGAAAAACAGGCAACCGAAAAGCCGATAGCCAAGCCCAGCGTAAAACCCGCAGCCACTTCCGCCACTTCAGGCGGTTACTTCATTCAGGCAGGCAGCTTCCGAACCAAGAGCACAGCTGATTCGCTTTTGAGCGACCTGCAGAAAAAGAACCTCCAAGGCAAGGTCTCCGTAAAAGATATTGACGGTGTCAGTTACTACCAGGTAAAGGTCGGTCCCTTCTCCACAAGGGACGAAGCCAAGCAGTCTCTAAAGGCGGTACTCGCCGTTCCAGGAGTTAGCGCTCAGGCCTTTATTACTCAGTGAACTGGGCACATCAACAAGCGCGCCAAATTGCATTTTTCGAATTTATTTATTGTTGAACCAAGATAGAAATGTCCCCTGGGAACAAAATAGAAATGTCCCCTTGAGGTAGGTTTCTAAGGGCAACAGGCAGCCAGTGATTCCTCCTTATCTTCTCCATATTCTCTGAGAAACTCCTCGACGGCAAGAGGTGTGTTTTTCCAGTAAATGTGAACAGAACCATCGAGCCATACGTGAATCGTGACTTTGTCCCGGGGCCGCGGACGGGGAAAGGTGTCTTTTGTAATGCGGTATAGATGTCTTTCAAATTGTATGATTGAATCTCTACTGACAACCCGTACTTCTTCTCTACACAAGATATCCCGAAGGTCTGTCTGTATGAGTAAGGGTACGTGTGCATCTTCCGGTTCCGCCGGTGTTTTGGAAAACTTTGCATTGATCTTTGGAAGATACTGTTCCTGTAAATACTGGTTTGCAGCCGTTATCGTGTGAATA